>Ga0114996_10000571_pt1 | contig 51764 bp, 45 predicted proteins | sample ArcticOcean_MG_C_4_FD_87039 | JGI IMG/M metagenome (GOLD analysis project Ga0114996, IMG submission 87039) | Marine microbial communities from western Arctic Ocean - ArcticOcean_MG_CB4_134 | ecosystem: Environmental > Aquatic > Marine > Oceanic | place: Arctic Ocean: Canada Basin | collected... | reverse complement strand
TGAGTTCGAATGAGTTCCGTAATCTCGCTATTGGACCGTTCCGCCATCGGACTCTCCCTCAATATGCCGTGATGCGTCTGAATCAATGCCGCGCAGAGTAAGGCGGCGGTGGAAGCTCGCCAAACACCTGAGCGGAACTGGTGGCGAGTGCGACAGGCTCGGTTCGTGCGAGACGACGGCCCAGGGGGTGGTTGGCGATCTCATCGATCCGCTATCTTTCAGAACCCGGGATGCCCTCGGGCGAGGCAGAATTCTGGAGGCGCTGGCATGGCCGACCCCCAAGCGGAGATGGTGATCGGGCTCCCCGAGGGAGCGGCGTTCCCGTCCTGGGAACTCCGCGACCAGGCCGGGCAGCCGGTCGATCTGATGGCGGATCGCGCAGGCCGACGCGCGTTGGTGGTGTTCCATCGCAGCGCGGCCTGGTGACCGTTCTGTAAGACGCAGCTCGTGGAGCTGCAAAACATATCGGCGGACCTGGAGGCCCAGGGGATCGCCCTCTACGCGATCAGCTATGACCCGCCGGACGTGCTCGCGAGTTTCGCTGCGCGGCATGGGATTTCGTATCCTCTGCTCAGCGACGCGGGGAGCGAGCTGATTCGGGAACTCGGCATCCTCAACGCAGAGGCTCCGGAGAGTATCGAAGGCATCCCCCATCCGGGTGTCTTCGTGCTCGACGAGAACGGCATCGTGGCCGAGAAACACTTCTACGAGAGCTACCGGGAACGGGACACCGGCCTCGGGCTCCTCGAGCACGTCCTGGGGATCGCCGCCGCACACGACGGGCCGCAGACGCAAGCGGCGTCGGACGTGGTCCAGCTCCGGGCGGACTTCGACGCGCCCACCTACGTCTGGGGGCAGCGGCTCTGGTTGACTGTCCGCCTGACGATCGCGGATGGCTATCACATCTACGGCCGTCCGATCCCGGGGGGATACATGCCGCTGGACATCGAAATCGAACCCCTGGAGCGAGTGACGGTCGGTGCGCCGCGCTGGCCCACGCCGGAGCCCTTCCAGGTCGCGGGACTCGACGAGCACTTTCAGGTGTTCAGTGGCGAGATCGAGGTCTCCCTGCCTCTCAGCTTCATGAGCGTAGATGCTGGCGCGTTGGACGTGCGCGGCACCGTCACCTTGCAGGCGTGCACAGCCACGGAGTGCTTAGCGCCAGACTCGCTCAGTTTCGAGATGCGACTCCTAGAGGCGCCCTTAGTTGAACGCCCCCAGCCGCGCGACTAGCTGCGGGGGAGACGCAGCCGCGCCCCCCCCGATGGCGGGATCGTGCCTGCTGACTACGAGCTTGGTCGCCGAAGGACTCGGAGTTCGCAACCAAGGAACCGGTCGTGGTAGGTCGATCTCCGGCGACAAGATTCAGAGCTCGGGATCGCCGCTCGTCAGGGCGCGAGGGGCCGGCGTTCGAGTGGCGTCGGGAACCCAGGCGCGATCAAGTGCTCGTCGTCTACGACCACTTCACGGCTCGAAGGACCGAGAGTTAGTCGAGCGCGTCCGGCCAGGCATACCAGCGTTCGGGGGTCAGCGTCAGGAAGCGCTGGCTCTCATGCCCGCCTCGGGCAACGAGCTCCTCCGCAGCCTCGCGTCCCCGGTAATGCGTATGGAGTTTGAGCCGCCATTCAGGCGTCGCCGTCCCGCCGAGCTCCGCTGACCCTTCAGCCGTCACGTGTTGAACCCGCTCGCCCCGGCTGTCGACACAGATGGCAGCCCGCCCCTGGCGCTCAACGTGGCGCATCTTCGCGGAGTCCTTGCCGCCGATGATCTCGAACGCCTCGCCGGTCCACAGGTACCAAACCGGCACCGCGTGCGCGCGGCCCTTCGAATCGACCGTCGCCAGCACCGCCGTGTGCGGCTGACTCAGAAACTCGTCTCGTTCGCGTGTGTTCATTCGCGCCTCCGCCCCTCGTGAGGTCATCGTAGGGTGATCGGCCAGGGGTGAGCGGAGGTCGCGAAAAGGCTGCCGGGAACCGGGACCACCTCCGACACGATCAAGCGATCGTGTTCGTGCTTGCGGCGCTGTCTGATCAATCGGGCCGGATCCAGTCGCACAATTGCCATCATTTCGCCACCGACTGGGTGATGACAACGGCTCTCGGCACCGCGAGCGGACGTGTGGAAGGTCGCCAGCCTCGTGGCGCAGGTGGAGGGATCTCGCTAGGGTTCGACGCCAGCGGCCGGCAGGAAACATGGGTCTCAACAAACGGTCCGTTGCGAGAGCAACCCGAGAGCCAGCCGGATACGAGGCGGGAGACGCGTCCCGTATTGCGGAGCTCCCCGACGGAGATGAGATGACGACATGACCGATCTGTTCAGCATTGACGGATTTCAGACCCAAAACGGCGATGCGTTCGATGTCCGGCTCGCCTACCGAACGCTCGGGACGCTCAATGCCGGGCGCGACAATGCGATCGTGGTAGCGACTTCCTATGCCGCACAGGATGACGAGGCGGAGATCCTCGTGGGGGGCGAGTCCGGCGTGGGCCTCGACTCATACTTCGTGGTCCTCATTAACATGATGTCGAACGGGCTGTCCTCGTCACCCAGCAACGCGCCGAAACCGTTCGACGGTCCCCGCTTTCCGCACTTCACCGTTCACGACAATGTCGCGTGTCAACGCCGGCTGATCGACGATCTGGGAATCACACGCGTACGCCTCGTCGCAGGCTATTCGATGGGCGCTCTGCAGACGTTCGAGTGGGGCTGCCAACACGCGGATATCGTCGATGCGATTCTGCCCATCTGCGGCGCAGCGCGGGTCTCACCCCACAACTGGTTGTTTGTCGACGGTGCGAAAGCGGCACTCGAGCTCGATCCCGCGTTTGTGGCTGGCGAGTATGAGTCGCCTCCCGAAGCTGGCCTGCGGGCGTTTGCGCGCGTCTACGCCGGCTGGGTGTTGTCGCAGGAGTTCTATCGAGATGCACTGTACGAGGCGATGGGGATCGACAGCGTCGAGGGCATGGTTGGCTTTATATACGACTACTTTGCGCGCCGTGACGTCAACGACTTGCTGGGGATGCTCTGGACTTGGCAACACGCGGACATCAGCCGAAACGCACGATTCGATGGCGACTATGAGGCGGCTCTCGCGGGGATATCCGCGCGCTCCATCGTCATGCCGGGGTCAACAGACCTCTATTTCACGGTTGCCGATAGTGAGATCGAGGTGGCTAACATGCCCAACGCCGAGTTGCGCCCCATCGAATCGCCCTTCGGCCATTTCGCTGGCAGCGGGCAGGTACCCGAAGGGAAGTCGGCGATCGATGCAGCGATCTCGCATCTTCTCGCGCCGTAGTCGGGGATACCCAGCGCGCCAGCCGTCGCCACTTCTTCCGAAAGGCGGCTGAGGTTCGACACCGTACTACGCGAGAATTTTGCTCTCACCAAAGCACGTGGGAAATTCGGGTAGCCTCCGACCGCCCGAACGCGTGAACAGAGTCTCGCGCGGCGCGAGCCGATTCAGGCCCGGTCAGCGAGCCCGATCAAGGAGCTGCCATGACCACGACTGTGACACTCACCGGCACCGGCACTCCGATACCAAACGCACTGCGGGCCGGGGCGGGCGTGCTCGTCCAGGTCGATGGCCTGACGTTGCAGTTCGACGCCGGCCGCGCCACCTCGATGCGACTGGCCTCTCTCGGCGTAACCCCGATGATGCTGGATGGGGTGTTTCTCACGCACCATCACTCCGATCACCTACAGGGGCTCGACGACCTCGCCTTCTCTCGCTGGATCGGACTGAGCATGGACCCGGGACCGGCCACTATCGACCAGCAGCTCCCGGTGATCGGTCCTGACGGGCCGCTGCGCCCCTTTCTGGAGGAACTCCTCAAGCCTTGGAAAGACGACTTCGAGGTGCGACGGTCGCACACGGCGCGGGAGAACGTTCCCGCGTTCCAGTCCTCGTTGTTCCCGCCCACAAGGGAACCCGTCCTGGTCTGGGAACAGTCGGGAGTCCGCGTGCTCTCCGCGACGGTTCGTCACGAACCCGTGATTCCGTCCGTCGGTTTTCGAATCGAGTCGAGCGCGGGCGTCGTCGCGATCAGCGGCGACACGCGCGCCTGCTCCGAAGTGGCGGAGTTGAGCCGGGGCGCCGATGTCCTCGTCCACGAGGCAATGCTGAAAGCGGCGCTTCGGGGGACGCCGCGAGAGGCGATTATGGACTATCACGCTGACGCAGAGGACGTGGGTCGGCTGGCCCGGGATGCGGGGGTGAAGACGCTGATGCTGACGCACCTCGTCCCACCACCGGAACGACTCGATCAAGGTGAGGAGCGCTACATCGAAGCGGTGCTGCGCGGGGGCTTCGAGGGTGAGCTCATCGTCGGCAAGGATTTGGACCAAGTGAGTTTCGGCTAGGACCACAGCGAGGCGGTCTCGCGGCTCGCGAGGCGCCGTTCGCGCGTGCGCCTCAACCACGAATGGCCGCCCCAGTGGCCGTCCCGACTGGCAGGACCAGGCACGACAGGCTGGCCCAGACAACACGAACCGCCGACTCCTGTCGAACACGGCACGGTGCGACGGCCCCCATTCAGCCGCGAAGATGTGAGTCTCAAAACGGATGATCAGGCGCTGCCGGTGCCCGAAGCCCTTGCCTCCGGACTCCACGGCAAGAACCGCAACCGCGACGGCCGGTTCGATCGCGAGTGCGCCGGACAACGCTTGAATCAGTCCCCCGTACGCGTTCCAGATCTTGACGGCGGTGCGAATTCGCGGGGCGGCGCCGCGCGCCGACCGCAATCTCCTCTCAGGCTTGAGGGAGACGTCCTGCAGTGCCTCGCGTCGGATCAGCAGTGGCATCCTGCTCGCCTCCCTTCGCCATATACTCTGTATATCTCTTACCAATTAGTCTCCTCTATAGGGTCGCGGAAAGCCAGTGGCATGCGTGCCGACTTTTCAGCACAAAGCATGGTGCCCGGATTTCTCGTTTCTCGGCATGCTGCTTCCAGACGCGGCGCACGACGGCGCGGGGGGAGACGACGTCATGGCCTTCGACATCCCCGCATTCGAGATGCAGCACACGAACGGCGGGGCGTCCCGAAGGGACGGGGGCCAACTCAAGGCGTCGCGCACCGGCTCCGAAGGTCCGGTCAGAACCGTCGGCGTCCTGCGGAAAGGCCGCTGCGTGCGACATGGTCGTCTGGTTCGGATCTCACTCCGCGGCGCGGCGGGGTCCCTGGTCGATGGGGCGTAGACTCCGGAGCGGAGGAACCGCCCATGGATACCGCTGATCGACTTCAGATTCACGAGCTTCCCGGTCGCTACGGCGACGCCATCGACGATCGGGACTGGGACCGCCTCGACCTCATCTTCACCGAAGACGCCGTCTTCGACCTAACCGATCTCGGATCCAAGCGCCTCGAGGGCCTACCGGCGATCAAGCGCTACATGGATGAAGAGGCGAATCACCCGCGCACGCACATGATGACCAACATCTACGTGGATGAGACAACGGTGGGCGCCAAGCTCTACTTCCGGATCGTCGCGCTACTCCCGGAGCGACGCGTGGGCACGGCCTCCTACTACGACGACGTCGTCAAAACAGCCAACGGCTGGCGCGTCCAGAACCGCGTCCTCACCTTGCGCCGACGCTAGTTGGATGCAGCGATCTGCTCCCAATCGATCGTCCCGCAATCATGCCTGAGTGCTTCATTTCTGATTCATGTCTCCGCCTAGGTTGTGGCCGCTTCCGCAGTTGGCGCATCCTTCCGCGCGACAGTGCGGACCGCCTTATGCGTCGCCCACATCAGTGATCAAAATGAGTTGCGTATCCGTATAGATCAGTCGAAGGTGGCCCAATTCGCGGGCTGCGCCCACGGGACCATCCCGTGGCGCTATGGAAACGGGAGATCCTTGAGAAGAAATCGAGCGAGAACAATCGGAGCAATACCCACGCCTTGGGCACTCTTCGGGATACTCGCGTTAGCCCTGGTCATAGGGCTCGGCGTCAGCGTCATGCAAGACAGTCAGGTGGAAGCGATCGGCGAGCCGGTCGTGATCAGTGAGGTAACGCTCTCGGACGCCGACGACACCGGCTCTATCACCATCCAGAACAGTGGCGATATCGCCATCGACGTCAGCGGATGGTTCGTCTGCAACTTCCCGGCCTACTGGCCGATTCCGGACGGGACCAGCTTGGAGGCCGGGGCCTCGCTGCAGATTCACGCGGGCGCGGGCGAGAATGGTGCGTCGGCGATCTTCGCCGCCGGTGGGTTTGGAGCGGTGACGGGCGGAGCCGCGGGAGAGGTCGCACTCTACCGAGACAACAGCTTTGCGAGTGAAGAGTCGATCGTTGCCTACGTGGGCTGGGATGGCGGCGGGCAGCGCAAAGCCGTGGCCCAAGGCGCCGGGCTCTGGGGCGAAGACGATGTGACGACCGCCGCCGAAGACACGATCGAGTGGCTCGGCACGGGCACAGACGCCTCGGCGTACGCCATCGCGGCGCAGGGTGACCCTGAGCCCGAACCGATCTCGAGCGCGGCAACGTTCGGTGCGGCTCTCTCCGGCAGCAATCAAACGACGCCGGTCGAGACCGCGGCCGTAGGCGGCGCAACGGTGACGGTTGACGGCGAGACGGCGACCTACAACCTGGCCGTCGCGGACATCGCGTCGGTCTCCCAGGCGCACATCCACGTGGGTGCGGCGGGAGAGAACGGCGGAGTGATCGCGTTCCTTGCCCTGAATGACCCTGCGGTGAGCGGCGCCTTTAACATCCAAGGCACCATTACCGTCGACGATCTTCTGGGCGAGCTAGAAGGCGATTGGGCCGGATTCGTGGCTGGGCTGGAAGCAGGCACGCTGTACGTCAACGTCCACACCGCCGCCAACCCAGGCGGCGAGCTGCGCGGTCAACTGGAACTCGATGCCGATGGCGGCGTCTCGATCACAGTTGCCGTCGCCGCCGGATCAAGCCTGCTTGGTTGGTTCGGCGCTGACACGGATTCCACGACGGTGTTGGCCTCGCAGCCACTCCTGACGGGGATCTGGTGGCTGGGGCCGGACGGCTGGGTCCTGGACTCGCCCGCTCTTCCTGAGGCGCTCCGGCCGGTAATCGCGATTGCGCGCGGCATGGGGATTCTTCTCTTGGCCGGCGAGTCGACGAGCATCGAGGTCCCTCTGGCCCTCGGCTAACTCGCCGCTCGCCAGTTCAGGATTCGCAGAGGAATGCAGAGCGCGTGGGTGTCACGTCCCTTCAAGGGCGTGGCACCCACGGCTGAGCAAGAGTCTGCATGGATATGAGAAGAGGTCTATCCGGGCGCGATGCCATATCCTCGATGATGCCGCGGCGGGCTAGCGCTTGGGCGTTGGGAAGCCGGGCGGGAGAACGACATGGCTAAAGCGTTCGCGGGGCTTCGGGTGATCGACTTCACCCAAGTCTTCGCCGGGCCCTACGCAACCGCCCTGCTGGGTTACCTCGACGCTGAAGTGATCAAGATCGAACCGCCGATCGGCGACCAAGCGCGAGGGCTCATGGACGACGGGCCGCTTGCCGCGGACCGTATGGCGCCCGTTTTCCAAGGCATGAACGCGGGCAAACGTTCGATCGCCCTCAACCTCAAGCACCCTGATGCGGTGGACATCGCCAAGCGCTTGGTCCGGGATGCCGATGTCGTGGTCGAGAATTCGCGGCCCGGCGTCATGGCGCGTTTGGGTCTCGATTACGCGACATTGCGGGTCGATCACGAAGATCTGATCTACTGCTCAATTTCTGGCTACGGTCAGACGGGCCCCAAGAGCGAAGCGCCCGCCTATGACGGGGCCGTCCAGGCGGCCTCGGGGATGATGAGCGTCAACGGCCAACCTGACGACGTGCCGCTGCGGGTGGGCTTCGCCGTGGTCGACATGGGGACAGCGATCACGTCGAGCTTCGCGATCGCGAGCGCGTTGTTCCGGCGGGCCCAGACGGGGGAGGGGCAGTATCTGGACGTGAGCATGTTAGACACCTCGTTGTCGCTGCTAGGACCGCTGATCAGCAACTTGGTGATCGGCGGAACAGCGCCCCAACGGCTGGCCAACCAATCATTGACCAAGCAACCGACGGGGGACGTCTTCCCCACCGCGGATGGCAGCCTCCAGATCACGGCGCTGAAAGACACTCAGATCGGCGCGCTCTGCGAGACCATTGGCCAACCGGGATTGCTCAACGATCCGCGTTTCGCCACTCCTCGCGACCGCCTCACCCATCACGCGGAGATGCGCGCCCTCCTCATCAAGGGGCTGGCCAGCGCCAGTGCGAGCGAGTGGGAGACGCGCCTCTCGCAGGCGGGCGTCCCCGTTGCCAAGGTCATGACCATCCCCGAGGTGTTGGCGGATCCGCAGATCAAACACCGGACGATTCTCCAGCAAGTCCCCGCCGCCTCAGGCAGCGAGCTGGACATGCTCACCGTGATCAACGCCGGATTCACCGCATCAGTCGACGCGCCGGAAGCGCACGGCGCGCCACCCCGTCTCGGCGAACACACGGAGTCCATCCTGGACGAGCTGGGCTACGACGCCGAAGGAATCAGCGCCCTGCGCGCGGGCGGCGCAATCTAGCAGACCCGATCTGACTGGTGGTGCTAGCGCTCCGCGAATTCGGCATCGGGCCGGAGCGCCGGGTCATCGGAGCGCAGCGTCTCTTCGCCCATGTTGTCCTTCACCATCTGCTTCCACGACGGCGAGGGCGTCTTGGCCTTCACCTCGGGCACGAACTGGGAATGTTCGACGAGCTCCATCTTGTGGATGTAGCGCGGGCAGTTGGCGAAGACCTCGCGGGCCGTGACGCGGACCACAAACTCCGCCTCCGGGTATTCAGCGCAGAGCGGGTCATCGGGATCGATAGTGGCGACACCGTTGAGCCGAACGCGGGTCTGGCCGGAGAAATCGATGAAGAGCAGTCCCACTTCAGACGTTTGCATGACGTTGCCCATGGACATGTACATGCCGTTTCCGTCGTAGCTGGGAAACGCGATCGTGTGCTCGTCCACAACACGGACGAAGCCGGGAAGGCCCCCCTTATACGAGCAGGTGACGTGACCTTCAGCATCGACGCTAGACATGAAGAACATGTCTCGGTCTTCAATGAAGGCGCGGTCTTCGTCGCTGATCGTGTCCTTCACCATCTGGCCGATTCGGTCCGCGAGCCGCGCCGTGTCGAAGCGATCCTGGAAAGCGCGTTGTTCGTCGTGAAATTCGAAAGCCATATCACTCTCCGATTTCCTGCCGCGCAGAAAACGACGCGTTCGATGAGCACGGTACAGGGTCGAGGTAACTAGGGAGAGGCCCGAGGCGACGACCGCCGCGGCTAACGGTCGTCGGACGATTCGTTGCCGTTACCGCGGGGGCGGATCCCCAAGAGCTGGCGACCGCTATCCAGGGCGTGGACGGCCAGTTCGCTGACCCCGGCCAGCAGATCAGCGGCATCCCGCAGCGGTCCGAAGCGCGTTCGCCCCAGGCGCTGGAGCCGCTTCTCGCGCTGCCTTCGACGCGCGGAGCCGCGACCTCGCATGCTCTGCGCCAGGGCGCGCTTCAGCTCCTGGGCCAGCATGTTGGCGGCGGCGCGCGGTTCTGTATGCGCGCCACCCGCTGGCTCAGGGACGATCGTGTCGATCACACCCAGCCGCTTGAGGTCGGACGCGGTAATGCCGAGATGATCGGCGACCTCCGGGGCACGGTCTCGATCGCGATAGAGGATGGCCGCAGCGCCCTCCGGACTGGTCACGGCGTAAATGGCGTTCTGCTGCATAAGCAGCCTGTCGGCGACGGAGAGGGCGAGTGCGCCGCCCGAGCCGCCTTCGCCGATCACGGCGGAGACTGTGGGATTGGTGGCGGCGGCCATCGTGGCAAGGCAGTCTGAGATCGAACCCGCGAGACCGTTGATCTCGTCGGCCAGGCTGTCCGACGCGCCCGGGGTATCGACAAGCGTGACGAGGGGCAGGCCAAGGCGGTTGGCTATCTGCATCGCCCGCCGCGCCTTGCGGTAACCCGCGGGCGTGACGCGGCCATCGCCATGCTTCCGATCCTGCGCCACGCAGACGATGTTGATCTCGTCGATCCGGCCAAAGCCCGCGGTCAGTGCTGGGTCGTCCGTGCCCGCGCGGTCGCCACGGATGGGGATGAAGTCGGCGAGCATCATGACGAGGTATTGGCCAGCGCGGGGCCGTTCCGGATGGCGGGCCATCTGCACGGCATCCCAGCCAGACGAAGGCGATCCGAGCGGCACGGGCGGTGGCACCGCGTCCTTCGCCGGGGGACTGGATTTCGACATCATGCGGACGGCGCGGATCAGGAATGGGCGGATGCCCTCACTGGGGAGAACGGCATCCACCTGTCCGGCGTCGAAGAGATCCTGAGCGTGGAGGGTCTCGTCTTCGTCCTCCGTGGTACGCACAGCGCGCACGCGGCCACCGGCAAAGCCAATCACGGCGCCATCTTCCGCGACGATGAGATCGGCTTGGGTGGCGTACGAGGCGTAGACGCCTCCCGTCGTGGGGCTCGCGAGGACCGTGATCATGGGCACGCCCGCCTCATGCAGACGCTGAGCGGCGGCTGCCGTTTTGGCCATCTGGAAAAGCGCCACGACGCCTTCTTGCATCCGCGCGCCGCCGGAACAGGTCACGGCGACGAAGGGAATCTTGGCCTTGCGCGCCTGCTCCATCGCCTCCGCCACTCGTTCGCCCACGGCGAAGCCCATGGTCCCGCCGATAAAGCGGAAGTCGGAGACGGCGGCGACCACACGGAACCCGCCCAACCAAGCAACGCCGGTCCAGACCGCTTCCCGGCGGCCCGTCTTCTCGCGGGCGGCGGCGATGCGATCGCTGTAGGGGCGGGAGTCGGAGAACTTCAGGGGATCCGGGGTCCGCACGCCAGTGAACTGCTCATCGAACGAGGCCGGATCGAAGAGGATCTGGATCCACTCTTCGGCGCTGCGAGGTTCGGGTGGTGCTTGCGTCGTCGTCATATCGGTCAGCCGTCCCGACTTGGCGTCCGGTATGCCCGCGATTGCGGACGATGCCTTGTCCTCTAAGGATATACCGACGGCCCAAGCGGCGTGATGACTGAGATCGCACTTGTACTAGATCAGAGGTCCGTTGTGGCCGTCTCCCAGGTGATGAGCATGCCGGGCGCGTCGGGCCGCCAGCAGGGACGGAAGACGCCTCCATCGAGACGAAAGAGGTCATCGAACTCGGCATCGACGCGGTCGGCCGCCTCGTCGCGGTTGAGGGGGCTGACTTGATCGAGCGCGAACTGGACGGCCTCATCGCGGGTGGTGGGAAGCCGCTCCGGCCAGCTAAAGGACTCCGGCATCATCAAAATGTCCGGCAGGATGCCCATCTCCCAGAGGACCGGGAGCAGATCGGTATGGCCGGGAACGCCCACCTGCGGCTCATCGAAGACGACGCGCCAGAGCTCCGCATCCCAAGCGGGAGGGGGAAACGCCCAGATCGAGATGATGACACGACGGCGGGCCGCGGCGACCAGTCCCTCGATGAACGGCACAATATCGCGGATGAAATAGGTGACGTCTTCCGTCATCGCCAGGTCACCGACCGGTCCGATGTCACCGGGCGGCCAGCGCGAGTCCATGAGATGCACATTGTCGATGTTCGCTTCCTGGGCAAGCGACTCAAACTCGGCGCGCATCCCGGCCGAAGGTTCCACGTTGGTCACCTGGGCGCACTGCAGGGCAAGCGGAAGCGCGATCCGGCCCGCGCCGCCGCCAACCTCGATCACTTCGTCATCAGGTTCGATGTACGAAGCAAGGAGGCGCAGGTTGGTTTCCGGTTCACGATGTGGATCGAAGCGGTAGGAGGGCGCGTTCCGATCCCAGCGGGAGTCGTCGATGACCTGCCCTTGGAGGCGGGCGCGCTGCTCGGCGACGGCGTCGATTCGGGCGGCGTATGCGTACGCCGCACTGCGAGTTGGATCCGATGCCACGCGCACTTCCCTTCCCTATCCCCAACCTCGTGGTTTCCTGGGACCACGTCCGGTCTGTCCAGATCCAGACGCTTAGCCCGCGTTGTCCTTGACCGCGCCGGAGCCGGCGAGACCCGCGATCTCGTCTTCGCTGTAGCCGAGTTCGCCGAGGATGTCGTTGCTGTGCTGACCGGCGTGGGACGGCGGTCCTTGCACGACGCTCTCCGTCCGGCTGAAGCGGGGAGCCGGTCCGGGCTGCACGATGCCCGCGATCTCCACGAATGCGTTGCGGGCCTTGGCGTGGGGATGCTCCGGCGCCTCCTGTGGTTCGAGCACCGGGGCAAAGCAGACGTCGCTGCCCTCCATGATCAACTCCCACTCGTCGCGGGTCTTGGCCTTGACGATGGCCGTCACCTTCTCCTTCAGGCCCGGCCATTCGCCGCGGTCGTTCTGCGGCGGCAGGTCTTCTGTATCTAGTCCGGTCAGCCGCAGCAACTCGGAGTAGAACTGCGGCTCAATGGAACCGAAGGAGATGAAGCGGCCATCCGACGTCTCGTAGGCGTCGTAGTAGTGGGAACCGGTGTCGAGGACGTTGGAGGCATGCTCCGGGAGCCAACTGCCGTTGGCGAGGCCGGCGTGCAGCGAGGTGATCAGGGAGCTGGCGCCATCAACCATGGCCGCGTCGACGACCTGGCCCCGGCCGGACTTTTGCGCTTCGAGTAGGGCAGCGACCATGCCCAGTGCCAGATACATGCCGCCACCGCCGAAGTCACCGACCAAGTTGAGCGGCGGCACCGGCACTTGGCCCTTGCGGCGGATGGGGGCGAGCGCGCCCGCCAGGCTGATGTAGTTAATGTCGTGGCCGGCCATCTGAGCGTACGGGCCTTCCTGACCCCAGCCGGTCATGCGCCCGTAGACGAGCTTGGGATTGCGGTCTAGACAGACGTCCGGGCCGAGGCCAAGCCGCTCCATGACGCCGGGCCGGAAACCTTCGAAGGCGGCGTCGGCGCCGTCGATGAGACGAAGGGCGACTTCGACCGCGTCGGGCTGCTTGAGGTCGAGGCCGACGGAGCGGCGGCCGCGGGCGAGGAGGTCGCTGGGGGGGCTGTCCGGGTCGCCGCCGTTGACGCGGTTGGCCCGGTCGATGCGGACGACGTCGGCGCCCATGTCGGAGAGCATCATGCCGCAGAAGGGGCCGGGGCCGATGCCCGCGAATTCGATGATGCGGATGCCGTTGAGTGGTCCCATGCTCGCTCTCCTTCTGGATCGTCTACGTGCTCATAGATCGGGCGCAGGCAGGATAGGCCGCAGGCCGGGTGTCGTCTTCATCTTTGGCGTCCTAGTAGGACGCGAGCGGAGCCTAATTCGGCATCATCTTCGGGCGTCCTACTAGGACTTCATCTTCGGGCGTCCTAATAGCTTTACCTCTGGCGTCCTATTAGGACGCGGGTATCTCCGGCGTCCTATTAGGACGCGGGGGGGGCTAGTACGACTTGGGCAGGCCCAGCGCCTTTTCCGCGATGTGCGAGAGCATGAGGTGCGGGGTGACCGGCGCGATCCAATTGATCAGGACCTCGCGGAAGAGCCGCTCGACGTGGAGCTCCTTGGCGTAGCCCAGGCCGCCGTGGGTCATGATGGCGCGTTCGCAGGAACGCTTGCCCGCCTCCGCGCCCAGGTACTTGGCGGCGTTGGCTTCGGGGCCGCAGGGCTGGCCGGAGTCGAAGAGGTAGGCGGCGTGCATGGCGCTGAGCCAGGCAGCGTTGAGTTCGGCCCAGCTCTCGGCGAGGGGGTGCTGGATCGCCTGGTTCTGGCCGATCGGCCGTCCGAAGACGACGCGCTCGCGAGCGTAGTTGGCGGCGCGATCAAGGGCCTCTTGGCCAATCCCGATCGCTTCGACGGCGACGAGGATGCGCTCCGGATTGAGGCTGTGCAGCAGGTACTGGAAGCCCTTGCCCTCCTCACCGATGCGGTCGGCGGCGGAGACGCGCATGTCGTCGAAGAAGACCTCGTTGGAGTCCACGGCATGTCGACCCATCTTCTCGATCTCGTTGATCTGGACGTGGTCGCGGTCCAAGTCGGCGTAGAAGAGAGAGATGCCGTCGAAGGGGCGCTCACACTCGTCGCGGGGGGTCGTGCGAGCAAGGAGCAGGATCTTGTCGGCCTCTTGGGCGGTGCTGGTCCACATCTTCTGGCCGCTGATGATGTAGTCGTCGCCGTCGCGCGTGGCGCGGGTTTGGATGCTGGAGGTGTCGAGCCCAGCGGTGGGCTCGGTGACGCCGAAGCAGACGCGGGTCTCGCCCTTGATCAGGGGCGGCAGGAAGCGCTCGCGCTGCTCGTCGTTGCCAAAGGCGACGATGGGTTGCGGGCCAAAAATGTTGATGTGCATGGCGGAGGCGGCGCTCATGGCGCCGGGCGATTTGGCGACGGTGTGCATGAGGATGGCGGCATCGGTGACGCCCAGCCCCGCGCCGCCGTACTTCTCCGGCATGGTGATGCCCAGCCAGCCGCCGTCGGCCATGGCCTGGGTGAACTCGACGGGAAAGTCGCCGGTGCGGTCGCGGTCGAGCCAGTAGTCGTCGCCGAAGTCGGACATGATGGCGCGGACGTTGGTCCGGATCTCTTCTTGCAGGGGTGTGAGGGCGAAGTCCATGTCGAGGGGTTTCTGTTGGGGGACGGGTGTAGGGCCAGGGTCGTGCAGGGGAGGTCCGGATTCAAGCGAGTGAGATCAGAGCAATCGCGCGCGGATTCATCAGTGCACGCGCTGCATGACGACAGCGCGGCGGCAGATCCCGAAGGGCGAGCATCTGGACGTACGAAACAGCCGCGTCGAAGGCGGCCAGAACCTGAGATCGGCGCGTTCGCCCCTCTGACCGAACCGCTAAGGCGCGGGCGGTGCGCCGCCGGTGTGGGCGTAGGTCTTGTTGGTGATCTACCAGCGACCGTCGATGCGGGCGACGGAGAAGTAGTCGGTGAAGTCGCAGCCCATCCAGTCGGTCTCAACCAGGACGGCGACGCCTGCGTCGCCGGTGACGTCGATGGTGCGGATGGCGGCGGTGTAGTTGGGTCCGGCCAGGCCCGGCTGCGCCTCCACCATCTTGAAGAACTCGCCGATGGGGACGTAGGTATCCATGGCGCCGATGTGGCCCATCATGTGCGCGTCGTCGTGGAAGGCCTGATTGAGCTTGGCGACATCCCCGTCCGCGCCGTCGATGTAGAGCTGCACGAGCTCTCGGATCTCGTTGCGGTCGGCTGCCTCTGATGCCATGACACTCACCTTTCATCGGTTGCGACACTGTTCCCCGGTCCGCCCAGACTAGCTCAGCTTCGAGCCAATGGAATAGAGGGAGCCCGAGCGACGGCAGAGATGACCATCTCCTGCTAGGCGCGGTTCATAGTCTCCCCACGCGGGCTCGCAGTGCTCCGCTGGGCGCGCGGCCCCGCTACGCCCGGAACTGCGCGAAGTCTGGTTTGCGCTGCTCCATGAAGGCGTTGCGGCCTTCCATGGCTTCGGGGGTTTCGTAGTAGAGCGCGAGGGCCGCCATGCCCATGGCGCCGATGCCCTTGATGTGATCGGTGTCGGCGTTGAAGGAGGCTTTGGCGATCTTGATGGCGGTGGGGCTCATGGCGAGGATCTCGCGCGCGATGTTGCGGGCTTCCTCTTGCAGATCCTCGGCGGGGACGATCCAGTTGACGAGGCCCAGCGATTGCGCCTGCTGCGCGGTGTACTGACGACAGAGGTACCAGATCTCGCGGGCACGCTTCTCGCCGACGAGACGGGAGAGATAGGCGGTGCCGTAGCCCGGGTCGACGCTGCCAACGCGGGGACCCGCCTGACCGAAACGGGCGTTCTCAGCCGCGATGGTGAGGTCGCAGATCACGTGGAGGACGTGGCCGCCGCCGATCGCGTAGCCGTTGACGGCGGCGATGACCGGCTTGGGGATCTCACGGATCGCGCTGTGCAGATCTTCGACGTCGAGGCCGATGTCGGATCGGGTCGACGGTCCCGCATAACCATCGGAGGTGCGCTCAGATTGGTCGCCGCCACTGGAGAAGGCACGCTCGCCCGCGCCGGTGAGGATAACGGCGCCGATCGAGCGGTCGGCCCAGGCGTCGTGGAAGGCGGCGATCATCTCATCCACGGTCTGGGCGCGGAAGGCGTTGAGGACCTCGGGCCGGTTCATGGTGACGGTGGCGATGCCGTCAAGCTTGTCGTAGAGGATGTCTTGGAAGTCGTGGGAGGTCATGCGTAGCTCCTAGCGTCGAACAGATATTGCTCCAGGCACTCTTTGACGGAAGAGCGCCTACATCATGGTGAGGCCGCCGCTAACGGAGAGGGTCTGGCCGGTGATGTAGTTGGCGTCGCTGGAGGCCATAAACGCGACGGCGTTGGCGATGTCCTCCGGCTGCCCGAGGCGACGGAAGGGCACGGCCCGGGTGAAGGCTTCGCGCAGGTTGGGGCGGCCGTCGGTGACATCGTCGAGGAGTTGGGTTTCGGTGGGGCCGGGGCAGACGACGTTGATATTGATGTTGTGGCGGGCCATCTCGCGGGCAAGCGTCTTGGAGAGGCCGATGACGGCGGCCTTGGCCCCGGAGTAGACGGCTTCGCCGCTAGAACCGTTGCGTCCGGCGTCGGAGGAGACGCTGACGACGGTGCCCTGTCCGCGCTCGACCATGCCCGGCAGGACGGTCTTGAAACAGTTCAAGGGGCCGACGAAGTTGATCGCGATGATCTTGTCCCAGGTCTCCTCGGTCGTTTCGAGGAAGGGCTGGACCTTGTCCCAACCGGCGTTGTTGACGAGTACGTCGATGGGGCCGAGCGCCTCTTCGGCGGCGGCGACGCCGGCAACCACCGAGTCCTTGCTGGCGATGTCGACGGTAAGGCCGACGGCGGTGGCTCCTGCGTCGTTGATCTCTTGGGCGGTGGCGCTGGCGGTCGCGGCGTCAAGGTCGGTAACGGCGACACGAGCGCCCTCGCTCGCGAGTCGGAGGGCGATGGCCCGGCCAATGCCGCGGCCCGCTCCCGTCACGAAGATGACGCGGTCTTGCAATCGATCCATAGCGTGTTCCTCTTTCTCACTCGCCCCGCGGTCACCGTTCGCGGTGCCTTGGGTCGAGGCTCCAAGATAGCGATCTGACGGGGGCGCCGGAGGCGCCTGATCCGTCGAAGTCCGAGTCGCCGCGTAAGGGTTTTGAAAGAAGTCTTCCTTACCTTTTTCCTGGCCGCAGCAAGAAGACCGTGCAAAAGACAGGCGGCCAATAGGGAGGTTTGTTTTGAGCGCAGTAGCTTTTCTCCGGCTTGGGGTGACCAATGCCCGGGTGGTGATGTTTGGGGTCGTGGCCGCGATTCTCGCGGTCGCAGCGCTGTTCCCCGCAGTGGGACAGGCGCAGACGAACGACATTCGGTTCCGGCTGACCGTCACGAACTCCACGGATCCGGAGATGGTCGTGACGCCCGGGGCTTTGCTGGTCCATGACGACCCGGACGCGTTCTGGTCGGCAGGCACAGCGGCGCCGTTGTCGTTGGAGCGGATCGCGGAGATCGGGAACTCAGAAGAGGCGGTTGGGACGTTGGGGGCGGTAGCGATTGGCGCTGCGCCGGCCGCGGGCAATTCGGTATCGGTGGAGTTCACCGCGACCCCCGGCCAGATGTTGTCGCTCGCGCAGATGCTGGTGGCAACCAATGACGCCTTCGTGGGCGTGAACTCGTTGCCGCTGTGGGTGAACGGACAACCGACCGTGACCTCGATGAACTTGGTCGCCTGGGACGCCGGTACTGAGGACAACGAAGACCTGTTCGCCGGCTTCGATGGTGGCCAGCCAGACCCCGCGATGGGCATGGCGAACGTGGAGAACGGGACCGCGACCGTGGATGGCGTCGTTGGCCTCTCGAACCAGCTCCAAGGCGTGCAGGCGACGCTGACGGTAGTACCGATTGGCGAGACGATCTCGGTGGGCGCGGGCCTGACCCTGATCTGCTGGACGGGCGCCGCGACGACATCAGCGGACTTCCTGGCTGACAATCCGGACGTGGACCAGATCTTCGTCTGGGACGGAGACTCCTGGTTGGCCGACAGTCCGATTCTGCCGGACGCGTTGCGCACGACGATCGCTCTGAACCGCGGCGACGGATTCTTCGTTGTCACGGACGCGGCGGTGGAGGTTTTGGTCCGGCTCGGCTGAGGCTGGCGATAGTCTTACAGAGACGCGCGATAGTCTTCTAGAGAGGGACGCCTGCTCACCCAGGCGTCCCCTCCATTTGAAGGGGTTCTTCATGGCTCGGTGCTGCTGATGAGACGGTATTCCTGATGGCAGGGGGCTCCTGATGGCTCAGTCAATCCTGGTCGTGGACGATGAAGATGCGGTGCGAGACGTCGTGGGACGGTACCTGGAACGCGACGGCTACGACGTCGTGACCGCCGACAGCGGGACCGCGGCTCTGACTTCGTTCGAAGCCTCAAGGCCCGATCTGATCGTCCTGGACCTAATGCTGCCGGGCCTCTCCGGGGAAGCGGTGTGCCGCAAAGTGCGGCGCGATTCCGATGTCCCGATCATCATGCTGACGGCGCGAACATCCGAAGTGGACCGGCTGATGGGCTTGGAGTTGGGGGCCGACGACTATGTCGTGAAACCGTTCAGCCCGCGAGAACTCGTCGCGAGAATCAAGGCGGTGCTCCGCCGCACGACCGTCGCGGAGAGTGAGCCATCGCGATTGGTGATGGGCGACTTAGAGGTCGATGGGGAGCGACGCACGGTCTCTCGTGATGGAGTGCCGTTGACGTTAACCGCACGCGAGTTCGATCTGCTGTGGTTTTTGGCAAAGCACCCCGGTCACGTCTTTAGTCGAGAAGAGCTGCTGGAACATGTCTGGGGCTGGGAATTCGAAGGAGACGTGAACACCGTGACGGTCCACGTGCGGCGCCTGCGGACCAAGATTGAGGTGACGCCTAAACGGCCACGCCATCTCACGACTGTCTGGGCGGTGGGGTACCGGTTCGATGCGTAGCGCCACGACGCCGACCCTGACCCCTGCAAGACGTTGGAACGCGGTCTGGCCGCAGGCCCTCCGACTGGTGGGGTTCAGCGTGGCTGCCGCCGCCGCTGCCGTCGGTGTGACGGAGCTCGCCCTTAATCCCAGCGGCAGCGAGTTCGTTGACCTGGTCGTGCTGCTGTCGGTGTCGGCCGCGGTGTCGTTGGTGGCGTTGGTGGTGACGCATCGGTTGGTGCAAGGGCGGCCGCTCGCCGGGTTCGCGGGCCGCGTCAACATCGTGCCGTTGTTCGCCAGCGCGTTGATGCTGGCGAATGTGCTGATCACGGCGGGCTTCATGTTCCTGAGTGGGCACGATCTGGCGCTCTTAGCGGTGTTGTTGAGCTTCGCGCTGGTCATGTCGTCAGTCTTGGCAATTTCGGTGTCGCGGTCGATCACGAAGCCGATCGTGGAACTGGTCGGCGCGATGGAGGGGGTGGAAGCGTCGCCGTTACGCCGGCGCGCGGACGAGACGGGCACTGACGAGATCGGGCAACTGGGCCGGGCCTTCAACGCGATGGTGGATCGCCTCGATGAGGCTGCCAGGGAACAGGAACGGGCGGAGCACAGCCGCCAGGAACTGACCGCCGCGATCTCGCACGACTTGCGGACACCGATCGCGAGCGCCCGCCTCCGTGTGGAGGCGCTACGCGATCGAATCCTGGATGAGTCCACACAAGACCAATACCTGGCCAGCATTGAATCGGATCTGGATCGTCTCAACCGGCTGATCGAGGACCTCTTCGAGGTGGCACGGATCGAGAGCGGCGACTTAAAGCTGGAGCGGACGTTGACGAGCTTGGACGTCTCGGCAGCGGAATCGGTGGAAGGGGTGCGGGCATTGGCCGAGGAGCGCGCGGTGACGCTGACGGCGGCGGTGTCGTCAGACCTGCCGCGGATCCACGTCGATGCCTGGTGCCTGGAGCGAGCGCTCTGCAACCTGCTGGAGAACGCCGTCCGGCACTCGCCGGCGGGAGGCACGGTTGCGCTTGAGGTGACGGCAGAAGGGAACGCGATCGCCTTCGCCATCCAAGATGAGGGACCAGGTGTTCCGGCGGCGCTGGCCGATCAGATCTTTGAGCCGTTCTTCCGTGGCGATGCGGCGCGCGGGCGAGGGAGTGGCGGTGCGGGCTTGGGACTTGCCATCGCGCGGGGCTTGGTGGAGGCACATGGCGGCGCGTTGCAACTGGTCCCTCGACGGGGCGGAGCCAAGTTCCTGGTCTCGCTGCCTCGCTGAAGCCAAGTCGCCTTGAAGATTGGCGCGCTGTGCACTGGCGCAGCGGCGTTCAAGATCGTCAGCGATGACCGTGCGCTACAGCAGGGGGCTGCCGGAGTCCATCCCTAAGAGGACGCGTCCGGTGGGTTCCAGCCATTGGGGCGAAGCCATAAATTGCTGCGGCACCACATGGACATCGCGGAAGCGACGTTCGAGCGGGCTATCCATGAAGTTGGCCGTGGAGCCCGCGGCGCTGTGGACGATCTCTACGGCGCGCACGGCACTGGCCGTGGCATGGGTACAGGCCAGCTGAAGTAGAGCCCGCTGTTCCAAGGTGACCTCTCGGCTCGCGATGGTGGCGTCGTAAACGTCGCTGACCGTCTGCAGGACGAGGGCCCGACCACTGCGCAGAAGCGCTTCCGCTTCAGCAATGGCGAGTTGCGCGGCGGGCCGTTCGCGGAGCAGGCCCGATGCGGCGCGGGGGGTCTTCTCGGAGGCAAGCCGGATGAAGTGGTCGAGCGCGCCGCGGGCGATACCCGTGGCGACGGCGACCTTGTTGTAGGAGAGCCGGGTCAAGATGGGCATGCGATACAACGCCGATTCGGTACCCACGCCGTGGGCGCTGACCGCGGTCACGAAGCGATCGGGAACGAAGACATCGTCGACCGCGACATCGTGGCTGCCGGAGCCACGCAACCCCGCCACGGACCAGGTTTCGACGACGCGGAAGTCGCTGGCGGGGACCAGCACTTCACGCAACATGACGCGGCCGTCCGGCTCACGGGCGCGTTCTTCCCCGTCGTAGACAATGCACTGGCCATGGAACCATTGACTGTTCTGACAGCCACTGGCGAAGGGCCACTGGCCGCTGACGCGGTAGCCGCCCGCGACGGGGTCGGCGCGGCCTTGGGGATTGAGCGCGCCAGAGATGATGAGGCGCGGGTCGGCGAAGACCTCGGCCGCAGGCTCCGCCGCCAAGGCCGCGCCGGCGATGCCGGTTGCCTCGATACCGATCATGAGATTCCAGCCGGTGGCGCCGTCCGCCTGGGCGACAACTTCGATGGCGCCGATCGAGGTCATGGGGGAGACATCCCCGCCACCAACAGCGGCCGGGGCTTGCAACCGATAGAGGCCGGCGTCGGCCATGGCGTGGGCGACGCCATCCGTGAGCCGAAAGGCTTGCTCGGCTTCGTCGGCGCCGTCGCTGATCAACGGCATGAGCGCACGGGCGTGCTCGATCGGGCCAGGCTCCTCTTGTACTGGGCTGTTCGGGGCAGGGTGATTCGAGGAAATAGCTGTCGCCTCCGGATCTTTGGTCGCGAGTCGCCGGAGGCTAGTCCGGCTCGCCCCGGCTTTCAACGGCGGAAGGATGACGAATCCACAGCGCTTAGCGGACGCAGGCAGCGGCCAGAGTACAGAGGGCACGGGTGCGCTTGCGGATGACGTCATCCGTGGCGTAGCCATTGGTGACGAAAGCGAAGGAGATGCCCGACTCCGGGTCGCCCCAGGCGATCTGGCCGCCAGCACCGGGGTGGCCGAAGGCGCGGGCGGAGGTGCCTTCGCCGAAGCCCCGCAGCGCCGCGTTGCCGTCGTCCCCGGCAACGATGACGGTCAGGCCCCGGTTGACGGGGATATCGTTGAGGGTGTCGCGGTGACGAGCGGAATCGGTACGGACCTGCGTGGCCATCGCAATCGTCTCCGGCTTGAGGATCCGGGAGCCATCCGCCGAGGCGCCGTCGTTGACGAGCGTCTGGTAGAAAAGGGCGAGGTCGCCTGCCGTGGCGAAGGCGCCACCGCCGGGGCAGCCTGCGCGCCGCTGGGAAGGGCGGTTGAAGTGGAGGATCGTGTCGGGATTGACCTCTTGCCAGCCGCCGTCCGGCGCCTGGAGCTCCGCCAACAGCTCGACATCGGCGGCGCGAGCGTGGAGTTCATCAGGCAAGCCAACGTAGAGACGACTCAGGCCCATCGGCTCAATGATGCGGGCGCGAACGTAGTCGCGGAAGTCGAGTCCCGTGCGCTCAGTGATGATTTCGGCGAGAACCCAATGGGCGGAGGTGGCGTGGTACTCGAAGCGGGATCCCGGATCCCAGTTGAGCCGCCAACCTTGCATCCGATCGAGCCGTGCTTGTCGATCCTCCCAAAGTTTGGGATTCATCGGCGCCATGGGAAATCCACCGATATGCAGGAGGACCTGCTCGACCGTAATCTCATCTTTGTCGAGGCCAGCAAATTGGGGAACGATGCTTGCGACCCGTTCACTGAGTTCCAGCTTGCCATCTTCCAGAAGCGCCCAGACGGCGACGCCGACAATCGCCTTCGTTGACGAATAGATGCAATAGAGCGTGTCGTCCGAGACGGGTTTGCGCTCGCCCGCTTGAACCGCGGTTCCGATACTGCGCAGGCCCGCGAGCTGCCCCTGGCGGCCCAGGGCCACTTGCAGACTGGGCAGACGCCCTTCGTCGACTTCGGCTTGGGCGTAGTCGAAGAGGTCTTGCAGGCGTGCCGGATCAATGCCGACCGCTTCGGCGGATTCGGCGAGGTGATTGGAAGCCATGAAGCACCTGATTTCGTCGTCATTGCAGGAAGATCGCGCGCCCGAGGCTAGCGTGGGGCCTGTTGCCATTCAACGTGGTGGGTCTTCGCCGGATCGGCGGACTGGCGACGACATTCTGGCCATCTTCGGCGTTATGAAAATTCACGTGACTCACATCACATGACTCACATCGTGCAGCGCCCCTCGAGATGTGAATCGCTGCCTTGCGGAGGAGAACGTGATCAGATGCAGGCGTGGAATATCGATGGCATCCCATACGGCTGACAAGGGCAACACTGGATTGACCTGGCTACCCTGCTCGAGGAAGCCGGTTTCTTGACGGTTTTCGTCCCGAGAATGATTCCGCCTATTCTGCCGAGTACCGGATGATCAAGGAGAGTCTTCATGCGCCGAATCCACCCTCTCGTCCGATTGACGGCTCTGACCTTCGCCGTGATCTTCCTCTTTGGAGCTTGCGGAGGAGACGACCCTTCTCCATCCGCGACTGAGGACGGTGGCGAACAAGCGGTCGGCGAGCGCCCCGGGGCCGTCGAGGACGATGACGTTGCAGGCACCGTGACGCCTGAACAACGAGAACAGGCCGCACCCGAGGTGCAAGCGCAGACCTCGCGCCGCAACGTGGATCTTGGTGTCACCGCGCCGACCGTAGAGGGAGAGGCACAGCCTCTGGCTTCGATCGTGGAAGGCGGGGTCTTGGACGTGGAGCGGATCGCCCGCTCCGTAGTGCGCGTGGAGCCAGCCATCGTGGAGGATGGCGACTTTTCCATCGTGGCGTTCGGCACCGGATCGATCATCGATCGACGTGGGCTGATCCTGACGAACTTCCACGTGATCGATCCGGCGATCGGCCACGACGTCATCTTGATCGCGGTGACCGGGGCGCTGGACCAGTCACCGCGCGAGAAATTCATCGCCGAAGTGCAGGTGGCGGATCCGATCTTGGACCTGGCGGTGCTGCGCATCGTCAGCGACTTGAGCGGTGAGCCCGTGAAGCCATCGGCGTTGAATCTGACTGAGATTCCGCAAGGTGACTCCTCTCAAGTCCAGGTCTTGGACCAGGTGCTGGCTTTTGGCTACCCCGACATTGGCGACGAAACGCTGACCGTCACGGCGGGAACGATCAGTGGCTTTCTTTCACAGGCAGGTGTCTCAGACCGGCGGAGCTGGTTCAAGACCGATACGACGATCTCATTCGGCAACAGTGGTGGGGCGGCCGTGAACGCGGAGGGATTCCTGATTGGGATCCCGACGCAGGGAAACTTCGACGAGGGCGGTTCGATCGCGCACCTGCGGCCGCTGGCCTTGGCGCAGCCGCTGATTGAGGCGGCGCAACGCGGCGAGGTGTTCGAGGGGGCCGGGGCCCGAATCGCCGCGCCAACGCCAATCTCGGATATTTCGTTTGCGCCGGATCTGACGCGGGACGGCGAGATGCTAAGGCAGTCGGCGGAGTTCGAGGCCGACGTGGATTTGATCTTCTACAGCTACAACTTCCAGGGGCTCTCGCCGGTTACGGCCGTGAACGACATCTGGCTGCTGGATGGCGCGGTGGTGGAGTCGCTGGTCCTGCTGCGCGACGAATGGACCCGCGGAAGCGCGGGAACGTTCGTCGACGGGATCCAAGCGGCGGATGCGTTCCCGTCCGGGATTTATACGCTCGAGATTTGGGTAGATGACCTGTTGTCCGCCTCACGGTCGTTGAGCATTGGCGACGTGGACTTCTCGGACGCGGCGCTGACGAGTCTCGTGGTGGCGAACGGCGTGGATCCGCTGGGCGCACCCACGGGCACCGCCAGCGACTTCGCCCCTGGCGTCTCGACACTCTTCGCATTTTTTGAGTATGAGAACGGCGGCGGCATCCCCTTCGTCGACGATGTTTGGTACCGCGAAGGTGAGTTGATTCCGATCGCGCGCCCCGGCCCGGGTCCCTGGAACGGCGGCGATAGCGGGCAGTCGTTCGTGGCATTCACCGACACACGCGGCTTCGCGCCGGGGACGTACACCGTCGAGATCTACTTCGGCACAGATCTGGCCGGAACCGCCGACTTCACGGTGGGGGCGGGCTTGTCGCTGTCATCCGATGGGGATGATTTGGCTCTGGGCGAGCTGGCGACGGGAACGTTGCTGGCCGGCGATGTGGCGCTGTTCCGACTAACCGGGTTCGCGACGCCGCCAGGACCAGGCGAAGGGCTATTCGTGAAGCTGGATGGCGAAGGCGACGCAGACCTCTACGTGAAGCGGGGAGCGCCGCCCGAGGCGGACGAACTCAATCAAAGCTGGGACGAGCCGAGCTTCCAGGCTCCGTTCGTCGTGGGCTCGGATGAGACGGTCTTCCTGCCAGGCGCTTCGCCGGGCGAGTGGTGGATCGCTGTGGTTGGTTACGACTCCCTGAACACGTTCACGTTGCGGGCATCGATCAGCGCGGGGACGGCAGCAGGCCAGCAAGCCTTGGCGCTGGGCGAGACGGTGTCTGATGTGCTGCCGCTGGAGGGCGACTTCGACGAGTACTTGGTGAACGTGCCGGCCGGAACGGAGGCGCTCACCGTTTCGATCGTGGGCGAGGGCGACGCCGATCTGTACGTGCAGTCCGGATCGCCCGTGACACAGGACGTGCTAGATCAGGTATGGAACGGACCGGAGACCTACGCCCCGTACGTGATTGGCAGCGAGGAATTCGTCAGCATCACGAGCCCGGCGGCGGGATCGTGGTTCATCCGTGTGCAGGCCTTCGTCGGTCAGTCGAGCTACACGCTGTCAGTGGACGTGGGCACGGCCGTGGCCGTCGGTGAGTTTGGCTCGGACCCATTCCTCGATGGCCTCTACTCGGAGTGCGAGGCGGGGAGTTTCCAAGCTTGCGATGACCTGTACTTCGACGCGCCGGTGGAGTCGAGCTACGAAGTCTTTGGCGATACCTGTGGCAACCGCCAGACGATCGGCACGGGCATCCTTTGCACGGAGACATTCGGCGACGGTCCCGACATTGGGATCGACGGTGGCCTGGGCACGGACCCAGCACTGGATGCCCTGCAACTGCAGTGCGGCAACGGCGACTTCGCGGCGTGTGATGAGCTCTACTTCCAGTCGCCGATTGGCTCGGCGTACGAGGAGTTCGGCGACACCTGCGGCGGCCGGCAAGCGCTGGGCACCGGCACGTTGTGCACGGACGCCTTCGGTGACGGTGACGGCGGGGGCACGCTGGCCGGGGCGTTCACCTTCGGCGACGACCCGGCGCTCGATGCGTTGTGGAATCTGTGCAGCGGCGGCGACTTCGCTGCCTGCGATGACCTGTTTGCCCAGTCGCCTTTGAACTCCGACTACGAATTCTTCGGCGACACCTGTGGCGGGCGCCAAGCTAGCGAGTCGGGATTCTTCTGTACGGATGTCTTCGGTGAAGGAGAAGTACCCGTCGCGGGTGCCTTCGGAAGCGACGACTTCTTGGATTCGCTCTACATCGCTTGCGACGCCGGTGACCTTGCGACCTGCGCTGACTTGTACTTTGAGTCGCCGCCGGACTCCGAGTACGAGACCTTCGGTGACACCTGCGGCGGCCTGCAAGCGTTGGGCACCGGTCAGTTCTGTACGGATCTGGGCACGGGCGATAGTCAGATCGGCCTCGGGCCAAGCGCGGTCGCTGAGGCGGCGCTGTTGACCGTCGCCGATCTAACGCCGGGCGACTGGACGCAGTTGGACGACTTCGCGTTCGTATCCAGTGCGCTGACAAACAGTGAAGTCGCCTTGGCGCTTCCGAGCTGTGACGACTTCGAGGCAGCCCTCGCGGTTCTCGAGGACGGGGCGGCGGGACCGTCGCCGTTGGCCTTCTCAAGCCGTGACCTGTTCCAAGGAGACGAACTCGCGGGGATCCGATTCCTGACCGTGGCTGCTGTCTACGGCAGCGAGGAAGAGGCGGCGACGGTCTGGCTGGCAAGTCGGGCGATCCTGGAGAGCGATTCATTTGAGGCATGTCTCCTCGAGGAGCTCGCAATCGCCCGATCGGACATCGAGGAGGTCGATGGCACGGTCCGTGCTCTCGACCTGTTCGCTCCGAACTTCGCGCTGAGCGATAGCGCCAGCCTGGCGATCGCGGTGGACGTCTTCCTGGAGGACTTCGACCTTGTTGGTGACATGGAATTGCATGCATTCCAACGAGGCCGCGTGGTGGCGCTGTTCTTAAGCGGGCGCACGAACTACTCGTCGCCGTTTGAGCCCGTAGTGCCAGCCCTGACCGGGTTCGAGTCGAACGTTGTGGCGGCGCAGGCGCTATTCGGCGCCTAGCGGCGATGGCTGCCACCCAAAGCCCCGTCCATCACAACCCCGGCTCGTAGAGCGCCGGGGTTGTCGTCTGCGACCGCTCAGCCCCTGGCAGCGGAGGGACGACCACTGACCGAGGCGGATGACGCTACATTGGGGCTCATGGGGGCACCGGGGTCCGACGGGGACACCACGTCCAACGGAGACACGTCCGGCCGGGATCACGATCGCCCGGCGGCGAGCGCCCGCTGTTCAGAGGAGTAGACACGTGCCAGCACTCGATGGAATGCGGATTCTGGACATGACGCAGTACGAGGCCGGGACCTCGTGCACGCAGGCACTGGCCTGGTTCGGGGCGGACGTGGTGAAGGTGGAACCGCCTGGGACCGGCGACCCGGGCCGCCGGGTCGCGATGGGCGAAGGGAACTCGCCCTACTTCATCAATTGGAACAGCAACAAGCGCAGCATCGTGCTGGACCTGAAGAGCGCCCGCGGGCGCGAGCTGCTGCTGGAGATGGTGCCACACTACGACGTGTTCGTGGAAAACTACGGGCCGGGTGTCGTGGAGAGCTTGGACATTGGCTACGAGGTGATGAAGGCGGCGCATCCGGGGATCATCTTCGCCCGGCTCAAGGGTTTCGGGACGACGGGCCCCTACTCCAGCTACAAGTGCTTCGACATGGTGGCCCAAGCGGCGGCGGGGGCGTTCTCTGTGACCGGGGAGCCGGACGGCCCGCCGATGCTGCCCGGTCCGACGACGGGCGATGCCGGGACGGGCGTTCAGTTAGCGCTGGCGATCACCGCCGCGTATGTGCAGAAGCAACGGACCGGCGAAGGTCAGCTGATCGAGATCTCAATGCAAGAGGCGATGACGTATTTCATGCGTACGCGCATCGCGAATGGGGGCGACTGGGGGAACGCGGCGTCGCCGCGGATGGGCAACGGCAGCACGGCGCCCGTCAATCTGTACGCATGCAAGCCGTTCGGACCAAACGACTACGCATTTATCATGGTCGTGACCTCACGGATGTGGGACACGCTGTGCGTGGCGATCGGGCGGCCGGAGCTGGCGGTCGACCCGCGGTTCACGACGGGGGAGCTGCGGCGCGACAACTCGGAGGCGCTGTACGCCGAGTTGGAGACCTGGACACGGGAACACACCAAACATGAGGTGATGGAGATCTTGGGGGGTGCTGGGGTGCCGTGCAGTGCGAACCTGGACACGCAAGACCTCTTTGCGAACGAACATCTCAACTCGCGTGGCTTTGTGCACACCTTGGATCATCCTGAGCACGGCGAGATCCGGTTGCTGGGCTGGGCGCCCCGGATGTCGAAGAGCCAGGTGCCGCTGGTACGCGCGCCGCTGATGGGCGAGCACTCAGACGAGATCTTGGCGTCGGACCTGGACCTCGACGCGAACGCCCTGGTGGAACTGCATGAAGCGGGGGTCATCTCCTAGCAAGCAGGAGCCTAGTAAGCGGGGATCTCGTGAAGACTGCCGACGAGCTGTGTGTCAAGAGCGCGAGAGAGCTTCGTGCGCTCATCGATGCGCGGGAACTGAGCTGCGTGGAGTTGCTCACGGCGACGCTCGATCGAATCGAGCGGGTGAACCCTTCGATCAACGCGATCGTGACGCTGGTGCCCGAACAAGCGATGGCGGCGGCCACAGCAGCCGACGCGGCGTTGGCGCGTGGCGATGCGCCGGGGCTGTTGCACGGCTTGCCGATCGCGATTAAGGACTTGGTCGCGACCAAGGGGATCCGCACAACGATGGGGTCGCCGCTGTTCGCGGACAACGTGCCGGACACGGATCAATTGTTCGTGCAGCGGCTGCGGGCGGCGGGGGCGATCGTGATCGGGAAGACGAACACCCCGGAGTTCGGGGCCGGGTCGCAGACTTTCAACACGGTGTTCGGCGCGACGCGAAATCCGTACGACCGATCGAAGACGCCGGGCGGATCGAGCGGTGGGGCAGCGGCGGCGCTGGCGGCGCGGCTGTTGCCGATCGCGGACGGCAGCGACTTGGGGGGCTCACTGCGCAATCCGGCGTCGTTCTGCAACGTGGTGGGGCTGAGGCCGACAGCGGGCCGAGTGCCGGCGTATCCGGCGGCGCAGGGCTGGGGCAACATGAGCGTGATGGGGCCGATGGGGCGCAGCGTGGCGGATGTCGCGCTGCTGCTCTCCGCGATGGCGGGACCGGACTCGCGCAGTCCGATCTCGCTGGAGGAGCCCGGGACGCGGTTCATGGAGCCGCTGGAGCGGGACCTGCGCGGGCTGCGGGTGGCGTGGTCGCCGGACCTAGGCGAGTTGCCGGTCGACGCGCGGGTGATCGAGGTGTGTGAGTCGGCGCGGGGCGTGTTCGAGGGGCTGGGAGCTGCAGTCGAGGAGGCGCATCCGGACCTGTCGGACGCGATGGATATCTTCCACGCGCTGCGGGCGGGCGTTTTCGCGACGAGCTTCGCGCATCACTACGAGCATTTGCGTGACCAACTGAAGGACACGGTGATCTGGAATGTAGAGCAGGGTCGCAAGCTAACGGCGGTGGATGTGGGGCGTGCCGAGGCGGCGCGGACGAAGCTCTACTACCGGATGCAGGAGTTCTTCGAGCACTATGACGCGCTGATTCTGCCAGTGGCGCAGACGGTGCCCTTCCCGGTAGAGCAGGAGTGGGTGGAGGAGATCAACGGCGTACAGTTCGCGAACTACCTGGAGTGGATGCGGAGCTGCGCCATGATCACGGTGACGGGGTCCCCGGCAATCTCGGTGCCATGCGGGTTCACGGCAGAGGGGTTACCAGTGGGCTTGCAGATCGTGGGCCGGCCACGGGACGACTTCGAGTTGTTGCAAGTGGCCCATGCGTTCGAGCAGGCGACGCGACACGGAGAGCGCGCGCCGACGTTGTAAGTCGCGGGCACTGCTAGCCTCGGTCGGCTCCAAGAGCCGTCAGGTTCCACCACTCGAGAGGAGAGCCGCATGCCCGTGACGTTGGATTGGCTTGGCTGCGCGACGTTCCGGCTGACCATCGATGACTTGGTGGTGTTCCTGGACGCGTACATGGACCGAGTGCCCGCCGCGCCGCCGGTCGCGATGTCGGCGGCGGAAGTGACGAAGGCCGACTACGTGCTGCTGGGCCACGCCCACTTCGACCACTTGGCGGGGGCGGAAGTGATCGCGCCGAATACCGGCGCGACGGTGATCGGGTCGCACGAATCGGTGCGGGTGCTGCGGGAGGCGGGTGTGCCAGAGGCACAGCTGATCGCGTCGCAGGGCGGGGAGCGTCACCGGCTGGCGCCAGGTGTGACGGTCGAGGTCATCCCGAGTCTGCACTCGTGCATTTGGGTGGGGGGATCGTGGGAGCCGGGCAAGACGGTCTTGGGCCACTACGGCTTGTGCGAAGACGATCGGGAGGCCGTGCGGGCGGAGAGCGGAGGAGGCATTGGCGAGCAAGCGGAAGAGCCGGATCCGGAACTCCTGGCGCAGATGCAATCACACATGGCCAGCGCCGTGGGCTCGCACAGCCACGGCGGGGCGATCGCGTTTCTGATTGAGACGGAGTACGGAAGCATCTTCTTCCACGACACTTCCGGCGGCTGGACGGGGCTGCTGCAAGACTTGCGGCCTGACTTCGCGATCGTGGCGATGGCGGGTCGGCCGAACCTGGACGGCGAGCCGATCCAGGGGTCGTTGGCGCAGTTCGTCGGCCGGATGGGCGATTTGCTGCGGCCACCGCGGATGGTGCTGGGCCACCACGACGATTGGATGCCGCCGATGACTCGGGACATGACATCGGCGGACGCGCTGGCGCCCGTCAAGAACGAGCTGTCCCATGTGGCGCCGCGTACCGAGCTGGTGGAGATGGACCTGCAGAGCAGCTACACCATATTCAGTTAGCGGCTAGTTGCCGCTGAGTATTTCCCTGGCAGCTAGTTTCCGCTGGGTATCTCCCTAGCGGCTAGTTTCCGCTGGGTATCTCCCCAGCAGCTAGTTGCGGCTGGATTCCCGCAGCGGCCGGCTGCCGCTGGATGTTCGACTCACGGCTAGTTGCCGCTGGTGCGGAAGGTGGGCATCACCTCGTTGGAGAGGCGCTCCGCGGCTTCGACGGATTCGGCGCTGCCCGAGCCCGGTCCGGGGCCGACGCAAAAGAACCGATCGACGCCCAACTCGACGAGTTTGGCGATGCGATCGATGCAGTAGCTGGGCGGACCGAAGATGCCGAACTCCTGCGCGAAGCTCGTGGTGAGCTGGGCGGCTTGGGGGCTGCCGGTGCGGGAGTGCTGATTCATGTCATAGCTCTCATGGATGCGCTCAAAGACGGCGCGCTGTTCGTCCGTCGCGGGGCCGATGACCTCGCCGTGCATGACGGAGAAGCGGGCAAAGAGGGAGAGTCCCCCTTCGCCGATCTGACGAGCGATGTCCGGGTCGTCGTGGACGACGATGGGGACGTAGGCGGCGAAGTCGATCTTGTCGTCGAGGCCCGCGTCCTGGCGGGCGGCTTGGGCGACGTCGATGCCCCAGCGGACGCGCTCGGGGTCGGCGCCAAGGGCGAAGCTGACGCGATCGGCATGACGGGCGGCGGCGGCGACATCGACGGGAACCTTGGGTTGTCCCGCGCGCAACCACTCGATCTTGCTCGCGGTGGGCTGGTCGGCCAATTTGAGGGAGTCGACATTGCCGCCCGCTTCGAAGGGGACCTCTTCGCCGCTGAGATAGCCCTGGACACGCTCCAGGTAATCCTCGAAGGCGGCGACCTTCTCCGGGGCGCGGCCCAGATGGGCGAGCGCGGAGTCGCCCCGGCCGATACCGAGGTAGGCGCGGCCGCCGCTCTCCGCTTGCACGGTGGCGATGGCAGAAGCGGTGACAGCGGGATGCCGGGTGCCTGAATTGGTGACGCCCGTGCCGAGCTTCAGCCGCGTGGTGGCTGCGCCGCCAAGGCCAGGGCGATGTAGCAATCGCCGGCGAGGTTCTGGGAGTCGACATAGGTGATGCCGTCGAAACCGGCGTCTTCGGCGCGGCGGGTTTGTCGTGCGTTGGCGACGGGCATCCCGGCGCCGCTGGTCCAAAACTCGACTGCCATTGTCGGACTCCGTTCTGAGCTTGGATCTCAGGCTTGTCTGGTCACCTTGGTCTCGATCAGAGCATCGATTTCCGCGGACTCGAAGCCGAGAGCCGTGAGGATGTCGCGGGCTTCGGTGGCGAAAGGGGCAGTGGCAGGCCCGGGGCGGAAGCCATCGCCGTCGAGTTTGACGGGCGGGGCGAGGAGGCGGACGTTGCCGAGGATGGGGTGATCGAGGTCGTGGAACATGCCGGTGGCGTTGGGGTGTTCGTCGTCGAGGAGTTCGGGCGGGAACTTGACGTCGGAAGCGGGGACGCCGGCTTCGGCGAGGATCGACTCCCACTCCTTGGTAGTGCGCGCGGCCATGACGGATTCGGCGCTGACGCGGAGCGCCTCGTTGTGGTCGTCCGCGCTGGCGAGGACGTCGTCGGTGAGGCCGGGGTCTTCGAGACCGATGGCGGTGATGAAGCGCTGACGGAGCGAGGGGCTGCCGCAGGCGATGGCCAGCCAGCCGTCCTGGGTGGTGTAGGTGCGGAAGTAGACCTTGAGCATGGAGGAGGCGCGGCTGCTGGGGAGGGTGGCGCGTTGGGCGGCGTAGCCAGCGCCGGATCGGCGCAAGCTCTCTAGCTCGGTCAGGGATGCCTCGTGGAGGGGGCCATCGACGGAGTCGACGCGGAGCATCTGGTTGTTGTTGAGGGTCATGGCGGACTGCATGAGCGAGACGTGGACCTCTCCGCCTTGGCCGGTGCGTTCGCGGCGGAGCAGCGCGGAGCTAACGCCAAAGGCGAGCGTCATGGCGGTCATGTAGTCGGCACTGACGGGGTCCCCGGCGACGGGGCGGTCGTCACCTTGACCGTCAGCGCTACGGCCGTTGGAGACCATGAGGCCGCTGCGGGCTTGGACGACGATGTCCATGCCCGGCAAGTGGGAGTCGGGCCCGTTGCGGCCGAAGGGGGTGACCTCGCCAATGATGAGGCGTGGGTAGCGGGCGCGCAGGGTGGGGCCATCGAGGCCGAGCTGTTCGGCGAGGCCAGGGCGGAAATTCATCAAGGCGACGTCGGCCTGCGCCAGCAACGCGTCGATGACGGGGGCGGCATCAGGATGGCGGAGGTTGAGCGGGAGCGAGTGCTTGCCGCGGTTGCGGGAGAGATAGACGCGGGTTTCGCCGGGGGCGAGCTGCCCCAGCTTGCGAACGGGGTCGCCGTCGAGCGCTTCGATCTTGATGACGTGCGCGCCGCCTTCGGCAAGGAGCTGGGCGCAGAAGGGGACGGCGACGAACTGCCCGAACTCGACGACGGTGATGCCAGCGAAGGGTTGATCAGGGGCCATGTAGCACGCCTCCTCGCGCGGGCCCCAGGGTCGCACATTGTGCGTGGTGGCGCGTCCGTGGAGCAGGGCTGGAGGCCCCGCGGTGCAGCTTGGCGATAGCATGTCGTGCGCAGCCCGCCGCGAGAGAGTGAGCGGGGCTTGAGGAGAGGACCACCGATGCCGGACCTACGAGATTTCTGCGAGCGCCTCTGGAACGGCGAAGTGGACACCGTATTCGAGGCGCATCCGGTGACATCGCCATGGAACAAGCGGCAGGCGGAGGAGGTGGCGGATGGAATCCTCTATTTCAAGTCGGTGGCGAGCGCGAACACGGTCGATACGGGCGACGGGCTGGTGATGCTGGATACCGGCACGCGGCAAGACGCGCAAATTCTGCACGCCGGGGTGCGGGCCTGGCGGCCGGAGACGCGGCTGGCGGCGGCGGTGTTCTCGCATCACCACGTCGATCACATTTTTGGGGTCGGACCGTTTGAGGAGGAAGCGAGGGAAGCGGGGGCGCCCGCACCGCTGGTGTACGGCCACGAGGCAATCGCCGGGCACCTTGATCGATACAAGCGGACGGTGGGGTACAACAGCGCGATCAACACGCGACAATTCATCAGGCCCGGCGGCGCCGCCGACTTCCGCATGTCTTGGCCAGACGAGTTCCGCTATCCCGACGTGACCTACCAAGACCAACTCACGTTCCAGCAAGGCGACCTGCACTTCGAGTTGCATCACACCCTGGGCGAGACCGAGGACGCCACCTGGACCTGGGTGCCGGAGCGAAAGCTGCTCGCCCCAGGCGATCTGTTCATCTGGGCCGTGCCGAATGCGGGGAATCCGCAGAAGGTCCAACGTTGGGTGGGCGAATGGGCCGCCGGGCTGCGAGAGATGGCGGCGCTGGGCGCGGAGTTGATGCTGCCCGGCCACGGCTATCCGATTTTCGGGGCGCAGCGGATCCAAACGGCGCTACAAGACACGGCGGATCTGCTGGACACGCTGGAGTCGCAGACGTTGGCGCTCATGAACACGGGAGCGTCGTTGGACACGGTGCTGCACGAGGTCCAGATCCCGGAGGCGGCGCTGGAGAAGCCCTACCTGCGACCGGTCTACGACCATCCCCAATTCATCATCCGCAATGTCTGGCGGCTCTACGGCGGCTGGTACGAGGGCGAGCCCGACCATCTCCTGCCCGCCCCGCGGCGGGATCAGGCCTCCGAATGGGTGCGCATGGCCGGCGGTCTACAACCCGTGCTGGACCGGGTCGCGGCGCTGCGGGATTCGGGCGACTTGCGGATGGCCTGCCATCTGGTGGAGTACGCGGTGCTGGCGGAGCCAGAGTCGGCGGATGCGCACGCGCTGCGCCAGGACGTCTACGAGAAGCGGGCGAACGAGCAGACGTCGTCGATGGCGCGGGGGGTGTTCAGCTTTGCGTCGGTTTCGAGCGGGGTAGGGAAACGGGATGGGTTCGAGCGGGAGTAGCTCACAGTTCTGGGAATCAAAGACGGGTGCCGCCGCGCGGCACCCGTCTTTCGTTACACCGATGTTTGATAGGGCGATGATTCCATCACGCGGTATCTGGTGAACCCCCAGCGAACGCAGCGCGCTTCGTTAACGGATCGTCCTCTATGCCGCGAGGGCATGGCGGGTGGCGACGGCTGTCGTATAGTTAGCGGCCCTGAGGCATAACGAGCTACGAGTTCGTGCTTCGGAATATGGCGGGCTCGTTGCTCGCGCTTCAGAATTGGCGAGCTCGTTGCTCGCGAAACGGCGGCGACCACTCTGCGGGGAGTGGTGATTGAGGGAGCAGCCCATGCCACCACGCGCAATTTGGCGCGGTGCGATCAGCTTCGGGATGGTGAGCATCCCGGTGCGGATCTTCACCGCGACCCAGAGCAAGAACATCCACTTCAACCAGCTGCATGCGTCGGACAAGGTCCGGATCAAGCAGAAGAAGTGGTGCCCCGAGCATGACGAAGAGCAGGCCGACGAGATCGTGCGCGGGTACGAGTTCTCCAAGGGCCAGTACGTGATCATGGAAGACGACGATTTCGAGAATCTTCCCGTCGCGAGCCAGCACAGCATCGATCTGACGGGCTTCGTGCAAGCGTCGGAGATCGACCCGGTCTTCTACGACAAAACGTACTACCTGGAACCGGAAGAGACCGGCGTGAAGCCGTTCGCGCTGTTGATCGCGGCGCTGGAACGCAAGGGTCTGGTGGCGGTAGGGAAGCTGGCGCTCCGGCAGCGCGAGGCACCGTGCGCAATGCGATCGTCGGAGGGGCGGCTGCTGCTGACGACGCTGTTCTACGCGGACGAGATCAAAGTCAACCCGGAGATCGATGTGTCCGAAGTAGAGGTGAGCGATACGGAGCTGGAGATCGCGCTGAAGCTGATCGACATGCTGAGCAAGCCGTTCGAGACCGGCGGGCTCCAGGACGAATACCGCGAGGCGCTGATGGATCGGATCACCGCCAAGATCGAGGGGCGCGAGTTCGTGGAAGCGAAGGCCCCCGCGCCGGTGGAGGCCGTCGATCTGGTGGCCGCGCTGAAGGCGAGCATCGAAGCGGCGGAGCGGGATGCTTCATCAGCGGAAGCAGGCGCTGCGGACGAGGCAGATGCCGCAGTGGCCGAGGTCGCGGCTCCGGCGAAGACGAAGCCGAAGAAGTCGACCCGCAAAGCGGGTGGCGGCAAGAAGAAGCCCGGCCGCAAGCGGGCCAGCGCCAAGGCCTAGGCTCAGCCCGAGAGCCTGATCGCGGGCACAATCCGATTGCGCGCCTCAACCGATTGGGGGCAGGGCCATGCCCCGGAAACGCAAGCACGACGATCTGCAGGACTACGACGCGAAGCGCGATCTGTCGATCACGCCCGAGCCCAGCGACGCGCGCGCCGCAGCAGACTTCGGACCGCTGACATTCGTCGTACAAAAGCATGCGGCGCGGGCCCTGCACTACGACCTACGGCTGGAGTTGGACGGGACCTACAAGTCGTGGGCGGTGCCGAAGGGGCCGTCGTTGGATGCGCGCGAGAAGCGGCTTGCGGTGCACGTAGAAGATCATCCGCTGGAGTATGGGACGTTTGAGGGGATCATCCCGGGCGGAGAGTATGGCGCGGGCGAAGACATCGTCTGGGACAACGGAACCTACGGTCCCGACGAGGGCGGGGTGTTGACGTTCGCCGACCGGGAGCTGGCCGCCAAGCGACTTCGGGACGAGCTCGAGGCGGGAAAGCTCTCGTTCACGCTGCGCGGGCGCAAGCTGCACGGGTCGTGGACGCTGGTGAAGACGAGCCAGGACGAGCGGTCGTGGCTGTTGATCAAGCATCGGGATGAGACGGCGTCGGAACTGCTGGATGTGCTGGCCGACGAAGCGTCGGTGTTGACCGGGGTGACGGTCGACGATCTGAAGGCAGGAATACCGCTACCGGCTGCGCACGGCCTGTTGCTGCCCAACCCGGCGGAGGCGCTGAAAGCGAAGCGCGGCAAAGCACCGCGCACCGCCCGCACGCAACAGGCGCTGCGCCCCATGCTCGCGACCAGTGAGGTGGCGGAAGCGCTGGAACGTCGATCCTTTGCGGGGGATGACTGGCGATTCGAGCCGAAGTTGGATGGGGTGCGCGCTGTCGTGCATGTCCAGGAGGGAGTCACACGGCTGGTCTCGCGGAACGGGAACGATTTGACGTCGGGCTATCCAGCGGTCGCGGCGGCACTGGCGGCGCAGCCCGTGGACAGCATGATTCTGGACGGGGAACTGGTGGCACCGACCGCGAAAGGCATCCCGTCGTTTGAGCGGCTGCAACAGCGGATGAACTTGGCGGACGCGGGGCAGATCGAGCAAGCAGACGCTGAAATTCCAGTCGTCTTCTTCGCCTTCGACTTGTTGCACATCGATGGCGTGGATCTGCGCGGGTCGCCGCTCTGGCAGCGCCAGGAGCACCTCGTGCGCGCGTTGCGGCCGTCGAGCTTCGTGCAGGTGCTGACGCCGGTGTTGATGCCCGGGGACGCCACTCCGACGCGGGTCTTCGATTCCCTGGTGACGCAGGGGTTCGAAGGCATCGTGGCCAAGCGGCGCGAGAGCGCGTACGTGAGCGGCAAACGCTCGCCGCAGTGGCTGAAGTTCAAGGCCGTCCAGACAGACGAGTTCGTCGTGGGCGGCTTCACCCCCGGCAATGGTGCGCGGGCTTCGACGTTTGGCGCGTTGCTAGTCGGTCAGTTCGAGCCAGATGGGAGCTTGCGCTACACGGGGCGGGTGGGCAGCGGGTTCTCGGATGCACTCCTGGACTCAGTCCGCAGCCAGCTTGATGGCCTGGTGTCGGAGAGCAATCCGTTTTCGAGCGAGCCTCCCGACGCCAAAGTCACGACCTACCTGCGCCCGGAGATGGTCGTGGAAGTGAAGTACGCGGAGGTGACGGGGAGCGGGCAGCTTCGCGCACCGGTCTTGTTGCGGGTGCGCACAGACAAGGCGGCAGCGAGCGTGGTGGCGGGTGGGAATGCGGCAAACTCCGATTCGGATACGGAGGCGCAGGACGGGGGCGAGGGCGAGTCGTCGCTGCTGCGTCAGCTTGAGGACGCGGGCAGCGGAGCGACGCTGCGGGTGGGGGAGTCAGAGGTCGCTGTGACGAACCTGGACAAGGAGATGTGGCCCGCACACGGGGATCTGCCGCCGGTGCTGAAACGCGACCTGCTGCGCTATTACGCAGAGATCGCGCCGTTCCTGCTGCCGCATCTGGCCAACCGTCCGTTGACGTTGACCCGGTTCCCCAACGGGCTGCTGGGGAAGTCGTTCTATCAAAAGCATTGGAGCCAGAAACGGCCGTCGTTCGTGGAGACCGTCTCGATTTATTCGGAGGAGGCGGGGACGGATCAGGACTACCTGCTCGGCAACAACCTGCCGACGCTGCTCTGGCTGGGGCAGTTGGCCGACATCGCATTGCATGCGTCGTTGGCGCGCACGGTGGCGGGGTCGGATACCACCGACCTCCCGGACCAGTTCACGGGCACGAAGGCGGCAGTTGAGGAATCGCTGCTGAACTACCCCGACTTCCTGCTGTTCGACCTCGATCCGTTCATCGCTGAGGAGGGGTCCAGCGTCGTCGAGAAGAACGCGCTGACGCGGGCCGGGTTCGAGAAGACGACAGCAACGGCGTTGTGGTTGAAGGAGTTACTCGACGGCGCGGGGATTCGGTCTTTCGTGAAGACGTCCGGGGCGAGTGGGATTCACGTCTTCGTGCCGATCATCCGCAACCTGCGCTCCGACGTGGTCCGCGCGGTGTGTTCGACCATCGCCGGGGCGGTCGTGCAGGCACATGTGAAGGATGTGACGACCGTGTTCGACAAGGAGGCGCGGCGAGGCAAGGTCTACATCGATGTCAACCAGAACGGCCGTATCAAGAGTCTGGCCTCGATCTACTCGCCCCGGGCGAATCCCGGAGCGCCCGTCTCGATGCCGCTGCGCTGGGACGAGGTGGCCGAGGTCGATCCACTGGCGTTCAACGTCTGGACGGCGGTCGATCGCGTGCGGGCGAGCGGGGACCTGTGGGCGGGGATCCTGGAGTCGAAGCAGGATCTGCGATCGTTGGCGGGGGCGGATCTGGGCTGACCAGAAGGGGCGCGATGGGCGACGATAACGTCGAACATGTGTGTTGATCGCGTGATAAAGTCGGGTTCGAGGCGCGGACCGGATAACTCTCCGCCCGGCAACATTCGGGGAACGAGGAGCGGGCATGGCGAAGCGGAAGCAGGTCCCGGATGGGCAGTTGTCGCTGGACGACGCGTTAGTGCGCTTTACCGATCCGGTTCCGGGCGAGACAGCGAGCGATGCGCCCGTCGCGCCGTTCGATCGGGCACGCCAGATCAGCAAGTCCTTGGACGCGCTGGGAGTGAGCTGGGAAGAGCGGATTCAGGCGATCGGTGGCTGCTTTGTGCTGGAGGCGTTGCGCCCGGTCTGGAACGAGGGCGGCGGCTCGGCGGACGCGGCGCATGCTCTGCTTCGAACCCGGGACCCGGAATTGGCGGACGCGATCGAAGCGCTGGCGCCCATGCTCTACGGACGACACCGGGCCGGATCCGACGCGCTGGCGGCGATCGACGAGGTGGAGCGGCTGATCCGCTCCGGTCGCTGAGGCAGCGCCCGAGACTTGGATCCTTCGCGAAGCGATGCGCTGGACGCCCACCGTTCTCCACATGCGTCTCTGGCATAGATCGACGGGAATTCCCGTCCCCTGCTCCCGAGCGGAGCCTCCTAGGCGTACGCTCAAGCGGTACTGAATGAGCACAACGCATGGCATGAGCTTGGCGCATGGGATTCCGGCATGGATGTTCCTCAGCTCGATTCGTTTCTGGCGGTGGTTGAGGCAGGGTCTTTCACAGCGGCGGCGGACCGGCTGCATCGCTCGCAGCCGGGGGTGAGTCGGCAGATTCAGCGGCTTGAAGACGAAATTGGCGTGCCGCTCCTGAACCGCACGTCCGGAGGGGTGACGCCGACTGAAGCGGGCGACCGTTTCTTGACGTTCGCGCGCGAAACCGTGACTCAGCTACGGCGGTTGCAGGCGGACCTGAACCAGGTCTCCGAGTCGCTGACGGGACAGCTTCGCATCGCCGCCAGTACGACGCCGGGGCAGTATCTGGTGCCGTCGCTGGTGGGGTTGTTTACGGGGATGCACCCGGACGTCGCGCCATCGGTCGCGATCATGGATTCGGCGTCGGTGGTCCAGGATGTGAGCAAGGGAGGGCGGGACATCGGCTTCGTGGGCGTGCGGAAACCGCACGACGAGCTCTCGTATCACGTCTTCGCGCATGACGAGGTGGTGCTAGCGGTGCCGCGCAATCATCGGTTCGCGGGACATCAGTCGGTGTCGCTCGATGAGCTTGAGGGGGAGCGGTTCCTGGAGCGGGAGCAGGGGTCGGGCACGCGCGAGGTGGTGCTGGAGGCGTTCCGGAGCGCGAACCGAGATCTCCCGTCGCACAAGACGGCGATGGTCCTAGGCACGACGGAGGCCGTGGCGTCGGCGGTGGAACAGGGGCAGGGGATCGGGTGGGTGTCGTACCGAGCACTGGAGGGCCGCGACATGGATCGGGTCGCGATCCTGCGGATTCGGGGCCGGCGGTTGTTGCGGCCTTTGTATCTGATCCACCAGCCGATCGATCGGCTGCGTGAGCCAGTGCGGTCGTTCGTGGAGTGGGTGCGGGCGGAGTATCCGTCGCGGCCGGATCCGGCGGCCGCGCCGATCGGCTAGGGCCCGGGCGGACTCACTATGCTCGGTTGGAAGCGGTAACAGGCTGTTTCCGTGGGCTGCTCGATGCTGTCAGTACTGGCGCGAGAAGTGGGCGGTGGTAGACTCCGCCGGTGCTGGACGCTGGGCTCCTGACGAGGGCCATTGCTTCCGCCGCAGCGTGGACAGGCAGAGCGAGATCGAGGGCAGGGCCAATGATTGAAGACACGATCGAGGTCTCTCTGACTCCCGCCGATGCGGGAGAGACCGGATACCGGATGGTCTCCGCGGCGGTCTCGGCGGCGGAGGGGTCGAAGGCGGGCGCGCGGGTGCATTTTGAGATTAAGCTCGGACCGGGAGGATTGGGATCGGAGAAAGTCCCCGCCCTCGAGCTTGAGACGGATGAGTGGGGGATTGCGGAGGTGAACTGGCACTCGGAGCCGTTCCCTCGCAGCGACCCAGGGTCGCGCGACCTGCAAGAGGTGACGATCCGCGCCTCGACCGAGGACGATTCGGCCCGAACGCTGAAGCTCCACATCACACAGACCAACTGGCTGCCGAAGCGATGACAACGCCTCACACGTTCGCTGGAAACCCCCTAGACCGACTGGCGGTAGAGCGCCGGGACCCGGACTGGATTTCAGGGCGGTTGGAGGATCCGGAGTCGCAGGTGCTGGCGCTCTGGCGGCTGCAGATCCCGTTGGTCGAAGGGGACCCGGCGGCACTGGCCTGGGGCGGCCCCGACCTTCTGCAACACATCAACGACGGCTCCGACCCGGTCTTGCTGGGGATGCACGACGGCATCGCCCATTTCGCGATCGACATCTCGGGGTTGGAGGATGGCGCCGAAGCGCTGTCGCACATCGACGGGGCAGCCTATTCGGACGCGCGGGCGGCGGCAACTCGGGTGTCGATCGAAGACGCGGGGATGCTGGCGCAAGCGAAGGCCCAAATCGATTGGCACGCGCGGCACGGGTTCTGCCCGAAGTGCGGCGGCGAGACGTCGATGCACGAGGGTGGACTGATGCGGCAATGCGAGCAGTGCGAAGCACAGCACTTCCCGCGCACCGACCCTGTGGTGATCATGGTGGTTTCGGATGGGGATCGCTGCTTGTTGGGCCGTCAGAAGGTGTGGCCGCTGGGGATGTTCTCGGCGCTGGCCGGGTTCGTGGACCAGGGAGAGACGATCGAGGAGGCGGTGCGCCGCGAAGTGATGGAGGAGTCCGGGATCGCGCTGTCCGAAGTGACGTATCACTCGTCGCAGCCGTGGCCGTTCCCGTCATCGTTGATGATCGGCTGCCTGGCGACGGCGGCGACGACGGAGATCACGATCGACGAGCACGAGCTCGACGACGCACAGTGGTTCACGCGCGAGCAGGCAAAGGCGTCGCTGGATGATCCGGAGAGTCACCCGGAGCTAAAGATGCCGGGTCCGATGGCGATCGCACACAAGCTCGTGCAGGCCTGGGTGGCGCTGCCTGACTAAACAGGCGGCTGGACGACGTAGGTGCCGTTGCTGGTGCCGATAAGGCGGTCGTCCTCGTCGAAGAGATCGACGGTGCAATGGCTGAGGGTGCGGCCACGGCGGAGGACGCGGGCGTGGGCGCGGATGGTTGGAGACTGTAGGGGCCGCAGCCAACGGAACTCGGATTGCACGGTGATGACGCGCTCATCGGGTTCAGCGACGGTGCCGAGCGCCCCACCCATGGCGGAGTCGGCGAGGAAGAGCCAGACGCCACCGTGGACGATGCCGTAGAGGTTGTGGGTCTTGTCCGAAGCCGTGAAGGTGATCTCCGCCCAGCCGTCACCGGCGCCGGTGAAGCGGTAGCCGAGTTCGGCGAAGAGCGGAACGGCTTCCATCTCGCGCAGGGCGGGATAGGGATTTTCGAAGTCGGTCATGGAAGGCAGGTTAGCGCCTCGAGACGAAGGCGCATGCTCTGATCAGCCGCCGGAGGAGCAGGCGGCGAGCGTGGGCTCGGTGGCGCGGCGATGAGCCTGGATGGCGGCGACGGACACGATGCGCAGGTCGTGGCGCTCGGCAAAGACTTCCAGATCGGGCATGCGGGCCATCTGGCCGTCGTCGTTGATGACTTCGCAGATGACGGCGACGGGCTGGAGACCGGCGAGCCGGCAGAGGTCCACGGAGGCTTCGGTCTGGCCATCGCGTTCGAGGACGCCGCCGTCCCGGGCGCGGAGCGGGAAGACGTGGCCGGGTCGAACCAGGTCTTGGGCGGTGGTGGCTGGGTTGGCGAGGAGTTGGACAGTACGGGAGCGGTCGGCGGCGGAGATGCCAGTCGTGACGCCGTGCCGGGCTTCGACACTGACGGTGAAGGCGGTACCAAGCGAGGCCTCGTTTTCGGCGACCATGGGCGGCAGGGCGAGGCGGTCGGCGCTGGCGTTGTCCATGGGAGCACAGATCAAACCGCGCGCGTGCACGGCCATGAAGTTGATCCATTCCGGGGTGCAGAACTGAGCGGCGATGGCGACGTCGCCTTCGTTCTCGCGGTCCTCGTCATCGACGATGAGGACGGGGCGGCCCTGGGCGTAGAGCTGGGCCGCTTCGGGGACATCGATGATCCAGGGGGAGCGTTGGGTCGTCATGCGTGGCATCCTGCGTCCGGGACTGCATTGCTTGCGGTGTTGCTTCGCGGTGTGGCGAGTTGATCAGCGAGTTGGATGAGCCGCTCCACGTAGCGGGCAAGTACGTCCGTCTCGATGTTGACCTGCTCGCCGAGGCGGCGGGTCGCGAGGTTGGTGCGGGCGCGGGTGAAGGGGACGAGAGAGACGCTGAATCCGGTGATGGTGCGATCGATCACGGCAAGCGAGACGCCGTCGACGCTGACGCGGCCCTTCTCGACGATGTAGCGCAGCAGATCCGGCGCCGCTTCGTAAGTGGCAATGACGGCCTCACCCTCCGGGTCGAGGCCCCGCAGGCTGGCGGTCCCGTCGGTCTCGCCGCCGAGGATGTGGCCGGACATGCGGTCGGTGACGCGGGCGGCGGGTTCCAGATTGACCGCACTCCCCGGCTGGAGAGCGGTGCCGGGCTTGAGGGCGCCAATATTGGTCCGCCGGAGGATCGGCTCGGGGAGGGTGAAGGCCAGGTGGTCTTCCGAGACGGCGAGTGGCGCGACAACAAGCGCCACGCCGTTGACCGCGACCCAGTCGCCGGGGTGGATGTCCGGAAGGAGTGCTGCGGCGTCAAGCTTGAGAAGCCCCCCGTCGTTGCCAATCACTTCACCCACGCCGACGACGGTGCCGGTGAAGAGGGTGACCGGAGCCGGGTCCGCGCTGGTCTCGGGTTCGATGTCTTGGACTCCGTGAATGATGTCGAGAGGGGAAGCGCCGAGACCGTCGACGCCGATCTGGGAGAGGAGCGTGCGGACGGCGGCGAAGCGGTCGCCGCGGAAGGAGGGCGCCTCAAGTCGTGCGCCGCTGAGGCCGAGGGGACGCCAGGCAGCGAGTTCACGTCGATTGGCGAGGCCGGATTTGGCCAAGAGATTGGCGACGTGATAGCGCACCGTGTTGATAGAGACATCGAGCTGGGCGGCGATCTGGGCGTTGCCGCGGCCGAGCTGCAGATAGGAGAGCACGCGCCATTCCGCGGGGGTGAGGACGTCTTGGTGAGGCGGGCGGCCGCGCTTCGTGGGCTTCATGGGCTGGAACCCGGCTGAATGCCCAACCGAAACGCGCAGCAGGTCGCTCGGTTGCCCAAGCGAAGCCGTAGCCGGTTTGATTTGCGTCGCCACCATGCGGTCAGCCTAGGTCCGACGTGCATGGGTTTACCCCGTCCGATGCGTGAGCCGTCCGATCAGGAGCGTCTGATCAGGAGGGGCCGCCGAATGCCTCGTCGCGCTTCTTGATGAAGGCTTCCCAGCCTTCGGACTCGAGCACCTTGAGGCGCTCCGCGGCGATGTCGTCATCGCGGGTGCGATCGGAGAGCGCTTCGAGCGTGGCATCCGAGCGATAGTCGAGCGCTTCGCGGACACCGGCGAGTTCATAAACACGATTGACGAGCGCCTTGTTGAGACCGACGGTCGCGGCGGGAAGGGCGGCGAATTTCTTGGCTAAGGCGGCGGCTTCGTCGAAGACTGCATCGCTGGGAACGATGTGATTGACGACGCCGAGGCGCTGGGCATCTTGCGCAGTGAGGATGTCACCCAGCATGAGGATCTCCTTCGCGCCCTTGAGGCCAGCGAGGAAGGGGGCGATGAGGATGGGCGGGCCGAAGCCGTGACGAATCTGGATCTCGCCGAACTTCGCGTCGTCGGCAGCGAGGGTAAGGTCGCAGACGCCAGCGAGTTCGAAGCCGAGACCAACGGCCGGTCCCCGTACGGCGGCGATGACGGGCTTGGGAAGACTCCAGATACGGCCAACGATATCCAGCATCGCGGGTGTCTCAACACCGTCTTCGGGTTCGGGCCAGGCTTGGAGGTCACCCCCGGCGGAGAAGGCGCGCCCGGCGCCGCGCAGGACCACGGCGCGCACGTCGGCGTCCTGTGAGGCCAGGGTGAGCGCGCGGGCGAGACCACGGCGGACCGACCAATCGACGGCGTTGAGAATGAGCGGGCGGTTGAGGGTGATCCAGGCGAAGCCATCGCCCAGTTCGTAGAGAACGTCGTTGTCGGAGGGGAAGGGGACCTGGTCGCCATCCGGCGTAAAGCGCTTCTCGAACTCGGGCATGCCGTCTCCTGGATCGATTCGGAGCTAGAACGCGCTGCGCAGTGTATCAAGCAGGTGCCGACCCGAGGCTCAGCCCATGTGGCCAGGTACACTGCGTCGCGATGCCCAGATCGAATGATGCTCCGGTCCCGCCATCGCTCCGGCCTGAGCCCGAGCCAGACTCAGGCTCAGTCGAGCCGATCCTGCCGACGCTGATGAACCTGCCCGGCGGGGAGTTCATGATGGGGCACGACGGATTTCGGCCGGATGAGCGCCCCGCGCATAAGGTTCTCCTCGCGCCGTTCCGAGCGGCGGTATCGCCGGTGACGAACGCGGAATATGCGCGGTTCATGAATGCAACGGGGGCCGAGCCGCCTCGGTTTTTCGCGGACCCGATCCTGAACCCGGTGGAGCAGCCGGTGGTGGGAGTCTCGTGGCATGAGGCGCAGGCATACTGCGCGTGGTTGAGTGCGGCCAGAGACGGCGCGGTATTTCGGCTGCCCACGGAGGCCTTTCGGTTGCCCACAGAGGCAGAGCGGGAGTACGCGGCACGGGGAGGCCGGGCGGGGCTGGAGTGGCCATGGGGGAACGTCGATCCGGGAGAGTACGCGCCGCTGACGTTCGTCGCGGAGGCGTCTGGGCCACATGTGCCGCGGGAGGTGTGCGCCAACGACTTCGGCTTGCTCTGCATGGCTGAAAACGTGCACGAATGGTGTAGTGACGTCTACGCGCGCGACTTCTACGCGTCGTCGCCGCGGGAGGCTCCCGCAGGACCCGCGGCCGGGACGCGCCGCGCGAGCCGAGGCGGGTCGTGGCGACACTCGATCAAGTTCACCCGGGTGTCGGCGCGATCGAGCCTGAGCCCCACGTATCGCTACAACGACTACGGCTTTCGCCTGTACATGGACTCAAGGAGCGGAGATGGGTGAGCAGAACCGACTCTGCGAGCAGGCCGCCGGATCAGTTTTTGGCGTGTTATCCCCCATCGTTCCACCACGACAGATCGAGAGCTTGGTGCAGCGTTTTGCGCGGATATACTGCGTCGGCCTCACTTTGTCAGGCCAGATGGCGTTCAGGCGGGATGGCGGCCTTGGCGAAGATGAGGAAGAATGCCCGATCGATGAGAGGGTGATGAGACGATGACGAGCACCGCTGCCCAAACTGCCGCTCAAGAAGGGCCAAGCACCATCGCGGGGAAGCTGGCCTACCGATTCGGCGACGGGGCCGCCGACGGCGATGCCTCGATGCGGAATCTGTTGGGGGGGAAGGGGGCCGGGCTGCACGAGATGAGCCGGCTAGGCGTGCCGGTACCACCCGGATTCACACTGACAACGGACGTCTGCACGTCGTTTTACGCGAACGAGCGGCGGTATCCGGACGGGTTCGAGGAGCAGATTCGCGAGAGCCTGAGCTGGGTCGAGCAGGTGGCGGGGGCGACGTTCGGCGACGCGAAGAATCCGCTGCTGCTCTCGGTGCGGTCGGGGGCGCGGGTATCGATGCCGGGGATGATGGACACGGTCCTGAACCTGGGACTGAACGACACCACCGTGGAGGGGCTGGCGACGCGGTCGGGCGATCCGCGCTTCGCGTATGACTCCTACCGACGCTTCGTCGCGATGTACAGCGATGTCGTCTTGGGCGTGAAGCGGGCTGACGATCTGTCGGCGGACCCCTTCGAGGCGCTGCTGGAGGCGAAGAAGGAGAGCCGCGGAGTTGAGCTAGACACCGAACTCGACGCAGGCGCATTGAAGGAGCTGGTGGACGAGTACAAGGCCGAAGTAACACGGCGACTGGGGACGGACTTCCCCGACGACCCGTGGCACCAGCTGGTGACGGCGATCGGCGCGGTCTTCGAATCGTGGGAGACGCCGCGGGCGGTGATCTACCGAAAAATGAACGGCTACGCACATGAGTGGGGCACGGCCTGCAACGTGCAGTCGATGGTGTTTGGCAACCTGGGAGACGACTGCGCAACCGGAGTCTGCTTCACGCGTGACCCAAAGACCGGAGCGCCCGGGATCTTCGGTGAGTACTTGATCAACGCGCAAGGCGAGGACGTGGTGGCGGGAGTACGCACGCCGATTCCGATCGCGAAGGCGGCGCGGGCCGAGGGGGATCCGCCGTCGATGGAGGAGTCCCAAGGGGAGACGTACCAAAACCTGCTCGACGCCTGCACGCGGCTGGAACAGCACTTCACGGACATGCAGGACATTGAGTTCACGGTGCAACAGGGGAAGCTGTGGATCCTGCAGACCCGGACAGGGAAGCGGACCGGGCCCGCGATGGTGAAGATCGCGTCGGACCTGGTAGACGAGAAAATGATCGATCAGCACGAGGCGATTCTGCGGCAAGACGCGGAACAGATCTCGGAGCTGCTGCACCCGGTTTTCGATGACAGCACGGCGCGGAATGTGATTGCGAAGGGGTTGGCGGCGTCTCCGGGGGCGGCGGTGGGGCAGGTGGTGTTCTCAGCGGATGAGGCGACGGCTGCGGTGGAGCGGGGCCAGAAGGTGATCTTGGTCCGGGTGGAGACGAGCCCGGAGGATATTGCCGGGATGGTGGCGGCGCAGGGGATTCTGACGGCGCGCGGAGGGATGACGTCGCACGCGGCGGTCGTGGCGCGGGGCTGGGGGAAGTGCTGCGTGAGCGGATGCAGCGCCATCGTGATCGACTACCAAAAGGGCGAGTTCACGGCGACGGCGGCGGACGGCAGCGTGGTGACAGTGAAGCGCGGCGACACCGTCTCGATCGACGGGTCGACCGGCGACGTGATGGTAGGAGTGGTGCCGACGGTGGAGCCGGTATTGCCGGTGGAGTTCGAGCGGTTGATGTCGTGGGCGGACGAAGCCCGCACGCTCAACGTGCGGACGAACGCGGACACGCCAGAGGATGCGGCGAAGGCACGGGCGTTCGGAGCGGAAGGGATCGGACTGACGCGGACCGAGCACATGTTCTTCGGCGAAGACCGGATTCTAGCGGTGCGCCAGATGATCTTGTCGGGGACTGAGGCGGGACGTCGCGAGGCGCTGGCCAAGGTGCTGCCGATCCAGCGGGGCGACTTCGAAGGCATCTTCCGGGCGATGGATGGCTACCCGGTGACGATCCGGCTCTTGGACCCACCGCTGCACGAATTCCTGCCGCACGAACCGGCGGAGCAGAAGGACGTGGCGGCGGCGCTGGGGGTGTCGTTGGAGGACGTGCGGCGGCGGATCGAGTCGTTGGCGGAGTTCAACCCGATGCTGGGGCACCGCGGGGTGCGCCTGGCAATCACCTATCCGGAGATTTACGAAGTCCAAGCCCGCGCCATCCTGGAGGCGGCGATCAACGTGATGTCGGAGGGCGGGACCGTGATCCCCGAGATCATGGTGCCGCTGGTGGCGATGTCGTCAGAGCTGGAAGAGGTGCGGGAGCGGATCGTCACCGTCGCCGAGGCGGTGTTCGCGGAAAAGAAGGCCCGCGTGGATTACACGATCGGAACGATGATCGAACTGCCGCGGGCCTGCGTCACGGCGGACGTGATCGCGGAGCACGCGGACTTCTTCTCGTTTGGTACGAACGACCTGACCCAGACCACCTTCGGTCTCTCACGCGACGACGCGGGACGATTCCTGCCGACGTATCTGGAGCAGAGGGTGCTGCAGAAGGACCCGTTCGTGGAGCTGGACCGCGAGGGTGTGGGAGCGCTGGTGAAGATCGGCATCGAGAAGGGGCGCTCGACACGCCCCGACCTCAAGATCGGGATCTGTGGCGAGCATGGAGGAAATCCCGCATCGGTGGAGTTCTGCCATGACGCGGGATTCAACTACGTCTCGTGCTCGCCCTATCGGGTGCTGATCGCGCGGCTGGCGGCGGCGCAAGCGGCGTTGCGGTCGACTGGTGGCTGAGGCGAACGATGGCTGAGGCGAACGATGGCTGAGGCGAACAGTGGCTACTGATCCGACGCCCAACGAGAAGCCGGACAAATTTCGCGACACGTCGCGCGTGGGGCCCTGCTTGATCTGCGGTCGGGCGACGGTGAGCGAGCACGTCTCGTGCGCGGGGTTCGTGTGCGTATCGTGCCACGACGAACACCAAGCCCATTGCGGCTACTCGCGCCGCCAATAGGCGGCACGCAGCCACTGGACGGGAAGGCTAAGCAGCGAGACACCGAACAGACGCACCTTGTCCGGGCCGCGGGGTCGAGGCCGGGCGGGAAGTCAGACGATATTCGTTGTCATAGCAATTAGATCTTCTCCGTGGTGCGGGCTTCGATGTCGTAGAGCTGCTCCATGCCAGCGAAACCCGGAAGTTCACGATAGACGGCGAAGACTTCAGAGTTGTCGCGCTGAGCGGTGCCGTGCTCCTGGAAGTGCTGATAGGCGTCGCGCATGGCTTGGAAGGCGAGGACCTGGCCGCTAAACGGATCGATGACAAGCGGCCAACCGAGGTCGGTCCACTCCTGCTTGGAGCGGGTGCCGTGTGCACCCATCGCCGCGAGGGGGGCGTCGATCTCTTGCGGTGCGCGCTGCCATTCGTCGTCGGAGGAGGGGAAGAGCATGATCATGTCGGCACCGGCGGCGCGGTAGGCGCGGCCCCGCTCGACGGCAGCCTCGAAGGACTCGTTCTTGACTGCGCCAGTGCGGGCGATGATAAGGAAGTCCGGGTCCCGGCGAGCGTCGACGGCGGCTTCCAGCTTCTCGACCATATCCGCCGTCGAGATGAGGTGCTCGATGCCCTTGTGGTGCGACGCGCGCTTGGGCACTACCTGGTCTTCGAGTTCAATGGCGGCGGCGCCGGCGGCCTCCAGTTCCCAAATGACGCGGGTCGTGTGGACAGGGTCGCCGAAGCCGACGCCGCCATCGACGATGAGGGGAATCGTCGAGCGCTGAGTGATTTGACGGGTGAGGGTCGCGATCTCGGTCAGGCTGAGAAGCGCCTCCGAGACGGCGAGCTGATAGCCCAATCCCCCGCCGCTGAGATAGCAGGCGCCGTAGCCGAGGGATTCGGTCATCCGGGCGGCCAGCGGATCGAGGCAGACGGGGGCGAAGACGGGCTCGCCGGAGTCGAGGCGGTTGCGGAGGTCGGTGCGTGGGGTCATGGCGTTGTCCGTTCGTGGCTTGCTACACGTCCGAGGCTGCTGAATCGAGCGAGGTCACGCCGTCGTCGACGAGAGCGTGCACTTCGGCTTCGCTGAGGTCGAGCATCTGTCGGAGGATGGCGAGGGAGTGCTGTCCGGCGCGCGGGGCGGCACCTTGCGCGTGGACCGGGGTGCGGGAGAGTTTGACCGGCGAGTTGCTGACGGAGAGCGAGGCGGCAGGGTCCCGGGGATGGGGGAGTTGCACGACCATCTCGCGGGAGACAATCTGCGGGTCTTGGACGAGGTCGGGAATAGTGTTGACTGGGCCGATAAGACAGATGGCGGTGAGTTCTTCGATCCAGGCGGTGGTCGTGCGGGTGGCGAAGACTTCGATCAGGAGCGGTTCGAGTTGGCCGTGATTCTGCGTGCGGTCGGCGTTGGTTTGGAAGCGATCGTCGGTGATGAGATCGTCGCGGTCGATCTTGGCGCAGAAGAGTTCCCAGTCCTTGACGCCGGCAATGACCAAGTGGCCGTCCAAGGTCGCGAAAGCTTGGAAGGGGGTGACCAGGGGATGCCGGGTGCCGATGGGGCCGGGCACTTCACCCGTCGCCAGGTGGCGGACGACGGCGTTTTCAAGCAAGGCGACCTGGGCATCGAGCATGGCGACATCGACGCGCTGACCGAGGCCGCTGGTCGATCGCTCAACCAGTGAGCCCAGGACGCCGAGGGCCGTGTACATGCCGCCCGCCATATCGGCGATGGAGTAGCCAGCGCGTGTGACGGGGCCATCGGGGTGGCCGGTGATGCTCATGAGGCCGCCCATGCCCTGGATGATAACGTCGACGGCGCCACGGTCGCGGTAGGGGCCGGTCTGGCCGAAGCCGGAAGTGGAGGCGTAGATGAGTCGTGGGTTGCGCTTGGCAAGCTCGTCGTAACCGAGACCGAGGCGATCCATGGTGCCGGGGGTGAAGTTCTCGGTGAGCACGTCGACCTGGCCGATGAGGTCGTAGACGATCTCGCGGCCGCGCTGGGACTTGAGGTCGAGAGTGAGGCTCTGCTTGCCGCGGTTGATGCTGAAAAAGTAGGTGCTAACGCCATCCACGTAGGGACCGGGGCCGCGCGTGCGTTCGTCGACGCCAACGGGCTCGATCTTGATCACCTCAGCGCCCATGTCTGTGAGAATCATGGAGCCATAGGGACCGGCAAGGGCCCACGTGAAATCGAGAACCCGGATGCCAGCGAGCGGTCCGGTCATGCTTCGTCTCCCCTGTTGGTACGCGGTCTCCCCCGGTCGTACGCGGCGTCGTTTCATGCAGCGTCGCCCCATGGATGGTGCGTGGCAGTCTACCGGCACCGCCCAGAGTGCGCCGGGCAGGCCCGCTATCCTCGGCTTCGAACACCAGATCGCCGAGAGCGCCAGCTCTCAGAGAGGAAGGCCGATGCCCGACACGAATCACCACGAGTTCGGCTCCTATCGGGAGGCCGGGACTCAGTACCCGACGCGCAACCGCTACGGGCCGGACGTCACCTTCCTGGGCG
>Ga0114996_10000568_pt1 | contig 51831 bp, 39 predicted proteins | sample ArcticOcean_MG_C_4_FD_87039 | JGI IMG/M metagenome (GOLD analysis project Ga0114996, IMG submission 87039) | Marine microbial communities from western Arctic Ocean - ArcticOcean_MG_CB4_134 | ecosystem: Environmental > Aquatic > Marine > Oceanic | place: Arctic Ocean: Canada Basin | collected... | reverse complement strand
CTCCGACACCGTAACCATAGGGGTCACCTGTACCGCGTCCTCTGCCGAACCGAGATCGTCAGGAATGACGAAGTCCGAAAAATGAGTCTCAAAAAATTCGGCCAAATCGGCCAATTGGTCGGATGCGTTTTCGTACCGTTGGTCCGGATTCTTTTGGAGAGCCTGAGTGACGATCGTCTCCAACACCGCAATGTTGGCCATGCCCGGCTTCACCAAGTGCAGGGGGAGCGGTTTCTCGTAAATCTGGCGTTTGAGCGTCGTAGTATAACTCTTGGACACAAAAGGCGCTTTCCCCGTCACCATTTCGTAAAACAGAATGCCCAGGGAGTAGAGATCCGCGCGATGATCGGCAGGCTTTCCCCCGCAGATCTCAGGAGCCAGGACCCCTGCAGTACCGTGAAAATGTGGGGTTTGCATATTCCGGGTATAAGTAGGCAACAGGTGACGCACACCGAAGCGTGAAATTTGCACAAGAGGTGACTCTGTGCGGCCTGCCAAATAAATGTTTTTCGAACTCAAATCACCGTGGGTGATGCCCATCGCATGGACGGCGGACAAAGTACGGGCGATTTGTAAGCCAACCGAACAGACCACCTCCGTCTTCAGCCCCCCCTGCGCAACGAGCGCTTCATGCAAACTAGGTCCTTGTGGCTGTGGATACACTAGATACGTGGAACCGGTATCGGTCGTTCCCGCTTCCAGACACGACAAGATGTGAAAGCTGTTTAGATCCCCCAAATGGCTCACTTCCAAAAGCAAGCTCTCTATCTTGGCCGAACTGGCCTCCGCAAAGACCACCAGCTGGACCGCTTTTCCGTCACTCTCGCGCGTTGCGCTCAAGACCTGTGAAACGCGGTCTTCCCATAGCGTGGATTCATGTCGAAAACCGGCAACTGTCATATCGTTCTCCCGACCACTACAACCGATGGTCCGTTCACATCATTTCTGAAAAGGCCATCTCAGCAATCCCTGGACGTGTCCAGGCCGTTGGATGATTCTAATGCCACACCGATACGGCCGCAAGCCCATGAACAACAACCATAGACGAGACCCTCCGCTATCGCGTTGCCCATCGGATGACAGGCTGGTACAATTCGACCTCCGACCCAAGCGAGAGAGACAGTCAACACGATGAATTCATTGGCCTTTCGAGATCCTGCCCATAACCCGCCCGATGTGTGGAGCGTCGACGCCATTACGGCAGAGATCAAGGGAATTATTGAACCTCAATTTGTGGGCATTTGGGTGGAGGGTGAAGTCGTGTCTTTGCGACAAGCGTCGTCGGGACATGTCTATTTCTCGTTGAGGGGTGACGACGCCATATTGTCCGCAGCATTGTTTCGATCGCACGCCAAGCGCTTGTCCATACCCTTGAGAGAAGGCGATCAAATCGCCTGTTTCGGCAGCATCGAAGTCTATGCCCCCAGCGGCCGATATCAGCTCATTGTTCGTCGTGTGCGCCACAGCGGAGAAGGGGCTCTGCTGGCACAACTGGAAGATCTCAAACGCCGATTGAGAAACGAAGGGCTCTTCGACGAGTCCCGCAAACGTCCACTGCCGGCCATCCCTCGACGAATTGGTGTGATCACGTCACCCACGGGCGCGGCGGTTCGAGACATTATCCGTTCCATTCATGATCGTTTTCCCCTTCCCATCTTGCTCGCGCCATCGGCTGTACAAGGAGACTCAGCCCCCGCCTCGCTGGTGCAGGCGCTACAGATGCTGGAGCAGGTCGACGACGTGGATGTCATCATCATTGGGCGGGGTGGTGGCTCTCTACAGGACCTTTGGGCGTTTAATGACGAACGGGTAGCCCGCGCAATTGCCGCATGCCCAAAACCGGTCGTATCCGCAGTGGGTCATGAAATTGATACCATGTTGACCGACTTCATCGCCGATGCGCGTGCAGCCACACCAACGCACGCAGGAGCCTTGGTTGTACCCGTTGGATCCGACTTGAGCGAGCGCCTGCTTCGCTTGCGGGCCAATGCCTGCCGGGGCCTAAACAACACAGTGGTACGGAACCGAAATCAATTGGATGTTCTCCACGCCCGCCTTGGGGATCCAACCCGCTTGGTACGTCAACAGTGGCAACGGATGGACGATCTCGATCGACGACTCATGCGTTCTGCACATACTGCCCAACAGCATGCGTCCACACGAATTCACACCCTGAATCAACGGCTGCGAATGCTTCACCCGATGGCTCAACTCAAGCGAGAACAACAGTGCTTGAACGAATTAACGGCTCGGTTGAAACGAAGTTGGCAATCCAGCTTTGAACGGCGCCACGCTCGGCTCAATACACTGGATGTTGCGATAGGCGCCCTCGGCCCGCAGGCTGCTATGGAGCGTGGATACGCCATCGTTCGTCGGCAAACAGACGATCGTGTCGTACGGTCACCAAACGATGTTAGAGTCGGTGAAGATATCGAGATTCTGCTCCGCGAAGGCGCCGTCGATGCCGCAGTAACTGGAAAACGACCAAGTGAGGACCAAACATGAAACCTGTTGTGCTGGTCGTCGATGATGAGCCCAACCTGCGCACAGTGTTGTCAGCGAATCTCCGACTGGAGGACTACCATCCACTGACAGCCGTAGACGGCGCCGATGCCATCGAGGTACTCAAGAACGAAATAGTTCATGTGGTGATCTCGGACATTCGAATGCCAAATGTCGATGGCATGGCGCTGCTCAATCACATCACGGACAACTACCCATTTCTTCCGATCATCATGATCACGGCACACGGTACGGTCGACACAGCCGTGGAAGCCATGAAGCTCGGTGCGTTCGATTACATCACCAAACCCTTTGATCAGGATGAGTTGAAGCTCGTGCTTCGAAAGGCTGTTGCGACGAGTCAGTACTCCATGGCGGACGGTGGAACTGGACGATACGGCATTGTGGCGGCGACCCCCAGCATGCAGGAAATCTTCGATATTATCGATCGAGTCGCCGACACCCCATCGACGATTCTAATCTCAGGTGAAAGTGGTACGGGAAAGGTACTCGTCAGTCGGGCATTGCACGAACACTCATCACGATCGTGTAAACCCTTCATTCGGATTCATTGTGCGGCCATTCCCAAAGATCTCATTGAATCGGAGCTCTTCGGCTATGAGAAGGGCGCATTTACCGGTGCAGTGTCCCGCAAGCCCGGTCGATTCGAATTGGCAGACGAAGGCACCCTTTTCCTGGATGAGATCGGCGAAATTCCCCAGGAAATGCAAGTAAAGCTCTTGCGAGCACTTCAAGAGCAAGAGTTTGAGAGGGTGGGTGGGATCCGAACCCTCAAAGTCGATGTTCGACTGATTGCGGCAACCAATCAAGACCTCGACAGCCTGGTTAAGGACGGAAGATTTCGTGAGGACTTGTATTATCGCCTGAACGTCGTGCCCATTCGCCTCCCAGCGCTGCGTGAACGGAAAGAAGACATCCCCCTGCTCAGTGAGCACATCATCAAGAAGTACAATGAACGCCTTAAGAAAAATGCCACGGCCATCTCCGATACGGCAATGAATGTACTCATGGCCTACAATTGGCCCGGAAACATTCGGGAGCTGGAGAACGTGCTTGAGCGTATGATGCTCTTTGCAAAGGCCGATAAGCTGGAGTTTTCCGATGTCCCCATTGAAATCCGGGAACATGCCCAACCCATGGAGAGCGTGATTAATGCCGCAACGGCCGCATCAACGCAGCAACCGGTCGGCCCCCTGAAAGAATTGGTCAAAGAGACAACGGTACGCTTGGAACAGGAGTTCATCATCAAAGCCCTCAAAGAAACCAAGGGGAACGTCACACGCGCCGCAAAGATCCTACAAATCAGCCGAAAGAGCCTGCAAAACAAAATGAAAGAGTTCGGGCTCAGGGACTCCGACTCCTAGGAGCGAAAACGATGGTTTTCCACCGCCCCGAAGCCTTGACACCCACATCAAGCTAGATATGTTTCCAATATGAAGAGGCGAGGCCATAACAAATAATGAGCAAGCAAGAAGTCCCAAAAGAAGAAGATGGCAATTCAAAATCCTACGTGATCAAGGACAAGCGCCACTGGGCGGAGAATCGTCCAGGAGACGACTCCGCGGATCCCTCGGGGGCGGCCCCAGGGAAACTAAAGTATGTACAGGACTTGGAAGAGCAACTGAAAACAGCGCAGCAGAAGGTCTCCCAGATCCGCCAAGCACATACGGAGTCCGCCGCAGAATTCGAGAAGGCCAAACAGCGTCTTCGACGCAACACGGAAGAGGAAGTAGAACGTGCCCGCCTACAGGTCGCCACATCGTTATTTGAGTTGGCAGACAATCTGGAACGGGTGGTGGAAGGTATGCGGAAAGGGGGGACCCTAGAAGCACTGTCCGATGGCGTTTCTCTGGTCCGCGATCAGTTTTTTCAAGCGATGGATCAGTTTGGAGTCGAGCGGTTTTCTCCACTGGGCGAACCTTTCGATCCAAACAAGCACGACGCCATGGGGATGGTACCCGTAGACGATCCCACCCAACACAAGATCATCATCGAAGTGCATCAGCCGGGATTTCGCGCGGGAGAGACCATTCTACGACCTGCGGTTGTCCTCGTAGGACAAGCGTCCACCCCTGCCGGAGCAGAGGATGACAACACCCAAGATGGCAGCTAGTTGTTCTCGTCGTAGAAAATCGTCAGCATCTGGTTGCGCTGCGGATTGCGCAACTTCTGGAGCGCCTTGGCTTCGATTTGACGGATGCGCTCACGAGTAAGCGTGCACTCCCGACCCACTTCTTCCAAGGTATAGGTTCGGCGCTCATCAATACCAAAGCGCTTTTTCAATACGAGCTCTTCCCGTTTCGTGAGTTGCTTGAGAACCTTGCGCGTCACGCGCGAAAGATTCCTCTCAACAGCGACGTCTACCGGAGACAAGTACGTATTGCTTTCGATGAAGTCACCGAGTTTGGCGTCATCGTCACCCACGGGGGTTTCAAGTGACAGGGAAGAGCGCGCTAATCGAATCGTACGTTTCACGACCTCTTCTTTGAGACCAACCTCGTTGGCGAGTTCGCCGTCTGTAGGACGCCGACCCAGCTTTTGCTCCAAAATACCGCGCACTCGATTGAGCCGATTGAGCGTTTCAACCAAGTGCACCGGGATCCGTATGGTTCGAGACTGATCGGCCAACGCCCGTGTAATGGACTGGCGAATCCACCACGTGGCGTAGGTCGAAAACTTGTAGCCACGTTGCCATTCAAATTTTTCAACCGCCTTCATCAGGCCAATGTTTCCTTCCTGAATCAGGTCCAAGAAGTTCATCCCTCGACCGGCATACTTCTTGGCGATACTGACCACCAACCGGAGATTGGCCTGGATCATCACAGCACGCGCTTTACTCGTTGCACGTTCCGCTACGGCCAACTTCTGGCGCATTTCCCGAAGTTGTTCGGGCGTCTTTTGGACGTGCTCGCACAACTGATCCATTCGCAATCGGAGGCGCACGATTTCACCGGCCAAGTCTTTGGGCCGTCTACGTGGCATTCCTTTTACGTAGCGTTCCTTCATCCGCCTATAACGTGAGCGCAACCGTGCCCGCGTGAGCACGCCATTGGCCAACGCATCCAAGACGCGCTGCTCCGCTTGTGCAAATTCCACCAATATCGAGCGTATCTCGTTCACTGCCCGTCGAATCACAAAGTCACCACCCGGTGCATTCCAGATCGTTCGATACAGTTTCGTAAGCTCGTTGTTATACGTCTTTTCGGTCAGGCGCTTGCGTCGTTCCACGCGACGAAAACGTTCCAACCCATCTGCGCTGGACCGACAATAACGAGCAAGATTACGGAAAATCTCTTCTTCTTCCTGACGGCTTTCCGGTGATGCATCCGGAAACAAATCGGTCAAAGGCCGCTCTCGTTCACAGACCTCCCGGACCACGTCGAGAAGCTCGCGTCTCCCCAGGTCGGTATCGAGCAACAAGCGAAATACGCGTTGATTCGCGTCTTCAATCTGTTGGGCAATTTCCTGTTCTCGCTCACGATTCAACAGCGCCACATCGCCTATCCGCTGGAGATAGACGATCAATGGATCTGTCGTGCCATTGGCCGGTGTGTTCTGTGCAGTTTTGGACCGTGCAGAGGCGACCTTGGTCGACTTCGCAGCACTCACGTCCACCAATCGGTCGGCCGTATTGGACCGTGATGGAGCACTGGGATCGGGGCTGGGAATGGTTTCGGTAAACACGGAAGAGGTTTCAGCGATAAGGGCCGACGATTGAGACATACAAAAAACTCCCACTCCAAATTGTACGAAATAGCAGCCGCGTGGGACTCCCTCCGTGCAAGGAATATTCCAGGCACGCCAACTACTTGAATTTAATTTCCGCAAACGACGTGCTGCGCACTCTCTACTTGATCGGATTCTGCGGGACCCATGAAAAGCCTGGCCACAAACTGTTCGCAATCACCCCCTCAAAGCGCAAAACACTGACATTCTTGTCAGAGTTTCTACTCCACTCGATGGGCCGTCGCACCAAGAGGGAGGGCCCTCTTGTGTCACGCAGGGCTGTAACCTGTTGAAATGCAACACATATTGTTCTGGTTCATGCCTGGGGATCGTGGGTGTGCAATCGTTGCTTTATGGCCCAAAAGGTGGATGAATTTTTTACATCCAGGTGTGACTCAAATGGGGGAACTCGTGCAATCACGCATGCAGACAGTTCCCTGCACCGCTCCTGATTGATCGGTCAACTGTTCACAGGAATAGCCTTGGGGGCATGCGTTGGCCGGATCAGGACCACACGCAACAAAGCAAAAAGCACCTTGATCGTTCCCATCTTTGTCTTGAAGCGAAATGCACCAATTGGGCTTTCCGCCACACGCTGTGTCACTCTGGGGATCGCAGTCTGGCTCACAGTACGGGCCCGGGGCCGGCTCACATTTCCCTGTCTCCAACACACACACTTCTTCGAATGCACAGAAATAGTTTGCGGCACATCCTTTCTCAACACATTGTCCGCCAACACATTCCTTGGCCGAAGACTTGCAATCAAAGTCCATCAGGCAGCCCGGAACACACAGATTTGTGTTGAGATCGCAGTACGTCTCCGGCTCTTCACAGTCTTGGGCCTCCACACATCCGCCTTCGATGGCACAGTGGCCATCCGCATCACATAATTGATCGGCTGGACAGGGGTTGGAATCCGAACAGGCCGAAACACAACGAAAGGCCGTACAAACCTGAGCATCCGGACAAGACGGATCATCCACACAACCAGGACCGCAGGATCCCTGATCGCAGATTTCGCCAAATGGGCACTCTCCGTCCAGGGTGCACAAAACAGGTTGTTCGCACGAACCAGACAGAGGCACGCATTGACTGAAGACTGTTCCAGTGATCGCCTTGCATTGGTATCCCGGCTGAGGGCAACCGTTGTCAGCCACACAGGCCTTAAGGCAAAATCGACCACCCGTTATAAAATCGAGGCAGGCACCGTCATCGGCGCACTCTCCATCGTTCGCACACGGCTCACACAGCAACTTAGGCGCACGACACACACCAGCACAGGTGTCACAAAAGTGACCAGAACCACAATTGATGTCCTCGCTACACGTCGGCAATCCTGCCACACCAGGCGGCACACAGCGCCCCAAGCAATCGCAAATTTGATCGGGACAATCCGCGTCCGAAGAACATGTCATTGGCGATGTCGGTAAATCGGTGCTCTGGCCGCTATCGGTCTCGGATGGTGGATTGGTTGTGTCGTTGCCCGGTGGAGTCGTGGTGCTTGTTCCGCCACCACAACCCACTGCGGCCAGCCACACCACGCAAGCGACCGGTGCGATGCGTTTCACAAGAGTCTCGCACCCACAAATGCGCCGAAGTTTGTCACCATGTGTATCCACCCGTCCCGAACCGCGATGGGCGCGGTCTGGCCATCATCGGGAGAGATACGAGCGCGAATATTTCCATCGTTCGGATCGAGCCAAAGCACACCATCGCCGGTAGCCACCCACAAACCGTTTGAACTCACCACCGGCCGAGAAGGTGATAAGCGACCCACTCGAGTTCGCCACAACACGTCACCAGTGCTGGCGTCCAAAGCGCGCACTTCATGGCTGCGAAGTGACACATACACCCGCCCATCTCGCGCCGTAGCCGATTGCACACCTTCTGTGCGATGCGCCCAGCGGATGTTTCCGTGCTTTCGGCCCACTGCAAAGAATCCAACCGAAAAACTACCCGCATACACGGTATCACCCACCACCACGGGGCGCGTGTCCACATCCACAAACTGGAGGGCATCGCCGCTCAAACTGCGAGACCAAAGGGTGGATCCGTCCATCAGGTTCATAGCCATCAAGACGCCGTCATCGTAGCCCGCGTAGACGACGTCTCCGGCCACCGCAGCTCCCCCTTCACCGGAAATGCTCAGGCCCTCTGCACGAGGGCGCCCTTTGTCCCACAGATACGAACCGTTCTGCGCGTCAATCACATAGGTGCGATTTTCATTGGTCTGAACAACCAGACGGTTTTTCGCAAACACGGGAGCCGATGTGATCGACCCTGGGGTCACGTAAGGCTGTTCCCAAAGACTTGAGCCTGTGCGGACATCCAGCTTGAAGACTGCACCGCTAACACCTGCAACATACACGTCATTGCCCTGGATCAAGAGCCCATCGGATACCCCTTCGGGGACTTCGTGAATCCAGAGCCTCTTGCCAGAACGAGCGTCTGCAGCCACGACCACTCCTGCCGACGACCCCGCCACCACAATCTCTCCGGATTGGTTATAGGCAGGTTGCGTGTGCTCTTCCGGCCGATACGCCAACGCTGACGGCTTGGAAAGAACAAGCTGCCAACGCGGTTGAATTCGAATGGAAGTATCTGTCGATGAGCCGGGAGACACCTGAGCGGCGGTCGCTAAAGCCCCCCCTCTAAGGTTCATGACTACCGCGTCGTCTACACACGCCACGCTCGAAACAAGAAGAAAGAGCGAAAGAAACGTTCGCATCAGGGCAGCAACGCCTGGCGGCGTGTCAACTCTCCACGCAACGCCTTGAGCGGTACGGTGAGGGTCTGTCCCTCAGACGGCGTCAAGGCGTTCAATGCCGCGGCATAATGCTCACGCGATTGGGCCGCGTTCCCACTGCCGGATTTCGCAAAATTCGGGTTGTACAAATTGCCGAGAAGCATATGGCCGCGCACTTTGTAATACAGATCGGCGCTTTCGCTGAGTCGTTGATAGTGCTGGGCTGCATCGTCGTCTTTCCCAGCGGCTTGTGCGACTCTGCCCTGGTTCTCCGTAATCAGCGCAGCAACACTGGAATCCTTGGCCGCGTCAGAAAAGGCCTGGAAACTGGAGGCCGCGTCGTCCCACTGCTTCAGTTCCATTTGAGCTCGGCCCAGACCGGCGCGCACCAATGCGTCCAGATCTCCACTACCCACCTCTTCCAAGGCATTCGCTTTGGACACAGCAGCTTCGGCACGAGCTTGAGCCGTCTCGTAGTCGGCTTTTACCGGCGCTGTGTTTTCTGGGTCTGCCGATGGTGCGCTCTCGTCGACATCCGTCTTTAGGGTGCTTCCAAGAACTTGAAAGACTTCCCCGACCGCTTCTGTAGCGCCGGCTTGTTTCTCCTCCATGGAATCGACATACCATTGGATTACAAGCGATCCAGCCATCACGACCACAATGGAAACTATGTAGCGCCAAAAGTGGTTACTCAAGTGATCCGACAACCGTTGAAGCTGAGTCATCACCTCATCAGGCTGCTCTGATTCCCTCTTGGTATTCAGGCGCTTGCGAGATGTTGCAACTTTGACCTTGGCCACTCTTTCCTCCCAGCGATAGATCGGTGTACTCGGGTCCGGTTGTATAGTCTGGGTACCGGTTATTGTCAATGAAGACTCGAAGGGAAGCGATGGTTCTACGTTCAGATTGAATAGGAAACACGATGGGATCGTCGTATACTCAGCGTATCAAAAAGACGGACTGAGCGGATGGAAGGCCTCTTGATGAAATGAGAGCGATGGTTCCACAGACTGAAGAGGAGAGTGCACGTGAACAAAAAACTTCGAATTGGAATCGCAACCCTATTGATCTCTTTGGTATTGGCGCAATCCGGTTGTGGCCGTGCGGGACTTCATGCATTGCGCGCCATTTCAACCATCGCAGCCGTTGCCACCATCTTGGCGGTGCACGACGCTCATTTCCACAGCCATCACTGTGGCCATCAATACATGATGGTGGAGGAACGTCCCGTGTACCACTACCAAGGACGATGGGAGTATTATGATGAACATGATGCCAACTGGTACTACTACAATGGGTCTCCGGAGTAGGCACAGACTGGTCGTCTCCACCCCATAAGCGACTCCGGATTCCCAAGTGCCCCCATCGGCACCCATCATCCCTGTTTCGAGATGCACATAACAATTCCCTTGTGGACCGTGGCTGTGGCTGTGGTATGAGTCCGCTGCCATGAATGATGGATACCGCGCAGGTTTTGTAACGATCTTGGGAAAGCCCAACGTGGGGAAGTCCACGCTGCTCAACCAACTTATGGGTGAAAAGCTGGCCATCGTCACGCACAAACCGCAGACCACTCGGGACAGGATCCTCGGTGTGCGCCCCATGGACAACGGTCAGCTCATTTTTCTGGATACCCCCGGCGTCCACCGCGCAAAGAAAGCGCTCAACACTCACATGGTCGACGTTGCCATGGCTACGCTGGCCGACGTCGATGTTATCTTCCTCGTATTCGATGCGATCACTGCTCATGGAAATGACATCTTGGGTAGTACGGATTCAAGACTCCTCGAAGCCATCGACAGCACGCAAAAGCCCGCGATCGCGGTGCTCAACAAGATTGATAGAATCGACAAGAACAAGTTATTGCCCATGATGGCCACCCTTGGCGAACGAGCTATCTTTTCCTCCATCGTGCCCATCAGCGCAATAACAGGTGACGGCATCGACGCGCTGCTGGAAGAGGCCAGAATGTTGGTTCCAGAGAGTCCGCCGCTCTATCCAGAGGATTCGTTGACGGACCGTTCGGTGCGCTTTTTGGTGGGCGAATTGCTCCGAGAACAACTCATCCTCACGACCAAAGACGAGCTGCCCTATTCTGTAGGTGTGGAAATCACCGGCTTCAAAGAGCGAACGGACAAGGCCATCGTCGACATCGACGCCACCATTCATGTGGAACGAAAATCACAGAAGGGGATCGTCCTGGGCAAAGGAGGGATCCGTTTAAAGGTGGCCTGTACCGAAGCGCGCAAACAAATGGAAAAGCTCATTGGTACCAAGGTCTTCTTGCGCACGCATGTCCGGGTCGAACCCAATTGGACGCAGCGAGCTGCGGGCCTGCGTAAACTGGGCTACGAGAAAGGCAAATGAAACCAATCATCACCATCGTCGGCCGACCCAACGTCGGAAAATCCACCTTGTTCAATCGCTTGGTCGGAGCCCGCAAAGCCTTGGTTTTGGACACGCCTGGTGTGACTCGGGATCGTAATTACGACACGGCGGAATGGTCCGGACGCAGCTTCACAATCGTCGACACCGGTGGCTTTGATCCATCCAGCGAGGAAGGGATGTTGCCCCAAATGCGGGAACAGGCCCAACTGGCGGTGGAAGAGGCTGACGCGATTCTCTTCGTTGTGGACGGGCGCAGTGGGCTCACCACAGTGGATGAAGAAGTCTTCAGTATTCTCCGACGTGCAAAACGACCACTCTATGTGGTGGTCAACAAGATCGACGCCAAGTCCGTAGAGACGTGTGTGTTGGAGTTTCACTCCCTGGGTTGCGCCAACGTCCACCCGGTCAGCGCTGAGCACGGTCTGGGAATCTCGGATCTCATGGAGGTCGTCGTAGAAGACTTGCCCCCAGAACCCGATGACATGGATGAAATGGAAGGCGGGCGAATCCGTGTGGCCGTTGTCGGTCGCCCCAATGTCGGAAAATCAACACTGATCAACAAGCTACTCGGAAAGACACGATTGTTGGCCAGCGACACGCCCGGAACAACCCGTGACCCCATTGACACAGACTATGAATTCGAGGGCGGGCAATACACGTTGGTCGACACAGCTGGCATGAGGCGACGACGGTCCATCGGCATGGCCCTCGAAAAATTCAGCGTCATCAAAGCCATGCAATCGGTGGAGCGCTCCCACGTTACGCTGGTCATGAGCGAAGCAACCGAGGGGTTTACTGACCAAGATGCACGAATCGCCAACGTCGCGATGGACCAAGGGCGAGCCATGGTGCTCGTCATCAACAAATGGGATCTCATGGAGAAAGACAGCAAAACAGCGGACGCGTACGTCAAGGACCTACATACGCGACGTCCGTCACTAGCTTTTGCGCCCATTTTGTTCATCAGCGCGGCGACAGGACAGCGGACACACCGTGTCATGGAGTTCGTGCAACAGGCCTACACAAACTGGAAACGACGGGTGCCCACGGGCCCACTCAATCGATGGTTTTCAGAAACCATCGCTCGCACACCACCGCCACTTCATAAGAAACGAGCCGTGAAGGTCTATTACGTGACGCAAGCGCGCACCGCGCCTCCAACATTTGTCATACAGACCAATATGGAGAAAGGGTTTCCGGTAAGTTACGTACGTTTTTTAACCAATCAGCTGCGTGCCCACTTCGACTTCAAGGGAGCACCACTACGGGTTGTGTTTCGAAAGACCGGAAAACAACCACCACCACACTGGTCCTAGACAGCGAAGACTACCAGTACCATGACACCTGAAGGCCGGAGTGTAGCCCTACGCGAGCTCCTTGCTCTGCGCTCAAGAGCGTTGCCCTGACGTTCGCCCCAAGGCCCCATGATCGCCACGCTCGATACTCCACGCCAAGGGTCAACTCACCCCCAAAAGACGACGTCCCAGACTGGCCATGATAGATGGCCGAGGCGCGTACGCTAGGTATCCACGCGACGGCATCAAGCTTGGCTTCCACACCCAGTCCGAACCTTGCTTCGTTGTTTTCCTCTTCCCGGAAGGCGTGAAACCAACCCGCCTCCCCCACCACCGACAGAACGTCCGTCACCGCATAACCATACTCGAGAATCGTGCCAATCTGATGCGGGCTGGACGGTCCATGAAAGAGCCAAAGATGACTCGGCCCGATCGAAATCTCATGCTCCCCTGCGCTGGCCTGCAACGAACGAGGTGAGGCAAGAACCATCAGGCATGCAACCAGTGCAACCCGGCTCGCATGGGCCATCACTCGGATTCCTCGCGCTCCTTAAAGCGCACATGATAATGGTTCTTGTGGCCTTTCGAATGTCGTATCATCCCCCGGCCGATTCCACGCCCACGTGGGTATTGAAACCACTTCGCGAGCGTTTTCTTACTGATGCCATGTTTTTGCGCGTACCGATGAAACAGGGCCTGTAGGCCATAGTCCACGAAGATGAGGTCCACATCACCTGTGTCGATGAACGCTTTGATCAGGTACCAACTCTTTCGCACATCCAAGTTCGTCGCCGTAGCGGTTCGGAAGCCCTGTGGTTGCTTACGTCCTTTGTGGTAATAGCCGATGTCCACATCGAGACCCGTTTGATGCGAAACATGGGGCGGAAGAAATCCCCCTCCCTTTTTGGAGATGTCTCCAATCACCACGTCATGGGCACGGTGCCATTTCCGTTTGACCATCCGAATACAATCCAGAAGATTGGTGACCGTAATGTTCGCACCGTAGGAGTATTTCGGCTTCTTTGACCAATAGCCCCACCCTCGCGAGCGCCCCTGAGGGAGCCGTTCGCCATCCACCAGCTTGCCGTGCTGTGGGCTTCCTGCGCTCTTGGATTTCTTGGACGGTCCCGCCACCTGAATCATCAGCTTCTTGCCACGGCGGATACGATTCGACTTGAGGCGATTCCACCTCTTGATGTCCTTTACAGCCACCTTGAAATGCTTGGCAATCCTAAGCAGTGTGTCGCCTTTCTTGATTTGGTACTTAAACGTCCGACGTCGGCACAGGGGAACAGGTTTCTTGATAACGAGCTTTTGGCCCAGACGGATCCGACTCGATTTCAACCGATTCCATCGCCGAAGGCTTCTTGATGTGACCTTGTAGGTTTTGTACCGCCGTTTGTAGCGCCGGGTGAATCGCTTGGCGATTTTGCTCAATGTGTCGTTCTTGCGAACTTTGTAGACGTGCTCACACCGATCATTGGCCTGCAGCCCAGTCGGTATGGTCAATAGGATCAGAACAATCCCTGTCAGAAGATGCTTAGCCATCGGCAGGGGATGTAGGGGATGACCAACGTACTGTCAAGGTTCACCGCCCTCCGAAACCGATTGAAGCCAGACATTGGGATGACGGAGAAGAACGAATCCTTGTCCCTCGGTCAGAGCGACTCCTCCTTCGCTCGCCCACCACATCAAATTGGTCTTGTCATTTTCTGCAGTGTCCGCAATTGGGTCATGAGAACCACCCGGCGGACCGCCCTCTTTGGCCTGCTCCGTCGTGTGAAATAGTCCCAAATAATGTCCCAATTCGTGCGCGATGGTTGCACCGAGCAGGTCGGAGTTGCCACCGGTATCTGTCCAACTGATCGCCACTCCCGAATGGGAGCTTCCATCCACCACAAAGGGTGGGCCCGGGATGCCTCCCGCGATGCCCAGAACAATGCCCGTACTTTGCTCTTCCAGATTCTCTTTGACGATGCTCTCCACAAACATCACGTTCACACCAGGCGGTGCACCCGCTGTCGCCTGGAACAACAGAGCCAAATCGCTGTTGTTCCCCAGGGTCGTAGTCACTGCTTGCGGGACATCAATCGGTAGATCGTGGGGAGTCACCGTGCCCACGGAGATGCCCGTTGGGCCCAAGAGTTCATTCAATCGCTCCAACATGGCAATGATGTCGGGGTGGCTCATTGCCTCCGCAGCAACCACCCCAGTTCCCGCCGTAAACCATAAATTTAAGTTCAGGGACCCTTTCGTAGGTTCTCCCTCCCATTGCTTGATCAAAACCCGGACATCCATCGGCGTATCGACCACGGGGATCTTGTACACCGCCCCTTCGAACACCGTGACAGTGTGCTGAGCGGCTGCCAATGAATACGAGCCTTGGCTCTTGTACGTCACTTCGGGCGAGTTCGGCACGAGCGCTGTTGCCACATCCAAGGACGCATACACCCGATTTGCGCAGACAATGCAGAGCACACTGGAATACCCTTTGACGAGGATCGCTTTGGAATGAGCCAATTTGATCAGACCGGTGTACTCATCGGCGCCTGCGGCGCTCGTCAACACGGTGAATGACAGGGAATGCTCCGGCAAAGTCATCGACAAACTCGAAGTCTGGCCCTCCTCGTCCACCAGCAGATCCTCAAAATGAACCTGTGAAAACCCGGAGGGCAAAAGCCAAATCGGTTCGATCGCACAAAACGTCCCCTCGTAGCCATTGATGCAATTGCAGTGATAGCCATTGGGCTCGTCCTCACATGTGCCGCCGTTTTCGCAGACAACCTCCACGCAATCATCGATGTTGACCTCACACAATGTTCCCTCAAATCCCGGTTTGCACTCACAATCAAAAGATTGAAGGCCGTCTACGCAAAGCCCATCGTTTGCACAAGGAGTGTCCGCACAATCGTCGATATTTTCGCTGCATGTTGGGCCCGAATAACCCGGCGCGCACTCGCATTCGAAGCCATTCACTTGGTCCGTGCACACACCACCATGTTCACAAGGAACACCCTCGCACTCGTCGATCTCCACGCCACACTCTGGACCTTGGAAACCCGGTGCGCACATGCACTGAAAAGTATTCAATCCGTCCACGCAATGGCCGCCGTTTTGACAAGGCTCATCGGCACACTCATCAATGTTAATCTCGCACAACACGCCGCTGTAGCCCGGAACACACTGACACTGGGGCTCTCCATCCTCCGCCTGACAGGTTCCTGCGTGCTCACAAAACCAATTCACACACGGATCATCAGGGGTTGACGACCCACTTGCACAGGCCATCCCAATCAAAACGAGCATGGCACAGCAGACCTTTTGGTGAACGCTCACAGCCCCATGATGATGTCAGAGTGCGCGGATAGGTGGCAAGGTCGGAACAACACTCGTATGATTCCTCTGTGGATTGTCGAGTCCGAAACCTATCCCTTGGGGCGCTACTGGCCGTAGTGGTCACGTGTACAACCACGCCCAAAACGCCCGGCGTGGACACTACCGACACGGTTCTGATACCGGAAACGGTGGATAGCGTGGACACTCCAGATGGGTCAAAATCGGACATTCCTCCCCTCGATAGTGTGGACACCGTTGACGTGGACATTGAGATCGTAGACACCCCGATTGTCGACACCGATGTCCCCACCGACGTTGTCCCTGCCGAGGTGGTGGACACTCCGATGAACGACACGATCGATGCAACAGTGGATGGCGCGGAGACGACCAGCGAGACAACGGAGCCCAACGACGTAATTGTGCCGGTGGACTCCACGACACCACCGGATGCGACCGACACCGCTGCGCCCTTGGATGTGGAACCCGATGTGGAGGAATGCGCTGCCCTGAATGGTATAACATCCATCAATCCTGTACCCATGATTTTGGGCGCCGCCGGCCCAGGCGGTTCCTTCTTGGCCCTCGCACCTGGCGACCCCATTGAGATCGTCCAGGGGCCCCAGGGAGGCGTGCATTTGGAAGTCGCTTTCCAGGTAGCGTTGCCCGAAACGTTTACCAAAACATCGGCGAAGATGACGGTAAACGCCCACTCGTATCAACCGTGTTGCATGGGCAACATGGTCGGCTCGTATGTCAACAATAAGTACCTGGCGTTCAAAACCGAAGCCAATAGCCAAACCTTTGCTTCGGGGGTGATTCCCGTCATCTTCTTCCAAAACGAAGCCATTCATTACCAAGACGAAGAATGTTGCGTGGTTCTCAGCTTGGAGGTGTACGGGACTGGCTCCACCGAGATTGCCGCTACGAGCTCGGCCATTCAGAGTTTTACCTGCGTCGACTATTTTTAATGAAGGCTAAAACCCACGCTCTCGAAGCGCGGAGACCGCATCGTCGGTCAATGTGGTGCTCGTCCCATCAAGCGGAATGGACTGTGCTTGATGTCGAAACCAGGTGCGTTGCCGCTTTGCATACTTGCGGTGTCCCTGCTTGATGGCCCGCACGGCATCCTCCTCCGAACGCTCCCCCTGAATGACTTGGATCAGCTCGCGGTACCCCAGGGACTGCATGGGCCGTGAGGATGGGGAGAGACCGGCTTCCAGCAATTCCCGGACTTCTTGAAGGAATCCATTCTCCATCATCGCATCCACCCGCCGCCCGATACGCTCCGCCAAGTGCGCTGGCTCAAAACAGGGCATGAGTACAAGCGCAGCATATCGAGGCTCATGCCGCTGGTGAGCGTCGTGCAAATCGCTCAAACGTTGACCTGTGCCCTCCACCACTTCCAGACCCCGCAACATCCGCTGTGTATTTCTTGCGCCACCTTCGATCCGCTCAGCCAGCTTTGGATCCAACCTTTCCAAGCGTTCAAACAGGGCATTGCTTCCTAATTCGTTCAGTTCCCGTTGGAGTCGTTCTCGAACCGACGCGGGGATCGGCTCAATCTCGATCAACCCTTCCAACAACGCCCGCAAATACAACCCTGTGCCGCCAACGATGATCGGACACCGTGAGCGGCCATCAATGGCTGCGATCACGTCGTCTGCTAACCGCGCATAGTGACCCGCATCGACTGGATCGTCAGGATCCACCACGCCATACAAATGGTGTGGCGTCTGTGTCATGTCATCAGCCGTGGGACCGGCCGTGCCGATTCGAAAACCACGGACCAATTGCACCGAATCACAACAGATCAATTCCCCGTTCAAATGAGCGGCCAACCCACTGGCCAACTCGGACTTTCGACTGGCCGTTGGACCAGTGATTACAACAATGGAAGGTCGAGTCATGAAATATCGTAATTAGGTCCGCTGAAACCAGCGGGCAACCTGAGAAAAGGGATAGGAAACCACAATGGGTCGCCCATGGATGCATGTGGCGCATAGGGGCAGACCATCGAGTTGACCGAGCACATCCCGGATCACGGGTTCATTGTACTCTTCAGGGAGGATGTCGGCAGCATGACAGGCCAACATTGCGATCAGACTGTCTATGCGATCGGCCGCTGGCTGCTCATCGGAAACACGAGAAAGATCGGACAAAACCTCCACAAGTGTTTCCAGTGCGTTCTTTTCCCCCAACACATGCGGCACCTCACTGACTACCCATTCATGGCCGCCAAAAGGCTCGAGTCGAAACCCCAAACGTACCAACGTCTCGCTGTGTGTTTGGGCCGCAACAACCATGGATGGCTCAAGAGTCAGTTGTGCCGGGAAAAGCAAACGTTGGACGGGAAGGGTTCCGGATGCCAGTGCCGCGCGAAGCGATTCGTACAAAACCCGCTGTTGTGCTCCATGGTAATCAACGAAATGCAAGGCATTCGGAGACTCACAAATCAAGTATTGATGGTGTGCTTGTCCCACGACTCGCACATGTTGGAAAAATCCGGCAAACGCCGGGGCGTCGGGTACGCCATCCAGTGAACTCGATGCTGACGAGTCCAGTAAAGTGCCCATTTCTGCGCCCATGGGCAGGATATGGGGGCCCGGAGACACCTCTGCGCTCGACACCGGCACCTGGCCCGGCGCACCCGTGAGCCCCAAAGCGTACCCTGTAGACTCGGGAGGCGGCGGAGACGACCCCGATTGAATCGTCGACCCATCGGCCCATGGCTCTTCCGTCAACGTGAGTTTGATGGCTCGAGAAATGAATGAATGCACTGCGCCACTCTCGGAGAAACGAACCTCCGCCTTGGATGGGTGCACGTTGACGTCCACCTCATCGGCTGGAATGGACAAATACAGGACGCCAACCGGGTGGCGCCCTCGCTCCAACACATGGGCGTAGGCCTGACTGATCGCGTGGTTGAGTACACGGTCCCGGACAAAGCGCTGATTGACATAACAATACAAACTGCGTGCATTGGATTGGGTGAGGCTGGGTTCTCCGACCAATCCTTCAACCAGCCAATACCCCAACTCCAGTCGAACCGGGAACAGCCGCTGGCATACCTCTCTCCCCAATACACCAACAATGCGACCCATCAACGCCGTCTCCGCCGGATAGTCGCCTCTCTTCCGGCCATTGTGGACCACCGTGAAGTGAATCATTGGCCAGCCCAATGCAAAGCGATTCATCACCTCCGTAATGCGCGACATCTCCGTTGCCGCCCGACGAAGAAACTTGCGACGAGCCGGTGTATTGAAAAAGAGATCGTCCACCTGAATATCTGTACCGGGGGGACCACCCGATGGGCTGGATTGCGGAGGTTGGTCACCTTCCGCCAACACTTGAACGCCTTCCACAGCGTCATGCAACCGTGTGCGCAAACGAAGACGTGCCACCGAACGAATCGAAGGCAATGCCTCGCCGCGGAACCCCAGCGTACCGATTTGCTTCAGATCATCCGCGGACAGCACCTTGCTTGTTGCATGGCGCATCAAGGCCAGTAGGGCGTCTTCGCTCGACATGCCCGACCCATTGTCAATCACACGAATCCGAGATTTGCCCCCCTCTTCCAATTCCACTCGAATGCGAGTGGCTCCCGCATCAATGGCGTTTTCCACAAGCTCCTTCACCACAGACGCCGGCCGTTCCACCACTTCACCGGCGGCGATTTGATTGGCTACGTGGTCGTTCAAGACTCGGATCACATTGCTCACAAACGTCATCCTATCGAGCAGGGGCGAACCGTCAAGCCTCACCTTCTTGACTACGACATGGAACGAATAGCTGCCTTCTTCATTGACTCAAACGCTACAATCCCCTATAAACCCCCGCCATGCCAAGGACCTCACGATCAATATGTGTATTGGGTGATGGCGGCGTCATCGGAAAAATGGTGCGCGGCGCATTGCTTGAAGATCCTGCCATCACGAATGTCGTTTCGATCGGACCCGTGCGGCCCCATCGCCTCCAACGGAAAATCTCATACCATGAGATGGACCTGGCCGCTGACAATGCCGACAATCAACTCTCGGATATTATTGACGAAGAAGACATCGACACGCTTCTGTACATGGGGTACCTGTCCGAGTTTGGCAATGCTGAATTGGACCAGGCGAACGAAGTTCGTCAGATTATCAGCGCGCTGGATCGACGCCATGTGCCCAAGGCAGTTTTCGCCAGTACGACCGCGGTCTACGGAGCCCTGCCGACTCACCCCACGCATTTGGTGGAGCGAACTCCTCTGGCCACAACGGCCGAAAGCGAATGGGTTCAGGACAAGGTCAAAGCCGAACAGGAATTGAACAACTTCTTGCTCGAAACAGACATCATGGTCGCGACACTCCGTTTCGCACTGGTTCTCGGTCCTACCGTCCAAAATTTCATGACCGACTACCTGGGCCAACGTTCGGTTCCAATAGTGCGGAATCTGGATCCGCCCTTGCAATTCGTGCACGAACAAGACGTATCACGCGCCTATTGCCAAGCCGTACGCCATGACGTGGAAGGCTCGTTCAACATTGTCGGTGACGGTGCATTGCCATTGAGCGTTGGCCTACGCATTGGTCGTCGCCGACCTTCGTCCGTACCCGAACTCAGCGCCGCCCCGCTGTCCCAGATTCTATGGGAAGGGGACACTGTGGAACCACAACCGGTCTTGGCCGACATGTTCACCTACATCTGGGTAGCTGACGGGGGCTTGGCTTCGACAGAAATGAAGTTCCAGCCTCTCTTCTCGACCAAAGAGACCATCGAGTCTTTTTACCGATCGCGCCGAGAAAACTAAGGCGCTTCCCCTTCGACATTATTCGTCACCAATTCGGTGAACTCCAAACGTGCAATGACGCCCCCTTGTGCACCATGCTCCAAGCGAATGGTCCCCCGGTGACGAACCATGATGGATTGAACGGTAGGCAATCCCAAGCCCAGTCCACGCGAGCGACCCCGTGTTGTAAAGTGGGGATCAAACAAGGGTTCCCAGTGATCCCCGCTAAACCCACAGCCATTGTCTTCGATCTCCACGCCAATTCCCGTTGGAGTCATTCGAGTTCGCAAAATTAGGCTGCGATGGCTTTTCACGGCTTCCAAAGCGGCGACGGCGTTATCCAATAATAGACCCACTGCGACTCTGATCAGACGAATGTCACCCAAAATCGACGGAAGATCGGGCTCCAACTCTTCGTGTACCTCAATGTTGTGTGCTTCACATCGAGCCCGTTGAAAACCCATCGCGTACCTCACGATGTCATTAATCAACACAGCGACTTGTCGGACCTCATCCGGATCCACGAATTGTTGAACGTTGTCGATGCGGCGTCGACATTGGCGCGTTTGATCGGCGATGACCGAGATATATTCTCGAATACGCTCCGGATCGGTCTCACTCTCAAGCAACTGGCAATATCCAAACACGCTGGTCAATGGGTTGCTAATGTCATGCGTAAAGGCCCTCAGAAACGCCTTCAGGTCCTCATCCAACTCAGATATGTTCGAACTTGGAACCGTACGAACCGGATCCTCAATCGAGCTCATGAGCCTCTCCTGACCTAGAGTCGACATCACCGATACGCTTCTGAAGCTCGGTTCGATCCGTATCATCAAATGTGTTTGCCATCGCTCGGATATAGCACTCCCGCGCCATTCCGTTGCATCCAACGTCCCGACAAATGTCGCCAAGGTTCACAAAGAGCATCGACGCCCAAGCCTCGTCTCGAGCCAACTCCGAATGCCAAGCCAGTTCGGCGATTTCGCGCAAGTCCCCTTGTTGCCTTTCACGGATCCAGGCAGCGACCATCTGGTGCCACTCTGGCAACTTCGCATGATTGCGAATGCTGTCGTACACAATTTCCCGGAAGAGCAAACTTCGGAATGTGTAGGCCTGGGTCTGTGGGTAGCGCGAGGTCGGTAGTGCACGAATGAACTCCTGCTCTACGAGTTGCGCGCAACATCGCTTGGGATCCTCGACACCCAAATCCACGAGCGCCTCCTCCCAAAATACGTCGCCGATCACTGCAGCGGCGCGCAGGGCTTCCGAAAGTTCTTTGGGCAACTCTCGAATTCGACGACTCCGGGCTTCATACACACTCACTGCTTCTGGTAGCAGGGCCGCCTCATTGAGATGCCAACGCCCATCGACAAAGAGCAATTGTTTTTCCTCTACAGTTCGCCGCACGATATCCACAATGTGCCAGGGGGTACCCGCCGTGGCGCTCATGACGTACTGAATCAAATTGGCAGGAATGGAGCCTTTGAGGATGTGACGGATGAGAGCTTCAACACCCGTGGTCGACAGTGGGCCCAACTTGATATGCTCGTCCCAACCTTTCTCTAGCGCCCCTCCCGACCCAATTCCTAGGATCATCACAGGCATGTTCTTAACGAAACGATTCGCCAACGTAATCACGCGAGCGGTCGCGTCGTCCAGATACTCAATCTCTTGGAAAACAAACACCGTCGGAGCCGCTTGCGTAACGATGTCCAACAAATCGATCAAAGCTCGGTCAAATCGGTTTCTTGTGTCCGTAGGCACAGAACCATAGTCCTGCTCACTCACGGCCAACCCAGGCAAGGATGCCAAGATATCGGCTGTGTGGGTGATACGCTCTTCGATGTCCTCGGGAGGCTTGTCCATCTCGCGCATGGCCCCAATCATCATCTGCTCGAGCTTGGTGCGAACGGAATCCGTGCTTTCGTTGGTCTTTATGCCCATGCGAATGCGTAAGCACTCGCTAATCGCACCGTATGGAATGAGCGCGTGCTGCTCATGGCATTCGGCGAAGAAGAACCAAACCGGATCAATCAGATCTTCCAGAAAATCAAAGAACACATTCAGGAGACGGTTTTTCCCAGAGCCCGCTGTTCCGGACAGACGAATGCGACGCATTTCTCGGTTTTCTACCGTACGCTCAAAGTTGAATCGCAGAACGTCCAGTTCACCAGCACGGCCAATCATCTTCTCCTCGGACGCCCATGGCTGTAATCCCATCGTCACCACATTGGATATCTCGGGACGAACAAAGATAGGTACATGATCGTCACGATATCCGTCTTTTCTTGCGACGATGAGATACAAACCCGTTGGCAGCGAGTAGTCGGTAATCGGAGCAGCTCCCAGGGACAAGCCACTCTCCAGGCGTGTATCAGGAACACCCTTGGTGAAGTCAAAAAGTACCAGATCGGCTCCTTCGGGGAACGACCTGGCAGTCAACGTGCCATTGCCCTTTTTCAGGGGACCGCCATGGTCTGGGTCATTGAATCGAAGGACGAGATCACCGAAGTAGATCATGTCGGCGTAATTGTAGACCTCTTCCGCGTCTTTCAGCCGGGTCAAAAACATCTTGGCCAAGGCCGCACGACTCTGTGCTTGTTCGGGGAGCAGTCCCAATACCCGATGGAAGTGGTTTACAGCTTCACTAAATGCTTGGCTGACGACCAGATCCATCTGGCCATGACGGGCTCGCATGTCCCACAAATCACGTTTCACGGCCTGCGTGTCCCATCGATGAGTGCTGCGCTCCCGTTGCGCCAATCGAATCCCCATTTGTTCTCGCGAGTTCTTGAGTTCGTAGTAGCGATCCATCGCTTGAACGCCCACAGCCAACTCAGCGTACGCCATCTTTGTCCGACGTTCTCGCTCGGCAGAACCCTCCAGAAATTCTTCGATCTTGTCGTAGAGCTGTCGCGCATCCTGAAAACGATCATCCGAATCGGGGGACATTGCCTTAACGCATACATCGGCCAACACAGTGGGTACGGGGCGCTCCGGATCGACTGTAGTCGGACGCTTGGGCTCCTCCTGGCACCGAAGCTTCTCCAACACCTGTTCCGTGTCGTCTCCCATCAAAGGAAGCTCTAGGGTCAACAACTCATAGAGGATAACCCCGAGGCTGAAGATGTCGCTTCGCCCGTCGATTTTTTTGATCTCGCCACGCGCCTGCTCAGGAGACATGTAGTGGGGTGTCCCCAAAACCATTCCCGGCTGAGCCAACACGCCACGCGTACGTTTATGGAGGACATAGGCAATGCCCCAATCGAGTACGAGCACCTCACCAAACTCCCCAATCAGAAGGTTGTCGGGTTTGAGATCGCGGTGAACCACCCCACGTGTATGCGCATAGTGCATGGCAAGGCAAACCTGACCAAAAATGGTGAGTAACCGCCGGAGTGTGAAGTCCGTCAGTGTGGCCTCGTCGTTCTTTCGCACCTTGGAGAGTATGTCCTTGAGTGTGGAGCCGCTGACCGCCTTCATGGTGTAGAACACTTCGTTGTTCGACAGGACCCCCAGCTCATAGAGCGGAACAATATTGGGGTGCTGTAACTGCCCCGTCGTCTGGGCTTCGGCGATCAATGAATCGACGAGCGAGTCCGTGTCTGGATCATCGGGAATCAGGGTTTTCATCGCCACTTGTCGACCAATGTCGAGATCTTTGACCAAGCGGACGACCCCCATCCCCCCGCGACCGAGCTCCTGACCCAGCACGTATCTCCCCTCCACTTTCCGAAGATTGGAATGGAGCCGCTTGTCGCCAGTGACGCGGCGTAATCGAACCGGGCTGGGCACTTTTGACGATCCCAAACGGGCGATCAATGTTCCGCCCGTGGGGTCTCGACGGGAGTTGCTGCTCCCTGGCCGAGAGGTCGCTCGACCCTTCGGGCGTTGAATCCTCGTGTTGCTGTCACTGGGCGCGCTCTTGTTCTTCGCCTTGGTCGATGCCGGCTCATCGCGCAACGGTTTGGTACCGGAGTTGATCATGGCCGTGTCCCGGCGGGACCGAGACGAGATCGGTTTCCTGGGCAGAGGACGACCCGTCGTCTTTTTCGACGTGGTCTTGGAACCCTCGTCAGACGGCTGGTCGGTCAATGGTCCTCCCCTTCACTCTGCCAACGCGAGCGAATGAATCGTACGCTCATAACAGTGTGTTCGTTACGGATAGCGTGCTTCCAAATATTGGATGATTTTGCCTCGTTCCTCGTCCGAAATCTCCGCCTCCTCATCATCGATCATTTGCTGCACCACATCCGACCACTTTTCCCGCGTCTCCTGCTGTGCATGCTCGCTCACCGTCTCGAGTTCATGACAATCCGAACACCGCTCTTCAAACAATGCCTTTTCCTTCGTCAGAGACTCCACGTCTACCTTCTTGAGGGGCTGGTCACCCGACGCTGTCTCTCCTGACGCCGTGGGCGTTTGTCCTGATTTTGCGTCTTTTCCATTGCCTGAGGATTGGGTTGTCGGTGAAGTGCGCTCACGCTTGGATTGAACAAGGGCCGGTGAAATCGCGACCAAGTACGCGGTAACACGAGGAACGTCATCTTCCGTGATCGGCTCTCCCATGGTCGGTTTGCGCGCCATGCTTCGTACCATCGACAGCCACTTTTCCGGTGTCCGTGGCTTATTTAACACTTTGCGCATGTCGTGACACATCTTGCATTTTTGCGTTAGAACGTCGCGGCCTACACTCAGAGAACGCTCTGTCGTCAACTCCTCGGCTTCCTCGTCGGTGTAGCCAAGTGAGCCCATCTTTACCCGCACCCTCTCCAAATTTTCTGGGTTGGACAAGCTACCGAAATCATGCGCCTGCAATGCGAAGGGAATCGAAAGTGTGGCCAAGATGATGGTGCAGATCAGAATACCGAGACCAATACCGGGCAGCGCTGTACCAAAGTGTTGGAACCAGCGAATGATGCCGATCTTCACCATCAAGAGGACGCCAATAACAATACCCATGCACGCATGCATGACTGTTCGGGCCGGTAACTCGATCTGATATTCCCACAAACGAGGGACCATCTCGATCATCATGACCAGGTAAATCACGACGAAGCACAGTCCAAGGATCCGATGAACAGCCGTCCAAGCCGGCGGAGCTGTTGACTTCCCGTTGGGATCGGGACCACCCGGATCGGGCGCCATCGGAAAACTCCACAGCCAGGCTTGAAGAATCACCGCAGCGATCCCAATCGCAACAAAACAGATCCCAAGCCACATCGATACTGTTGTACTCAGCATACAGTCCTCTCTTGCCTTGAACGTACGATTCTACCAGCGTTGACTCGGAATACTACCCCGGGAGGGTAGAACGAGAAAGATTGCGGACCCGCGCTAATTCTACGGCGCTGATAGAGTGCCAAAGATCCCTGTCGGGTCTAACTGCCAAGCACGGAAAAACGCCTGCTTGGACTCTTCTTTTCGCCCGAGTGCTTGAAGCACTTTGCCCAAATGATAGTGGGTCTCGCTGAGCGAAGAATCGGAGGCTTCATAACCGTATCGTATCGCCGCCTGAATACGTTCAAGCGCTTCTTGATGCCGCCCCTGGCGGTAGAGAATCCATCCCTCTGTGTCGTAGAAATAGAAACGATCCGAGGGCTTCAGGCGCCCGGCTTTCCGGACCAAATGCATGGCATCATCGAGTTTCATGCCTCGGCGGGCAAGCAAGTACGCCAGGTTGTTGTATAGCGTTGCATCGCTCGGGGAACGCTCAATGGCCTTTCGATACACAAAGATTGCGGCAGCAATGTCGTCGGTGTGCTCATAAAACATTGATTGGGCTGAGATCGCCCACGCAGGGTTGGACGTTCGCGCTATCAGGGTATCGAGTCGCTCCATCCCCAGCTGGCGCAGGGTCATTTTCTCGGCATCGGTCCATGCTCTCCGTGGGTCTTCCAAGGCGCTTTGCAGCTCATGCACCAAACGCTCAATATTGGCAGAGGAGGGATCCCGCCGACTGCCTTCCTGAAGGGCCCAATCGACCAAATCCAAACGATGCCCTCGCAGCGCCTTTTCCACAAAAATACGGATGCTTTCTGTAATCGGTTTTTGTGGGCTCTGTACTTTGTTCGAATCATACAATGCGGGAATGTCTGCACCGCTCTTTTGTAAGATGTCCATGAGCGCTTCACGAGCCTCTTTGTCTCGCCCCAATTCGGCCAGCGAAGCCGCCCGCGCAAGCGACACAACGGGATGCACGGGTTTGGTGAGCATCGCTGCCGACACCATGTTCAAGGCAAAGGACGCCGGAACAACGTTGCCCACAAGATACAAACCGATGTATCGCGCCGTCGAAACCAGGGGATCGGCCGAATGCTCAATGGAAGTCTCCATGATGGTTTTGGCCTTGGCTGTGTCGCCTTGTTTCAGGCAAAGGAGCACCCGACTGTAATCATTGCCAGGATTGGCAAACCCACCGCGTTCGAAATGCATTTCGGCAAGTTTTCGACGGTTAAATTTGATCAGCAGTTCCGCAACCTGCCGACGACTACTCTTGCCGTCATTTCCGTCCGCCAAGAACGCGTCGATATGGCTCATTGCGTCGTTGTCGCGGCCCAAGTGGAATGCAACCTCAGCGGCCTCCAAACGCAACGGACGATTGGCACGATCAAGCCGAATGGCATCCGCGTAATATCGGTTCGCCAAGACATATTCCATGCGTTCTGCAAGCAGTCGAGCCACGCTGATTCGCATCGCTCTGGGGTTGCTGGCATCAGCGATCCAGCGATCGACAGCTTGAATGGCAGACTCCGAATCTCCTCGAAGGAGGTGGATATGCACAAGGGCGTGCCACAACTCCAAACGACTCTGTTCGGCTGGCTTCCCCTTGGTGTTCGTCGCGCGACTGGCGGTTGACGAAATCCATTCACCCGCAAACTGTGCCGCATCGTCCAAGAAACCGGTTTGCATCAACGCAATCGTCATTTCACGGGTAAATTGACGTCGATTCTCCAGCACGCGCCCTACGAGCATGGCGACCTCGCTGACGACATCCGTATCACGCTGTTCGAGTCCTATCTTGAGCAACGTCTGAACCGCGGGCTGTATGGCGCGTGTACCGGTACCGGGTACGAGCACGGCTCTCAAATACTCCGCCGCCTTATCCAGCTCCCCTGCTTGATAATGGGCCAAGCCAAGCCCCAGTCGAGCGGCCACGGGAACAGTGGCGTTGGACAAGGATGCGCTGGCGTTTTCCACCAAGCCGGGGTCCTTTGTCTTGAGTCCCAACGAAACCAACGCCAATGCCAACTCGACGCTCCACTGTCCCGAAGGCACACTACGCAATACACCGACCACTTCGGCCTCGCGGCCGGCTAGAACAGACAAACGGTGGATGCCCATCAAATCGCTGGTTCGAAGGGTATCCATTGTCGTTGCTTTCGTGATGCCCTCGAGCGCAACCATTGCCGCAGGCACCTGACCACGTTGAAGCAAGAGACGGCTGTAGCATGCTTGGAGGCCCGCATGTTCCGGATTCTGCCCGACGGCATGCTGTATTCGAGCCAACGCCTCCGCTTCCTGGCCCACCTCTTCATAATCGTCGGCAACCTGCAGGGTTCGATCGTGCACACCCGAAGCCTGTCTCGATCTCCGGAGGGTTCGTCGACGCGGCGCATGGTCCTCTTCCAAATAACGTGTAAACGCCTTCTCTGCGTTGAGGTCATCACCAACCAGCAGAGATAAACGGCCCACCTGACGCCATCCAGCAGGCGTTGGTGATCGTTGTTGATGGGCGATCATGAATTGGATTGCGTCACCGTGTCGTCCCGATTTGACCAACAAATCAGCCAAAGGCTTTAGGTGTCTGGTATCATCATCGACCGCCAATAAATAACGCCGGATGGTTTTGGCAATCTCTTCTTGGCTTCCTCGAGAGGTTAACGTTCGAATCATGCGCGCCAACGCTTCTTCTCGTTTCGAATTCAGGGGTTGGCTCAACGCACGGTCGTAATAGGCCAATGCCCCCGTTAGATCCCCGGCCTTCTCCAACTCCTTGGCCACATCCAGACCGCCCTCCTGGTTCATCTCTACGTATTGGGCAAAGTACTTGCGAGCCTCCTCCATGCGGCCCAATTGAAGAGCAACCTGTCCCAGCTCCAGCCATGTCCGTGTCCGTGACGATTCCAGCGACTGTGCACGCCGGAGTACGTCCTGGAGACGCTCGTACTGACCGCTAACCACGTAGCTGCTACGAATACGTCTTAGGGTCTCATCGGTGTCTTCTGAACGGGTTAATGCCTCTACAAAATCGCGATGAGCTTCCTCGACTTTTCCTTGGCGCAACCGGATTTCACCGGCCAACACATACAGTTTGCTGTTCGCACGACCGTGAGAAACTGCGTCATCCAGAAACGACAACGCCCGACCGTCATGGCCCGACTGGGACAACAACTCTGCCGCGCGCACCCACGCATCCACCGCATGGCCACGTTTTGTGATCAATTGTCGGAGCGCTGCCTCCGCTTCTTCATCCTTCCCCACGCGAAACGCCAAATCCGCTAACTGTTCCCACAGCTTGGTCAAAGCAGGCCGCAACTCGGCCGCACGTTTGAGAAAATGAAATGCATCCTCAAAGAGCCCCGCCAGTTGCAGGTACCGCGCTGCATCTCGATTGGCCGCGAATTCATTGGTCGACAACGTCACGTAACGCGCCGCCAAGGCTCTCACCGCGGACCGGTCGCCCAATTTGATATGAATGTCGATCAGACGTGGAAACGCGCGGCCAATATGACGAGGGTTCTTTCCGGAGAACAGTCGCTCGTAATACGTCGCTGCATGCCGAAGAAATCGTTTTTGATACAAAGTGGTCGCAACACGCTCAAGGGCGCGTCGACGTGACCCCACGGTGGTTAGGTAGCGTTCGAAAACACTAACCGCTTCTGTATCATCTCCCTGCCCAAGCAGCGCTTCGCCCAGCGCGAAGAGCGTTCCAGCTCTATCTCGTGCGTGAGGGAGCAAACGTCGATAGAGGGCGACCGACACAGTGTACATACCTCGACGCTTTGCATCGCGGGCGAGCCGAACGAGACTGCGCTGTGTCGAAACGGTGATGCGATCCAATTGAGCCAAATACCGCTCTAGATGCCGCTCTGCTCGGGGTAAGTCTTGCACACGCATAAAGAGTTGGCCCAAACGCAAATGCAGCGCTGCATCGTCAATGGATTCCAAAGGAATCCGCAGAAACAGTTGTGCGGCCTCACGATGCCCCCCCGTATTGATCAGGGCTGTGCCTGCCGCAATGGTCGCCGCAGTGCGGTCGGCGCTCCGGTCGATGAAACGCTCCCACGATTTCAACGCATCGGCCGGCGAGGCAGGGCGTTGACGCGCATACGACAACGCCAATCGACGGTGCACTTTTGGATTGGTCGGATCATCCTGAACGAGCTCTTTCAATAGAGCGTGACGAAATAGCTGAAATCGTCGGTCGTGCCCGATCCGCTTGAGTACCGTCTTCCTTGCCGCGCTACGGATCGGTCCGGGGACTGTGTCGATCCACTTCCGATAGAACTTCTGAGCTTGTTCCATGGACTTGAAATGAAGACGGTTCAAGTCGCCAATCTGGAGTAAGGCCGGACGTAAGTGGGCGGTCTCTCCCTCTTTCACCACATTCTCAAACGCTGACTGCGCATGCTTGAACTGACTGCGCCGGAGAAAATGAAGACCGTTCGTCTCCCAGCGCCGGGCGCGCTCCGCCGAATCATCGGGCCGGCCAGCCCAGGACTCAAGCTGCTGCTTCTCGGCCGGCCAATCTTTCTTCTTTTGGTGGTGACGAACAATCGCGAACACCGCACCTTGGTGGTCCGGGGCGCGCTTAATCAATTGCAGCCAATACCGAAGGGCTTTGGTGTGTTCTTGAATGTCATCCAGAGCCGTAGCGACAATGGCCAGGGCATGCTTCGAATCCGAAGCAACAGACAAATACCGTTTGTACGCCTTGTCTCGCCGACGGTTCTGTCCGTTTCGATGAAAGACCTTCGCCAACTCCAACCACAACTCTGACGGGCCCTCTTCTCGAAGTGCCTGCTCAAAATGTCCTTGGGCGCGTTTGTAATCCCGGATAAAGGCGTACAACTCACCCCACATTCCCTGCTCTTTTGGGTGCCCAATGATCGATTCGAGCTCGCCAAGCCGACCGGCCTTGCGCAATGTCGTGGCCAAGGTCTTCCAGAGCCGGATGTCCTTGGGGTTTCTCGCAATGGCACGACGCCAAACAGCAATGGAGTCCGCTCGTTGGCTGTAGCGTTGAAACAGCTTTGCGGCCCGCTGATAGTCCTTCTGGCTGGGGCTCTCTCCCAAGAGTCGCCCGTTGATCAGCGTTCGTGCCTCGTCGTGAGCCCCCATCTTCAGGTGTACGGTGGCCAAGGACCACAACAATGGTCGATTCCCGGGAGCCAATCGAATCGCTTCCAGAAAGTAGCGCCGCGCGGTTCCGAACCGAAACGCACCGTCCAAATGCGTCGCAACCTGGCGATGCCGGCTCAACTTCTCGGTCGGGTTTTCGGAAGCATCAATATAAACATCGAACGACATGATCGCATGATCCATATCGCCGAGTGCCGTCTTACATCGTCCAATCTTGAAATCCAGTACGCTTCGCTTTGAGGGCAAAGAGTGTGCTCTTTCGTAGGCTTGGAGTGCTCCCGGATTCGCCCCCGAACGGAACCAATAATCACCCTCTAGCTCCAACAAACGGGATCCACGCTCTCCCAACGCACGAAGGGTTTCAACCGGCAGACTGGACACCAATTTCACATCGGGGCGACTGGGCTTTGTTTCGAGGCGCTTGAGTAGTGCGTCTGCCCACGGCAAAAGCACGCTTTTGCGGTAGGCAGGTCGCCATGTTGGATCGGCAGCGAGTGCACTCTGATAGGCTTCGTGGGCGGCCGCTAATCGACCGAGCGCCGTCAAGGCACGGCCGTGAAGCTGCAACACGGCGAGGTGCTTAGGAGAGAGTCGTCGAGCCGCTTGAAGTTGCTTCTCTGCGTCGGCCCAACGTTTGAGCGCCATATGGATGGCCCCCAGGCGGGCCCTTGCTTCTACATCACCGGGGGCATTTTGAACCGCCTCAAGCGCCTGAGGCATCAATTCCTTGGGGGAACCATTTAGCTTTATCAGATGGGGCGAACCACCGCCTGCGCACCCCATTATCAAGAACCCGAGTAGGATCCAACCACGCTTGTTCCATCCGACCATCATGATCCTGAACAATTTAGCGTGCGCTCAACTTCCGCGCTGCTTCTCGGGCGTAGTAGGTCAAGATGAGATCGGCGCCAGCGCGCTTGATGCCAACAAGCACTTCCATCATGGCACGATCAAAGTCCAACCAGCCTCGTTCAGCAGCCGCGACAATTTGAGCGTATTCTCCACTCACATGATACGCCGCCACGGGACAGTCCACTTGCTGGCGTACTCGCCAAATGATGTCCATGTACGCTTGTGCGGGCTTGATCATAATGATGTCTGCCCCTTCTTCCACGTCCAGTGCGACTTCTCGGAGCGCCTCGCGCCCATTGGCTGGATCCATTTGATATCCGCGCCGATCCCCAAATTGCGGGGCGGAGCCGACCGCATCACGAAACGGCCCATAAAATGCGCTGTGGTATTTGGCGGCATAGCTCATGATAGGAATCGCTGTGTGTCCCGCCTTGTCCAGCTCCTGTCGAATGGCGGCCACCCGTCCGTCCATCATATCGCTGGGTGCCACCATGTCCGCCCCAGCGTCCACATGACTCAAGGCCTCTCGGGCCAACAGAGGTAACGTGGCGTCGTTGTCTACATCACCTTGTTCCGAATCGATCACACCGCAATGGCCATGATCCGTGTACTCACACAAGCACACATCCGTTATGACGGTCAGACTGGGAGCACTCTTCTTGATGGCTGCAACCGCCCGTTGCACGATCCCATCTTGGCGCCATCCATGGGTGCCTTGGGGATCTTTTTCCTCGGGGATACCGAACAAAATCACGGCTGGCACACCATCATCATACGTCGCACTCGCTTCATTGACGATCGTGTCCACGCTCCATTGAAACTGACCGCGCAACGATGAAATCTCTTGGCGAACCCCGCTGCCAGGCACGACAAAGAGGGGTTGGATCAGATCATCGACTCCTAGTGCGGTCTCACGAATCATTCGACGAAGACCCTCGGTGCGACGTAGTCGCCGTAGTCGCTGTTTCAACTCCGCCATGAATACTCCTTATCGTTCACGATTGGCAGCGGCTTCGCTACGACCGAACCGCATCGTCCACCAGTGCCTCCACCAGTCCTTCCACCGTATATACTCGGCCGACCACCGTCGAGACAAGCCCACTGGCCGCCAACGCCTTGGCCGTAATGGGACCAATGGCCGCCAATTTTCGTTCGCTCAGCAATGCCAAGCCCTCTTCACCCAACATACTCACCAAGTTATTCACTGACGACGGGCTTGTAAATGTTACGGTGTCCGCCGCCGCCACATATTGGCGTGCCGTAGCCGGAGGTACTTCGGTCCGGACTGTCCGATACGTGGGTACCACATCCACGATCCCGCCGTCGGATCGCAAAGCATCTGGGATCACATCGCGACCGACTTCTGCGCGAAACAACATAAAGCGCATTCCACGAATGCGATTTCCGCTTGGCAGTGACCGAAGTAGGCCTTCAGCACGCGACTCTTCTGGCACCACATCGGCTTGTATTCCACGCTCAGCCAACGCTCGACTGGTCGCCGGACCCACACAACCTACGCGGGCACGTGCCAGCACACGCATGTCCAAATTACGTCGACTCAGTGCCTTCGAAAACTCCACGACACCGTTGGTGCTCGTGAACAACGCCCAGTCGATGCGATCCCCTTCTTCCAGTTCATCAAGAGCCCGCGCCAAGATCCCTGGGTCGCTGGGCGGCGCAAACGCCAACACCGGCAAGCGCAACACCCCGGCTCCGGCATCGCGCAATGCCTGAACCAACTCCGGTGCCTGAGACTTGGCTCGCGTCACAAGGACGCGACGGCCCCACAGGGGGCGCTGGTCGAACCAAGCCAGCTTGTGACGCAAGGAGACCACTCGTCCCACAACCACAAGGGCCGGATGATCCACGCCATCACGCTCCGCAATACTCACGATGTCGGTGAGATCACCCATAATGGTGCGTTGACGTGGTGTGGTTCCCCATTCAATCACGGCCACGGGGGTGGTGGGATCGACCTTTAATGAGCGTAATCTCTCGATCAAGTCATTCAATGTTCGAACACCCATGAAAACAACCAATGTACCGCCGTTGTCCACGATACGGTCCCACTGAAGGGTAGACTCCGGTTTGGTCGGATCCTCGTGACCGGTCACAAAATGCACATTGGATGACAGATGGCGATGAGTGATGGGGATTCCGGCGTAGGCAGGGACCGCCAATCCACTGGAAACACCGGGCACTACCTCATAGGGTACTTCCGCGTCTACCAGTGCCAACGCTTCTTCCCCTCCGCGACCGAAAACAAAGGGGTCACCACCTTTGAGACGAACCACATGCCGCCCCAACATGGCCTCGTGGATCAGGTACGTGTTGATGGCGGCTTGGCTGCCATCCCCAATCGTGCGCCGATCCACGATTTGAGCCTTGTCACAGAAGAGCTCTGGGATCGCCGCAGGGACCAACGCGTCGGTGACCACAACATCGGCCTCTTTGAGCCGTCGCTCCGCCTTGAGAGTCAGTAGTTCAGGATCGCCCGGACCCGCCCCCACAATGGAGACGAACCCCACAGGGCGCTGTTTCTTTTCAACCACGGCAGCTTTCCAGCACCTCAGCGGCACCTCGCTCGAGCAATTGAATGGCCAATTGTTCCCCAGCCATCGCTGCTTGGTGAACTGGCCTCGTGACTTCGTCCATATGCCATGGGTGACCGTCTGGACCACAGACCAAGCCTCGCATGGAGACCGTTGCCTCGCTAACGAGAGCGTGGCCCGCAAGCGGGACGTTGCAGTCGCCTTTTAGCGTTTGAAGAAAAGCTCGTTCGGCCTCACCAGCCGCTGCAGAAGCGACATGGTTCAGGGGGCCAAGCTGCGTCATCAACGCAGAGTCATCTGCTCGAATTTGAAGCCCCAATAAGCCTTGGCACACGGCGGGCAGCATCTGATCACGCTCCAATGGAACAGCACCTGACACCGCCAATCCAAGACGGCGAAGCCCGGCTGCGGCCACAATCGTAGCATCCATTCCCTCGTGTCCCATCTGTACTTTTCGTAGCCGAGTGTCCACGTTTCCACGGATCCCAATCACTTGCAAATCAGGTCGCATGCGGCGCAGCTGCGCCCGACGCCTCAAACTGCCCGTCGCAACGGTGCTACCCTGCGGCAGATCCGCCAGGGCGTGCACATTGTCCATTGGGCTGATGAGCACATCCCTCGGATCTTCACGGGCTGGAAAGCAAGCCAGCTTCAGGCCTTCGGGCATCCGGTACGGCAGGTCTTTGAGACTGTGGATCGCCATGTCAATGTCTCCCGCGATCAGCACAGACTCAATCTCACGTGTAAACAGTCCCTTTCCCCCCAGTTCCTGTAGGGGACGATCTTGAACGCGATCGCCTGTGGTCTCAATCACGACCAGCTCGGCCGACAGACCCATCGCGCGGATGTCATCTCGCACAAGGGAGGCCTGCGCCAACGCGAGTTTGCTCCCACGGGTTCCAATGCGGATCATCCTACCCGTCATTGCCCGTCTCCCCCGTCGCGTCCAGTCCGAATAAATCGGTCACCATCGCTTCCAGATCGTCGGTTCCACCTCGCGCTCGATGACCTTTCAGCGCCAGGATAGGATCCCGAGCGATCCGTTCAGCAATCACTGTGGCCAACTTCTCAATGACGGCCACATCGATGTCAGAAGGATTTTTCATATGGCCCAACGCTTTTTCGGCCTCCGTATGGGCGATATGAAGTATCTTATCGCGAAGCTGTTTGATTACTGGATCTGCCAGCCGCTCACGCGCCTTCCACTCAAAGTGATCGAGATCGTTCTCTATAATCCGTTCCGCGTCCGCAACAGCTTCTTGCCGACCGTCCGCATTGGTTCGACTGGCCGACTCGAGATCATCAATATTGTACAAATACACATTGTCCAATTCGCCACACTCGGGCTCTACATCCCGCGGGACAGCAATATCGATGAGAAAGATGGTTTTGAATCGTCGCTTTCGCAAGACGCCTTTGAGCATAGCGTGGGTCAGCACATGCTGTGGAGATCCCGTCGCACAGATGACCACATCGACCTCGGCCAGGAGCTTCTCCAAGTGCGGGTAACCGTCGGCGGTCCAGTCATGCTGCGCCGCCAGGACTTGCGCTCGTTCCAGCGTGCGATTGAGCACTGTGACCTTCGTAGCCCCGCTCCCTGCCAGGTTCTCGGCGGCCAGCACGCCCATCTTCCCTGCACCGAGCAACAGAACATGGGCGCCTTGCACATCACCAAAGATGGTCTTGGCCAACTCCACCGCCACATGCCCCACGGACACCGCGGCACGACCAATGTCGGTTTCCGTGCGGATCTGTTTCGCGGTGTGAAAGGCATGGGAAAAATTCCGCCGCAGCAAGGGGCCCACCGTCCCCGCTTCGTCCGCCAACTGATAGGCCTCTTTCAGCTGACCCAGAATTTGCGGTTCTCCAACCACCATCGAATCGAGGGAACTGGAGACACGCAACAGATGCTTTAAAACATCCCGACCGAGATGGTGATAATGGGTCAACTCATCCGAGCCCAATCGAGCGATAATGAACGCCAGCGCGTCTTCCACTGTACAGCCTTCCGAGACCACGCTGTACACTTCGACTCGATTGCAGGTACTCAACACGACGCATTCCGTCAGGACTTCACTCGCGGTCAGAGACCGGCACACCCGCACCGACTCGCTACCAGCGACTGCAAAGCGTTCGCGGTCCTCAAGTGAAGCTGTCCGATGATTGATCCCAACAACAAGGAAGTGCACGTCAGCCCCCTGTCCGAAGCGCTGACAGTAAGACCACAAAGAGAGCTGAGGAAAACGCCATCAGTGTGAGCAGTGCGGCGCGACGCCCCTTCCAACCGATGGCCAGGCGGGCATATAGCGCGATCGCGTACACCAGCCATGAGAATCCGGCCATGACGAAGTGCCGCGTGACCACACCGGTCGCCTGATCCTTGAACATCCAAACAGCGCCCAACGCGATGCCCACACTGTAGATTGGAAAACCGATGACAAGAGCTCGATGACTCATGGTTTCCAGGCGTTGAATGGACGGCAAACGACTGCTGTCCGATAACGACACGCGTTTCGTCTTCAAACGGTATTCTTGAATCACGTGCATCGTGGACGTGACGGCTGCGATGGCCAAAACTAAAAAGCCCAACAGAGACGCACCAATGTGAATAGGAGTCACAAACTCCAACTCCGCAGCAGCGACAGGGGAACCTTCTCGCTCGAACACATGCAAACTGTAGAGCACCACCATTACGATGGGGGTAACCAATGCACCAAAGAGCGGACGGCCCTGCTTGAATTGGGCGATCAGATAGCCAAGCGCCAAGATCGCAGCACCAAAACTGAGTCCATCAAACACACCCCACGCCACACGACCGTCGACGAATCGAACGCCAATGGCCACGAGGTGCAACGCCAACCCCAACGCCAATAATGCTTTTCCGATGCGGGCAGTACGCTCATTGAAATGAAGTAGGTAGGCTCCATACACAAAGGTAGCCACCAGGTAGACAAGGCTCGCAACGAGTATCAACATCGGCTCCACGTCACTCTCCTAGATTCGCTCCGATGGTCTCCAACGTGACGCCCTCTCCAAGCGTCTTGGAGAGCCATTGATTCAGTGCGTCTCGATCCTTGCGCCGACAGGCATCCATCAGAGGATCGTTCAGTAATGATTCCCACGCAATGGGATTGGGTTGTTTTCGCGTCCATTGTCGCACACAAGCCAACACTTCGAGTACATCTCCCCACTCCGGGCCCACAGTCGCACCGAGAACACGTCGCACCTGAGCGGCGTATCCCGGGCACCGACCCTTTGTGGAGATGCCGATCAAAAGGTCGCCCTGCTCGATCAGCGCCGGCAAATAAAAGTCGCAGACATCCGGATCATCAGCCACGTTCACCAAGATCCCCTGCCTGCGTGCCTGGACGGCCACCTCATGATTGATGGTTTGCTCATCGGTCGCGGAAAACACCAAAGACGCTCCGTGCAGATCCATGGGCTGAAATTCGCGTTCGATTCGCTCGTGGGCCAGGATGTCCGAATCAATGCTGGGCGCTACAACTCGCACGCGAAATCCCGCGTTGTGCACCAAACGGGCCTTGCGTGCGGCGATACGCCCACCTCCGACAACGACCGCCAAACCGTTGTCCACCACCCGATACATAAGAATTCCATTCGTGCTCACAATGCGGGTGATTGTACATGTCGCAGGGGTCCTGCCAAGGGCTTTGCCACAAAGAACAGGCCCTTTGTCACTCCGAACGAAAGACGAACTTCCTCCGTCTACGCCGTGGGAACGCGCCGTTACTCCGCTATGACCGGTGGTTCGAGAGTCGCCTCTTGACCCACCCCACCCGGCTGTCCTAAGTATGAGGACCTCAACTGAAGGAGAATACGAATGGCCTCTGACCAAGTACTAACGCTGACTGATGGGAATTTTCAAAGCGAAGTGGTCGACAGCGACCTTCCCGTTCTCGTGGATTTCTGGGCGGTTTGGTGCGGCCCATGCCGAGCGATTTCACCGGTTATTGAGGAGCTTGCATCCGAATACGATGGGAAAGTGAAAATTGGCAAAATGAACATCGACGAAAACCCAGGGGTCCCCAGCCAATATCGGATCACATCGATACCGACCTTGTTGCTTTTCAAAGGCGGTGAAGTGGTTCAGCAACTGGTGGGCGCACGCCCCAAGAAGGATTTCGAAGCAGCCCTCAATACGGTCTTGTAGAAACAGCCTTCGTACAGAGCCCTCACCCACCGGTCCATTGGACACGTACTCAATGTGGTTCTCCGCGACCTTAGGATCGTCGGTGAATCACAATATTGTACATCAAGCCAAGCCCAATGCAGGTGGACACCACCGACGAGCCACCATAACTCAGCAAGGGAAGTGCGACGCCCACAACAGGGAGAATCCCGGTCACCATCCCCACATTGACGAAGAACTGCCAGAAGACGGTCGCCGAGATCCCGATAGCCAACAGCGCTTCGAATCGATTCCGACCAATTTTTGTCACGCGTAGCAGCCAATAAACCAGTAGGTAGTAGAGCAGCAAGAGCAAACTCGCCCCGATGAAGCCCCGCTCCTCTCCCCACGTGGCAATCACAAAGTCCGTGTGCAGCTCTGGCAAGGCTCCTTGCCGTTGCTGAACAGCTTGTTGCCCACCTTTGCCATAGAACCCACCCGAACCGATGGCTTTCTTGGCTTGCCGTGGTTGATATGCCTTTCCAAGAATTCGTGTCAGTTTGCGATGCTCTTCTTGTATCCGTTCCAATTGTTCCGGCTGGACACTTTGTTCATCCCTCTCGGCACGAAGGAGAGCCCCTTCCTGCTCTTTGAGGACCTCCACCTTTTTCTCCAAAGACTCTGGAGCCCACCAGACTAGAACCCGCGCTTTTTGGTAATCATGCAGGGCAAACTTCCACGCCAAGGGAAACATCAGCGCTACAATCCCGAGCCCTGTCAGAATCGAGCGCCACCGGACCCCTTCGTAAAAAATCATCGAGAAGCCGATCAAGGTCACGATGATCGCTGTCCCCAAATCCGGCTCCGCAAAAATCAAAATCACGGGAGCAAACATGATGAGCATTGGCCACACCAACGTGCGCAATGAATGGCGATCCGTTTGCCCGTGTTCGTGGCGCTCATCATGCAAATATCGAGCAAGCGCAAGTACGATGCCCAGCTTCATGAATTCACTGGGTTGAATGACCTCGCCAAAGATGGGTAACCAACGTCGCGAATTGTTGATGGGGTCGGCAAACAACACCAGCACCAGCAAGACAACTCCGAGCCCATACAAGGGATAGGCCAATCGCATAAAGAGGTGGATATCCACAAACGTGACCATGACCGCCGCTACCATACCAAGCAGGTACCACTTGAGTTGTGCCTGATGAAGCAATTGGAAGCGGGGATGATAGAAATCGACGTTGCGAAGGTTCAACAAACCGATGGCAATGATAGCCACGATCACCGCCAACACGATCCAATCGAATCGCACGAGAGGAAACTTATTTTTCGTGCTCGAAGTTCTCATCATTCTATGTCGATCGGCGTTCGGTTAATGGGTTGTTCAGGGTTCTCGTCGTCCACGGAGTCCTTTGACAAGTTGGTGATTGGGTTGGGTAGCGGGTCCACTCCCGCATCCTGCGCGCGTCGTGCAAAGTAGTCCTTCAAGATCCGTACTGCCACGGGGGCGGCATCCTTACTGCCTGAATGACCGTGCTCCAAAAACACCGTCACCACCACCTCGGGATTTCGTGCGGGTGCATAACCAACAAACCACGCATGGTCGTCTTTCAACCATCGAGAGAGTTCTTCGCTAACCCCCGCCTTGCGCTCCGCCGCCTCCGCAGTACCGGTTTTCCCAGCGATCTCAATCCCATCGACTCGGGCGTTGAATGCCGTTCCGCGCTCATCATTAACCACCCGCCACAGGCCCTCACGAATCTGGGCCAACTCGTCGGCGTTGATGGGCAGTTTCGTATCCACGACGGACTGAGGCACCCGGATCACGTTCCCGTATAGGTCTTCGAATTGCTTGACGATCCGGGCGCGAACCAAATCCCCGCCATTGGCAACGGCAGCAAAGGCTCGTGTGACTTGTAAAGGAGTGGCACGGACATCTTTTTGGCCAACGGCAGTCGACAGTGTAAAACCAGGCATCCAAACCCGCTCCTTGCGGCGGTGCCAATCCTTGTTGGGGACCACACCGGTGGACTCGCCAATGCCGATGCCACTGGGTCGTCCAAAGCCAAGGTACTCGGTTGCATACGAATGCAACACATCCATACCAAGCTGTTCCCCAAGCCAATAATAGTACACGTCACAGGAATGACTGAGCGAGTGCACAAGAGACATGGGGCCGTGGCCAATTCGGTTGTGGCATCGAAACTTCCGACCACCAAAGACGTACGCGCCCATGCATTCCACTTCGGTGGAAAAATCGATGACTCCGTTATGCAGCCCGGCTATAGCTGGAACGATCTTATAGACCGAACCCGGTGCGTAGGCAGTAACCGCTTTGTTCATCATGGGCGTGTAGGGGTTGTTCATGATCATTTGATGGGCTTGACGCGTGAGTCGTCCGGACCATCGATTGGGATCAAAACTGGGTGTGGAGTACATCCCCAACACCTCTCCCGTCTCGGTGTCCATAACAACGGCTGCACCGCTTCGCTGATAGCGCAACGCTCTTCGGAGCGATTCCTGAACATCCATGTCCAACGTGAGACGTACTGTGGCGCCATTGATCATGGGCTCATCCACGCGCCCGGGCACGGGCAGCTCCACCAAGGGGCCCCCCGGCTCCATGGGCTCCTGAATGCGATATCGTTTGCCCCATGTTCCACGAAGCTCACGCTCAAATGCGCGCTCCACACCGGATCGTCCCACACGATCTCGCTGTACATATCGCTCTGGAAAACGATCCAGATCTTTCTTGTTCACTTCACCCAGGTATCCCGTTACATGAGCCACGACATTCCGATAGGGATACACACGTCGAAGGCGGGTCTCGATAGTGAAGCCAGGCATTTCATACAAGAAGGGTTCAATGATTGCCTTTTCGTTGTTATAGCGGCGGCTGCACTCGGGGCACTTGAGAATGTACTTTCGCTCCTGCAGCGCCATGCCGTCGTGCGGACACGCCGACGCCGCGACAAATTCACGATCACATTGGCGACAGTGGGCACCCATGTGGTCTGCGTTCCAACGTAGGCGATGATCGCGGTCATGTGGACATCGGTCCTCATTGGAAGCGATCGACTCCAGATCGCGACCGCACTGACTACACCACAATCGCTCCTCGAGCATGGGCAAATTGACCAACTTGTGGCTGTCAAACGGACAGTATTCATTGGCCAAGTGCTTCCGAATCACGACCTTGTCATAGCGACCTGGATTCTCCATACCCACCATGATCAAGTCCCGAAGGTGCTCGGCGTCTTCATCATTGAGCCACAGTAATCGACGCAACCGTTCCGCGGTGTTTTCGGGGGACTTGGTCTTGCTCGGAAACATCACCAAATCGTGTGATTCAACATTAAACGCCATCACTTTGCCATTCCGATCCAGAATACGACCACGGCGGGCCTCGACCCGAGTCACTCGGTGCCGGCTGTCTTCTTGATGCTTTCGGAATTCATCGCCATGAACAATCTGCAACAGGAAGAAGCGTGCAAAGAGCACCAAGAAGAAGAGGGTGATTACGATCGCAGCCCAGCGATACTGAGCACGGTATTCAACGAGACCGGCTGGGGAACGAACGGGCATGGCTGCGAACCGTAACCGTCGATTTCGTCCACAGCAAGCGAAAAGTACTTAGAGCACAGGGTGTTGAACCGCCCAACTACGAGAAAAAGATCGAATCTCCCGACTTTCGATGGAAGAGGCGATCGACTCGATCGAGCAAATAGAAGATCAAGGGCGCAAAAGGTGCGGTTACAGCCGCGTAGGGGACCATCAACTTCACGATGAGATCGAACTCACCAAAAGTTCGGTCGAACAAGAGAGACAAGAGCGCAAAGAACATCGACGCCAACACGCTGGCAATCGCGATCGTGACGATCAACCCCACAAGCCCCCGCACTTGCACGCGGCCGGAGAAAAAACGCCCAATTAGGAAAATAACAATGAAAATCTCCATGTGCATGCCGACAGGCACGACCATCGTGAAACCGTCCTTGAGAAAACCCAAGAGTACGCAAGTGACACCACCCGATACGGTTTCCATGTTCAGCGAAACCCAGACCACGACGATCAACGCGAGATCCGGCGCAAAGAACGAAAGATGCAATTCTTGGAGCAGCGGAGACTCCAACGCCATGAGCACGAAGCCCGTCAGCACGATGCCCAGTGTTCTCGATACAGCGTTCACGGTAGCCGCCCCATATCCGGTGGACGCTCGAGCTGGCTTGTCACAACCAAGACTTCTTCCAGCGTTGAAAACGAAACCGACGGAACCACAACGTAGCGCAAGATGCCTTCTTCGGGCTGAGGCGGCTGATCGGGGATGTATCCGACCACCAAACCCTTCGGAAATCGTTCATCCTCTCCGTTGGTCACCAGCATGTCACCCGGTCGAATCTGTCGTCGAGGATCGGGCGCTTCAAAGCTTGCAGCGAACACATTCCGGTTGCCGCTCCCTGCCACAATTCCTTTGATCTCGCGATCCGCCACATTGACGGAAATTCGACTCCCCGCGTCCACAGCCAGCTTGACCTCGGCATAATGCCCCACCGCACGCTCGATATGCCCCACGACGCCGCTGGGCGTAATGACCGGCTGATACCGACGAATGCCGTGTTCCGTTCCGGCCGATATCTTGATCTTCAGTACCCGATGGTATGGCGACACATCCTTGGCCACCACCCGTGCGGTGATCGTCACGAGATCGGGGCGCTCTCCTTTGTACGTGAGCAATCGTTTTAGTCGGCGGTTTTCTTTCTTAAACTGCTCTCGGTCTTGTGCCATCCCTGTGAGGACTTCATTATGCCGTTGAAGCTTTTGATTCTCTTGTTGAACGCCCACCAACCAGATGTAGTCTGACCACACCAGCCGAAGCGCATTCAAGACGTTGGCAACACCGTGCTGTGCCGGGCTGATAATTCGAATGAGCGTACTTTCATACACCGTCGCTTCATTGCGCTGCTTGCCATGGTGCCAAAGCATGACCAAAGGCAACACCAGCAACAAGAAGCTGATGAACTTAACACGATGCCGGGAGAAGAACCGAAACAATGGTAGGCTAACTCTGAATGGTGACGGTTCTGAGTAATTCGATCTCGTCCAGGACTTTTCCGGATCCCAGAACCACCGCGCTAATCGGGTCGTCACACAACATTACGGGAAGACCCGTCTCTTCGCGCAGCAATAAATCGAAATTACGTAATAGTGCACCGCCGCCAGCCAATACAATTCCTTTGTCTACGATGTCTGCGCTCAACTCGGGAGGAGTGCTCTCCAGTGCGTCGCGGACCGCATCAATGATTAGCTTAATCGGTTCTTGCATAGCCTCACGTACCTCATCACTGTTGATCACAACCGTCTTGGGAACACCGTGAACAAGTCCACGCCCTTTGACCTCCATAGTCATCACCTCGTCGGGTGGTGTCGGGAACGCGTTTCCAATGGTGCACTTGATATTTTCGGCCGTGCGCTCGCCAATCAACAGATTGTACTTTCGTTTCATGTGCTGCATGACAGCCTCGTCCATCTTATCGCCGCCCACTTTGACGGACTTGGAATAGACGATGCCTGCAAGCGAAATGACCGCTACCTCCGAAGTGCCCCCGCCGATGTCCACAATCATGTTTCCACTGGGCTCTGTAATCGGCAATCCACTCCCAATCGCCGCGGCCATCGGTTCTTCAATCAGGTAGACTTCTCGCGCTCCAGCAGATTCGGCGGATTCGCGAACCGCTCGTTTCTCCACCTCAGTAATGCCAAAGGGAACACAAATGATCATCCGTGGATGAATCAATGTCTTCCGATTGTGTGCTTTGGCGATAAAGTACCGCAACATCGCCTCGGTAATCGCAAAGTCGGCGATCACACCGTCTTTCATGGGTCGAATCGCGACAATACTCCCAGGAGTTCGTCCGAGCATTTCTTTGGCGGCCTTGCCCACGGCCAGCACACGTCCGCCACCACGACCGTCCTTCTGAACCGCTACCACGGAGGGTTCACACGATACGATCCCTTTGCCCTTCACATAGATCAGGGTATTGGCCGTACCCAGATCAATGGCAAGGTCATTGGAGAACATGCCATATAGCCAGTCGAGGAACATCAGGCTGTAATCTCTTTTTCGCTAATCGCGTGGCCCGGACCGAGGTCGACGGCGACGACGGCGTCGACGAGGGTGATCCGAACCACTGTCAGGACTAATCCGGACATTCACTTGAAAATGGCCTGTTAGCTCACTCTCTCGAATGTCTCGAAGTACAAGGCGACAAACCTCCAGCATTCCCTCCGGAAGTTCGTCCGAATTGTACACACGTTTTTGCTCAATAGTGGGAGGCTTTGGGGCACTCTCGCCCTCAATGCCGGGCTCAATACCGGGCTCAATACCGGGCTCAATACCGGGCTCAATACCGGACTCAATACCGGACTCAATACCGGGCTCAATACCGGCCGCACCTTCGGCTGCGACGGTGGCCTCGGCGACTTCGTCTCGACCGGGTAAGGATGCTTTGGCATTCGTTGCACGCCATTCCAACCCCTCGGCCGCTTTGCTGCGACGTCGATAGCCACGCCCACGCACCTCAGCCACCTCTTCCAGATCAACATCTGGATCAAAGCGGTGTGACGGTTTTAGGGCCACATCGCTATAATTGGCGTTCATGGCTACTTTGGCCGCCTCAAGAGCCTGCAACTCTTCCTCCGGGGAAATACCCAAGTCGCCGTGGGGTTCTTCTGGAGCAAGCTCGACATTGCCGTCTACATCATCGGTTTCTTCTTCTGAGTTGACCCCGGCTTCCTCCGTTTCAAGATCTGCCGCCAAGGCGTGTTCATCAACATCCGTAGCGCTGTCCTGATCCTTTTCATCGTCTGTGATCGACGCATCGTCATCGGTCGCCAAGTCGTCGGCAATCTCTTTATCGTCAAGCGCTTGCGCATCGTCATCGGTCGCCAAGTCGTCGGCAATCTCTTCATCGTCAAGCGCTTGCGCATCGTCTTGCAGCGCTGTCTCTTCGATTTCAACATGCTCTTCAGCGAGCACAGATTCTTCATCTACTAGAGCGGATTCCATGGATGGACCTCCTTCTTGCTCTTCGTTATGTTGTTGTTGATCTGCAGTGGCAATCAACGCTTCGGCAACCGGTGCCGCACGGGACCGGGAACCCTCACGAGGTGTTAGGCGTTCGGCGGGCAAAGCATCACCGTCTTCAATCGTATGGGGCATCGCTTTCACTGTGGAACTTTGGGTCTCTGACGATTCTATCTTTTCCAATGTGTTTAACAGGTAAGGAATCGCTTTCTCCCGCAATAGACCCACGAAAGACTCTGCGTCGCCACTGTCACCATAGGCCTCAACAAGTTCGCCCACCAAACTGTACGCTTTTCCTTCGGGAGCAATCATAGACACCAAGTCCAGCGCCCGCTGAAGTTTTGCGCGCGCATTGTCGTCGCGCCCATGGAGAGCATCAAAGCCCGCACTCATGGCCATGGCCAATGTACGGCAAGGCCCATTGGGGTGATAGAAAAGCCCCGCTAGTTTTGACCCGGTACCCAAAGACTCGGTAGCGAGATCACCTGCAAGTTCTTCAATGCAGTCGTCGACGATTTTCCGCTGTTCCACGCTTAGGCTAAGCGAATCATTGTTGCGCTGTCGTCGCTGCATCAAACAACCTCTTTGTTCAACCACTACTAAAAACCGAATCACTTCACGCCCGGACAAAATTATCATACGCGCACGAAATCGGCGCCCTAAGATGCAGCCATCACGGCAAATTGTCAATCGTTCTGAGGAACATATGACCTAAGCCTCACTTCAACTCTTGATCCGACAGGGACGAACGTCTACAATCCGGCGTCCATTTCGCGATGAATGCGAATTTGGCTGAAAAACCAAGATATTCCAAAAGGTTAGGACCAACAATGGCCCCACTCTTGATGCAAGTGCTCCGAGAACGCTCTCGGTCGACAATCATCTATTTTCTTTTCGCCATTCTGATCATCGTATTTGTGTTTACGTTTAACACGAGCGGTGGATCGGGTGGATGCAGCCCCACTGGTGCTGGCGGCGCGCAACTCGCAACTGTCCATGACACTGCCATCGACATCAGCCTCATCTCCATGGGAGAACGGTTGACGCCCGATTTCCAGCGGCCTGCCGGTTTTGAGTTCCTACCCGAGGAGTTACGGCTTCAATATGAACGCCCCATCCAATACTCCCGATTCTATTATCTGTCATCGTTCCCGCTGGAGTTGATCTTTGACGCGTCGGTACAGCGCCCCATTGACAGCCCTGTGTTCAAGGAAACGCCGAATGCAAAGTATGCGTTTTTCCGACGTAATCTCGGCAAACTCGATACGGTAAAACGGATCCGGGTGATGAACGATTTGCTCGAGTCTTACTTGGTCGGACATGAAGCCAAGACCATGGGCATTCGTATCCCAGAGAACGACCTCAATAGACGTTTCTTCAATGTGCCAGAAGCCTATCGAAGCGAAGATATGGGCGATGTGCCCACAGCGGATGATTTCAACCAGTATTTATCTCGCCTAGGTGTCTCCACCACGGACTACCGAACCTTTGTCGAAAATGAAATGCTGCGCGAAAAACTCATCGACATCATCGCCAACTTGGTGACCGTCCGTGATGGCGAAGTCGACCGCGTCTACCAAGAGACGAAAGAAGCCACCATCGTTGAGTACATTGAGGTCAATCCCGAACAAATCGCTCCCCGGGCTCCGGTAAGCGACGAAGACATCGCGGCTGTGGTCCAAGACAAGGAAACCCTGGAGGCCGAGTACAAGAAGCGGCAATCCACCTACCGCCAAAAGAAGAAGATCACGGTGCGCGCCTTGCTCGTGGAGGCCCCCGATGTGAATGCCGAGGTTGAAACCGATGTCGAGGCTTCCGCGGAACAGAAAGCCGCTCTCGAAGCTGCCGATGCGTTGTACGCCAAGCTGGCTGCACCCACCGTTGAGCCCGCCCCGGAACCCTCTCCGGAGGATAGCGACAAGAGCAAAGACAACGCCGCGACCGAAGACGGTACAGACAAACCGGACGCCAAGAAAGCCGAAGGTAGCGATGATACGACCGTGGCGGACACAAAAGGATCCAAACCAGAGGGCGCCGAACCCAAGACGACCGAGGAACCCGAAGACGCTTTCACGCAGACTCAAAAGAAATTTATCGAGCTTGTCAAAAGTGACAGTGCGGATGATTCCAAGAGCCTGGATGGGCTGTACACCAGTGCAATGAACGAGTTGTACCTCGAATTGCGCTTCGGCAAAGAGGTCGCCAAAACGGCCTATGCGCTCGAACGAGGACAATACACCAAACCGATCTTGGGCAAGCGAGGCTACTGGATCCTCTTTGTCGACGACGTGGAACCAGAGAGTATTCGTACCCTTGAGGACGTGACCTCTGAGCTTGCCCGCGAACTGGCATCCAAGAAAAAGGCGGTCGGTTGGTCCAAGACGGTGGCCGATGAGTTGTTTGCCATGGCCCAGAGCGACCCCACCAAAGACCTGGAAGCTGTGGCTGACCAATGGAATGAAACCCATCAGCCTCCTGCTACCGAGACCAAACCTGGCGGCCCGGACGATGAGGCTCCACCCAAGGCATTCGACACCCCGGACACTGCCAACGAAAAAGGGAAGGAAGACGCCTCGGGCGACGAAAAAGGGAAGGAAGACACCTCGGCAAACGAGAAGGACGCTGTGGATGCATCCGACGACGAAGACTACGCGGAAGACGATGAGGCAGCACCGGTGGACTTTCCCGGTATGCTGCGTCGCTATTCATCCACGCTTCGACGGTTGGAAACGGCCATGCCCCCAATCTGGTCTTACCCCACTGAAGTGTCGAACGACCAAGCCACCAAAACAACGAATGACCATACGGACAAAGACAACGCTTGGGCAGAGGTCGAGGGCATTGGCAACGATGCCACGCTCAAAGTAGCCTTGTTGGCGCTGACCAAAGACAAACCCCTTTTCGGCAAAGTGTACCGTGCCGAAGGAAGCGAACGCTCCTTTGTGATTCGCTTCGTCGAAACCACAAAGCCAACCGATGAAGAGGTCGAACAAGACAAAGCTAGCATCCGCAATACGCTCCGTGCCCATCAGCAGTTGGAGGCGTACCGAGCTTGGTATGCTGGAGTCTTGGATCGATCGACCAATAACGACGAGATTCAACTGCTCGACGCATGGCACCAATTTGTGACGGCGGCCTGGAAGGACGAACAACGTCAACTGGCCCGTGACCGCAAGAAGAAAACCCTGTCGATTGGCCAATAACTCCGAGACCCAAGCGCTGACCATTGCGGTCCTCAAGGGGCGCATTCTGAGCGAATTGTGTCCTTTGCTGGCAGCTGCCGGAGTGGACACCCAGCCTCTCGAAACACCTGACCGACGCCTGATCATCCCGACGAACGGCGGAGCATTTCAATTGATGCTCGTTCGTGCTTCCGACATCCCCACCTACGTGGCTCATGGGGTGGCTGACATCGGCATGTCGGGCTACGACACCCTATTGGAATCGGACGTTGCGTTGGCAGAACGCTTGGATCTGAACATCGGGGCGTGCCGCCTGGTGGTGGCCGCACCCCAAGACAGCGCAAAGCGAGGGATGGCGATCCCATGGGTCAAGATCGCCTCCAAGTACCCCAATGTCACCCGTCGATATTTTCGTCAGCATGGGATCGAAGCCACCATCATCAAATTGGTGGGCTCGGTGGAGTTGGCCGCGGCCGTTGGACTGGCGGACCTGGTCGTCGATCTCGTGTCGACGGGCGAGACATTGCGTGCCAACAACATGGTAGAGTTGGAGACCATCGCCCACATCACAACACGATTGGTTGTGAATCCCGCGAGCTTGAAAATGCGGCACGCTGACATTGATCGATTTGTGAACGCAATGCGGGAGGCCCTTCCGGCCGCCCAAATGGCTTGAGGAGAACACATTAAATGAGCCGGCAAGCGACCATCGACAGAAACACGGCAGAGACTCAAATTTCAGTGCACCTGGACTTGGACGGAAAGGGAGAGCACGACATTGAATCCCCCGTTCCATTCCTCAATCACATGCTGTCACAAATCGCGCGGCACGGATCGATGAACCTGACTGTCCAAGCCAAGGGCGACACAGAGATCGATGACCACCACACGGTTGAAGACGTCGGACTGTGTCTGGGCGCCGCCTGTCTGGAGGCGCTTGGCGATCGAAAAGGCATCGAGCGCTTCGGCACCGCGCGGGCACCGCTGGATGAAGCGCTCGTTGAGGTCACCATCGATCTCTCCGGCAGGCCCTATCTCGTCTACGGTATGGATTTGCCGCGCGCCAAAGTGGGCACGTTCGACGTGGAGTTGGTCAAAGAGTTCTACCAAGCCTTTGCGGTTAAGGCAGCGTGTAATCTTCACGTTCGCTGTCTCTACGGCACCAACCTACATCACATGATTGAAGCCTCGTTCAAGGCGTTTGCATTGGCCCTTCGAAGCGCCACCAGGATCACTCGACCGCTGGGCACTATACGGTCCACCAAGGAATACTTGGACGATTAAGATCCCTTCCGGCTCAATGGCACAGCGATTCTGCTCGGCCACCGGACTCGCCGAAGCGCACCCTTAGGAAAGTTCGATACCGCAACGTTTGGCGAGGACATCCTCGATGGCCTGCTGAACATCGTTGAAATCAAAGGGTTTATCGACGTGGGCATCGGCACCGTAGAGTGGCGCCGTCATCTCGTTGAGTTGCTCTCCAATGGCCGTAAGCATGATGATCCCTGTGTCATTGAAGTCATCGTTTTGCCGTAAATGCTTACACACTTCCCAGCCCGTGAGCTCTGGCATCATCACATCCAACACAATGACGTTAGGCCGCTCGACCAAGGCCAACTCGAGCGCCTCGGCGCCATTGTGAGCCTTGTGCAGGTTGTACCCTTGCTTCTCCAGGCTCTTTTGCAAAAGATGCAAGATCTCCAGATCGTCATCTGCGAACAGTACTTTCACCTCACCGCGGGGTACGACAGTCGTCACCACGAACACCTCCTGTTGGTCTGTGATGCATGTACCGCCGACTGAGGGCTTGTGTCAATCGATGACCACCAAAGACGAATGGGAATGGACACTCATCGACGGGAAACACAGAGGTTCTCCACCACTCGAACGTCTCTCCGGGTCCTTGTCGTAGTCCGAGCACTGGCTCACGCACACCCCGTGTGCTACACATGAACCCTGTCGATCAATGTTCGCTGTAGAGGCCTGGATTGTCCCTTCGTTACCGTGATTCTTCGGTCCCACTTCTCTTGCTCGCCGTATTCGTGAGTTCGATCGGCTGTGGCCAATCCAAAGATGAATTAATCGCCTATTTGACCCACGATTTTTCACGACTAACCGACGGTAGCGTCGAAGTGGTCGCCGCATTCCAGACCATCTTGAACTCCAACGCGACGCCCCAACAAAAAGCGATCGAACTCCAAAACCATGTGGTGGCCCCATATAGCAAGATTGTGGAGCGGCTTAGAACGCTCGAACCCCAAACCGATCCTGTCCGGGCTCGCCACACGGAATACACGGCGTTGGCCCGCGCCCAACTGTCGGCCTTCAAGGAAACCCGTGGCGCGCTCGCAAAAGGTTTATCCTTGGGCGGGGTCGCTGACCGCCTCAAACAAACACGTATCGATCTGGAACGATGGCAGACCGCCATCAAAGTGGACGCCAGCACAGTTGGAGTGCCCTTGAACGAATAGTGGGAGTAAACATCCAGTCCAGTCCCCCGAGTTGGTTCGACACACAATAGACCTAAGTCCAGTATACGGATGAAAGAGCGGACTGCTTGACATGAGCCGAGCACGTGCCTAGCCTGCCAAGGGAGTGTAAACGAATAATTCTGGAGAAATCGATGCGACGCATGCGGGCTTTGTTAATCATCCTTTGCTGTTTCTTCACCTATGGTTGTGGGCCCGGAAATACGGTGTCCAACCCACAAACCGAGTGTAATCCTGGCGATATCCAACAATGCACGACGCAATGTAAGTCGAGCGGCAAGAAAGTCTGTGGATCCACGGGATACTTTGGCCTGTGCAACCCTCCCCAGGAAACGTGCAACGGCAAAGATGATGATTGCGACAACCAAATTGACGAAGGCCTCGTCAACT
>Ga0114996_10000566_pt1 | contig 51912 bp, 47 predicted proteins | sample ArcticOcean_MG_C_4_FD_87039 | JGI IMG/M metagenome (GOLD analysis project Ga0114996, IMG submission 87039) | Marine microbial communities from western Arctic Ocean - ArcticOcean_MG_CB4_134 | ecosystem: Environmental > Aquatic > Marine > Oceanic | place: Arctic Ocean: Canada Basin | collected... | reverse complement strand
GTCATCCTGAACACATGTACTCAATAGACCAATTCAGATTTGTGTTAGAGACGACACTATAAAACTGAATGACTGAAAGTTCGAATCCCTTTCGGTGGAGCTGGAGGGGCGGTAGGTAGAACTCAGATAGATCGTTTTTTACTTCACAGAATTCGATATTAACGTTTGGTTCAGAAATTTCCGTACACGATCGACGCGAAACGGTACCCTCAGGCTCCCATGGTCGAATGGCGGTTCTGCCCGAACGCTGGAGAAGGGAGTAGAACACGATCGGACCGCAAAGCTCACAAGATATGCCTCGCACGCACGCGCATCCACGTCCGCACGAACTTGCAACTTGATTCGCCCCAAAATTGATGCTGCCCTCAGTCTTATCAGCTTGGATTTCTCAGACTATTCAACAATCTTCAACTCCACGGATGCGCATCGTTTTGCATGGATTTCGAGATTGCGCGAGCTCGAGTCGTAGTTCCAGTTGCTCCCCGAATCGGAATCGCCTAAATCGATTGACACCTCTGCTGGCTCATCGACATCACGAAATACGAAATCCCAGGTGCGTTCAGGGCCGCTCGCTTCCATCTCTGTTGCCTCACCTCTGGTGACACGTATCACCGTAGGAGCGAGTCCATTTTCTTCAGGTATCTCAAACAGGCCATCCGACTGTGGGTATATATCGAATGTCAGCTGGTCCCACATGTCTGGAACCGAATCACTTATCTCGGCGGTTGGAATGATCGCGTTTGCCCGGATGTATACAGGCATATGGTCCAGATCCACCTTCATCCGGTAAGTACTGGCGCCCTGTTTCTTCTCACCGGTCCACAGGTCGTACCAGTATCCGGGAGGCAGATACACATTTACGTATCCACCCGGGTTGAGGACCGGAGCAACCAAAATTGAGGGTCCCAGAAGATACTCTGTTTGGATTGCGATACTGCCTGGATCGTCTTCAAATTCCAGACCCAGCGGTCTCATCACAGGCACATTGGTACGAGTGCTTTCCAGCGACGTTCCATAGATGTATGGCAGCAATCGATATCGAAGATCGGAGTAGCGTTTGACGATTCCCAGTACTTCTTCGCCTCTATTCCACGGCAAGCGCGCTGTCATTCCGTGGAAGCGGGTGTGTGACAGCAACATTCCGCACTGCACCCAGCGGACATACAACTCGTTTCCTGGATCGCCCCTGAAGCCACCAAGGTCAACCGACCAGAACGGATCCCCGGACATCCCGTAACTCAGACCGCCGCGAAGGCTCAGAGCGAAACTTGGAAAATCGGAAACCGGATCGCCTGACCACCGCAGTGGATAGCGCTGGATACCGGCGAAGCTGGACCGCCCCCAGACCAACGATTTGTCTGAGTATTCTTTCGTTATCTCAAAAATCGCTTTGTTGTAGAGCAGGGGATATGCGTTGTGCATCTCGGCACCGGTTTTGCCGTTGGCGAAGATGCCGTCTTCCGGGATCTCCTCGCCAAAGTCTGTTTTGAATACAGCAACTCCCATTTCGAGAAGAGGCCTGTGTTTTTCGGCGTACTACTTAGCGGCATCAGGATTTGAGAAATCAACAATTCCACCGAGGTCGTACCGTCGCTCACCCAACTCTCTCCATTGGGAGATTCGCATCGGCTTAATGACAAGTTCGACATCATAAACCGTGCCGTCTGAACGCTTGATGAAGTAGCCCTTCTCCTTGCCCTCTCGGTACATATCTGAGCGGACGTCTATATAAGGGTGCTCCCAGAGACAAAGCTTGAAGCCTTTCTCCTTCAATGTGGCAATCATGCCTTCAGGGTCAGGGAACCACTCTCGATCCCACTCGAAATCGCAGTAGTGCTTATCTCTCATCCAGAGCGGATCAAGGTGAAGCACATCAGATGGAATCTGGCGTCTCCGAAGTTCATCGGCGAGGGCCAGCAAGCTCTCTTGATCCACGGGATCGCCCATAACATGCTCGCCCGCTGGAGACATCCAAACGCCAAATGACCATCGAGGTGGCAGCGGTGCGTGACCCGTGAGGTCAGCGTAGCCGTCCAATACTCCCTTCATATTGGAGTCGATGATGATAAAGAGATCAAGTCCCGGGCCTTCTACATCGACCGTTCCGGCGGCGTTGGACTCGCTTCCGAGACTCCAAATCGATCGGCCGGAGTCATTTAAGAACAGGCCGTAACCGCGTGAACTCACCATGAAGGGGATGTTCTTGTATGCGAGCTCGTCGGGTGTCCCGTATGGATTTTCGTTCCACACAACGATACGTTGGCCGCGCTTGTCGATCGATGTGAACTTTTCGCCCAGCCCGAACAGACTCTCTTCCGGATCGAGCCCAAATGTCACTCGGCTAGCGGTTGATTCGTCTCCACCCTCGTCGAAGCCGGATGGTTTGCTGTGTGGTTCCGCTCTGGCGTCAACGTCAAGCGGATATTCATAAAACGCAGATCGACCATCTTGATCTCGAACCACGATAGTCCACGGGTCGCGATTAACCTCAACCTGCGTGCCGTACGCCTCCAGAATGATGCGTTCGTCGTTATCGTCAATCGATGGTGAATCTTGGCCGGGTGTCCAGCCAGGTTGAAGCAGGTCGAAACGCTCTGTTGGCGATTCTTCAATAGGAAGAATTTTGTATCGAATTATCCGGGATGCCGGAATCGATAGTTCAACGGTTGCCAGGACTCCATCTGCCTCTACTTTGAATCGCACAGCAGATCCGGAGCGTTCGAAAGACTTAATGCGCCTAAGACCGTGACTTTTCACACTCATTTTCTTCCTATCATTCAGAGCTGGTAAATCGGGACTTAGGCTTCAGCGTCGATAACTACTAATCGAGCGCTTGGGCATCGTTTTATACGGCATTCGATAATGTTTTGTTCGACTTTTAACTTGCCGAACCATACATACTGAGTGTATGTTTGCGGCATAGTATATTAAGTTCGTAGAGATGTACATACAGTCTGTTTCGTATCGTTCGTTAGCAGTGGGGATTATTAATTGACAGTTCGAATCGTGGTGCTTGCCAAGCAGGTGCCAGACCCGGAAACCCCGCCATCGCAATTCAGGATCGATGAGTCGACCAACAGCGTGATCCCTCCAAACGGGGTTCCGCCAGTGGTCAACGGGTTTGATCTAAATGCGGTAGAGGCGGCACTTCAGCTTCGCGATGCTGGTGCCGATGTCGAGATAACGGTGCTTTCGGTCGGTAGCGATTTCGTGATGGACGCGATGAAGAAGCCACTAGCGATGGGCGCTGATCGACTGGTACTGGTTGATGATATTGGTCTGGATAAACTCGATTCATCGGCGACGGTGAAAGTGCTGGCGGCCGCGATCGAAAAAGATGGCCCGTTTGATCTGATACTGGGTGGACGACAGGCGTCCGACTGGGATCAGGCTCACGTTACGCTTGGTCTTGCAGAAGTGCTCGGGTTGCCGCTGGTTTCGCTGGTTCAGAAGCTGGAACTAAACGGCGATTCGATTTCACTTCAGAGGGTTATCCCTGATGGATACCAGATCGTTACCGCGCCTATACCCTCGGTAATGACTATCACAAACGAGTTGGGCGAACCCCGCTACCCGAACCTGCGAGGAATCATGCAGGCGAGTCGTAAGAAGCCTGATGTTTTCACCCTTGCTGACCTTGGCCTATCAAGTGAAGACCTCACCCCCAAGTTGGAATTGAAGAAGCTGTATGTTCCCGAATCGAATCGACAGGTTGAGTTGATCGAGGGCGAGGACGAGGCCGATTCGGGCAAGAAACTGGCCTTGCGATTACGAGAGGAGAAGCTGATTTAATGACTGCCATACTTTTGATCGCTGAACGCGATGACCGAGGCGATATTAGCCAATCAACTCTGCAAGCAATAACTGCGGCCAACAGCCTGCCTGACGCCAACGTAACTGTTGTAGTTGCAGGCGACGTGGCTGATGCCGCCTCTACTCTTGCCGTCAATAGAGTCGTGATGATTTCAGCTGTTAGTGCTGCCGATGACGGAATTTTCGAACGGGTGACAGACGAGGTTGCTGCGCTTGTATCTTCCACAGCGCCAGACGTTGTGATTTTGAGCAAGACCGACTTTGGTTCGGTCATTGGTGCTCGACTGGCGTTCAGAATTGACGCTGCGTTCGCGGCCGATTGTATTGAGATATCTAGTCCTGGCGATTCCGTGAGCGTGACTCGCCCTGTTTATGGTGGGAGCGCACTCGCCGAGTACGAAATAGCTTCCTCACCCGCGATTGTGACACTACGTGCGGGTGCTTATGAGCCGAACAGCGACAGCGGGACACCCGAAGTGGAGTCGTTCAGTTCCGGGGCGAGCGGTGAGCAACGCGCTTCGGTTTCCGACACGATCATGGAGGCTCGAGAAGGCATTCGGCTGGAAGATGCCGATTTTATTGTGAGCGGGGGACGAGGCCTCGGGGGACCCGAGCCGTTCAGCATTCTTGCTGATCTCGCAAACGTATTTGGCGGTGCGGTTGGGGCCTCTCGGGCGGCCTGCGACGCTGGATGGATAGATCACTCACATCAGATTGGCCTGACTGGCAAGTCGGTCAGCCCAGACATCTACATGGCGGTTGGTATCTCAGGTGCGAGCCAACACATGGCGGGTTGTTCGAGTTCGCGAACTATCGTCGCGATTAACAAAGACGGCGATTCGAACATCTTCAAAGAGGCAAGATTCGGAGTAGTCGGGGATTGGGAGAAAGTGCTCCCCTCATTTATCGCTACGGTTCGAGATCTGAAAGCCTGAACAGCTGAACATTAGGGAGCGGTACTGAAATCGCCATCTGTTCGGTTCGTCAGCGCCTGGTCGTTGCAGCAATGCGCCCGGTCGAAATGACCGGGCGCAGTTTTCAATTATTTCCTGACCGGTCGCCCGATCTCGAAGCTAGCCTTTTAGGACTGCAGCCATGGCGCTACCGACCAGTTCGGCTTCACCCTCTACGAGTCCAAATACATGGATGTCGAGACGGTCAGCACCGTCAAGCGCACGTCGAGTCCAGATCGAGGGCTCGCCATCCTTCAGTTTCTGTACAAGATCATCAATGGTCAAACCAACGACATCAAAATCTAGTGTCAGATGCACCCCAAACGGCTGATGGCCAAAAGTATTCGGGTTGAGTGAGGCGGTCACACCGGGGATACCCTGAAGTGGCCTGAGTATTTCTTGGGACTTTGATTCGAACGATGCCATCCGGTCTTCATGGTTCAAGGTCAACCAGCGCTGTACAGCGGCGACAACACCGACGATCTCCTGTCGGTCGACCTTGTGTGGGCGACCAATTCCGCGAATTCGGTGTGTTTCGTAGCCAACGAACGAGTGTCGGCTTATGGCGTCGATAACTTCTTTGGTTCCGAGTGCAAATCCTGTCGAGTGCGGCGCTCCCATGTACTTGGCAGCGATGCACTGGAAGTCAGCGCCCATCTTTATGTACTTGCCAAAGTGCTCTAACGGGAAGATCTGGCCTGCAGCATCAACCGATACCGGCTTTCCGGCTGCGTGGGTGATATCGATGATCTCTTCGAGCGTAAGTAAATTGGGATCGACTGGATTTTGCTCGCCAGCAACCCAGTGAACTGCTGCCGTACGCTCCGAGATGGCGGCCCGAAGATCGTCAGTGGTCGTGCCGTTATCGTCACCGATCTCGACCAGTTTCGCACCGGCCATTTCGAGGCATCGGTCGTACCAGTATCGCTGGCGTTTTTGAATCAAAATCTCGTTCGGCATCCCTGTTGTGTCGGGAAGTTGTTCGATTTTGTCGCTATCGGTACCAGCCATGAACGCGGCCGTTGCGAGAGTCAGGGCCGATCCTGCTCCGGAGGTTACATATGCAGCCGGCACGCCCAGCATTTCGGCAATTCGATCGCCGGCAACCTGCTCTAATTCAATCAGCGGAATAAAAGCAGAATCCGCGTCGTCCATTGCAGCCTTCACTTCGGCGTTCGGGGTTGAACCACCCAGAAATGTCACGCTACCAGTAGCATTTACGACTGGCTTCGCACCCATTTCCTTGTATATCGCACCCCAGTCTTGAGTTGTCACGTTTTCTTCCTTTGTCGACGATAAATCGGCGCTTACGCATGCCTTATTAGAGTGAATCGAACCTGATGTTCATCGGCGATTGCATGCGAATTACGCTCGGAGGGTCGTAATTCGCATGCAGCCGCCGATGAAAGGTTCAATACAGACTGTATGTTTGTTTGCGGGGATACTATACCGACACGCCGAAGATGTAAACGGGTTCTGTCGGGTCTCGGAGATTCTGGTGCTATTGAGAGGACCCGATCTGGGATCACTCACTCGGCTTAGGCGGATAGTTCGGTCTTTAGAGTTGACCACCTGTAGGCAAATATGTTCCTGCGCTCGGGTGCAAGAACATATCTGATATTTGGGGCGCAGCTTCTCTAAAGATTTCGCAGCTCATCGAGTGGGCACCGATGCTATTCTGCCCCGGTGATGAGTTCTGACTGTGCCGTTACCTCGGGCTAACAACATGCGTCGATTAGGAAATGTTCGACACTTCACAGAAGGCCCGGTATTAAATTTCAGAGTTGTGTCAGGACTAGCATCTACCTCACTGCTACAAGGATATTTCATGGCCAACCCTGCTTTTACTCCTATGAGTGCCGTTCCGTTCACCCGCGTCGTAATTGACGATGGATTTTGGTCTCCTCGGCTGGAGACGAACCGCAAGGTCACCATCCCTTACGTGCAGTCGATGTCGGAGAAGACGGGTCGCTTCGATTCCTTCGGATTGACAGAGACTGATCTTGAAGGTGGGTGGAAGTTTGGCATGCCAAATCCTCCGATTTATTGGGATTCCGATGTCGCTAAATGGATCGAAGCAGCGAGCTATTCGCTGGCGACTCATCCTGATGCAAAATTGGCAGAGAAGGTTGGAGAGGTCATCGAGTTAATCGCTGCTTCACAGCAAGATGACGGCTACTTGAATGTTCATTTCACAGCGATTGATCCAGACGGCAGGTGGAGTAACTTGCGCGATCTGCACGAGCTGTATTGCGCGGGCCACCTGATCGAAGCGGCTGTGGCGCACTTCGATGCCACCGGCAAGCGGACGTTACTTGATCCGATGATCCGCTACACCGATTACATAGCGTCGACGTTCGGCCCCGGACCTGAAAAAAGGCGCGGGTATCCCGGCCACGAGGAGATTGAACTAGCGCTTGTACGGCTCTGGAAGACCACCGGTGAAAAGCGTTTTTTGGATCTTGCCAGCTACTTCATCGATGAACGAGGGCAGGCACCTCACTACTTCGATATTGAGTCTGATGAACGCAACGAAGATGAGAAGAACGTGGACGAATGGCCGCACTCAATTGGCCGACGTCATGATGTGAAACAGGCCCATCTCCCGGTGCGCGAACAGACGACAGCAGAAGGCCACTCCGTACGAGCAATGTATCTCTACGATGGCATGGCTGGCGTGGCTGCAGGCACTGGCGATGAGGGATTAATGGCGGCCTGTAGGGCGCTCTGGGATAACGTCACTAATCGCCGTATGTACATCACCGGAGGCGTTGGTTCGACATCCGAGGGTGAGCGATTCACTGTAGATCACGATCTGCCCAGTGACACGGCGTATGCAGAAACCTGCGCGTCTATCGGCCTCGCAAACTGGGCCACCCGGATGCTGCAAGAGGAAGGCGACTCTCAATACGCTGATGAGTTGGAACGCGTCCTGTATAACGGCTTTCTCAGCGGAGTTTCTCTGTCTGGCGACACGTTCTTTTACGCGAACCTGCTGGAAGTCGACCCTCAGGCTCCATATTTCAGGAAACGAGAACGTATCAAACCTTTTCGGCAAGGTTGGTTCGATACGGCGTGCTGCCCTCCAAATGTGATCAGGACGCTGGCCGCGCTCGGTCAATATATCTACTCGGAAAACTCAGAAGGCGTTACGGTACACCTGTATGTGTCAGGTCAGGTGACGGCGCACATTGGCGACACAGTTGTCAAGATCAAGCAAGAAACCAGCTATCCGTGGGATGGTGATGTGGCGATCAAGGTGGAACTGGATCAGCCAGCCAAGTTCGCCCTGCGGTTACGGATTCCAGGCTGGTGCAACGATGCAACATTGGAAATCAATGGTTCACCAGTACAGCTCCAGACCGAAAGGGGTTACGCAATAATGCACCGCGTATGGAAAACGGGTGACAGCGTGGCTCTCCGACTGGCGATGCCAGTGGAGCGAATCTACAGCGATCGCCGCGTCAGCTCCAGCGCGGGGAAAGTTGCGTTGCAGCGTGGTCCGATCGTCTACTGCCTTGAGGAAATAGACAACAACGCAGGCCTGAACGCAGTGATTCTGCCGCGTGATGCTGAGTTGAAAAGCGATTTCGAAGAGTCGTTGCTTGGAGGAGTCGCAACCATCTCAGCTTCGGCCCAGAAAATCGGTAAATATGCCGGGGACTCGCTCTACTCCGCTAATCGTGGCACGCTGACGGCCACGACCGTTAAAGCCGTGCCGTACGCTTTGTGGGGCAACAGAGAACAGGGTGAGATGCTCGTTTGGATCAACGAAGCCTAGCCCGCTGTGACAAGTTTTTAGCCCTCGGTAGATACCGATCTGGCAAAGCAACGAATCAATAGTTGGCATTCACCCGAAATTCTTCGTTTCGTAAATTAAGACAGCTCCTCGAATAGTGACTTCAGGCGGTTCAGGCTCTCGGTGTCACCGGAGAGTTGATCGCCAACTCGAAGACCTTCGATTCCGACCATACCGTCGTAGCCGGCGTCGATCATTGCTGATACTGCGAAGCGGTAGTCGAGGTCTCCGTACGGGATCGGGACCCTGGTGTAGATTGCGCGGTGGAGTTCGGGAATATGCAGCCGCGTCAGATTCTTGCAGTGCCAGTAGTTCGAACGTGGTGCAAGCGCTGTGATTGCATCCTCGAAAGATTCTTCTGCGTTCTCGTATGCCCAGTAGGTGTTCGCAGCGTCGGCGTTAGCGCCGACATTGGGCCGGTCGATCATGTCGATCAATCGGAGCAGGGTCCAGCTGTTGTCAACGATAGAACGCTGGTGCAATTCGATAGAAAGCTGGAGGCCCATCGTCGACGCACTGTCAGCGAGCGACGCGATTATTTTTGCAGACCTGTCATAGTCCTCGAGCTTGGCGTCCCGGCTGGAGGCTTGAGAAACGGTTTCACCATAAGTTGCGCCGGGAGCCTCGGGATCTAACGGTGGTCCCGTCAAAGCCAGATTGACGATTCTGACTTTAAGTTTGGTGGCCATTTCGAGTGCAGCCGGCAGTTGCGCGGCGTTCTCCGGGCCGAATCTTGGATCAACCAGGCTGCCACCGCCCCTGAGAGCGACGCATGGCAAGCCTTCTTCTTCCAGATCGTGCAGCAAATCGGCCATAGCTTCATCAGAGTCGGCAGCTGCGCCAAGGGCGTCCAGGCCAAGTTCAATACCTTCGAATCCCAGCGATTTTACTTTCGCGAAGTACTTGCGTCGCAGATCCCCAGAGGGCACCACGAGGCCCTCGCCTCGTTGCGGATAGAACACTGAACGCCTGTATGCATATATGAATTCCATCACTCAATCTCCTGTAGTAGTTATTGTGCGCGTGCCGAGTAAATTTAAATGCGGGGTGCCGTTGCTAGCCGCTAGGACTGATGAAAACTAGGTTTTTTTGATCCGATACCTGCCTAGCCAGTCGTCGAACTCGGTATGGATATCACCCATGGAAAGATCGTCCGATTCGGCCGCGATTGCCGTGATCCTGCTGATCGACATAGCGATCACGCTGTGCAAAGCGAAAGCGGGGCGACGTTCCATGTAGCCCTGATCCATCGCGTTTTCCAACGCAGAATGCATTGACCAGAAATTTGTTTCGGAACTAATATTGTCCCATTCTTCAGGTGTAAGGATTGCTTCCCGCTCAGTGAAAAGTATCCGTCGAACGTTAGGGACCGCCGCAGCATCGAGAGTGGCATGCACTGCCCCAACGAACGCCTCCCAGGGATCAGACGCACGCTCGGTTGCCGCGTTGATTTTCACAGCGCTGTCACTTTGCAGCTTGTAACATACCAATCGAAACAGTTCATGTTTATCTGCAAAGTGGTGATATAAAGCTCCGCGCGTTACTCCGGCGTCTTTCACCACTTGTTCGAGCGATGTTCCCGAGTAACCGTGCTTTGCGAAATGTTTTGTTGCGATCGAAAGTATGCGATCGCGGCTGGTCTTGCGCCTGCGTGAAGGTTTCTGGTTCGTCGTAATTTTGTTTACATCCACGTCGTTTACATCTTTGCAGAGTTGCTATAACATGCCGCAAACATACACCCAGTATGTATGTTCGACAAGTTAAAAGTCGAGTGTCACTAGTTCGAAAGGTCGCAGAAAACATGCGCAAGCGTGCAACGCTACTACTGTCAACGTTATTTGTTTTGATAGCAATAGTTGCGTGTAGTAATAACAATGATGAGTTACAGGCCGAAATTGACGACCTGAACTCCCAACTCACAACGGCGAAAGCCGCAGCGAGCAGCAGTGGCAGCACCAGCGGACCTTCACAGGCCGATTTGGACAGGGTAAAAGCTGAACTGGCTAAGGCAAAAGAGGATCTGGCAAATGCTGGTTCTTCTTCTGCAGTCGCAGCGGGCGACGACGCTACACAGCCATCTGGTTGGGGTAGCCGCCTGAAACTCGTGAAAGATCGAGGCAAGCTTATCTGTGCTGCGACCAACGACAGCCCCGGATTTAGCTTCATAAATGAGACCGGGGATTGGACCGGCTATGGCGTCGAGATGTGTAAGGCATATGCCACGGCCATCTTCGGCGAACACGAAAACCGCTGGGAGATGCAGGCGATCGGCTGGGCCGACCGCCCGACTGTGATGCAGGCAGGCAAGATCGACGTGATGGTTTTGGCCAACACGCAGAACGCCCGCCGAGAGGCAACCTGGGGTAACTTCACGACTATCCACCACTACGCAGGCATGGGAATCATGAGTCGGCTCGACAGTGCCGTCGTTGCAGACGACTGGCAGAGCCTCGACGGAGCAACACTCTGTGTTTCTGCTGGCACGAACTACGTTCCCGCCGCGGAAGACCTTAAGGGCCAGTATGGCATCGATTTCGAGATGGTCGCACTGGCAGACCCACAGCCGGCCTACGACGAAGGCAGATGTGACTTCATCATCGGAGGAAAATCAGACCTCGGTCGAAACCGAATCGATTTCACCGATCCTGATGCCCACGTAGTTTGGGACGCCCTGATGGGTAAGGACCCATGGGGCATGCTCGTCGGTCACGGTGATGACCAGTGGTACGACCTCGTTCGATTCGTCGAATGGGCAATGATCAACGCCGAAGAGCTTGATGTGACCATGGACAACGTGGATGACATGGCTGCTAATTCACAGAACGCGAGGATCCTACGGATGCTCGGAGTTGAGGGTGAATATGGTCAGGAAGTACTCGGGCTGGATGCAGACTTCGCCCACAACGTCATCAAGAAGATCGGAAACTTCCATGAACTCGTCGAACGTTTCTACTCTGAGGACGATGAAACGCGAGTTGGAGGGTTCTACCGACCGAGAGGTAACGATGCACTCTGGAACGAGGGTGGACTTTTGTTCGCTCCCGGACTCGAATAACGTAAGTACGTGGGTGTTGACGTAGCACCCTGCGTTCGCGCATATGTCAGCAACCTTGCACTTTAGATAGTGCAAGGTTGCTGGCATGCCGCACGCGGCTCCTTAGGTGAGCCATTGGTGTTTGATTGCTTTACAACCCGGTTGTGAAAACTGCCTGTTTTGCACTTCGATTATCTAGACGAGCCGAATCCGAAGTTCTTTGAGAGAAATTGAGCAAAATGTCCTCGCGACCTCCGCTTAAATTACTGAATTATCATGGTGTGCCGATATGGCGTAACGTCGTTTTTATCCGGCTCGTCATGCAAGCACTGGCAGCTCTCTTTGTCATATCAATAATCTGGCTGCTAGCAACCAACCTGATGAACAACGCTGAACAACGCGGCCTAAACCTCAGCTTTAAATTGTTGAGCACAAATGCCGGTTTCGACGTCCCGTATAGCCTGATTCCGTTCGATTCCAGTAAGTCGATTCTGTATGCATTCTTTGCGGGTGTGGCGAATACTTTGCGTCTCGTCGGAATCGCCATCTTTACGACAACCATTCTCGGGGTTCTTATTGGTTTAGCCCAACTTTCCAGCAATTTCGTAATCAGCGGGCTGGGACGAGTTTACGTACAAACATTGCGTAATATCCCGCTTATTACTTTCGCTTTCTTCCTTTTCTTTGGTCTTCTTCGGGGGCTTCCTAAAACGTCAGAAGCGTGGCACATGCCGGGTATCGGTGTGATGAGTAACCGGGGAATCTATCTAACGAGCGTTGATGAAAGCTCATCCCTCGTGTTGTGGCTAATCATCGTAGCGCTGGGCATTGTCGCAGCGTATCTACTGAATCGGATGTTTCTGAAAAACCAGGGTGAACTCAAGCTGTTTGGGATCCGATTGAACAGAGGTTTCACGCCAATCGTACTTTTGCTGCTAGTTGCCGCAATTGGATGGATTGCGCAACCGCAGGCCCCCTTCGTATTCGATCAGCCAGAATTAAAAGGGACTAACTTCGTGGGCGGGATGAAGTTGACCACGGAGTTCTTCGCCATTCTGACTGCGCTTACCGTATACATAGCGTCCTACGTTGCCGAGATCGTTCGCGGCTCTGTCCAGTCAGTTCCAAAGGGCCAGGTAGAAGCCGCCGAGGCGCTTGGCTTGAACTACTGGCAGGTGACTTTGAATGTCGTCCTACCTCAGGCTGCCCGAATCGCAGTGCTCCCGATGATCGGCCAGTGGGTCAATCTGACAAAGGGTTCAGCCCTGGCGATCGTAGTGGGCTATGCAGAAGTCTTCGTCGTCGCCAGAACAGCGATCGAAAAAACCGGAATGGCCCTTCAAATATTCGTAATGGTGATCGCTTTCTACATGATCATGGGCGCATTCTTTTCCCTACTAGGCAATTGGTATAACCGTAAGGTGCAGTTCGATGGCCGTTGAGAACATGACAGAGTCGACTACGACGGGCGAGCTGCGTCCTGTAGAGGAACAGTCCTTTGTGACCTGGGCCAAGGCGAACCTGTTCAGCCCCTGGTACAACGCTGTATTAACAGTTATCGGCGTGGTATTGATTCTTTTCCTGCTTAAAGGAACGATTCCGTTCTTGCTCGGAGCCCAATGGGCGGCAGTAACAACCAACATACAAATAATGTTGGTCGGACAGTACCCGACTGATGAAATATGGCGCGTGGGGGTTGGTGTGGCGCCGATGCCGTTCATAGCGGGGACCGCATGGGGTGTGTGGGGCTCGATGATGCGTACATTCTCGGTGATCCTCATCGTGGCGGCTGTTCTCACGGTTATCTCGTCGCTTTTCGGTGACTCGATGACTCCCGGTTTCGTGTTGTGGTTCGCGGTCAGCCCGTTTCTAATTCTTCTCGGATATGCAGTCGGCCGCAGGGATTTCATTGGCCCTCGTCACGTCCTCATAGGGTGGTTCCTGTTCCTCTTGCTGACATTGTTCTTTTTGCGCGGCTTTGGCGAAGATTCGGCGATGCCCTACGTCCCAACGGCCAGGTGGGGAGGGCTGCTCGTAACAATTCTGATTGCCCAGGTTGGAATTGCGGTTGTTCTTCCTATCGGCATTATTATGGCCCTGGCTCGCCAGTCCAACCTCTGGTTCTTCAAGATCGCTGCGATGGCATACATCGAAGTTCTGCGGGCGACACCGCTTCTTGCTCTGTTGTTCCTGATGCTCATCGTGAGCCCGATGTTCCTCCCGGATGTCACCACTCCCGATCGTCTCATGCTCGCTTTTATAGCAATTGTCCTCAATAACTCGGCTTATATGGCAGAAAACATTAGAGGAGGGTTGCAGTCAGTTTCAAAGGGTCAGATCGAAGCAGCTCAAGCGTTGGGCATGCGCGGCAGCCACGTGACCATGGTCGTCGTCCTCCCGCAGGCGATACGGGCGACTATCCCGGCGATTGTGGGACAGTTCATTATTCTGTTCAAAGACACAGCCGTTATCGCACTTGTTGGCCTTATGGACCTTCTGGGAGCAGCGTATGCCATCATCCTCGGGCAGGATGCCTGGCGTACTGCCGACCCCGAGGTCTTCCTTTTCGTAGCGGCCGTGTACTGGATATTTACGTACGGAATGTCAAGTGTGAGCACAGGTGTTGAGAAGCGTATGCGAGCGGGTGCTGATTAGGCACACGTGCGCTTCAGAGCGGAGCCGTTTGTTGGGCCCCACTAAAGCAATTCAGGAGACTTCAGGATGTCAGCTCAGAGCGTAGAAAATGAAGTGATGATTCAGACTACTGATGTCGAGAAATGGTTTGGTTCGTTACACGTCCTACGCGGAATATCCGTGACTATTAAAAAGGGCGAGGTAGTAGTGATTTTCGGGCCATCTGGCTCCGGCAAATCGACATTTATTCGAACCTTGAACCGTTTGGAGGAGCACCACCGCGGCGAAATTGTTGTCGACGGCACGGTGCTTGATAACGACGTTCGGGCCATAGAAACAGTCCGTAGCGAAATCGGAATGGTGTTTCAGCAGTTCAATCTGTTCCCACACAAAACTGTGATCGACAACGTAGCGCTTGCTCCGAAGCTAGTCAGAAAATTGAGCAAGGACGAAGCTGCCAAGCTCGCCATGAGCATGTTGGAACTGGTCAAAATCCCCGAGCAGGCATACAAGTACCCTGGCCAGCTATCGGGTGGTCAGCAGCAGCGTGTCGCAATTGCAAGAGCACTGGCGATGCAACCAAAGATAATGATGTTCGATGAGCCTACTTCTGCGCTGGACCCAGAAATGATCGCCGAAGTGCTGGACGTGATGATAGATCTTGCGAGGTCAGGCATGACCATGATCGTCGTCACACACGAAATGGGATTTGCCCGGGAAGTTGCGGATCGGTTGATGATGTTCGATGAAGGATTAATTGTCGAAGAGGGAACACCCGACGAAATGTTCAAAAATCCGCAACATGATCGAACCAAGGAATTTCTCTCGAGAGTTCTATAAATCGTTAATTCAGTTCGCACAATAACAAGCAAAAAACCAGAGGAGAAAAGTAACTGATGTGGAATCACCTGTTTGAGCCATTGCAGATCGGTCCGGTGACCGTCAACAATCGGCTTGGATTCGCCCCAAATTGTCCGGTGACAGATGGAGATCTCTCTACGGGTGTATTTGGTGATGACTCAGTTGCGTATTACGCGGAACGTGCCAAAGGCGGACAGGGCCTGGTCATCATTGGCAACTCCCGAGTTTCGGATAGAACCCCCTACTTTCCATGCGTCGACCCAAATATGTTCGATGATCGGAATATACCGTGGTTGCAGAAAATATCCAGTGAGGTTCATAAGTACGACGGGAAGTTGTTCATCCAACTTTTCTACACGTCGTGGGGTCGAAACACGCTACCGCAGCAGAGTTCGATGTACGAATCCGATGCTCCGCTCACAGTTCCGGGGCCATCTAGCATCACCAATGCGACCCTCGGAGTACACCTGGCTGAGATGACGCTAGAAGACATTCAGCAGGTTAGCGAGGAATTCGCCGAGGCGGCAGTGCGCGCCGTCAAAGGTGGGGTGGATGGCGTTGAAATCAGCCTTCACCACTTGATGCTTCACGCACAGTTCTTTAGCAAGGTGTACAACCGGCGAACGGACCAGTATGGCGGTTCGATGGAAAATCGCGTCCGGTTCGCCATCGAGACGCTCCACCGGGTGCGTCGCGCAGTAGGCGACTCAATTGCCATCGGATACAGGGTAAACAGCAAGTATGACAATCCTGCGGACAATAGCCTCGAGGATATGAAGGAGATTGTCCAGTACATCAACGCAAACGCTGATGTCGACTATGTGAGCGTTAGTGCCGGGGGCGGAGACTCGCCAAACATGATCGCTCCCATGGGCCATCTTTCACCCGGATACCAGATGCCCGATACAGCCGAAATCAAATCGGTAACCGACCTTCCTGTATTCGGAATCGGTTCTATCAACAGCCCATACCAGGCAGAAGATGCCCTCGAAAAAAATCAGTGCGACCTCGTGCTGATGGTCAGGCAGTTATTTGCAGACCCAGAGTTTGCGAACAAAGCTCGGGAAGGGCGTCCAGACGATATTCGACCGTGTGTCAGATACAACTTCTGCACTACTAGATTCCCGTTCAGAGTTGGTTGCTTCCAAAACGTCGCACACGGCAGAGAGGCTAAATGGGGTATCGGAACGATCAAAAAGGTGAGCGATCCGAAAGGTGTTGTTGTGATCGGTGGAGGAGCCGCAGGGCTGGAAGTTGCACGAGTGGCTGCCGAGCGTGGCCATTACGTCGCCCTTTTCGAGAAAGAAGAACGCATCGGCGGCCGTCTCCGATTACAGGCTAAGTTACCCAGGCAACACGAATGGGGCAACCTCACAGCCTGGTACGAACATATATTGCGCGATCCCAACATCGTAATTCACACGGGCGAATCTATCACGGCAGATAACGTGCACGAGATGATTGAGGAACAGCAGCCCGACGCAGTCATTCTCGCAAGTGGATCCAGTTCGGCACCGGACGGATTTGTCGAGTTTACTGGAGGGCCAATCCCCGGCTGGGACAACGAAATGGTTCTTCGGTATGAGGACGTGTTGGATCAGCTAGTGGAAGTTGGCCAGAGCGTCACGATATTCGACAATGTTTCAAACGAGCTGGCGATTGGTCTGGGATTGTTTCTAGCAAAATCGGATAGGGCGGTTTCGATCATCACGCCGTATTCGGGGCTGGGCTCAGATCAGCACACCAACCACTCCTTTGGAGAAGTGCACCTGCATGACTTGCTCAACCAACCGGGTGTTTCTTTGCATACGAACACGAATATTCAGCGTATCGAAGACGGCAAGGTGTTTCTTGTCAATCAATACACGAACGGCCAGCCGGTCGAACAGAAAACGGACAACGTGATATTGATTAACCATTTTGAACACGATCAGGAATTGCAAGGTGCCCTGGCCACGACTGAGCTGGAGGTGAGTGTGATCGGTGATGCGCTCGGCTACGGCCCAATGCATGACGCCATTTTGGAAGGCCACCGCGTTGGAAGATCGATCTAACTAAGCACGGCACTTTCTCCAGAAGTTGTTGTGACTAACCTTTGGGCTTCGGGAGCCAGATGCGCAGTATCGAATATTTACGTCTCAAGCGGCCTACACAGAACTAATAAATGACTCAAAAAAACATGATGCGCGTGGTTGGACAGCGGTTCTCGAAAATAGACGGGATCGACAAAGTAACCGGGGTTGCGCAGTTCGGTGCTGACGTCAAAATTCCGGGAACCCTATACGCCAAGGTCTTACGTAGCCCCGTAGCGCACGCCAACATTACGAAGATCGACACTTCACGGGCAGAGGCCTTTCCCGGGGTCAGAGCAGTGATAACCGGAGAGGATTTTCCTTCCCCGTCGAATGAATCTGGCAATCCTCCGACCGCCCTTGAAAACCAGTCACGCGAAAAAGTCATGGCACGTACAAAAGTGCTATTTCAAGGACACCCTGTGGCCGCGGTTGCTGCAACTTCTGCAATGATCGCAGAGGAAGCACTCAAGCTAATCGAAGTCGAGTACGAACAGCTCCCGCATGTTCTCGACACTACGGCCGCGATGCTACCGGACGCGCCCCTGCTCCATCAGGATTTGCGCACAAAGGACGTGGACAGCACAGCAAAAACAGCGAGCAACATCCCTGAGCATCAGGAGTTCATCCGCGGTGATGCAGACGAGGCTTTGAAAAACGCGCATGTTGTTGTTGAGCGGACTTTTAACACAGGCACCGTTCACCAGGGCTATATCGAGCCTGACTCCGAGGCAGCCTGGGTACGCCAGGACGGAAGTATCACGGTTTGGGCGAATACTCAGGGGACACATTTGCAGCGACGTGAGCTGGCAAGTGTTCTGGACATACCAATAAAAACAATCAACGTAATTCCCACCGAAGTGGGCGGCGCATTCGGTGGTAAAGAATCGGTAAGGGTAACTGCTCTCTGTGTCGCCCTGTCTCGCAAGATCCGATTGCCTGTTCGGCTGTCGCTGAGCCGCGAGGAGATATTACGGGCAGGTTGGCCAAGCACCTCTATCAAATGTTCGCTGAAAATCGGAGCCGATCAACAGGGGAACATAGTCGGAATCAAAGCCTGGATAGCGTTCAATTCGGGGGCTTATCCGGGAGCCCCCATCCAGTCGGCGGTACGAAGGGTATTTTCTCACTACCGCGTAGAAAATCTTAGGGTCGATGCCTACGACATCGTGAGCAACCGACCGCCAAACGCCGCGTACCGAGCGCCGGGAGCCACGCCAGTTGCATTCGCCATGGAGTCGATCATCGATGAACTGGCAGACGAACTCGGCATGGATCCACTTGAATTCCGGTACAAAAACGTGTCACGCGACGGAGATTTGATGCCAGATGGGAACACCCTTCCGACGATCAACCTCGATCGGGTGTTGGAGGAGGTAAAGCAGCATCCCTGTTGGACTACCCCTCTGGATGGACCCAATCAGGGGCGCGGGCTTGCCATAGGCATGTGGACGATGCCGGGGGGCACGATCAGTTGCCACGTCAACGTCAATTACGATGGTTCGCTCAACCTGGTGCTTGGTATTGTCGATCTTTCATCAACTCGCGCAACTCTGGCACAGATCGCTGCCGAGGAATGTGGTCTTGGGTTCGAAGATATCAATGTGGTGGTCGGTGATACCGACACGGTAGCCTATTCCGACGCGACTGCCGGGGACAGGGTTACTTACGTAGCTAGTAAAGCCGTAGCGGCCGCCTGTAGCGACCTGCTTATCAACATGAAGCGGCGAGTAGCGGAGAGATACTCGACGTCTATCGAGGAAGTGAGATACGAGCTCAAGAAGTTCTGGATAGATGGCGCGCCAGAGATGTCGCTCAGCTGGGACGAAATCGCGTCGAGTTCCGTCGCCCCTCACAGCGGTACAGGGGGAGGGGCACTGGCAGGTTATTCCAGCGCGAGCGAGGTCATGCGCGATGTGGCCATCGCACCAAACGGTACAGCGCACGTTGCCGATGTTGAAGTAGACCCGCAAACAGGAAAAGTCCAGATATTGCGATACACGGTATTTCAAGATGTCGGGCGCGCTGTTAATCCGGCTGGTGTTGAAGGACAAATGCAGGGAGGAGCCGTTCAAGGAATTGGCTGGGCGTTGTCGGAGGAACTCCAGTACGACGACGAAGGCAAGGTTGAGAATGCCTCTCTATTGGACTATCGAATACCCACAATTCTCGACGTTCCCTCTATCGACACGGTCGTATTGGAATTCCCGTCGCCCGATCATCCGTATGGGATTCGGGGTGTTGGACAGGTACCTATCGTCCCTCCGGGGGGAACGATTGGCAACGCTATTTTTCGAGCGACAGGGGTCAGGTTAGATCAACTGCCGATGAAGCCAGAGCGAGTGCGGCTGGCAATAGAAAAGTCCAGGGAATCGGACTAGCAGCAGTCAAATTTTAGTGTATTGCTATCAATAAAGAATGGGAGAAAACAATGGGCGCTTTCGAGGACGTTGCACTTGATCTGCTCGGAGGAGTTGGCGGCGGAAGCCCATCACCAAGACTGGTGGAACTTCGGCCGTTTCTGGCATCAAATTACATCGAGGATGCGGCGCAATTCATACTCGATAATCCGGGTCGAGCCTTCATTATTACTGGGTTTTTCATTCCGGTACCGTACTCAGATCCTCTGCCCCTGACAGGATCTGTAGAAACGGACGGCCCCCCTGGTGCTTACTTTCTTGGTCGAGCACTCGAACAACTAGATTATGAAGTCACTTTCATAGCCGACAAATGGTCGAATCTTGTATTCAACGATATTGATGATGTGGGCGAGTACGTTGAATTCCCGATTGTTAGCGAAGATGAGAGCAGAGATTTCGCCAATCAGCTTTTGAGCGAGAAAAATCCGTCGATTGTGATCGCTACGGAACGATGCGGAGTCAACCGTAACGGACAGTATCTCAACGGTCGGGGATGGGACATTAGCGAATTCAGCGCCAAAACCGACTTCCTGATGAATGATCGGGTTAAATCGGTCGGTATCGGCGACGGCGGGAATGAGATGGGCATGGGTAACTTTGCACCCTTCATAACGGAGATTGCCCATCCGATGGACGAGCCGTGCGTGACGAGCTGTACAAAGCCAGTACTTGGACGCAGTTCGGACTGGGGTTGTTATGCCATTATCGCTGCGTTGTCGAAGATAGTTGGGCGTGATCTGCTGCCCACGGGTGATGAGGTGGCGCAGTTCATTATCGATATTGTCGATAAGGGAGTGGTCACGGGGACGGGAAGAATTCAGTACGTCGTGGATGGCCGTTCGTTAGACGACCAGAAAGAAATTATCGCTAATTTGCGGGGCTTATTGAGCGACGACTGATCCAAAGTGTTTGTGGCCGAAATAGTTTGTAGGCCGAGATCAAAACAGTTACTGATAGAATCGAACGAGGTATACCACTTCGTTGTAGGAGAATGACATGGCAAGGCATGGAAAAAAACGACTAGGGCTACTAACCCCACCGGCCAACACCACGATGGAAGACGACTTCGCACGTTGGATGCCGGACTCGGTCAGGCTCCACACTCATCGGTTGACCGCTCCTGACAATTGCACAAATATAGAATACTTGGAGGCCATAGCTGAACACGTTGGAGAAAGCGCCCGGCTTCTGAACCAGGTTCCTATTGATGTCATGGCTTTCGGATGCACGAGCGGAAGCTTTCTGCACGGCCCGGGTTACGACGACAAGATCAACAGTGACATGAGAGAAGCGACCGGTGGGGTCAGTTCAGTTGTTACAGCCGCTGCCGTCGTCTACGCCCTCAAGTCGCTGAACGTGACTAAAATTTCGGCCTGTTCCCCGTACATAGATGTTGTAAACGAACGGCTGAAGGAGTTCTACACCCACGCCGGATTCGACATCCTGAAGTTTGCAGCGGTAGACCGAAATCGTGTCACCAACATCGACGACGCACCGCGCGAAGTCGCACTCGAACTGGCACTCTCTGTCGACACTCCCGAGTCTGAGGCGATCTTCATAAGTTGCACCGCTTTCAGAGGAGCATCTGAAGTAATCGAAGAGTTGGAGCAGAAGACTGGCAAGCCCGTCGTCACCTCCAACCAGGCTACTTTCTGGTGGTGCATGCGAGAGATGGGCATTACCGAGGCTATCCCGGGTGGCGGAGTCCTCATGGGTCAGGAAAGACCTGTCGAGGCTGCGGTTCTCTAAACGAGATTCACACAGCGTGCTGGCAAACAGCACACAATCTGTCACGCATAACTGAAAAGGCCTCTCCAATCTGGAGAGGCCTTTTCAGTTATGTCGGCCGATCGAAAACCGTCCTAGCCTATGCATGAGACCTGAAGGCACTTGCGTCAGCCGGTACGACAACACAGTGGGAGGCGTGCCTGAACGGATTCGTTAAGGGATTAACGAACACAGGCAAGACGGTAGAAATCAAATCAGAAGTTCTGCCTACTACGCTACTTGTGGAGCGGGCGGGGCAATAGGCAGAACTTTGGTTGATCGGTTTGATCTGGGTTGACGCGGTGTGACTGGTGGAGTTCGACCCTCCCCCGTAACGGACATACCAGAGCAAGCCTCGGAATCAACGAAGACAACGCTCAGACCGTTCGTAATATCTACCAGTGGTTTATCGATGGAGGATTGACGCTACGAGGGATTGCAACGCGTCTTCAAGATGAGGGAATTTTAACCGCAACTAAATCCGACAGGTGGTATCCCTCGGTAGTCAGGAAAATCGTCTCCAATTCAGCCAACAAAGGCGAATTGCTTTATCAGCGAACAGAGCGTGTGAAAGGTGAACACGGCCGGAGAACCAAGACGAAACTCCGACCCGAATCTGAGTGGATAACGATTCCTGTACCGAGAATCGTGACCGATATCATCTGGGACAGGGCTCAGATGAAGCTTCAAGAAAACAAAGCGCTTTCGAAACGAAATGTGAAGCGCAATTATCTGCTGCCTGGTCTTATCCACTGCCCTGAGTGTGGATCGAAGCTTGCGGGTAAAGCCAGATATGAAAAGCGGTTCTATCGTTGCAACAACGTAGACAAGATAGTCGGCTCTCGTGTTTGCACCGGGACGTATATTCCTGCTAATCAGGTTGAAAAGGCCGTCTGGGCTGCTGTATCCGATTCGCTAAAGAACCCCGAACTACTGGCCGATCAGTATCGGAAGCAATCAGCAGATTCATCAGTAGCAGACGATTTCGAGTTGAACAAGAAACAGGTCGCACTAGCCCTCAAGCGAGTTCTTGTTCAAGAAGACCGAATGACGGATGCATATCGCAACGAGGCGATTGATCTTGACCGTTACAAGTCGAAGATGAATCAACTGTCTTTACGTAGAAAAGCCCTTCAGACGCAGCAAGAAGAGTCGATAAGGAACCAAGCACAGCAAGACTCTCGCAAGTCGGCGCTGGAGCATTTGGAACGATTCTGTGGCGAGGTAGCAAACGGGCTAGACGCGTTAACCTTCGAAGAACAGCAAAATCTACTTCGACTGGTGGTGAAACGCACTTTTGTCAAAGATCATCGAGTCAGGATTGAAACGGTGATTCCGACCAATAAGCAACATGTAGGTCTATTGAATACACGTCATCCTGAACTTGATTCAGGATCTGTGGAAATCGCTAGCTATGGCATCACAATCGAAAACCTACTACGTCTACATACTGACGAACCAGAGTGGGAGTCTTTATACCGGCGTCACGAACGATTTGTACAAACGACTTTTGCAGCATCGTTTCGAGCAAGGCTCGGGGTTCACATCAAAGTACAAGGTTGGCAAGCTGCTCTGGTTTGAAGAGACGGATGACGTTTCGGCGGTGCTGACTCGTGAGAAGCAGTTGAAGAACTGGCGGCGTCAGTGGAAGCTTGATCTGATTGATTCTGTTAATCGACCCTGGGTCGATCTTGCTGATGGTTGGTATGGGCGGAGCACAGATCCTGAATCTAGTTCAGGATGACAATTGGATTGAGAAGAGTCGTAGTTGCCTAAAGCTTTACTCGCCAGGCGATGATTGCCGATAAGACTCTGGTGGCTGCCATGCCGAGGAACACGTAGTGCCAGGGTGCTCCTGCCATGTCGAGGACGAGGGCGAAGATGATCGCCTGGGCTCCGGCGTAGACGTAACCGTGGCCGTCGAGGACTCCCGAGGCTGTTGCAGCGTATTTGGATCCTGCCATGTCGACTACAAGGGTTGAAGTCATCGACAGGCTCATTGCGAAAGCTCCGACGAACAGCAAGGCGGCACCTGCGTAGATATTTTCGGCGGATATTACAGCCAGACCGACAAGAGCGGCTGCTGAGATGATTGCTGAGGCGGCGATCATCGGGCTTCGTCGGCCTCCGAGCAGCACATCGGATATCCAGCCGGAAACCAGCGGTGCAGAGAGATACCCGACAGGCAGTGCGACTGTGACTAGCGCTGTTGTTTCTATAGAGAGTCCGGCCTCTTCGAAGTAGTAGAGCGGCGCCCAAGTCGTGAGTCCGTAGCGGACCACGTTCTCGAGTCCTTTGACCTGGGACGTTGCAACAAATCGCCAGTTTGAGAAGAGGATTCGGTAAGCCGTGAAGGGGCCGTCTTGGGTTGGCGTTTGTCGCGCTCGTGAATCAGTCACTCGGATCCGCGTCTCCCCTTCTCTAACTCGTATGCCACGCTCGTCATTGGATGACTCGGCTGATGTCTGTGACACGGCCCATTCCGCGGGAGAGGACAGGTCAATGGAACCCTGCGTGACAGAGTCAGCTGAGTTCGGCGTCTCCTGAACTTCGGGTTCTGCTGCAGTTCCGTCGACGGCCAGCCCTGTTTGATCGAGGTTGTCGAGTCCGACGTCAGATGGTCGATCACGGACCATGAAGAAAAGTGCTACTGCTGCCGGGAGCATCAATAACGGTGGATATCGGAATGCAGCTCGCCAGCCGAACTCGGCAACAGTCCACCCGGTGATCAGCCACATGAGCAGCATTGCGGAACCTGCAGCGACGCCTATCACGCCCATCACACGTCCACGCTGCCCTCGTTCCCACCATTGAGCCAGCATACCGATCCCCGGAGCCCAGACTGTGGCGTTAGCGAAACCATTTAGTCCCCACGGTATGGCGATGGTCCAGAGGCTGTTGCCGAAGCTTGTGACCCAATTCAGTGCGACCGACGCGAGTGTTCCGGCGACCAGTATGAATCGGTATCCGTAGGATTCGGCGAGTCTTCCGTGGGTGAAGCCTCCGATTGCGAATCCCCAGAGGAGGCATGCGTTGATTATTCCTAGTTCAATGTGGGTGAAGTCGAGATCTTCACGGATCACTGGACCGGCGGGCCAGTGGTTGAATCGGCCCATGTAGACGAACAGGTAAAACGCTGCGTAGCTGAATAGCACGCGGTGTCGCCAGCGTCGGAACTCGGCCTGGTTTTGTTGCGAAATGGAAGTCACCGGTGCACTGTATCGAGGATTCTTTTCGAATGTGTTTCTGAAAAGCTTCGATACGTGAATTGCTAGAACGAGGGTCGTCCTTCGAGAGCCTCAGGATGGGATTTGAGGTGATGTAGGCGATGGCGGTTGCGCGGTTGCAGATGACGACGGTTGTTGAGGTTGCGTGGTTTCGACCGACACCTCGATCCTCTCTCTGCCAGGGAGAGGATATAGATGGCAGACACGCTGTTGTGTGAGGCGTACCATTTGCCAGCATCGAACAATACGCAGGTCACAGCATGCTGGAGATAACAGATCAATGATTGTTGACGTTCACACCCATCTTCCAAGTCACATGGACGCCGTGCCAGAGGACGAGATGAAGGTGGAGACAACCATGCGGTCGGGGGAGACCGTTTACCTGACCAACTCGATTGACGATTACTTGCGAGACATGGGGCCTGTCGACAAGGCGTTTATTTTCGGAATAGCCCAGCGGCCGTGGCGTCCTGACCAGCAAATTCTGGCAATAGAAGGCTGGGACCCGCAGTACAACCACAACGATGTTGCCGCAGAGACTGCGAAGCGGGATCCCGACAAGATTGTTCCGTTCATGTCGCTGCACCCAAGCGATCCTAACTGGAAGAACGAGTACGACCGTTGCGTCGGTGACCTGGGTTGCAAGGGCATAAAGCTGGGCCCGAACTACCAAGACTTTGATCCAACGGGGCCTGAAGCGTTTGAGTTGTTTGCTCGATTGGAAGCGGATGGTATTCCGATTATTTTCCACCAGGGAACCTCACCGATGACAGAGGCTCCGCTGACCTATGCCCACCCGTTGACCTCCGACCGAATCGCGATGGCGTTCCCGAATTTGACGATGGTGTTGGCGCATATGGGGCACCCGTGGCAGAACGATTGCATGGCGGTGGTGCGTAAGCATCCGAACGTGTGGGCGGATGTATCGGCGCAGTTCTATCGTCCTTATTCGTTCTGGCAGGGTATGAGGTTGTTCCACGAATGGGGCGTGACTGACAAGATCCTGTTTGCGTCGGATTGGCCGGTGACTTTGCCGCAGGACAACATGGATCATCTTCGTGGATTGACCAAGTTCGCCAAGGATCACCACCTGCCTGATATTCCTGAGGATGCCATCGAAGGAATCATCAATCGAGACTCCGTAGAAATATTGCGAGTGGGCTGATTATCCTGTCGATCTGTCCCCCTTCCATATGGGCCAAAGGCCGAAGGCACGGGTTAGGGGATGGGTAGACTGCAGCGAGCAACAAGTCGTCCGACGACGCCAGAGCTAAACGAGTTAAGACATGCCTTATTTGATCACTATCGGCGCACTGGCGCTCATCATCGCGATCGTTTTTCGGGCGGGTCGGCGCGCCGGGTACAAGGCTGGTCGTTTGGATGAGCGCGAAGAGTGGTCGACGAAGATTAGGGAGCTAGATGAGTAGATGAGCGGCGATCCGTCACAGTTACAAAATGCGAGTCCGAAGAAAGCTCCCAAGAAGGGTATTTTTTACGGCTGGTACGTCATCGCAGCCTTGTTCTTCGCGACGTTCGTCGCTATCGGTGCTCGGCAGGGATTTGGCGTTTTCGTCAACACCTGGGAGCAGGACTGGGGCGTAACTACCGCCACCATTTCGATTGCTGCGGCGACTGGCTGGCTGGTGAACGGGATCTCACAGCCGTTTGTTGGTCGACTGACCGATGTTTACGGTGGTCGTCGAATCGTGGTGTGGTCGCTGCTTGTAATGGCCATTGCCACGATGGGGATTGCGACCGTCACGAATGTTTACGGCCTGATCGCTCTTTACGGCTTCGTTATTTCCTTTGCATCAGGCGGAGTTTCTCCGGCAACAACCAGCGTGATTATCGCGAGATGGTTCGAGAAAAAACGCGGCGTCGCAATGGCCGTGTTGATCTCAGGTGGGTCGGTCGGCGGCATGATTGTTGTGCCGTTTTTGAGTTATGTGCTGATCGAGTTTGGCTGGCAAACTGCGTGGCTGATGATTGGCGGACTGGCGCTGGCATTCGGAGTTCCGCTGTTGCTGATTGTTGTGCGGAGCAATCCTGCGGACATGGGATTGGAGATTGATGGGGAGGTTAGTGAGAACACTCCGAGCGCCAGGGTTCATGTTCGACCGGTTGGGCCGAAGTTCGCCGAAAAGTGGAAGGACGCCCTTAGTTCTCGACCGATCTGGCAGCTTTCTGTTGCTTACTTTGTGTGCGGAATTACCACTGCTTCAATTACCGTGCACTTTGTGCGGTGGGCGATTAGCGAAGATATTTCAACTGGAACTGCGGCACTGGCGTTTGGCGTGTTGAGCGGTATCAACGCACTGGGTGTGTTGGCGATCGGGCTGCTTTCGGATCGATGGCAGAGGAAGAATCTGCTGGGAGTTGTTTATCTGGTCAGAGCTGTCGCTTTTATTTCGTTGTTTGTGTTGCCGGGACCGATTGCGATATGGGCGTTTGCTGTGATTGGTGGGATGTCGTGGCTGGCAACGGTTCCGCTTACGGCATCACTGACAGCTGATGTTTATGGTGTGCGGAATCTTGGAACATTGTTCGGGTTTACGAACATGGCTCACCAGCTTGGTGGTGCGGCTGCGGTGATGCTGTTCGGCTGGGCGTTTACGGCGTGGGGGTCGTATGACGTTCCTTTTGCGATCGGGGCGGTGACGCTTGTTGCTGCCGGGCTCGTTTCGTTGACGATCCGCGAGAAGGAGCACTCAGTTCGGTATGTGCAGGTGCCCGAGGGCGCTGCTGTGGATTCACCAGAGGATGGTGATTGAAATGGCGGTGCCTTTTGGTGTGCCCGCGGTTCCGGTGCTACACGCTTCGGAGCCGATAGACCCTACTTTATGGGCGTGGCTGAGCGATAAGATCGATCACGTGCTGGGGCTTTCGCCGGGGATGGTTATTGCGATCCTCGGGACGTTTATTGTGTTGTTCCCGATCGTTGTGATGGTGATGGTCTGGCGGCGACGAGGTGAGATGGGGCGGTAGGTGTGGTGGATGTTTTCTATTAGAAGGGAAACTTGCGGATTCCGTTCCCCTCAACCTTGCGTTTTCCCGCTGGCTCCCTCAGGGAGAAAGAATATGGGGATAGAACCGTGGTGATCTGCTAGATGTTGGTGTCGAGTAGATCGTCCATTCGGTCGAGGATGGTGTCGAGTTCTTCGTAGTCTAGTTTGTCGAGTGTTTTGCTGGCGGGGTTTCGAGTGAGAGGGGTTTTGATGATGCCTCGGCGCCAGTAGGCGGCTTTGTAGGCGTTGGCACCGAACATGAACTCGAAGTTGAGCGAGGGAATCATCCGCTCCCAGAGAACTCGGGCTTCTTCGGTGACGATCTGGAGACCGTCTGAGTCGACTCCGCCTGCATCGAGTGCGTTCCACAGCTTTACATGGGCATCGGTGATGTGACCGGCTGGCATCGTGCCGCAGGAGCCGCGCCGGTACTCGTCGACGAGGTAGCGACCGCCCATGCCGCCCATGATGCCTTTGACTGTGTCGCCGGCTTCAGCAAACAGCTGGGTCATGATCTGGCCGGGCAGGTAGCTTTCTTCTTTCACATAGTCGACGTGCTTTAATTCGTTGAGCATCCTGACCATCATGGCGGTTGGGACGACGGGACCGGCGGGCGGCTTGTTGTTCTGGATCCAGACCGGGAGTTGACCCGTTTCGGCTATGACGGTGAAGTGGTTCCAGATGATCGATCCCGAAGCGCCGTTTGGGGGCATCGCCATTACAGCGTCGGCACCAAGCTCGGCGGCGTTCTTTGTGAGTTCGATGGATATGGCGGTGGATGCTCCGCTGACTCCACCTATGACTGGAACTGCGCCATCGACAACTTCGATTCCGACTTTCAGCACTTCTTTTCGTTCGGCATCGGTGAGGTATGGCCCTTCCGAAGCGTTTACTGGAAGAACGATGCCATGGGCCTCGGCTTCGACGCTGAATGCTATGCAGTTGCGGAGCGATACCCAGTCGATGGTGAGGTCTTCATTGAAGGGTGTGACTGGAATGGCGTAGACGCCGCGGAAAGGGGAGATCCTGGTCATCGTATCGGGTACTTTTCGGCTAGTGAGTCCGGAATTCGCGAGGCACCGAGGATACACCTGTAGCAAGTGAGATAAGATGCGCCGGCGTGTGTAAAAGTGTTCAAAGAAGGTTAGTGTATCCATCGTCCGGCGTACCGGTATTGAGCACCATGCATCCGTTCTCGTAGGTGACTGTTCCTCGTGCCAGCGCGAGCGTCCTGGTAGGTGAAATAACGTAGCCTTCATCTGTTTTTGTTGGGGGGTACTTGATTCACATCCAGAGGCGAACAAAACCAAAATGAATGCGAGAATGGCGAGCTTCTGGCGTGTCATCATTGAGCGGCTAACTGACTTCCTCAGTCGCTATCTCTTCCCAGATTTGGTCGACGTAACGGTATGAGATGCCGCAGTAGCTGCAGGTTTTGAAGATTAGTGTGGCGTTCGTACTTACGTCGACCGGCACGATCGAGAAGTCGTGTCGGCTGTCGTTTGCGCCGGGTATGCATTCGGTCATATGGGTTGTTCCTCGGTTTGGCTTCTCTAGCGGTTAGTTTGCGGAAGAATTCGGACTCGACTGGTGGTGGAATGATCTACCAATTTCTAGCCATGGCATCTGCGCTTCGTGAACAGTCGTAGTTTCGAATAGTTCCCATCTGATTTGGATCGGAACACCGTAGTCGCAATGGTATGGCGATTCGTCCTTGACGTCCCAGATGGGTTCGATCATCTAGATCCAGCGGTGCCACAGGACACCTTTCCATTCTTGGATTCCAGCGAGATCGATGATACGTCCTTCAACGCCGGTCTCTTCCATAAGTTCCCGTATTGCCGCATCTTCGGGTTCTTCACCCGGTTCGATTGTGCCTGTAGGGAACTGCACCATGGTGCCCTCGTCTTCGGTTGGATGATCGAAGAGGAGAACTTCGGGGCCGTTCGGGCTGTCACGCAGCACTATGGCGGTTACTTTTGGGATTCGCTGTTCTTCCACGCGGCACTCCAGGGACTCTTACTAGTCCCGATATCCTTCGAGGGCGTTGGCTCGCATGTAGTCTCGGTCGAGTTCGATTCCGAGGCCGGGTCGATCGGAGAGGTAGAATTTATCGCCTCGAATATCTAGCGGATGGTCGATGAAGACGTCGTATGCGTTCAGTTTGGCTCACGAGGTTTCGACTCGGTAACTGAGTGTCTCTGGGGTCGTGTTACGCGGGGTTCGGGTGTTTCAGCCGGAATCGTATGTTCGAATTTGCTGCTTGTCGAGGTGGATGGCTGTAATAAAAAAAGACCCCGAGCGAATCGGGGTCTTTTTTTATTTTGCGAGATGGTAGCCCCGCGGAGAATCGAACTCCGGTCTCAGCCTTGAAAGGGCTGCGTCCTAACCGCTGGACGACGGGGCCGTGCGTGGTAGCTGAATTGCCTCTCGGATCCAGTTGTTTTTTGCACTAAATATCAGCATACCGCAGAGTGGGCTAAACGGCGATTTGTGGAGGCTACCAATTTTGGGGATTGGGCGGGAGAGATTTGCTCAGGTGAGTGGTTGCGGGCAAGTTGGCTCTAGGTTGATTCGATGGGTGCTCGGGACCCTCCTAGATCCCTCGGTTCCGATGACTTCACTCGGGACGCGTCATTTCTGCGCTGGTAACTACTTAGCGGTGCTGACCGAGCATTCCTGTGCGAGCGGGCATCTGGGGCATTGTGGGATTCGGGCTTTGCAGATCTGGCGTCCGTGGGTGATGAGGAGGACGTGCATGTCGTAGCGGTCATCTTCGGGAATCAGGTCTTCCATGATCGGGTGGGCTTGGTCGGCAGTGGTTTTTTCGGTAATGAGTCCCAGACGCTTCGAGACGCGGTGGATGTGTGTGTCGACCGGGAACACTGGCATTTTCAGCGAGAACGCCATAACTACTGCTGCGGTTTTTGGTCCAACTCCGGGGAGTGACGTGAACCATTCACGTGCTTCTTCGAGCGGTCTAGCGGCGAGGAATTCGAGATCGAAATGGCCGATTCGCTTGAGGATTTCGACGAGGATTTGCTGAATTCGTGGAGCCTTCTGGTTGGAAAGCCCGCCGTGCTTGATGGCCTCGGCCACTTTTGCAGTTTCAGCTTCGATCACCTGGCCCCACGTTGGCAGTACTTTGCGCAGGGAGTCGTAGGCGCGTTCGGCGTTGAGGTCGGATGTGTTCTGGGTGAGAACGGTGAATATCAACTCGTCGATGGCGATCATGCGTGGGCGCCACTCGATGGGTCCATAGATCCTATCCAGGCGTTCTTGAACGAGTGCGATCGGGATTGAGGGCTTGCGCCTTCGCGGCTTGCTGGTGGGTCGTTTTGGGGCCCGTGCTGGCATCGATTGGCTAGTAGTTGCGGGTTTGGACGTATTCAGCGAGGGCAAGAAGGGAATCGAGAGATTCAGACGGCGGGATGCCGTCGAGGGCACTAACGGCCGTTTCGATGTAGACGGTGGCGACCTGGTGGGTCATATCGAGTGCGCCGGATTTTTTGATCGCTTCGACAGCGACGGGTAGCAGATCGGCGCGTGCGTCTTCAGGGGCGTTCATGAACGAGATAATATCTTCGGATGCACCGTTTTCCGCGGCGAGGATCGCAGGGAGAGTGATTATTCCTTCACTGAGATCGTGTCCGGCTGGTTTGCCTAATTCTTCACTGGTGGCGCGGTAGTCGAGCAGATCGTCGTAGACCTGGTAAGCCATACCTATGTTGTAGCCGTAGTCACGGACGTTTTTGGCTGCTGCGTCGTCGGCCCCGCCGAGGACAGCGCCGCTTTCGGCCGCGGTGCAGAACAGTGAGGAGGTCTTGTCATAGATGCGCTGGTTGTAGTCTTCGAGCGAAACGCTGGGCTGCCAGGCTGTATAGATTTCGTTTAGCTCGCCTCTTGCGAGCTCGGTGATCGTCTCGGCAAAACGGCGCACGAGTCTGACGTTGCTGGTGTCGCAAACGTACATAGCTGAAGTTGCGAACACGAAGTCGCCGATGAGGACAGCAACGTTCCGGCCCCAGAGCTTGCTGGCGGTCTGATGACCCCGTCGTGTGTCGGCGTGGTCGACAGTATCGTCGTGAACGAGTGTTGCGATGTGGAGCAGTTCGACCGCTGTTGCCATCTTGATTGGCATTTCGTCGTGATCTTTGGCTTGGCCCCATAGTCGGGATGCAAGGAGGGTGAGGGCGGGTCGAACTCGCTTGCCTGGGGTTGCGAGCACGTGACCTAACTGTTCGTCGAGGTCTTTTGCCTGCTCGGGCGCGTTCTCTGGTGCTTTTTCGGCGATGGTCGCGATTTCGGCAATCACATTTTCCAGATCGGATGCGACCGGTTCGTAGATGCTTTCCTGTGTGATTGCTTCAACCATGAGTATCGTAGATGCTCTGCTTGCAGTGGCTACTCGTGCTACTACTCGGGTAGACGGCTATTTTCCTCTTCGATGATCGAATCGTCGAGTTTGCGGAATAGAGGCGTCGGCTTTTCGATGGGTGCTCCCGGGACGATGTCCCTGCGATCCCAACCATCGGCTAGCGTGTCGCTGTCGGTGAACAGCATACTGTGTATTTTATCCGACGATGTGGGCAGGAACGGATAGAACACGGTTCGTAGGGTGGAGATTATGTTCAGTCCAACGAACAGTGCGGTGCCGGCCGCCTCTTTATCGGTTTTGACGAGCTTCCAGGGTTCTTTCCCATCGACGTACTGGTTGCCGTGCCGTGCGAGTCGCATTGCGGCGCGAAGTCCGTCTCTGAAATGGCGGGCTTCGATGGCTTCGGCGACTTCTTTCAGTGCGGTGTCGCACGCTGCGAGTGCGGCTTCGTCATCTTCGTCTAGCTTGCCGGGAGTTGGAACAGCGTTTTCGAAGTTTCGAGTTGTAATCGTGAGTACGCGGTGGACGAAGTTACCGAATGTGGCTACAAGTTCGTTGTTGTTGGCGGCGTGGAAACCTTCCCAGCTGAACTCGGAGTCGGAGGTTTCGGGCATGATCGACGCGAGGTAGTAGCGGAGAGGGTCGGCTTCGTATCCGCTAAGGAAGTCGGTTACTTCAACAGCGTTGCCCGTGCTCTTGGAGAAGTCGGCTCCACGGAATGTGAGATATTCGTTCGCTACAACATCGGTAGGCAAGTTTAGTCCGCCGTTGCCGAGGAGTATTGACGGAAGGATGATCGTGTGGAACGAGACGTTGTCTTTGCCCTGGAAGTAGTACGACTCGCCTTCGGGGTCGACCCAGTATTTCTTCCATTCGTCGGGTGTGCCGCGTTGTTCGGCCCATGCCCGAGTTGCGGATAGGTAGCCAATTACAGCTTCGAACCAGACGTAGATTCGCTTTGACTCATAGCCTTCGACCGGAACGGGGACGCCCCAGTCTATGTCGCGTGTCATCGCTCGGTCGTGTAGGCCTTCTCGGAGCATTCCGAGGGTCTGGTTGCGTACGTTTGCACGCCATTCGGTTTTTCCGTTTACCCACTCTTCGAGCCGTTCCTGGAAATCCCCCAGTTTGAGCATCAGATGAGTTGTGTCTCTGAAAACGGGAGTTGAGCCGTCTCGTTTGCTGCGAATGTTGATCAGGTCGATGGGGTCGAGCGTTCGACCGCAGTTGTCGCACTGGTCCCCACGCGCACTTTCGTGTCCGCAGTGCGGGCAAGTGCCTTCAACGAATCGGTCGGAGAGATATCGCTTCTCAGTTTCGGAATAGGGCATCGACTGGGTTGCTTCGACCAGGTGTCCGTTTTCTTTGAGTTTGGTGAACAGCTCCTGGCTGACCTCTCGATGTCGATCTGTGTGGGTGTGCGTGTACAGATCATAGGAGAAGGACATGTCGGCAAGGGCCTTGCTCCAAATTTTGTGATAACGCATGGCGACAGCTTCCGGCGAGACACCTTCTTCGGCTGCTTTAAGGGCAGTTGGTGTGCCGTGCATGTCGGAGCCGGAAACCATTGCCACTTCGTTGCCGATTATTCGGTGGAATCGGGCGAAAATATCGGCTGGAACGTTCATGCCCGCGATGTGGCCGAGGTGAGGTTCGCCGTTTACATACGGCCAGGCGACAGCGACGAGGATTTTTCGGGGCAAGTGGAGGTTCCGGGTTTCTAGATGGCTGGTGAGTGGGTTGCGAAGACGGCGTTTCAGGTTCGTGCCGACGATGATTTTGTACTGAAATTCATTATAACGAGGGCGTGGCTGAATTCAGTTGAGGTTTTGATTATTACTGGGTGCCTAATTATTGCCAATGGAGAGGCGGTATACGCGGTTTTTCGGTAGGTCGGTGAGTTCGACCGCTTTGTCGACAAGTGTTCGGCCTATAAAGCCGTCTTCTTTTAGTTTGTCGATCAGTTCGATTATTTCGTCGTCGGAAATTTCTGTTGGCTCGGGCTCGCCAGCACCTTCGATAATGACTACGAACTCGCCACGGGGTTCGGTGAAGTGCTTGATTGCTTCTGCGGCTGTGCCACGGAATGTTTCTTCGTGGAGTTTTGTTAGCTCTCGGCAGATGACGAGTTGTCGTTCTGAAAAGATTTTGTCGATGTCGACGAGTGCATCTTTTATTCGGTGCGGAGATTCGTAGGCGACGACCGGTCCTTTTTCGGTTGATGCTTTGACCAGTTCGATGAGTCGTTCTTTTTTCTTTCGAGGGAGGAATCCTATGAACAGGAAGCGGTCGAACGACCATCCGGTGATAGAGAGTGCGGTGACGATCGCTGATGGGCCGGGCAGCGGGATGACTTCGTGACCGGCGGCTACGGCTGCTGCGACGAGTGCTGATCCGGGGTCGCTTATACCGGGTGTTCCGGCGTCGGTTACTACTGCCATATCGCCAGAATCGAGCTTTGCTACGACGGCATCGAGCCGCTCGGGAGAGGTGTGTTCGTGAAGGCTTTCGAGGCGGGGTGAGATGCCCAGATGGCTGAGTAGTTTGCGGGTGACTCGTGTGTCTTCGGCGGCGACAGTAGTCACACTGGCGAGTATTTCTGCCGCACGTTTTGTCAGGTCGGAAAGATTGCCGATTGGCGTTGCCACAACGTAGAGAGTCGACACGGTTTAGGCTTCGCTTCGTTTAGCTTTTGGTGGTGGCAGCGTTGGCCGAATCGAGGATCTTGTCGATAGCGGCGTTGTGCTGGTCGTCGGCGTGGTAGGAACTGCGAACGAGGGGGCCAGAAGCGACGTGCTTGAAGCCCATCTCGAGTCCGGCCTCTTCGAGCTCTTTGAACTCCTCGGGACGCCAGAACCGGATGATCGGGTGGTGGCGTTTCGAGGGGCGCAGGTACTGACCGATGGTGAGGAGGTCGGTGCCGACTTCTCGCAGGTCTGCCATGGTTTCGAGGATTTCGGGTTTAGTCTCGCCGAGGCCGACCATCATTCCCGATTTCGAGGGCATGAACGGGTTGATTTCTTTTACTCGCTTCAAGAGCTCGATCGAAACATCGTAGTTTCCACGTGGTCGAACTTTTCTGAAAACTCGTCGGGTTGTTTCGATGTTGTGGTTGAGGACGTGCGGTCCGGCTTTTACGACGCGTTCGAGAGATTCGAATTTACCTTCGAAATCAGGGATTAGCACTTCAATCTTACAGTCGGGGTTTGTGCGCTTCACCTGGGTGATTGTTTGTTCGAATATGCCTGAACCGTAGTCGGGCAGGTCGTCACGGTCGACTGAGGTTATTACCGCGTAGTTCAGTTCCATCTGCTGGATGGTCGTAGCAACGCGGATGGGTTCTGCGAGGTCAACAGTGCCGGGCCAGCCTGTTTTTACGTTGCAGTAGGAGCAGGCGCGGGTGCAGGTGTCGCCCAGAATCATGAATGTAGCGGTGCCGCGATCCCAGCATTCGCCTATGTTCGGGCAGGCTGCTTCTTCGCAGACTGTGTTCAGCCCCGCGCCTTTGATCTTCTTGCGAATCTCAAGGTAGTTTTCGCCGCCGGGAGCTTTGACTTTGAACCAGTCAGGAAGCTTTCGTTCGCGAGTTGGCGGACCAGTTTTTTCTATCTTGGAAACCAAATATTTATGTTCGATTCGCGTTAGATTAAATGAGAGTCTGGTCGCCCAATTGCGGTGACCGGGGGCGCAGCTGCGCCTGAACTAGTTCAGAATAACAAACATAGTTTGATTTTTCTTAGAACGGGTGGTTGAGTTGGAAATTCTGTTGGGGCGCGTGATTTAGAGATGGCGAAGCGAAAGCGTAGGCGACGCTATGAGGGACCGGATCTGACAGAGCATGTCGATCTGAATCCGGGGGATAAATTTGAGATCACTCTCGGTGAGATTACCGATGCTGGCGACACCTTGACCGAGATCGACGGTGTACCCGTGGTTGTTTCTGGCGGGCTACCCGGCGAGTTCGTGATTGCTGAGGTGCAGAAGCGATTTCCTGAGCGTATTGCAGCCAAGGTGGATCAGGTTTTAGAGCCTGCATCCGAGCGGGTTGAGGCAGAGTGCAAGTACTTTCTCACCTGTAGCGGGTGCCAATGGCAGCACGTTTCGTACGATCACCAACTCACTTTGAAACGCGAACGTGTGCAACGTGAAATCGACAAGTACGAGAATCTTTCGCATGTGAATGTCGACGCTACTGTTGAGAGTGAGAAGCGCCTCAAGTACCGAAATCACGGTCGGTTCACTATCGGTAAGTACGAGGATGCTGGCCAGGTTGGGTATAAGAACATGGTTACCCGCCAGTTTGTGCGTGTCGAAGAGTGCCTTTTAATGGACGACAAGATCAACGAAACGATCGGGCTTGTTCAGGACAAGATGGATGGGCAGACTCAGATGTCGATACGAGTTGGTGCGAACACCGACTCGATGCTTGTTCAGCCACGTATGAATATTTCGGGTTTGAACCTTGTGACTGGTGTGCAGCACTACGAAGAAGAGGTCAGGGGCTCTCGATTCAGAGTGGCTGCGTCTTCGTTTTTCCAGGTGAATACAGGCCAGCTTTCGAAAGCGGTTGATGAGGTACGCGAGTTGCTTGACCTCGACGGTAGCGAGGTGATGGTTGATGCCTACTGTGGTGTCGGCGTGTTCGCTGTGCTTATGTCGCCATATGTGAAGCGAGTTATTGGGATTGAGGAGTCGGCTTCTGCGATCGAAGATGCAGAGTTGAACATGAATGGCGTAACCAACGTCGAGTTCATTGAGGGTAAGACGGAGCATGTTCTTGCTGATTGGGCCGAGGCCGATGAAGTCGATGTGCTGTTGCTTGACCCTCCACGCGTCGGGTGCCACCCGGATGTGCTGGAGTCGGTGAAGAAGTTGAAGCCGAAGAAAGTATTGATGGTTTCTTGCGAGCCTGAGGCGATGGCAAGGGATTTAGATTTACTGTGCGAAGGCGGGATGTACAGGCTGGAGACGTTACGGCCGGTCGATATGTTCCCGCAGACTCGGCACGTGGAGACGATAAGCATGCTTACGCAGCAGGAATCGCGGGACTAGGGCTGTTGGCGAGTTCAGAAACACACACGTTGACTCTCGCTAGCGGGTCGCCAAGGCGCGCTGAGATACTCTCGGAAGCTGGTTTTGAGTTTGATGTAGCACCTGCGGATATCGATGAGGATGCGTTTCTTGTTGATGCCGGAGACTTTTCGAAAGCGGTGCAAGAGTTGGCGATGGCAAAGGCAGAATCGATAGCGGTGGCGGGAGCTGGCGGATACGTGCTCGGCGCTGACACGATCGTTGTTCTGGATGGTGTTGTGCTTGGCAAACCAGAGTCTGCAGATCACGCCCACGCCATGTTGCGCAGATTGAGCGGTAAGTCGCACGAAGTGATCACTGGGGTTGCGGTAATTAATCCGCTGGGAGAAGCTCACACAAAATACGTGAGGACTTCGATTATCTTTCGTAGTCTGAATGATGACGAAATTGCGAAATACGTTTCATCTGGATCGCCACTCGATAAGGCTGGGGGTTATGGCATCCAGGACAGTTCGTTTGCGCCAGTTGCGAGTTACGATGAGTGTTATTTGAACGTTGTTGGGCTGCCTATGTGTGCAACAAGTGAATTGTTAGAACAATCCGGGTTCCCGAATCCCGGTGGAATTGCTTGCCCGGGTCATGCCGGCTCTGATACGACTGAGTCGAGGTCTCTCTGATGAGTTTCTTCGGGCTTGGCGGGTTTGAGCTCCTTCTAATTGGTGCCATAGCGCTATTTGTGCTTGGTCCGAAGCGCTTGCTCGAAGGTATTCGAGAGGGGCGCAAGATCTACACGGATCTGAAGCGGCAGCGTGATGCGCTGCAGACTCTGGTCACCGAGGCGATCGATCTTGAGGATCTCAAGAAGCAGGTGGATCTTGACGGCCTGACGGAAAGTGTGAAGTCGCTGGAGAGTGACCTGGCGTTGGATCAGGTGGCTGATGATGTGCTGAAGTCCGTCGGGGTTGGCAGTAGCTCGATACCGAGAGATGGGCAGTACTCGCAGCCTCCTATCGAGGTTGATCCAGAGATTCGCGATGCGATTCCAGATCTGGACCTGTCTGGTGCAACAGATGACGATGTGTCGGGGGACAAGGACTCGTCGACTAAGCCTGAGTCTGGGAGCGATGCTGGCGAGGTGAAGTCTTGAACGACAGCGCCATGTCGGTTCTGGCTCACATGAACGAGCTGAAGAAGCGGTTGTTCAGGGTGGCTATCGTTGCGGCAATTTTCATCGCTATCGCTGTGGCGAACTTTTCTTTTATCTTCAACCGATTCACCGCTGATTCGCGAGAGTTGATCGAAGCCGCTGGCGGGGACATTATTCAGCTGACTCTCACCGAGGCGTGGGTGGCGGCTGCCAAGTTGGCGGTTATGGTCGGGCTGACAGCTGCGTTCCCTTATTTCCTTTTTGAAATGTCGAGATTCTTCCAGCCGGGTCTTAAGGCGAACGAGAGGAAATACGTTTATTTTCTGATCCCTGGTGCGATGATTTCGTTCACAATCGGTGCTGTTTTCGCCTACGTGATTCTAATTCCTCGGTTGTTCGAGTTCATGCTGCAGTTCCAGAGCAGCCTGGCGATTCCTCAGATCACAACAGCTTCAGTGATTTCGATGACTGTCGGGATTATCTTCTGGCTTGGAACAATATTCGAGCTTCCGATAGTGATGTTCCTGCTCGCGAAGATCGGTTTGATTACCTCGAAGTGGTTGAAGACAAAACGGCGCTGGATGATCCTGGTGGCGTTTGTGTTCGGTGCGGCTGTAACGCCAACCGATCCTATTTCGCAGATTATCGTTGCGGTCCCTGTGATGTTGCTTTTCGAGATAGGGATGCTGCTGGTGAAGTTTGCCGAACGAGGGCGCGAGAAGCAGGACGCTTGAGCGTCGTACTGGTTTTCGTGCGTGGATTTAGGGCCGGGCAGCCGATTCGCTAAAGCAGAATTAGCTGGCTTTTGCGTCGTCGTTACTGTCGTCTGAATCGGAGGTTTCGTCCTTCGATCCGATAGCAGATTTGAACTCGTTTATCGCCTGGCCCATTCCTTTGCCGACCTGCGGCAGTTTGCCTACTCCAAACAGGAGTAAGACGATAACGAGGATGATGGCGATTTGCGCAATGCCAAAGTTCTGGAACACAGATAAAGCTCCGAGTGGTCCCGATTTCAGATGGAACTTGTTGAATTGAACCGGGGTTCGAGTTCAAGTATACGCTGAGACTTTTCGTGCGCCTAACGAAAGCGTGAGGTTTTCTGGAGGGTTGCGCGCCGGATTCGCTGGCAGCAGCGTGAGTACTAGCCCAGGTAGCGCCAGACAGCGACAACCCTGCTGAGCACCTCGACATCTCTGGACGGGAAGGTCATGGCCTGCATCTGGGAGTTTGCGGGCTCGAGACGTATACGCGGACCTTCTGCGTAGAAGTGCTTGAGGGTAGTCGTGTTATCAGACTTTATTCGCACCGCAGCCATTTGTCCGTTTCGAACTGAACTGGCCTGTTCCATGATCACGAGATCACCATCGGAAATGAGCGCATCGATCATAGATTCGCCACGTACTTTTAGAGCGTAGACGCCGTCGCCTGTGCCGGTGATCGCTTGAGGAAGATCGATCAGTTCAGAGCCTGACAGATCAGACCATGTGTCGTTTTCTGGCATTGGGAACGGAGATCCCGCAGCGATTGTTCCGAGTAGAGGAACAGCGACGGTCTCGATCCTCAGCGGCTCGGGTGTTTCATCACGGTGATTTGCGAGGGTGAGTCCGCGTGATACCTCTGAGTGACGGTTCAGGTAACCGCTTTCGTTCAAGCGGTCGAGGTTGTAAGAGACGACCGAGGTTGAACTGATTTCGCAGCCCGCCTGGATATCGCGGATTGTCGGTGGGTAATCGTGTTCGTCAATGAACTCCTCGATGAACGACAGGATTGTCAGTTGCTTTTCGGAGAGTTTTTTCATCTATTTGGTCTCTGGCCTGACCGTGACTCTTTCGAGTTGCCGGTGAACTTGCCGCTACGGGAATATTCGCACTAATGTTCTGAAAATTATCAGCCGTATATCTGAAATGTCAATCGGCGGTGTCACCTGATTACGATCATAAGTTCGAAATCGGCAATAATTAAGAGGTGTCAGCGTACGGATCGGGGAAAATGCCGGGTACCAGACCGCGCCGTTTGGGTTCTGGGGGTTTTGGCTATGGAGCGCCGGTGAGCGATTCGCAGGCGATGCCGTCGCTATCGCCATCCAGCCTGTGGGGATCGGCGTTTGGCCCTCCCGCTGCGAGATAGAAATCCTGGGCCTGCTGCCAGCTGGTGAAATCTCCGCAGTTACGATCTTCACCTAAAGGATCGAACACAGTAGTTGAAGTAGCGGTTGGTTGTGGTGGAGTTGCGGCTGGAACGGACGTGGGTGTAGCCGCTGATGGAGGGATTTGAGTTGGCGCTGGTGTGGGAGTTGCTCAAGGAACGGAAGTTGGAGTTGGAGATTCCTGTTGAACGGCAGTCGGTATAGCTGTCGGCGCTGCGGTTGGTGATGGCGATGGATCGACGGTAATCACGGTTGGATCTGATGCAGCCGTGGGCGTAAACGTGGCTGAGGGAATTGTGGTGGGCGTAGCGGCGGCTGGGACTTTGGTTGGTGGAGCTGCTGCCGGAGGTGTGGGTGTGTTAACGTGATTGCGGGTGCCAGCACTGTGGCTTCGGGAGCGCGAACCGTAGGCACGGCTGTACTGGTTGGTGGAGGAGATATGGTTGGGGTGGCCGTAACCACAACCGTAACCGTGATGTAGATGATGATCGGCGTCGGCGTTGGGTCGGTCTTGCTTTCAACCGTTGGGTTGGGGGTTGAAACGGTTACTGTGGGTTCCGAAGAACACGCACTAAACAGAACAAGAACGACAAGAGCGATCCCGAGCAGGAACGTTTTAGTGGTTGTGGCCTGAGTGATCATGCTCAGAGTGGTCATGCCCTGAATGGTCGTGGTCGGAGTGATCGTGAGCGTTCTGGCTATGGTCGTGTCTGGCATGCGGATCGAAAGCAGGGGCAGGTGGTGGTGTCGGCGGTGGTGCAGGAATCGACTGCTCGTGTCCATGCGACGGGTCGAGCCCACCGGGATGAATTGGGTGATCGTCGCCGAACGATATACCTTCGAGTTCGCCTGGAGGTCCGCCAACGGAATCGGCCTGGCCGAATGCAACGTAATGTGGGGGTTGGCCTTCGAAAACGAGATAGGCCGATTGGTTACTTGACAGCGATTCGTGTCCGCCGAACCATGAAATGAGCGGACCGTTCACCATTTGGATTGGGCCGTCTTTTGCAGGTCTTTTCACGTCGGTGTTTATTTCACCGGTGCCGGAAGGCCCTATGCCCCATTTTGAGGGGCCGTCGTAGTCGCCCGGTACTACGAATCGCCATCGTGGTAGCAGGCCTTTCCATGGAGCGACTTCAACCGCGACACGATCTTCCACACCTTCAAAGGGATGATGGATTCGCCAGTTGTACTGGGTGTCGCCGGATTCGGACGGTGGACCGGGCTGATGGGTGTCGGCCGCATGGTCGTGGGAGTTTTCTGGACCCTGAGTCAACGGGTGCCTCCCGGTTAGCTAGAGAGCTTGTTGTACTGCTTGGTAATTCGTGACTTCTTGCGAGCGGCGTTGTTTCGGTGGAGTACGCCTTTGCTAACTGCTCGATCGAGCGCAGAAATTGCGTCGCGTAATGAGGTGTCAGACTCGTCAGATTTTGAACCGTCGGTGATTACTTCGACCACAGCTCGTACTCGGCTGCGGGTGAATGACCGTGTGGATCGGTTTCGTGCGGCTTTGCGGTCTTGAGCGCGCAAAGTTTTAGCGGCGGGCATTGATGTTCCTTGGTAACTGTTCGAAGTGCGGAGAAATCAATTATAAGCGTAAATTCTTGCTCATATTGCTACGAGTTATTTATTTCGCTTACCCGGAAGACAGAGTCAACACCGGGAATCGTTTCCACGCGGGAGAAGAGCCGACTTAACTGCTCTACACCAGTAGTGTACACCGTAAGTGAGACCGTACAGGCATTGGTTTTTTCGTCTTCGTCGGAAGAAAGTGAGTGAATATTGACGTTTTCGGATGAGACAACGTTCGTGATGTCTCGGATCAGGCCGACACGGTCGAACGCCTTTATCTGCAATCGAGAGGCGTAAGTGGTTTCGTAATGGCCCCACGCAACGGGTATGTGGCGATCGGTATCTTCGGTGTCACGGAGTATTGAGCAGTTATACCTGTGGACTGTTACACCGCTGCCCCTGGTTAGGTATCCGGTGATCTCGTCACCGTAAACGGGACTGCAGCAGCGTGCAATCCTGGTGAGCAGCCCGGATTCGCCCATAACGACTAGGCCGTTGGTCTGGTCGGTTGGCGGTTTGCCAGGTGTGATCTCCGGGAGGAACGCGTCATCGGGTTCAGGGCTGAGCGTTTCGGCTACTCTCGCGATTGAAATTTGGCCTGTGCCGAGGGCTTCGGATAGTTCGTCAAAGCTTTCATAGTCGAGGCTGGCGACTATCTCTTTTTCGTTGTACTTGAGACCCAGTCGACGCAGTTCTTTCTTGAGCAGATCTTTACCGCGGCGTATGTTGCTCTGGCGTTCCTGTTTGCGGAACCACTGTTTGACCTTCGTGTGTGCGCTACCCGTGACCAGGTATCCAAGATCGGTGTTTAGCCAGTCGAGGCTGGGTCCTCGTGGGATTCGGGCTTTTCGTATTTCGACAACGTCGCCGTTGTTCAGCGGGGTGTTTAGCGCAGCGAGTTTGCCGTTAACGATTGATCCAACGGTGTTGTGCCCGAGATCGGTGTGAATGCGATAGGCAAAGTCGATGGGAGTCGCGCCCGCCGGCAGATCCTTTACGTCGCCTTTAGGCGTGTAGACGAATACCTGGTCTTGCAGAATATCGGTGCGAACAGTGGCGAGGTATTCCTCATCACCCGAAACTTCGCGCTGCCAATCGAGCAGTTGGCGCAGCCAAGACATCTTGGTTTCGAAGTTGTCTTCTTTATTAGATCCTTCGTCGCCTTCTTTGTACATCCAGTGAGACGCAACACCCTCTTCTGCGGTGTCGTGCATTTCCTTGGTGCGTATCTGCACTTCGATCGGGAAGTTCCCTGGGCCGCGTACAGATGTGTGCAGCGACTGGTACATATTTTCTTTTGGGCTCGCGATGTAATCGTCGAACTGGCCTGGTACGGGGCGCCACTTCGAATGTACGACGCCCAGCGCTGCATAGCAGTCGCCAACGGTTTCGGCTACGACGCGGATGGCGATCAGGTCGTAAATCTCGTCGAATTGTCGACCCATGCGTTCGTAGCGCTGTAGTTTGTTGTACGTGCTGTAGAGGTGCTTCACTCGACCATCGACATCGGCGTTGATGCCTGCTTTTTCGAGTGGTCCCTTGATCGCTTTTACTGCAGCCTCTGTGTAGATTTCTCGTTCTGCGCGTTTTCTGTTTACAAGCCTAGAAATCGACTTGTACTGACGTGGCATCAGGTATCGGAAAGCCTGATCTTCGAGTTGCCACTTCATATCGCTCATGCCCAATCGGTGAGCCAGCGGTGAGTAGATGTCGAGCGTTTCGCGTGAAATGCGTTGCTGCTTGGGCACCGGCAGGTGTTGGAGCGTCTGCATGTTGTGGAGGCGGTCGGACAGCTTGATGAGGACTACTCGGACGTCTTCCGCCATGGCAACGAGCATCTTGCGGAGTGATGCGGCGCGTGTAGCCTCGGGTGAAGCGATTTGCTTCATCATGGCGCTGTTTTCAGTGATCATGTCGAGGCGTTTTAGCTTTGTTACGCCATCGACTAGCTTTGCGACTTCATTTCCGAATTCTGATTCGAGTTCGGCGAAGCTGATCCCGCAGTCTTCCATCACGTCGTGAAGAAGAGCGGCCTCGATCGTCGTGGTATCGAGTTTCATATCTGCCAGGCGTAGTGCCGTGGCTATTGGGTGTTCGATGAACTCTTCACCCGAATCGCGTTTTTGGCCATCGTGGGCTTTAATCGCGTAGTCGAGAGCGGCGTGAACCGAGGCGGCACGATCCTGCGGGAGGTACTTGTTGACCGAGTGCAGGAGAGCTTTTACTGATTCGCTCTGTTGGGTGGTTGTCATAAATTGCTGGCGTATCGCCGAATATTATCTCCACGCTTAAGCGTGTCGTACAGTCCATTCTAATTGTTTGATGAAACTTAGGTCGATAGCGGAACATACGCGACTGACTCGTGTGTTCAGAGTGCGGTGCACACGGTTCTAGGCTTACGAGCCGTATAAACGTGCGATTTCATCTCGATCGAACGTGGGGAGTGGCTCTTTTGTTCCGTCGGTGATACGCAGGAGCCCTTCTTCGGGTTCGGTGATTTTTCCGATGACGCTCGCTGAAATTCCGGAGCGGGTAAGTGCGTCGATGATGCTGCTCGAGCCTTCGGGTGCAGCTGTGATCAGGAGTGCGCCCGATGCTATTAGTCCCCAGGGATCCAATTTGAGTGCGGCACAGATAGCTTGAGTTTCCGGGTAGATTGTCACCTTACTGGCGTCGATTGCTATCCCTGTTCGAGATGCTCCTGCCATTTCGTCGAGCGCCCCTGCCAGTCCGCCTTCGGTGGGATCATGCATGGCTGTTACATGCCCTGTTTCAGTGGCGATTCTTGCTGCTTTTACGATTGAGATGCCGGGTGAATCGAGGAATTTTGATGCAGATGAGATTTCGGATTCTGAAAGTCCGGCCGCGAGTAGATCGGCTTTACTTTCGCGGGCGATGATGGCTGTGCCTTCGATAGCGATACCCGAGGTGAGGATCACATCGTTTCCGGGTATTGCCGATGATGTTTTGACTGTTTCGGAGGGTGCGGCTTCACCGAGCATCGTTCCCGCGATTATCGGACGAGGAAGTCCGACAGTTATTTCGGTGTGACCGCCGATCAGGGTTATGCCTAGTTCACTTGCAGCTGTGTGTAGTTGCTGAAAAATCTCTTGTGCGGTCGAGGCTGGTTCGTTTTCCGGAAGCAGCAGTGTTCCGAGGAACCATTTAGGGGTTCCTCCAGATGCGGCGATATCGTTGGCGTTAACCTGGATTGCGTACCAACCTATTCGGTCGGTGGCGAAAGTGATCGGATCTGATTTAGCGATCAGGGTCGTGCTGCCAAACGAGACGAATGCTGCATCCTCACCGACGCCGGGTCCCAGCAGGATGCGCTGATCCTTTGGGAGCCCGAGTTCACTTAGAAAACTGGCAAGCAGATTGGGAGGGAGTTTTCCTGCTTTCAGTCGTCTGTTAGCAAGTTCGTCAGTCATTTTGGTGAGTCTGTCTACGGTATTGCAGTTGGCAGGCTTGGAATGGGATCGCCTGTGAGGTACGGCCCGATTATGTTACCGATCACGGTACCGGTGCCTTGCATCCCGTTCCAAAAGACATCGAATGCCTTGTAGTTTTCTTCACAGATAAATTCGATTTCGACATCACCGTTTGGGGTTTCAAAGTCGAGCCTGAAGATGGTGTTGCATGCCTGGGCAACCGGAAGGTTTGTGTCGAGGTCGAAGATGTTTGCGAGCAGATTCGTGTCTGCCTTGGACATTTCTCTTCGGACAACAAAATTACCGGTATCTGTGTCTCGGCGCATCAGCGTGAGTTTAGTTGCGTCGTGAAGGTCAGCGCTCTGCGAGATGTTCACGGTCGGGTCGGTTATCGGATTGATCTCACTGCATCTTCTTACGACTGAATCATCGTGATTCGAGTGGTATTCCCAGAAGTTCGTGCCGTTGGTTATCACGTAGACGGTCCCCGTGTAGGGGGCAGCGGATGTGTTGTAGTAAACGCCCGGGTTGGGGCAGCCGAGTGCGGCGTTGCTCCACTCTGCAGTTCCGACCGAAGAAATGGATTGTGTTTCGAAGTTAACACCTTTTTCAGCGTGGAGTCGTCCCATTTCAAATGTATGAGAAGCCGGGGGTGGGGGTGTTGGTGTTGCCGTGGGCGCCCGAGTAGGAGTGATGGTAGGCGCTGGAGTTGGCGTTGGGCCGGGTGTGCTCGTGGGCGGCGGGACCGGGGTTACTGTGGGGCGAGCTGTGGGTACAACGGTCGGTACGGTTGTTGCCGATGGGGCTGGTTTCGTTGCGGTCGGTTGCTGTGTGGATTCGTTGTTTGATGATGAACAAGATCCAACAACGGCAGTCAAGAATATTGCGGCAATGGCCAGGAAGGTGGGGCGAATTGGACTTTTCAATTAAATGTTCTCGTTGATATGGGATATGGGATTTGAGTTCGGTGGACGGTTTGTTATTCCATCACGATAAATTCGTACGTTGAATCAGAATTGGTGATGTCGACGAGTGCCCAGGTTTGTCATGGATTGGTGTTTGCTTCGTCAGCGGAGTCTTCAGAAATGGCGACCTCGATAATGATCGATGTTCCCTGTTCAGCTAGGTACGCTCGGACAGCGAGCGGATCGGGACTGGATGCAACCCAGCCGCCGATCAGGACTTCTTATGCCCACTCGATTTCATCGACGGCGATGCTCGCCATGCCTGATCGTGTGGAGTTAAATTCAGCGACATCTTCCTCAGATCTAAGTACGTAGATAGTCTCAAGGTCGGATTCGGTGGACTCGGTTGCCCTAACGATATTTCGGGCGGGTTCGACCGGTACTAGCTGGAGAGCTGATTCGCAGAGTGCGCCTGTTCCGGCGCCCTGGTCTGCGTCGTACTCGTAGAGTGTTCCGTCGTATTGCATGAGTAGCCGGTAGCCGGGTATCAGGTACGCCCCTGTGATCGAATCGGGTTCCGGGTAGCAGCCCGGGTTTCGATCTGTCCACGTTTCATCTTCGAAAAGGATTTTTCGCGGGGCGTCGGGACTGATGCCGAGTCTTGTGGCAAGAAGTGCTCTTGCCGTTTCTTCCAGAATTTCTGCTGGGTTTCCAACCTGAACGTTTGCGGGGGTTGGCTGTGCGACATCGGGAGTTGGGAGTGAGTCAGTGTAGAAATCTTCGCAGGCAGTGAGCAGGATCACAAAAATCACTGCTAACGCGAGGGCAGGAAACCGATGATGAGTTTTTGGGGGTGTGGTAATTCGGGACATACGCGGGTTGTCAGGCGTGCTTGTTGTTCGGGCTACGCGCAGTAAGTGGAAAGCATTGTTGATGCCACCGCTATGAATTGTAGGTGCTACAGCGTTACGAGTGCCTTATTTGAATGTGACGAATTTCACTGAAAGTTTCACTTAACTGAATCATGGGTTGAAGTGTTACCATGCGGCAGGTTCAAGCTATAGTTCGTGCATACGAATAAATAACTTCGCTTGGCTGTCTGATGTTTCGTATGTGTATTTTTACGAACAAAACAGTTAGTGAAATTTCCTCATGGGTCTTTCATATTCCCCAATTGATGGGATGAAATAAATGTGTATGCTTGAGGTAAGGATTTCTATATACGAATGAATTAGGACGTACTGACGAACCGCCATAAGCGATCGTTGGCTCATGTATTACTGGATCTGGGAGACTTTCGAATGGGCAATAGCATTGCCAAGGTTCTGCGCGTATCGGTCGTTATTACACTCTACGCGATTTTGATTGCGGCAGCGGTTTCGTGCACATCCGACAAGGGCACGTCGGAGGCTGAATCACTTATTGTCTATTCAGGACGAAGTGAGTCTCTCATAGCACCGTTGATTGCCGACTTTGAAGAAGTTACAGGCATCACGGTAAAGGTGAACTACGGTTCGACCGGGCCTCTTGCTGCGACTCTTCTCGAAGAAGGGAAGAACACTCCGGCAGATGTTTTCTTCGCGCAGGATCCCGGCGGACTCGGTGCGGTAGAAGCACTGCTTGCTGAGTTGCCATCGGATATTTTGCAATCGGTGCCGAAATGGGCGCGTGATCCAGAGAGCAAGTGGGTGGGTACTTCGGGTCGCGCACGTGTGGTGGTTTACAACACGGATATGCTGACCGAGGCTGATCTACCTGATTCGATTGAAGATTTCGCCAAGCCCGAGTGGAAAGGCCGAATTGGATGGGCGCCGACTAACGGTTCACTCCACGCGATGATCACCGCGATGCGTCAGGAGTGGGGTGAAGATCGAACTCGTGACTGGCTCGAAGGAATTGTTGCGAACGAGCCGAAGATCTACGCGAAAAACACCCCAACGGTTGCCGCCGCTGGTTCAGGTGAGATTGAGGTTGGTTTCGTAAATCACTACTACCTGCACAGGTTCATTGCTGAAGAAGGCGAGTCGTTCGCGGCTCGAAACTACTACACGAGAGCGGCTGATCCCGGATCGGTGATCTTAGTCGCAGGAATCGGGATGTTCGAGGAGTCCGACAATAAGGAAACCGCCGAGCGTTTTATCAAATTCTTGCTCAGCGCCTCGGGTCAGCAGTACTTCTCAGCACAGACGTATGAATTCCCACTGAACGACAATGCCAAGCCGAACAGCTTGCTTCCGGCGGTGGAAGATATTACAAAGCCGTCGATTGATCTTGGCGACCTGATTGACCTTGCAGGAACTCAAGACTTATTGAGGGAGGTTGGGGCCCTTCCGTAAGGGCCAGTGCAGATTCGATCTGCGACCGCATGATGATCCGAATGTGTGAACTGCACACGTTGGAGAGGGTTGGTCGATGCTTACCGTCCGACAGGCGGGTTTTGCTGGCCGACAGGGGGGCTGTGCTGGCGTGACCTTCTCGAACGTCATATCAACCGGTTGGAAGACCACCGATGGCAAACGGCCGCCGGCGTTCCTAGTAGCGTCGTCGGCCGCTGTCGCGCTTGCGGCGTTGATACCAGTTGGGTACCTGCTTGTCAGGTCGGCAGGAGCTGGAACGGAGTGGATCGACGCGATATGGCGGACCAGTACAGCTGTCATAGTTGGGCGTACTTTTCTTCTGATCGTACTGGTCACGATTATTTCTGTGGCGGTTGCAGTTCCGGTGGCGTGGCTCACTGTTCGATCGAATATTCCGCTTCGCAAGGTGCTTTCGGTTGCTTCGGTTTTACCGCTGGTTTTACCCAGTTTTGTGATGGCGACGACGGTGATCGAGATGTATTCGCCCAGAGGCGTAATTCAGGGTTGGCTGTCGGGGCTGGGAGTGAACGAACTGCCTGAGATTTACGGTCTTGGCGGTGCAACGCTTGTATTGGTTTTGATGACTTACCCCTACGTTCTGCTGACGGTTCGTGGCGCGCTTCGCAGGATGGATCCGGCATTGGAAGAGGCTGCACGAGCGATGGGTTATGGACCTGTTCACACGTTCCGGGCAGTAACGTTGCCGATGCTTCGTCCGGCGATTGCTGGCGGATCGTTGCTCGTTGCTCTGTACACGCTCAGTGATTTCGGTGGAGTGGCGCTGCTTCGGTACCAGACGTTCACGTCAACGATCATGATCCACTACGAGTTGATAAACCGAACATTAGCCGCTGCACTTTCGTTGGCTCTGGTAATCATCGCTGTGATGCTGTTGCTGGGTGAAGGGTTTACACGTGGGAGCGGTGCGTATCATCGCAGTACTGTTGGCGCCGTCCGAAGCTCCCGGCGAGTCGATCTGGGGCGACTCCGCTGGCTTGGTGCGGCGGCGGTTGGACTACCGGTGTTGATAGGGCTTGTTATTCCTGTGGGTGTTCTTATTCACTGGCTTGTGCGGGGCTTGCTGAACAATCAGGAGTTGATTCCGTTGTTGATCCCGGCTCGGAACTCTTTGTTTGTATCTCTATTAGCTGCTGTGGTTACGGTGATGGCGGCGTTACCTGTCGCGATACTTGCTGTTCGGTTCCGGAGTCGAATGAGTCGCCTATTCGAACGTTCGATATATATCGGGTTTGGTTTGCCGGGTGTTGTAGTGGCACTTTCCTTAGTGTTCTTTGGAATCAACGTTGCACACCCTCTGTATCAGTCGATATGGATGCTGGTGTTTGCGTATGGTGTACTGTATTTGCCCGCGAGTCTGGGTCCGCTGCGAAGTTCGTTACTGCAGGTGAGCCCGAGAATTGAAGAGGCGGCTCAGAGTCTCGGGCGTTCTCAGTGGCGAGTGATATTTTCCGTGACGATTCCGCTTGTAATGCCGGGTGCTCTTGCGGGTGGTGCGATGGTGTTCCTGCTGACAATGAAAGAACTTCCGGCAACTTTGATACTTTCACCGATCGGATACAAAACGCTTTCGGGGTCTATTTGGGATGCCGCATCAGATGCATTCTTCGCGAAGACCGCTGCAGCCGCCCTGGTGCTGGTCCTGGTGGCAGGTGTTCCAACGGCATATCTGACCTTGCGTGGTCACGGTGATAAGTCGGGCGTTTCGGACAGTTCAATGAAGTTCGGTGAGGCGTCACGATGAGAATGCCCTGGAACCGGAAATCAGATGCTCCGATGCCTTCTCCGGGTGCCGCAGCTCTGGCCGCGTTGGCGGTAGCTGGATCCGCTTCGACTGAGACAGGTGTGATTCATCTTGAGGGAGTCGAGTGCAGCTATACGGGATCCGATGGGCCAGCGATCAGTAATTTCAACTTGCGCGTTCTACCCGGTGAGTTCGTAAGCATTCTGGGTAGAAGTGGAGCCGGAAAAACAACTGCTCTGAGGGTTGTTGCGGGGCTTGAACAGGTTTCTTCAGGGTATGTTCGTGTTGGTGGGCAGCTCGTTGGTTCGTCGTTTGTTCATGTGCCCCCGGATCAGCGCAGAATCGGGCTTGTATTCCAGGATTACGCTCTGTTCCCTCATCTCTCGGTTGAACGAAACGTGGAGTTCGGCCTCAAAGATTTGTCGCCGCAAGAGAAGAGCGTACGTATTTCTTCGGTTCTCGAATTGGTGGGCATGAGCGGTTACGAATCACGGTACGTCCACGAACTCTCAGGTGGGCAGCAGCAGCGAGTTGCGATTGCACGAGCGCTCGCACCCGACCCTGTTGCGCTGTTGCTTGATGAGCCGTTCAGCAATCTTGATCGCCAGCTGAGAGCTGCTCTAAGACGAGATATAAAGAAGATCGCTACCGAATCTGGGGCGACGACGTTGCTGGTTACCCACGATCGTGAGGAAGCGCTCGCGACGTCGGATCGAATTGCGGTTATGGGTGATAACAGCATTGATCAGATCGGTACTCCCGAAGAGATGTATCAGAACCCGGTTTCGGCATCTGTTGCCAGATTAATCGGTCCCTGTGAGTTGATTCCGGGGGTGTTCAGGGGTGGTGTTGTGGTCACCGAAGCTGGTGCGTTCCCGACTCGGATTACAACTGATGATTCGATTCCCGACGGTCGGCAGGTGCTTGCGCTGATGCGTGCGTCGGAGCTGGAGATAGAGCCTGCTGAAGAGGGTGAGCAGAGGGCTGCGACGATCGAGCTGAGGGAGTTTGAGGGCGAGTTCAGCGAGTACAGCATAAGGCTAGATTCGGGGACGTTGCTTCGTGTTCGAAGACGTGCAGCGAACGGGCTCGAAACAGGCAGCAGGGTGAGGATTCAGACGCGCAACGGCTCGAAGGTGATTGTGTTCCCGAGTTGATCCGTTCGAGAATCAATCATTGTTAGCGTTCTGCCCTTGTTTGATTTCGGCACGTAGACTTTCCGAATGGATAAAGACGGATATTTTGACGAGAACGTTGCCGCGACCTACGACAGGGATGTGGAGCATAAGTTCGATCCCGAAATTTTAAATCCTGCGGTTGATTTTTTAGCTGATCTCGATGGAGACGGTCGTGCATTAGAACTCGGTTCGGGGACAGGGAGGACTACCCTGCCCCTCACCAGCCGTCGAGTGCCGGTAGCGGGAATCGAGTTATCGGTTGCGATGACCGACAGGTTGCGCGCAAAGCCGGGTGGAGAGGAGATTGATGTCACTATCGGTGACTTTGCGACCGCGAAGGTTGACGGGTCGTTCAAAGTTGCCTACCTGGTGTTCGGCACGATCTCGAATCTCACGACGCAGGCGGCTCAAGTTGCGTGC
>Ga0114996_10000563_pt1 | contig 51969 bp, 52 predicted proteins | sample ArcticOcean_MG_C_4_FD_87039 | JGI IMG/M metagenome (GOLD analysis project Ga0114996, IMG submission 87039) | Marine microbial communities from western Arctic Ocean - ArcticOcean_MG_CB4_134 | ecosystem: Environmental > Aquatic > Marine > Oceanic | place: Arctic Ocean: Canada Basin | collected... | reverse complement strand
TCGAACATGGAAACAGGCGCTGAACCAGTTTGCCATCCTGTTCCAAGATCGCTTTCCGTCTTCAATATATTGATAGCGGAAAATACAAGAAACGGTCGCTTACACGGAAGATCGGATACCTCCGCGCTGCGCGCTTCAAAGCTTCGGGACCCACCATTACAGCGTAGCCCTACCGCCACCAACCCGTCGTCACCCTCCCCCGACTTGATCGGGGGATTGACCGGGTGATCCAGGGACGCAGGGGCAGTGGGATCGGAGTCCCGAAACTCTGAAAGGGAATTTAAGGCCGCGCGCAGCGCATTCCTTTTTTCTCATTCTCTTTCTCCTCTGTGTTCTCTGTGTCCTCTGTGTCCTCTGTGTTGGAATCCCTTTTCTTTCTTCTCACCGTCTCACTGTCTCTGTGGTTAAACTATCTTGAGGTGGAGGGAGCGCATTATCGGAACAGCCCGCGCCGCTTTTCTCGCGGCGCCGCGCCTGATACAGATCGCGCCATGAAATCGGCTAACCTTGGAAGGACTTCCGAATGGAGGAGACCAAAATTGACCGCGCCGCCATGGGACGCTTGGCTAAAGCAATGGTTTTTATCTGCGGGGCGGATCATCTGACGACAGTGGCCCTTAAAGAAGCCGCCGAAAGTGGTTCTGAAAAGGATATCAAGAAAGCGCGCGCGCTATTTCTTAGATTGAAGTCTGGAGACCGCATGGCTGCATTGACCATGATATCAGATTGATCGAGAAGCATCGTCACTTTAACCCGCTGGGCACTTCGCAAATTTATTCGCGGCGCCTTCCAAGCCGCCCTGGATGCCCCGAACAAGTCGGGGCCTGACGAAAGGGTATATGGGCGCCGCGATAGATCCCGTGACCGCATTCACAACACACCCACCCCAAATCTATTTGTGCGAAAAGATGTCCTGCTCGGACCAGCCGGCGAGGTCCAGGGTTACCCGGTGGGTGAGAAACTCGAAACAGGCGGTGGCCAGATCGAGGCGGCCTTCGCGGACCAGCTTGGTCTGCAATTCATCGCGCAACCGGTGCAGATAAAGCACATCGGCGGCGGCATATTCCAATTGCTCCGGGCTCAAATTCTCGCCGCCCCAATCGGATTGCTGCTGCTCCTTGGACATCTGCACGCCAAGCAGCTCGGCCGAGATATCGGAAAGGCCGTGATCGCCGGTATAGGTGCGCGCCAGCTTGGAGGCGATCTTGGTGCAGAATACCGGTGAGCACTCGACGCCCAGATGATGGCGGACGGTGGCGATATCGAAGCGCGCATAGTGGAAGATTTTGGTGACGCCCGGATCGGTGAATAGCGCCTTGAGGTTGGGCGCATCGTAGGCGCCGGCGGAAAGCTGCACCACGTGGGCGTTGCCGTCGCCCGCCGATAGCTGCACCACGCAAAGGCGGTCGCGCAAGGGGTTGAGCCCTAGCGTTTCGGTGTCGACGGCGACGCTATCGCCGAAATCAATATCCGCCGGTAAATCGCCGCGATGAAGATCGATCGCCATGTTGGTGCAATTCCTCACCGGTTTTCATTCGGCGGATCAGTCAATTTGGTACCCAGGAGAAGACTCGAACTTCCACGGCCTTGCGGCCACTGGCACCTGAAGCCAGCGCGTCTACCAATTCCGCCACCTGGGCGCCGTTCCGGCAACTGACCATCTCGCCGCCAATTCGCGTGGTACCTATCCGATCCCACCCTGTCAACCGGGATTGTCCGTAATCGCCCATCATCGCTGCCTTGCGGTTGTCGCACCGGGGCGGAAGGACTATGTATGCTTTAAGGGATTTACGGGTATTCGGCGAGGATCAGAATATCATGAGCAACAGCATCGTTACCGTATTCGGCGGTTCCGGCTTTCTGGGCCGCCATCTGGTGCAGCGGCTGGTGGCCGGCGGCGCCATCGTCCGCGTCGCGGTGCGCGATCCCGAAGACGCGCACTATATGAAAACCATGGGCGATGCGGGCGCCGTCGTGCCGATGGCCGCCGACATCACGGATTTGGAAACCACCCGCGCGGCGGTCGCCGGCGCCGATGCAGTGGTCAACCTGGTGGGCAGGCTGGCCGGCAATGCCGCCGCCTTTCAGAAACTACATGTGGACGGCGCGGCCAATCTGGCGAAACTGGCCAGCGATGCCGGGGTGCGCCACTTCGCGCATATCTCCGCGCTGGGCGCCGATGCGAGTTCGCCGTCCAACTATGCCCGCACCAAGGCCGAGGGCGAGGCAGCGGTGCGCTCCGCGTTTCCGGGCGCCGTGATCCTCCGCCCGAGCGTCATCATCGGCCCCGAAGATAAGTTCTTTAACCTGTTTGCCGGATTGGCGCGCTTTACCTGGTTCTTGCCCGTGCTCGGCGGCCCGGCGATCCCGACGCTGAAATTTTTCCATGACGGCGCGCCGCTGGTGATCGATTTCTTTGGCAATGGCGGCGCCCGCTTTCAGCCGGTCTATGTGGGCGACGTGGCCGATTGCATCGTTGCCGCCCTGGCCGGCGGCGAAGGCGTCCGAGGCAAGACGTTCGAGCTTGGCGGGCCCCGCGCCTACTCGGCGAAAGAGATTATGGAATTGATGCTGGCCCATACCGGGCGCCGGCGTATTTTGTTTCCGGCGCCGTACTGGTGGCTGTCGATGCTCGGCTGGTGGATCGAGAAACTGCCCTGGCCGCTATTGACCACCGATCAGGTGCGCCTTATGCGCAAACCTAACGTTGTTTCGGATGGCGCCCTTACCATGACCGATCTCGGCGTCACCGCGACCCCCGCCGATGCGGTATTGCCCCTCTACCTGGCGCGTTTCCGCCTCGCCCGGGAGCGGCATTTGGGCGCCGCTTAAGAGCGCACTAACTAGAGCGCCGCGCCCTGGCCCGGCTCGATGGGCAGCCCCGCCTTGGCGATGATCTCGCCATATTCGCGCAGGAAGATGGAGCCCTTGACGGTGCGCTGTACAAGCACGCTGCGCCGGTCGAAGTCATCCTCCTTGCGGCGCACGAAATCCAGCTTGCCGAGCTTGTCGAGGGCGCGGGTGACCGCCGGTTTCGATATGTTCAGCGAATCGGCGAGGCCGCGCACCGTGTGCGGCGCTTCGGTCATATAGACCTGCAGCAATACCGCCATCTGGCGGGCGGTCAGGTCCGGCGCATCCCGGCGCACGCCTTCGGCAAAGGTTGTGCACCACATTTCCAGGGCCTGATTGGGGCTAATTTCCATGACCGCCGCCGGTATCTCGTTACGTTACCGTATCGTTTTACGTCCATTTTCGTTGCATGCCAACACATTCATTTTGGCGGCGCACCGAACCGCTTCTCGATGGCGCCGAACACGGCGCGAATGGCCATCGCCTCGCCGCCCACCGGGCGCCCGGGCTTGGCCGCTATGTTCCAGCCCATCAGGTCCACATGCGCCCAGGATTTGGCGCCGTTGATGAATTCCTCCAAAAACAAAGCCGCCGTGATGGCGCCGCCGAAGCGCCCTTCCGGCGCGTTGGTCAGGTCCGCAGTGGCGCCGTCCACCATTTTGCGATAGGCGGCCCAGAGCGGCAAACGCCAGAGCGGATCATCCGCCGCCTTGGCCGCCGCTATCAGCTCTGCCGCCAGCCCATCATCGTTGCAAAACAGCGCCGGCAGGTCGGGGCCCAGCGCCACCCGGGCGGCGCCGGTGAGGGTGGCGAAATCGATCAACAGGTCCGGGCTTTCACTGCCGCCCTCATACAGGGCGTCGGCCAGGATGACGCGGCCTTCCGCATCGGTGTTGGCGATCTCGATGGTTTTGCCGGACCGGGTCGTGATCACGTCCATGGGGTAAAGGGCGTTGCCTGAGATGGCGTTTTCCACCGCCGGCACCAGCACCCGGAGGCGCACCGGCAGGCCGCTGGCCATGATCATATTGCCGAGGCCGAGCATGTTGGCGCCGCCGCCCATGTCTTTTTTCATCAGCTTCATGCCGTCGGCGGCCTTGATGTCGTAGCCGCCGGTATCGAAACAAACTCCCTTGCCCACCAGGGTCACCTTGGGATCATCGGGTTGGCCCCAAGTGATGTCGATCAGCAAAGGCGGATTGTCGCTGGCCCTGCCAACCGCGTGGATCGACGGGTAATTCGCATCCAGCAAGTCATCGCCGCTGATCACGGTAATTTCGGCGCCGTGTTTGTCCGCAATTTGGGTGGCCGCCGCGGCCATATGAGCGGGCCCCATATCGCCAGCCGGGGTATTGATCAAATCGCGCACCAGATAAATGCTTTCCACCCAGCTCAAAACCCGCTCCGCCCGGCAGCCGTCTGGCCACACCAGGCGCGCACCGGCATCGGATATTTTGTCTTGCTTGTAGCGGTCGAACTTATAGGCGCCGAGTCCCCAGGCCAAAGCCGCGCCTTCCACATCGGCGACGCCTTCGAGGCTGTAGAGACCCGCCGGCAATTGATCGCGAAGCCCGCCCAGATCCCACATGCCGGCGTCATCGGAAACGCCGGCGGCGACCCCGGCCAAGGCGCCACCCACGCCCGGAATGAGGCACAGCTCGCCCGCCTCGCCCTTGAAACCGGCGCTGGTTATCCAGGTGCGGCTGGTCTCGTCCATGGCGGCCAGCCAGCCGTCCAGACCATCCTTGGTGACAACTTCGATGGGCACGGCGCCAGCGGTTGCCGCATCGGCATAAAGATTATTGATATCGGTCATGATTACCTCTTACCCCTGGGGCTGAATGATAACCCGGTCGCGGGTGCGGTCTTCGAGCACCAGCCGGTAGGCCTCGCCGGCGTCTTCAAGGCGGAAGCGGGCGCCGTCCAATATGGGGAACGGCTTAAAGGCGCCGGCCTCGAAACCGGGGCGCATGCGCGCCAACAATTCCGCCGACACAATGTGATCGTGGTCCATGTTGCTGACCCCGACCAATCGATGATTGCCCCGGTAGAAGGTGCGCAAATTGATGGTCACCTCCTCGGTGAAGGTGGAAATGATGATTTGCCGCCCCTGTTTGGCGAGGCCGTTGGATGCCGACTCGAAATAGGGATCGCCGGCGCCGTTCATGATGATATCGGCGCCCTTGCCATCGGTGCGGTCCAAGATCGCTTTGGTCAGGTCAGCTTCGCTGCGGAGATCGATCACCTCCACCGGGCCGCTGGCATGGCCGGCGTAGTCGCTGCGCGCGCGCTCCACGGCGATAACGCGGGCGCCGGCGCCGGTGGCGATCTGCACCGAGGCTTCGCCGACCTTGCCGGCGGCGCCGAGCACGGCGACCACGTCGCCGGCGGCCACATCGGCGCCATCGACCAGCCCTAACCACGCGCAGGTCCAAGAGACGCCAATGCCGCCGGCCTCATTCATGGAGATATTGGACGGCTTTGCGCACAGCCCGGCGGTCTTGACTACGCCAAAGCCGGCGTGATTGCCGTCGCGCTTCATGCCCAGATCACCGCCGGTTCCCCAAACCTCCTGGCCGATCCGGTCGGCGGGGCCATCGACAACGACGCCCGCATAATCGCGCCCCGGCGTGCGCGGCCAGACCAGGTTCGGCATTTTGCCCAAGAGCGCCTTCACGTCCGAAGGATTAACGCCGCTGGCGTGAATTTCGATCAACGCCTCATCGTCGCCGATGGAAGGGCGGTCTATTTCGGCCAGTTCGAACTTAAGATTTTCGGAACTTTCCGACTTTTCGGATACGCGGATGGCTTTCATGTTTCCGGTTTAGCAAACGAGGGCTTCGCTTAAAAGCCACTAGCGCCCGGCGCGGCGGCTCATATATTCCCAGGCGCGGTCGTTGCCGAGGAACTTCTGGCTGCGCGCCAGACGCACATCCACCTCGCCCGGATGCAGATAGGTAACCTCGCCGAGGCGCATCGCTTCCATCTGCAATTGGGCGTTCACCTGCAGATAGACGGCGGTCATGACCGCGTCCTGGACCGAAAATCCGGCCACCGTGGCGCCGTGGCCGCGCATCAGGATCACCCGTCCATTGCCCATGGCGCGCGCCAGGCTGTGGCCCTGATCGTTGCTGGACACCAGAATATCGGTGTCGCCGAAATCATCGTGGATATCCCAGACCGGCACTTGGTGGCCGATGCGCGCCGCCACATGGACAATCGGTCTGAGCGGCGTTTTCGTGACCCCGAACGGGATCACCGCAGTGGAATGATTGTGGATCACCGACAGGATATCGGGACGCGCCTGATAGAGGGCGCCATGGATCGGGCGCTCGATATAAAGGCTCTTGCCGCGATCATCGATGCATTGATTGTCCAGGGAAAATTCCAAGATATCGTCCGCCTCCACCAATTCGGGGCTGCGCGAACAGGCGAGGAAATAGCGGCTCGGATCATCCGGGTGGCGCATGGAAATATGGCCGAAGGCATCGACCACGTTTTCGCGAGCCAAAATGCGGTTGGCGGTGACCAGATTATCGATGGCGTCGGTAAGGGCGGTCATGAGCGATGTCTCCGGTTAAATGATGCGTCTATCATAGGCTGGGAATTCGCAACTAGAAACGGCTTGGACCGACGGCTTTGAATAGGCAAGATGCGCGCATGAGCCAGACCGAGCCCCAAACTTACATTATCGACAATGAAACCGATCAGACCTTCAAGTTAAATCGGAGCGCCCTGGTCGAGCCCACCCTGTTCGAATTGGAGCAGCGGCGCATCTTCGATGTCTGCTGGATCTATCTCGGCCACGAATCGGAAATTACAGAGCCCGGTGATTTCAAAACCCGCAACGTCTGTGGCCGGCCGATCATATTCGCCCGGGATTCAGCCGGGGATTTGCGCGCCTTTCTGAATAGCTGCCGCCACCGGGGCACCGTGGTCTGCCGCTTATCGCAAGGCAACGCGGACAGCTATTCCTGTTTTTATCACGGCTGGGTCTATGACCGGGACGGCGCATTGAAGACGGTGCCGGGCGCCGAATCCTACGGTCCCGCCTTCGACAAGGCCGACTTCGGCCTCGGCGAGGTGCCAAATTTCGCCAGCTACCGGGGCTTCTGCTTCGTCAATTTCAGCGCCGGCGCCGAGCCATTAGAAGACTATCTCGCCGGCGCCACGGAATATATCGATCTGGTGGTGGATCAATCGCCATCGGGAAAAATGCAGGTGGTCGAGGGCACCCAGGAATATGACATCGCCGCCAACTGGAAGCTTTTGGTGGAAAACAGCTTCGACGATTATCACCTGCTTTCGACCCACTCCACCTGGCTCGGCTATTTGAAAGACGCCGGCGTCGAAATGAAGCCACCCGAAAAAGGGCACTTGCTGCCGTCGCACGGCATCTGCCGCAATCTCGGCAACGGCCACGCCACCACCGACAATGTGAATTTCCGGGGCCGCCCGGTGGCCCGCTGGATCCCCATCTATGGCGAGGACGCGAAACAGGAGATCGACGAGATTCGCGCCGAATTGGTTACCCGGCTGGGCGAGAGCCGCGCCACCCGCATCGCCGATACCAACCGCAATCTGGTGATCTTTCCGAATCTGGTGCTCAATGACGGCTCGTCGATCACTATCCGCACCTTCCATCCCCTATCGGCGGGGCGCATGCAGGTAACCGCCTGGGCGCTGGGCCCGGCGGAAGAATCCCCATCGGCGCTGGCCAGGCGGCTGGACAGCTTCCTTACCTTCTATGGCCCCGGCGGGTTCGCGACGCCGGACGATGTGGAGGCGTTGGAGATGGTGCAGGCGGGCTTGCAAAGCTGGCGCGAAGTGACCTGGTCGGACTTATCGCGGGGCATGAACAAGGACGGCGAGCAGCTCAACACCGACGAATTGCACCTCCGCACCTTCTGGCGCCGCTGGTCCCAATATATGGAAGGGGCGACAAGTTGAGCGGTGACGCCGCCTCCATAACCCGTAGCCAGGTGGAGGATTTCCTCTATTCGGAAGCGGCGCTGCTGGATGAATGGCGCATGGATGAATGGCTTCAGTTGCTCACCGACGATGCCCGCTACGAAGTGCCGCCCAACAATGTGCCCGGCGGTTCCGCCAGCGATACTTTGTTTACCATCGCCGATGATATGGCCCGCATCCGCGCCCGGGTAAAGCGCCTGAACAGCGACCGCGCCCACGCCGAATTTCCCCATTCGCGCACCCGGCGCATGATCTCCAACGTGCGCATCACGAACCGGGCCGCCGATACATTGTCGGTCAGCGCCAACTTCATCTGCCACCGCTTCCGGCGGGCTGAGCGCATCCGCCAATATGTGGGGGCGATGAATTATACGCTGGTGATCGATGGCGATGGCTTCAAGATCGCGCGCCGCGTTGTGCTGATCGATGCCCACGAGCTGGGATCATTGGGCTCGGTCAGCTTTATCCTCTGATGGCCCGTTGACCCGTTTCGGCGCCGGGACTACCATCTATTGATAATAGCTCTTACCGTTAATAGGGAGTGCGCAGCATGAACGAGTTTCGCGTCCGGCCACGGTCCCACGCCAGCCTGCAGGACTACATCGCCGACGATAAAGGCTATTTCGAAGACGAGGGGCTGGACAACCTCGATATCGTCAAACACAGCTTCGATGGCTCGAAGCTACAAGACGCGGACCTGCCGCAACAGAAAGCCGGCGCCTACGATGTGGCGGCGGCCGATCCATCGAAGTCCGACGAGCGCACCAACCTCAACACCTTCTGCCATTGGGCGGTGAACCGGGCCATCGGCGGCGGCCATGGGCGCATGTGGGCGCACGCCTATTCCTGGACCATATCCGGTATCTACGTGCCGCCCGGCTCGCCCATCGAGACCCCCGAACAATTGGCCGGCGTGCCGGTGGCCGTCGGCAAACGCTCGGGCAGCCATTTTTCCACGGTGCAGTCGATGGAAAAATATTTGCCCGCCGACGACATCAATGTGCAGTTCGTCGGACTGCCCAATATCCGCCTCGCTTTGGCGCTGGATGGCAAGCTGGAAGCCGTCAACGGCCTCGGCGCGCCGTGCTATGTGCTGGAACAGAACGGCTTTCGCAAAATTATCGATAACGGCTTCATGCAGGGCTTTTTGATGTCCGGCGATGTGGAGACCGAACAGGCGCAAGCCTATTTCCGCGCCCTCAAACGGGCGCAGGCAGATGTGGATTTGAACCCGGAAGACTTCAAGGAAATGGTGCTGCAGCATTCAGTGCCGGAAGAATTCCGCAGCGCGGTGAAAAATGTGGCCGCATTGGGCATTCCGACGCGCATCGTCTTTCAGGACTATACCGAGAAAATGTACGAAGAAACCCGGACCTGGATGGACGGCCATGATTTCTTCGATGATGTGGAAACCAGCGATGAGGTCACGCCCTATAAGGACGCCATGATGGGCTGATCAAGCCAGCGTTGCTCGCCATGCCCGCATCTGCCAGGGTGCGCGCGGCTTAATTTCCAAAACCGGAGGGCCGCCATCGTGAGCCAATACCCGATCCTGAATATCCTTGTCCGCCACGGCAATTTGCTGGCCGTTATCCTCGGCGCTCTGCCCATCGCCCTCGCTCTGGCCTTAAACGCCGCGCCGGTGATGCTCGGCGCCGCCATCGTTGGCGGGGTGATCGCCGGCTTTTTCGTGCGCAGCTATGTGGAGCTGGTGCAAGTCGTTATCGACATGCTCCTGCCGCAATAGGCCATGAACGAGCCGGAATTTGATCTGATCGCCATCGGCGGCGGTTTCGCCGGGCTGACCGCTGCCGCCCGCGCCGCCGATCAAGGCCTCAAAGCACTGGTTTTAGAGCGGGATACGGGCGACCGTTATTTCTGTAATTCGCGCATCACGTCGGGGGTCTTTCACGTGGCCTCCAACGATGTGCGCCACTCCGCCGATGAATTGGCGGCGGCCATCGAAACCGAGACCGCCGGCTACGCCAAGCCGGAATTGATGCGCGCTATCGCCGAAAACGCCGGGCCGACGGTCGAATGGCTGCGCTCCATCGGCGTCAAGTTCGTGGCCAAGGGCATCGGCTATGTGAATAAGCGCCAGCATCTGGTATTGGCGCCGCCCCGGCGTATGCGCGCCGGCCTCGATTGGGAAGGGCGCGGCGGCGATTACACCTTGCGCACCCTCGAAGCGCACCTCACCAAGTCCGGCGGCAGCTTGCGGCGCGGCGCCGAGGTGACCGGGCTGATAATGACGGACGGCGCCTGCACCGGCGTCACGGTGATCGAAGGCGGCGCCGAGACAGAGATTTCGGCCGCCGCGGTGGTCATCGCCGATGGCGGCTTCCAGGCCAATCCCGATATGGTCAAGGACAACGTCACCGATGCGCCTGACCGGGTGCGCCTGCGGGCGGCGCCATCGGCCACCGGCGACGGCATCCGCATGGCAAGGGACGCCGGCGCCGCGCTGACCGCGCTTGGCGATTTCTACGGCCATCTGCTGGCGGACGCGGCGATGCATAACGATGCCCTCTGGCCCTATCCGAACATGGACGTTGTCGCCGTCGCCGGGGTGATGGTGGACGGCGACGGCAAACGCTTCGTCGATGAAAGCCGGGGCGGGGTGTTCCTGGCCAACGCGGTCGCCAAGCTGGCCGACCCGTTGTCGGCGACGGTGATCATGAGCCCGGAAATCTGGGACCAGGTCGGGGCCGCCGGCATCGCGCCGCCCAATCCATTGCTGCTCGATCACGGCGGCACGCTCATCGAAGCTGCCGATGGGATAAGCCTCGCCGCCGCCATCGGCGTGCCCGCCGAGGCCCTTAAAGCCACCCTGGCCGATTACAACCAGGCCTTTGCCGATGGCCGATTGGCGGCGCTTACCCCGGTGCGCGGCGAGGGCCGCCATCAGGCTTACCCGCTGGACGATGGCCCCTATTTCGCCATTCGCCTTTGCGCCGGCCTCACCAACACCATGGGCGGCATCGATATCGACGCCAATTGCCGCGTGCTGAAACCGGACGGCGGCGTCATCGGCGGGCTCTATGCGGCGGGCTCATCCACCGGCGGGCTCGAAGGCGGGCCGAACGTAGGTTATGTGGGCGGCCTGATCAAAGCCTTCGCCTTCGGGCTGATCGCCGCCGATCATGTGGTATCGTCCAAAATTGACGGCGGTGGAGCTGTGAAATAAACTGAACCCAGATAAGGGAGACGGTCATGAGCATTGAAGTCGAACGTTTGGGAAAAACCTTTTTCGCCGAAGTGCGCAATGTCGATATAGCGAAGCCGATGGACGCCGAAACGGTGGAGGCAATCCGCCAAGCGCAGCGCGACCATGGGGTTTTGTTGTTTCGCGGCGCCCATCTGGATGATGTCAGCCAAGAAAATTTCACCGCCCATTTCGGAACCGTCGAGCTGAACCTCAGGAGTGATGTGGATCACGTCGCGGCGCTGGGCAATGTGGACCTGGAGGGCAATTTTCGCGATCCCAACACCGCCCAGGCCAGCTTTTTGCGCGCCAACCAGCAATGGCATTCGGACAGTCAGTTTTTTAAAGTTCCCTCGGCGCTGTCATTCTTACGCGCCGTCGCCATGCCGAAAGAGGGCGGCGCCACCCAATGGGCCGACACCCGCGCCGCCTGGGACGCGTTGCCGCCACCGCGCCAGGCCGATTTACAGGACCTGATGGGGATCAATGATTTACAGAAATCGCGCGCCAAGACCGGCCATACATTGACCGAGGAAGACCGCAAACGCTGGCCGCCGATCGAACATCCGGTGGCCCGCATCCACGATGAAACCGGCAAGCGCGCCCTTTATGTGGGCTCGCAAGTGACCGGCATCAGCGGATTGGATGACGCGGCGGGCGCGGCGCTGATCAACGAGCTGGTGGCCCATTCGACCCAGGAGCAGTTCGTCCATACCCACCAATGGACGGTGGGCGAGCTGGTCATCTGGGACAATCGGCGCTGCCTGCATCGGGGCCTGGCGTGGGACGAGCAAAGCGAAGCCCGCGACGTGCGCCGCTCGACCACCGAAGGCAGCGGCCCGACCTCCGAGGGCGGCTTGCCCATCGATGAATATGCCCGCGCCCAGGCCGCATGACCGCAACCACCCCTAAATTGGTGTTCAGCCATTTCGGCATCTTTTGCCAGGATGCGGGGCTGTTGGCTGAGTTTTACACAAATGTCCTCGGCTTCGCGGTCTCCGATCAGGGCGAGCCCCGGCCGGGCATGGCCATGCGCTTCATGACCCGGCGTCCGTTCGAGCATCATCAGCTTGTGGTTGCCGGCGGGCGCGAAGCGGGCATCCCCTCGACGGTCAATCAGATCGGCTTCCTGACCACGGGCTTGGGTGAGTTGAGCCGCATCAAGGCGTTGCTGGAGGCAAGCGGCGCCGAAGATATCACCGTGGCCGATCATGGCAGTGCCTGGACCCTGTATTTTTTGGATCCCAACGGCAACCGCATATCGATCTCCGCCGAGACCGGCTGGTTTGTGCCGCCGGGCATCAATTGGCCGCTCGACCTGGATGCGTCTAACGCGGACATTACCGCCGCCACCGAAGCACGCTGCCGCACCGTCGACGGCTTCATGCCGCGCGCCGAATGGCGCAGCCAAATAAAGCGGGAATTGTCGGCATCGGGGGCGATCGCCTCGCAGGCAACGCCGGTGGTCGATCCCATCTATCCCGCCGACGGCGAGGCCAGCGTGTTCCGCTCTGACGTTGGCGCCCAGCCGCCGCCGGCACCGTTCCCGGAAATCGCCATGCATCAGGTGGGCATCGATGTCACCGATCTGGACGCCATGGTGAAATTTTATGGCGATGGCCTCGGCTATGCGATCACGGCACGCGGGCGCATGGATGCCATCGGCGCAACGCCGGCCTCCGACTATGCCTGGCTGACCCGCGATTCGGAACAAATCGCGCAAATAATTCTGCGCTCCGGGCGCGCCGAAGATGTGCCGTCCAGTGTCAATCAGATCACCTTTCGGGTGGAATCCTTAAGCGAATTGCGCCTTTTCAAGGATTTTGCCCTCGCCGATGCGCGGGTGAGCAATTTCCGCCCGGTCCATCACGGCAATTCCTTTTCCCTCTATTGTGATGATCCGGAAGGCAACACGCTGGAGATTTCCTACGAATCCGAATGGTATATTCCGGCGCCCCTGGCCTGGCCCCTGGATTTCGAAATGAGCGACGCGGAATTGATGGCCTCGGTGGAGAAGACCTGCCGCGAGACCGGTGGCTTCATGATGCGCGAAGAATGGAAATCCCGGGCGCGCGGCGAGTTGATCCGGTCCGGCAGGCTGGAAGCCGAGGCGCTGGTTTCCCATCTCTACGCCGCAGCTTGAGGCCAGACCATTGCGTATCGTTCGCTATACACCGAACCGCGCCAGCGAAGAGCAAGCGCCGCGCCTGGGCCTGATGCTGGGCGATGACCGCATCGGCGATTTGCGCCGCGCCCATGAACGCATGTTGGCCGGCGCCGGCGATCGGGCGGCGGCGGAGATTGCTGCGTCAAGATTTCCGGGCAATCTGGCGGCGCATCTGGCCGGCGGCGACGTTGCGCATCAGGCTTTGCTGGAAACGGCGGCCTATCTCGGCGGCGAAGGGGATGGCAAAGGCGGCAGCGGCGATGCCCTGATCCGCAATTTGGATCAGTGCCGGCTGTTGGCGCCGATGAAGCCCTGGAAGATCATCGCCGTCGGGCGCAACTACGGCTCCCACGACAAGGAGATGTCCCAATCGGGGGCCGGCTTTCCAAAGGCGGTGCCATCGGCCTGGATCAAATCCAACTCGGCCCTCGCCGGCCCCTTCGATGACATTCAAAAGCCCGCCGCCAGCGACGCCCTGGACTACGAGACCGAACTGACCCTGGTCATTTCCAGGCAATGCAAGAACGTTGCGGAAAAGGATGCCTACGATGTGATCGCCGGTTACATGGTCGGCATCGATGTCACCGCCCGCGACGTGGTGCGCCTGGAAAGGGCCGAGGGCAACCAGCTTATGGGCAAGATGTTCGATAGCTTCGCGCCGATGGGCCCCTGGATGTTAACCGCCGACGAAGTTCCCGATCCCATGAATCTACCGATCCGTACCCGGGTTAATGGCGAGATACGCCAGGACGGATCGACGGCGGGCATGATCTGGGACATTCCCAAACTAATTTCCTATGTCTCGCAAATGAGCCTGGAGCCGGGCGATCTGATCATGACCGGAACGCCGTCGGGTGTTGCCGCCGGGCACAAGGTGGACGGCGAGAACTGGTTCTTAAGCGCCGGCGACGTGCTGGAATCCGAGATCGAGGGGATCGGGGCTTTGCGCAATACCATCGTCGATGCGCCCGATACCGTCCATTGGGATTGGGACCGCAGCCGCAACACCGAACCACCGTGAGCAGTGAACGTCTGAAGGGCAAATCGGTTGTCGTCACCGGCGGCGGGCGCGGGCTGGGGCGCGAAATGGTGCTAGCGCTGCTGGCCGCCGGGGCGCGCGTGACGGCGGCGGCGCGCTCGGCCGATCAACTGGCGTCGTTGGCCGAAGCCGGCAAAGCCCTGTCAGGCGAATTGCAAACCATCACCGCCGATATTCGGAAATCCGATGACTGCGCAAATATCGTCGATGCGGCCCGGGAAGGCTTCGGCGCGATCCATGTATTGGTCAACAATGCCGGGCTGACCATGGCCTATATCTATCCCAAGCGGCACCTCCGGGAAGACACACCAAAATTCTGGGAGGTTTCGGACAGCACCGTGGAAGATGTTTTAGATACCAACTTCATCGCCGCCGACCGCCTGACCCGCATGGTGGCGCCGGAAATGGTGGCCCAGGGCTGGGGCCGGATTATCAACCTGACCACCAAGATCGAGATTATGAACCGGGCCGCCAGCGCACCTTACGGCGGCTCCAAGGCGGCGCTGGAAATGACCTCGGAGGTCTGGATGAAGGACCTGGAAGGCACCGGCGTCACGGTCAATATGCTCAACCCCGGCGCCGCCGACACGGACGGCTTTGCCTCCAAAGAAGAACGCGAACTGGTGGCCAAGAAAATGCCGCTGATCGATCCGGCGTGCATCGGTGCGCCGGTGGTATGGCTGGCCTCGGACGCATCGGACGGTTTCACCGGGCGCCGCTTCGACGCCGAGTTCTGGGACGCCGGCGGCGATGCGGCGGAACAGGCGAAGCGCACCGGAAGCCCAATGGGTTTCGATTTGAAGTCCGAATGATATTCCAAGGCCCCATATTGGCAGTCATCATCATCGCGGTGATCGTCATTGGCTTTTTGATCGGCGCGGTCTCCATCGGCGGCGTTGTCATCGTGCCGCTGCTGGTTCTGGCGGCCGGGATCGAAATTCATGTGGCCGTGGCGTCGGTCATTTTTACCGCCATTTTCACCGGCGCCCTCGGCACCATCATGTTTGCCCGCATGGGCGCGGTTGATTGGCGGTCCTGCCTGTGGCTGTCCATCGGCGCCATGGTGGGCGCTTATCTGGGCTCATTGGTGCTGATCCAACTGCCGGGTGGTGTGGTCGAGGCGCTGGTCGGAATCATGGTTCTGGGAACCGGCATCAATGCCATGCTCAGCCAGGCCGAGCCGGAGAATGCGCGCGCCCGGCTTTCGCCCCTGGTTACCGGGCTCATCGGCTTCGTGGCCGCGTTTGGGTCGGCCGTATCGGGCGCCGGCGGGCCGCTCCTTCTGGTGCCCATGCTGATGTGGATGCGGGTGCCGGTGATCACCGCCATCGCCCTCGGCCAGGTGTTCCAGGTTCCGGTGGGATTGTTCGCCAGTTTGCGTAACTGGCAATCGGGTATCATTGATTTCCAGCTTGGTTTTCTGATCGCCGCCTGTTTGCTGGTCGGCGTTTATTTCGGCGCCCGCTTTTCAGGTACCATCAACGCAGGCGCGGTCAAACGCATGCTCGCCGTGGTGTTGATCGGCGCCGGGGTTTTGCTGTTCGCGCGGTTGCTGTTCTGATCACAACGCCGGTTCCGGCGCCGGCGCCGCTTTCGGCGCTGATTTCCGCTCCCGGTAGGCAACGTAGGTTGCGGCGGCGAAAATGACGGCGCTGCCGGAACAGGTAAAGATGCTCGGCGCCTCGGCAAAGAACACAAAGCCGGCCGCCGATGCCCATAATAATTTGGCGAAATCGAACGGCATGACGAGGCCTGCATCGGCAACCTTCAAGGCCTGGGTCAGGCAAAGCTGGGCGGTGATCCAGGCGGTGCCAAGTACCGCCAGCCACAGCAATTGCCAGGCGCTCGGCCAGGTCCAAAAGAACACGGCGGCGGCAAAAGTGATCGGGATCAGGATCAGGACCCCGTAAAAAGTGATGGTGACGCTGGCCTCGGTGCGCGACAGCACTTTAATGGTGACCACCGTCAAGGCCCAGAACGCCGCCGAACCCAAGGCATAGAGCGCGCCGACGCTGACCGCGCCGGCGCCGGGCCGAAGGATGATCATGGCGCCGACGAAGCCGACAAACAGCCCGCTCCAGCGTCTTGGACCCATGCGTTCGCCCAGGAACAGGACCGCCAGGATCGACACGAACAAGGGCGTCGTGAAGCTATAGGCGGCGATATCGGCGATCGGCACCAGTGTTACCGCCAGAAAAAATAACAAGAGCGAGCCTGCGTTAAGGGTGCCGCGAAGGCCGAGGAGCCCGATTTTCCGGGTCTTGAGCGGCTCGATTCCATTGCGCAGCACCAAAGGCACCAGCGCCACCAGACCGAACAAATTGCGAAAAAAAGCGATCTCGAACGGGTGCATGTCTTCGGCGAGGAAACGGATGCCGACAACCATGAACGTAATCAAAAGCGTGAACGCCAGCATCAACAGGATGCCGCGCAAATTGGCGTTGATAGTCAGCGGATGCGCCCCTAAAAAAACTCGCCGGGCAGCGTGACGAAAACCATGCCCCCGGAACCCCGATTATAGCGTCATTGCTTGTCTGGAACCCAGCGAAAGGTAATCTGCGGGCTGGCTTTTTTGCAAATATGTTCGATGGATTTGTGGGTTCGGCCGCCGGCACCCAATTTGGGGCTAAGACTGTTGATCATCACCCGGCCGGTGTCGGACAGGCCAGTGCCAACTTCGGTGCAGGCCGATCTGGGAACGCCGGCGGCGATCACCGCTATAATGCCAAGCTGACTTTCGGAACGGAGCTTTCCGCCGTAAATATGCTTAGCCGGTCCGCCGCCTGAAACGGCGTATTGCATCTGTGCCAACAAGCCATAGCTAAGGTTAGCCGCCTCGACTTTTTTCTCCACCGGTGCCACCATGAAGAAAGCGGCGGCGGCGGCGAGACTAGCGGCAACGCCGCCGCCAATCACCAAATTCCGGCGCGCCAATAATTTTTTGATGGAGTGGCTGCCGGGCTTTCCGCGCCGCTCGTCGCTGGAGTCATTCTGGGCGTCATATTCTTCGGCTTTGCGGATCCGGTAGTCCTTGATCTCGCGCATCGCCTGGACAACGGCGCCGACAATGACCGGGAACCGGTTTTCAGGCATATCGTCGGGGATAAGCTCGTTAATCTCGTTGCTCAGCCGTTCGATCTCGCCTTCGTCGTCTTTGCGGGTAAACAGGGACTGGATCACCTGGACCGCGTTGAGGCGCAGGGTCATGGGCGCAGCGGCGGCTTCGATATAGGGGACCAGGCCGGTCGCGGGATCTTCGAACAGAAATTCCCAATCGATATTGCCGGTGGCCGTTTTCGGCCATTCATAACTGTTTAAATTCGGCTCAGACATACGCGGACCGGCCATTCCGTTTCAAAGCTAAAGATGAATGCATTCCTTGATATATAGGTACCCAAACAGGGATTTATAACCCGCCGGTAAAGAATTCCGCAGCCCGTCAATTCCAGATTGCAAAGCCCATGGCGTTGCCGGTGCCCGCTTCGGAACGGTAACAGGGCACGTAATCCAGCAAATCCATCTTGAACCCGGTGCCAGACAAAGCGCCGATGGCCGCAAACCAGTTTTTGGTCTCCGACGTGCCCGATTCGAATATATCCTGGGGCTGGTTGATCAGCGTCGCGACATCGCCTTCCTGCATGGCTTTCAGCATCCGCAAATCCCATTCCTCGTCGATGACGAAATGGCTGAGCCCGCCGGAGCCTACAATGCACACCCTGGCATCGGTGGGCCAGGATCGAACCGCCTCGCCGATCACCCGGCCCAGCTCGAAACAGCGCTTGGCCCGGGGCTGGTTGGGCGGGAAAAATGTGTTGAGCAGCACCGGCACCAGCGGCACCGCATTATCGCGCAATATGCGCCGGTAGATGAACGAAAAGGCGTGGCCGATGCCGCGCGGCCCGTCCGGGCCCTGGGGCAGGGTTGTCGATGCGGTCACATCAAAGCCGGCCTGCATCGCCTCGGCGACCATATGGCGGGCCAGTTCGGGCACGCAGTCGTAATAGGTATCGACCGGCGTGTGCCGGTGCATTTCCACCATCTGGATGCTTTTGTGGGAATTCTTGTGCTTTTGGGGATCGTACCCTTCGTTCAAGATGGCGTCGCCGGAGAAGATGGCGTAGGCGGGCTGCAATTCATCGAAAAACCATTCCTTCTGATCGTCGCCGATGACCACCAATATATCGGGCTTCAGTTCCGCCATATAATCGGCGAGCGCATCCAGCTGCGTCTGGCAGCGGCGGAAATGATCCTGGCGGGCTTCCAGCGTAAAGCGTTCGGTAAAGGTATCCGGCCCGCGCTTGGCCACCAATTCATCAAACGAATAACGGCCGCCTTGGAAATCATGGAAATCCTTTTTGCGGTCAAACTCGGCGCGGATGGTCCAGTCTTCCGGCGGCAATATGAGAAGCGGTCCGTGCGATGTGGCGATGCCACTGACGATTTGTGCCATGAGCGATATTCCTGAATAGAGCGAAGCGCATTGAAGCGTATAAAACCATGAAGATTGATAGCCGGGCTGTCAATTGCGCAATTGTTTTTGCCAGAACAGTTCCGTCCATCGCCGGCTTGACCGGGCCGGAAATGGCGCGCAAATATGGCCCATGGCTCAAACCGGTCCAGCCTCTCTCGCCAACGCCGATCTGCGCGCGCCGAAAATTATCAAGCGCAACATGACGTTGTTCGTGCTGTCGCAATCGTTCAACGGCGCCGGCGTGCAACTGGCCTATGGGTTCGGACCGCTGATGGTGATCGCGCTCACCGGCTCGGCCAGCCTGGCCGGGCTGATCGTCGGCATCTTCGGCGTCAGCCGCTTTCTGGTCGCCTATACGGCGGGTCGCATCACCGACCGCTATGGCCGCCGCCCGGGCATTCTGTTGGGCCAGATCCTGTCGCTGATCGGCGGCGTCAGCATCGGCTCCTCGATGATCTTTGACAGCTTCACAATCTTCGTCGTCGGATTGGTGATATTCGGCATGGGCATGAGCGCCGCCCAGCAATTGCGCGTCGCCGCCACCGATATGTTTCCGCCGCAACGCCGCGCCGAGGCGCTTGGTTATTTGGCACTGGGCTCGGTGATCGGGCTGTTGGTTACGCCGGCGCTGGTCACGGTGACCGAGCCGTTGGCGGCGGATATCGGGTTGCCGCATCTGGTCGTGCCCTGGCTGGCGCTGCCGTTGCTGATTATTCCGGGCATGATCCTGGTCTATTTCGTGCGCCCGGACCCGAAGGAAATCGGCATGAACCTGGAGCGCTATTATCCCGGTTACAAGGCGCCGCCGAAGCCCGCCGGGGAGCGCCCAACCTTCAAGCCCATATCGCTGTTCCAGAATCCGGAAACCCGCCTGGCGATCATTTCCAACTGCGCCGCCAACGGCAATATGTCGATCGTCATGGTGCTGACTTCGCTGGTCTTGTCGCACCATGGCCATTCGCTGCCGGCCATCGCCTTTTCGCACATGTTCCATTCCGCCGGCATGTTTGCCTTCACCATTCCGCTGGGCCGTTTATCGGACCGGCTGGGGCGGCAAAAGGTGATGTTCACCGGCGTCGGAGTGGCGCTGGTAGGCGCCACCCTGGTGGCGCTGACCGATGGCTTTTATGTCACCGTCACCCTCGGCACCTTCCTGGTGGGCTTGGGCTGGGCGGCGGCCAATGTCTCGGCGACGGCGCTGATCGCCGACCGGGTCGAAACCCAAGAGCGCGGCCGCGCCATCGGCGTCAATGACAGTTTCGCCGGCGCCATCAGCGTCGTCATGGCGCTGGCCACCGGGCCTTTGATCCAAACCTGGGGCCTGCCGGCGGCCGGATTGCTGGCGGTCACCGTGGCGGCGCCGCCTTTGTTGATGCGCATGGCCATGCGCGGTGAGCTCGCCCGCAGCCGCAGCCGCGCCGTTGCCAGCCAGCCGGCGGCGTCGGATTAAACCCGGAAACCGGACATTGCAATTCAAGTAATCGGGAGGCCTCTAGACGCTTTCTTTGGGCAGGGCGCTGACCGGCAGGCCCAGCCATTCGAGGGCCGCCGCGATTTCCCGGAATGTTTTGGTATCGAAGCGCCGCCTGGAAAACCGGTGGATCAGCAGCATCTGATGGGCCAGAGCGAAATCCCTGCCGCTGGCCACCACCCAGGCGATTTTGCATTCGCCGTGATTTTTCTCGATATCGTCGTAGCGATTGGCCGATATATTCTTGAAATATTCGTAGTTATATTCTTCGGGCAATGTGGCTTCACGCATATCGCGCAAGATGTCCATCCCAGGCCGGTAGGCGGGGTCCTCGAACAATTGATGATACTGCCGGGTAATCTCGTCTCTGTGCATGGCGCCTTGATAGCGAATGAACACAAAATTCCATTCCGGCTCGATATGATAGCTGCTCGGCATTATTTTTAGATGGCGATGCGGCGCAGTATCATCAAGGGATTTTGCGGGAATTTAAGGCCGGCAGGTCAGCCGGAGCCGCCACAGGCGCTTGGCGTTGGCGCAAGCCACCTTGCCCGCCGCCGCCGGCGACAATTGCGCCAAGGCTTGGCGCCATATCTTAAGCGTTTTCTTGCCGCGCTTGGTCCAATGGTGGCCGAAGACCCGGTCCATGGCGAACACAAACCGCGTCGGATGGGCTTCGATCAGCGCCTTCCACCCCGGCTGCCATTGCATGGTCCCGAAGTACTCCCGGAGCCAGCCACTGTAGGGCGCGAGCGGTGGCGGCGCGTTGAACATATTGATCCAGCCGATTTGCGCGGCGGCGCCGCTTCGCCCCTTGGACTGGATGGCGGCGGCCAGCACGGGCCCGGCCGACGAGGTAATGAAATGGATATTGGCGCGGGTTTTGATCAGGTCCGCAGCCTCCGCCAGGCTCGCCTGACCCATATGCATGAGCAGAAATTCGGCCTTTGGATGGGCCTCCGCCAGCGCCTTCAATTGCCGCAATATGCGCTTCGAGGCCCGCTCGTTATCGTTCAGCTCCACATGCAGGTTGACCGGAACCCGGCGCTTCAGGGCCAGGGCTATCGCCCGTTCGATGCGATGGGAGTTGAGTTCGAAATCGGCGCCGGCATATTTCAAATGGCGGGTATCGTGGGGGGCGTGCTGCACGATGATCTCGGCAAAGCCCGAAGATTTGGCGAACAACCGCTGATCGGCCCGGTGCAAAGACGCCAGCCCTTTGTCGCCGGACTTATCGGGCGCCTTGGACATGCCCGCCAATTTGGCCGAGATCAAAAACCCGGCCCGGTTTCCTAAACTTATCACCAGATCGAGGACCCTTTGCTGGCTCTCCAGCCCGCTCTCGCCGCGGCAGCCGCGCGCCGATATTTGGGTATAATCGATAGCGGTGCTGGCCATGACTTTGCGAATTTAATCAGCCGAAATCTCGCGCCCGAACTGGCTGTGGGCATCGACGAGGACGCCGGTATATTGGGCCGATGCCGGGGAGGCGGCGATCAGGAATGCAGCCCCTATAGCAAACCAATAATTCCATATATCCGCTCTGCCGGCATTCACCACCAATCCGGAAGCTCCGCATATTGCGGTAGGCCATCGTCCGTACATGACCATGATACGCGCGAATCATGGAAAATTCGGGCTTGCGGTTCCAGGTCGGGGCCATGGTCGAGAGAACCTGCGGGCACCACAATTTCCCTGCCGCTGCGTGTGTGATGCGGAAGCGGAGATCCGCAATATTGGCAGAATGTTGTTGAAAAACTTCGCGCGGTCGTAAGGTCAAATCTTATTGTGGCCTCCTTACCGGATGTCCACGCAAATTGATCTGGAACGACATAAAGATTGGTGGCGTGCCCAGTGCCTGTGGCCTTTCGGCATCGCAAGCAGTGACAATGCGCAAATCGGAGAAACGGCGCTGTTACTTGGTAGGTAACAACACCACAGAGACAGCTACCGCTCAGAAAATCGCCAGACATTGGTCACAGTATCACGGTCATTTCAGTTCGCAAATATCGTGTCCTATAACGCCGCGTAATCCACCTCCTGCGTGATATCCAGTCTCCGCCCCGCCGCCGGCATGGGGTACTTCAATCCGGTCGCGCAGTTGAACAATAATGCCCGTTCCCCCGGCTCAACCCGCCCAGACGCCAACTCCTGTTTGTAGGCGGCGAAGGTGGCGGCGCCTTCGGGGCAGAGCAGGAAACCCTCCTCCCTGGCCACTTCCTCTTGGGCGGCCTGGATCGCATCGTCGTCCACGGCGCAGGCGAAGCCGCCGCTTTCGCGCACGCCAGCTAAGATGAGGAAATCGCCGATGGCCGCCGGGACCCGGATGCCGGCGGCCATGGTATGGGCGTTCTCCCAACGCTCCGCGTGGGTGGCGCCGGCCTCATACGCGCGCACGATGGGCGCGCAGCCCGACGCCTGGACCGCCACCATTCGCGGCCGTTTGTCGCCGATCCAGCCGATCTTGCCCAACTCATCGAACGCCTTCCACATGCCGATCAGGCCGGTGCCGCCGCCGGTGGGATAAAAGATGATATCGGGAACCTCCCAGCCCAACTGTTCGGCCAATTCCAGACCCATGGTCTTCTTGCCCTCGATCCGGTAGGGCTCCTTGAGGGTCGAGGTATCGAACCAATTCATGGCCTCCTTGCCGCCGCCGACGATGGCGCCGCATTGATCGATGAGGCCATTCACAAGATATGTATTTGCGCCCTGCAAGGCGATCTCGCGCACATTCACATCGGGGGTGTCGTCGGGGCAAAAGACGTAGGTTTCGATGCCGGCGCGGGAGCAATAGGCGGCCAGCGCGGCGCCGGCGTTGCCGTTGGTGGGCATCGCCATGCGCGTCACGCCCAGCTCCTTGGCCATGGAGACAGCCAAAGCCAGGCCGCGCGCCTTGAACGAGCCGGTGGGCAGGCGGCCTTCGTCCTTGACCAAAATTTCCGATGCGCCGAGGCGCAAGGCAATTTTGGCCAGCGGAATGATCGGCGTCATCACCTCGCCCAGGCGGACGATGTTTTCGGCCCGGCGGATGGGCAAAAACTCCCGGTAGCGCCAGAACTCCGGCGCCCTGGCGGCGATCTCTTCTTTCGAAACAGCAGCGGCCAGGGCGTCCAGATCGTAGCGCACCAAAAGCGGCTTGCCGGTATCGGACAGGCCGTGCAGTTGATCGCACGCGTAAGACTTTCCGGTTTCGCCGCATTCCAGGTGGCTGACGAAGGTGGGCGTTTCGCTCATGTTAGGGCCTTTCTTAGCGGGCGCGTTTTAAGGGGCGCGCCCCTGCATTGTCCGGGCCTTGTTTAGCGGGTAAAGATAGCCGCTTCAAACCTGCGATTTCACCCCGCCAGACGAGACCAGTAGTAATGGACGATCGCCTCGAGGTTACCTCCCCGGACGGAACCCGCATCGGCGCCCAACGAAGCGGGCGCGGCGCAGCCCTGATCCTGGTGCATGGGGTTTGCGACGATCATCAGGGCTTTCGCCGGGTGATACCGCATCTGGAAAGCCAATTCACCGTCTACGCCGCCGACCGCCGGGGGCGGGGCCTGAGCGGCGATGGCGAGCCTTACAGCTTCGCCCGCGAGGTGGAGGATATGGTCGCCCTGGCCGATGCGGTTGCCGCCCAATCGGGGGGCGCCCGCCGGCATCTTCGCCCATTCCTTTGGCGCCCTGGTCGCCGGCGACGCGGCCATGGGTACGGACGCCATCGGGCGCATGATGCTGTTCGAACCGGCGCCGCCGACTTCCGACGCGCTGGTGACCGATCTGTTTGCAAAAACCGAGGACGCAGACTGGGACGGGGTTATCCGAACGCTGTTATGCGGGCTGCAAAAAAACCCGGCGGACGTGTTCGAGCGGCTACGCGCCGACCATGATCGCTGGCCGCGCTATGCCGAACTGGCCGCCAGCGTGGCGCGCGAGCTGCAGGGGGCGCTGCATTACCAATATGATGCGGCCCGGCTGGGCGCGCGCCGCTTGCCGGTCCGCTTCCTGCTGGGCGGCACCTCGGGCGCCATAATGGGGCGCTATACAAAGACCGCCATGGGAGCGCTGGCGGGCTCGGACCTGGTTGTGCTGGACGGCCAGGCGCACGGCGCCATGCGCACCGGAGCAGGTGAGGTGGCCGCCGAAATTCAGAAATTCTTCGCGGTCGTGACCTAGCCCGCCTCCGAAATATCGGCCAGAAACGCCGCCGCCTTTGCCTTGATACCGGTCACCAGATTTTCGGCGATGGCGCCAATATCGGCGCGCAGGGAGGCAAGGGTTGGCTCCGCCTCAAGGCTGATATTCGGCTCCAGGGAAAACGCCGTATCCAGGTTGGTGGGGTCGGAATGGGTCACGGTCACATGCCAGGGATGGCAGGTCAGCTTTTGCACATGCAGCTTGGCGGCGTATTCGGTGATCAGCCGGGGGTACAGCACCGAGCGCGCATAAAACCAGACCCGGGGCAGCCGGTTTACCAGGCCGGCCGGGCCTATATGGCCCTCGCAGGACCAAAACGGATTGCACGCGCCCAGGCAATTGAAGGCATAAACCAACGGCAATATGCCGGCCTCGATGGGATATTTGTCGGGGTCCGAGGACATCTGGCGCCCCGCTGCAGGACAATCGGGCGCGCAGCCGCAACCGCAAGAGCTCGATCCGGAACAGGCGCAAGGCATATGGCATTGGTCACACGGCCGGATAAAGGGCGATTCCAGGTAATCGACGATATCTTGCGCGGCGCTTTGCGTTTGCCGGCGAAAATTCCTATCGGGCGCTATTCGGCTCAATTTCATACCGGCTCCTACGTAGGTTCGTTCCCAGCCACACATATTTAATGTTTTTTTGTAGGTGGGGAGGAGCCGGTCTTATTTCAACAATTTTTTTCCGGGTATGGCCTGGAACGGGCCTAAGCGGCGTCCTCGGCGCGGGCCAAAAAGCCGAGAATATCGCCGATGCTGATGATGCCCTTGACGCGGCCGTCTTCGACAACCGGCATGTGGCGAAAGCCGCCTTCCTTCATCAGGTTCTGCACCTTGGCCAGCGGCGTTTCGGTGACGCAGGCGGTGACCTTGCGGGTGGCGATATCGCCGACCGAGATCTGCGCCGCCTTGGCGCCGAAGCGGCCAAAGGCGCGGACGATATCGCGCTCCGACAGGATGCCGCAAAACTTGCCGCCCTCATCGACGACGATGATGATGCCGACCCGTTCGGTGGCCATCAAATTTGCCGCTTGCGTCGCGAGGATACTGGTTTTGGTCGAGATTATACGAGGGTCTTTGCCCTCCAGTACATCGCTGACCAACGGTTCGGTTTTTTGTAGCATGGTAATCCTATCTCCCGGTCTGGTAACGAATTTCCCCTACAAATTATTTACGCGCGGCAATTGGGCTTACGTTCTACAAAGCCAAACCCATAGGTCTTGTCCTTGCCCTTTTTGCCCAAATCCTTTGATCCCCGCGCCAATTTACCGCGCAGGCCCTCGGCATCGGTTTTGCGGCCCGCCGCCGCTTCCAGCCCGACAATGGCGGTCAGGAACGGTGCCGAAAAGGACGTGCCGCTCTGATATTTGCCGCCGCCGCCGGGTGTTGCGGTCCACAATTTGACGCCGGGCGCGGCGAAATCCACATAATTGCCGGTGTTGGCTTTTTTGTAAATCGCGCGGTACGGCCCGACCGCCGTAACCGCGACCACATCGGGATAGGCGGCCGGGAACGCCGGCTTGTCGGCGCGCCCCCAATTGCCCACGGCGGCAACCATGGGAATGCCCGATTTCCTGGCCAGGCTCATGGCCCGGCGCACCACTTTATTGTCGGAACCGGCGATCGAGAAATTGATCACATGCACGCGCTTGGAAATCAGCCAATTCAGGCTTTTCAAGAGGCCGATGGAATTGCCGACCATCTTGCCGGTTTTGTTGAACTCGAACATGTTGGCGGCCTTCAGCCGGGCGGTCGGAAACAGCCCGCCCCAACCTTTGTTCGAAGGCTTGCCGACGAGGATGGCGGCGACCGCGGTGCCGTGATTGGAATTGCCCTGGCGCCGCTTGCGGTTGTGGAACGACTTGAACTCGATCTTTTGGCCTTTGAGCGCCGGATGGCTCATATCAAGGCCGGAATCGATCATGCCGAGGGTCACGTTGCGCCCGCAAGTGTGGGCCACCTTCTGCCAGCCGATGGCAGCGCGCACCCTGGATTGGATCGCCTTTTTCTTTTTCTGGCCGGTGGCGGTGCGGCTGCGCGAACGGCGCCGTTCCGCCGACATATCGAACTGATGGTTGGCATCGATGATGGCGCCCGGGAAGCGGCCCGCCAGGCTGCGCCGGGCCGCATCCATCTTGGTGCGCGGCGGAATGCGCACCCGGAATGCGGTCATGCCGATACTGCCCAACTGGATGCGCTCCAGCACCACAAAACCGAGCGAGCGGGCGCCCTCGGCAAAGCCGGACGGCGCATTGACGACCACCAATTCGCCCTCCTCGAACGCCTTATCGGGATCGAACGTATCGAAGCTGGAGAATTTAGCGGAGGATTTCTTGGCGCCGCGCGATTTGGTGCGGGCGCCGAACCGCTGGACGACGAAGAGGCCGAATTCTGGATCGCCTTGCCGCTCGGGGCTTTGTCTTCCACCAGAAGCCACGCGAATACGCCACCGGCAATTACCAGCACGCCCAGAAGTATGGATACCACTTTAACCAATACGTTATTACCTGCCTGAGACGGCCATCAAGGAGCTATTTAGCGCCCGGGCCGATTTTTACTCTATCCATAATAGCAATATTGACCACCACAGGCTTTTAGGGTTTGCCACAGGCGAAGGATTGCGGTGGTAAGTCTGTCTTGCACCATTTTCGGCCTTCAATGATATGGTGACCGGACGCCCATATTTCAAGAAATTGGCTGAAATCGGTGGAATTTTCATGCAGGCGCCAATTTTCCTCGACATTGCCGCCAGCGCCAATAAAATGGGTGCAAAGCGCGAATATCCACAATATTAGGGGGCTCTTGGCATGACCTATGTCCATAATCTGCACCATGTGAACATCCAGACCTGTAAGCTGGCGGAAACCCAGGATTTTTATGAGCGCGTGCTCGGCCTCCATGTAGGGCCCCGGCCATCGATCCCCCGGCCCGGATTTTGGCTGTATTTGCGCGATGATCCGATCCTGCATGTGATCAGCATCGAAAAAAATGACGGCATGGGCGAAGAGCCGGTAAACAAGCTCGATCATTTCGCGGTCATGGCCAAGGGGATGAATGAAACCCGCGCCACCCTTGATGAGATGGGCTGCGAATACCGCGAGCGGCGCGGCGCCGAGGATCACTTGACCCGCTTTTTCATCATCGATCCGAACGGGGTGACGGTGGAGATGGCCTTCCTGACCAATTTCGATACCGGCGAGGAAGAGGACGATCCGCCCGAGGACTGGTATGTGGGCGCCCGCTTCTACGACGAGCTGCCGGCGGCCGAATAGCCCATGGCCGTTCGCTCAGGCGCGCAATTTCTGGATTCCCTTCGCGCCATGACCGATGCGCGCGAATTTTGGATGGACGGCGAGAAGATCGGCGACGTCACCACCGATCCCCGCTTCGCCGGCGCGGCGCGCACTTTGGCCGGTCTTTACGATATGCAGCTGGATGCGGACGCGGCCGATTTCATGACCTATGAGGATGAAGCGACCGGCGAGCGCCATCCCCGCTCCTACCAGATACCACGCTCCATGGAAGACCTTCAAGCCCGCTCAAAAATGATCAAACATTGGGCCGACGCCACCCTCGGCATGTTCACCCGCACGCCCGATTACATGAACATCTATCTGGCCGCGTCGGCTGGCTCGGCGGCGGAATATGGCGGCTACCAGAACCACGATTTTGCCCAGAATATGCGGGATTTGTACCAGTATATGCGCGCGGGCGACTACGCCATGGCCCATTCCCTGAACCATCCGCAGACCGACCGCTCGCGCCCGGTGGAGGATCAGGACCAGGATCTGGCCTGCAAAATCAGCAAGGAAACCGACGCCGGCATTACCATTTCCGGCGCCCGCACGGTGACCACCCTGGCCGCCTTTATCGAAGAGGTGTCGGTGTTCCCCTCGCCGCACAAGCCGGTATCAGGCGACGCCGGTGATTATTCTTTCGCCGTGGTGATCCCGGTGACCACGCCCGGCACAAAGTTTCTGTTCCGCCCGCCGGTGGTGCCGGGCGGCGCCGCCTCGCCGGAAGATCATCCGCTGGCATCGCGCTTCGACGAGACCGACGCCATGATGATCTTCGACAATGTCTTCGTACCCTGGGAGCGGGTGTTTGCTTACCGCGATGTGGAGGCCTGCAACACATTGTCGGCGCGCATCGGCCATGCGGCCCATCTCTATGATCAGGTGTCCTTGCGCTGCATCGCCAAGGCCGAGTTTATGGTCGGGCTGGCGCTCACCATTTGCCATTCGATGCAAATCGAAGGCTTCAGCCATATCGCCAACTGGCTGGCCGATATGATGAGCCAGCTGGAGCTTTTAAAAGCCGCGCACAAGGCCGCCGTGGCGGGCGCCGGGCCCAACAAATACGGCGTCTGGCAGGCCGATATGGCGCCATTTACCGCCATGCGCCGCCTGTTCCCGGACATGATCGCCGATATGAATGACAAGGTGACGCAGATGGCCGCCGGCGGTCTGGTGACGGCGCCCTCGACCGCCGATCTTGGCAGCCCAATCGGCGACGACGTGCGCCTTTATATGCAATCGGCGAACGCCGATGCGGAAACGCGGGTGCGCCTGATGCGCCTGGCTTTCGATGCGACCATGTCCGGATTTGCCGGCCGGCAACTGTTGTACGAGCGCTTTTTCGGCGGCGATCCGGTGCGCAACGCCCACCGCCATGTCAACGGCTATGACCAGCAGCCGCTGATGGACAAGGTTGCGGCGTTTCTTGAGCGTAGCGCCGCCGACAGCGATCAGATCAAAAAGCACGCCGCCGAATAGACGCGGCGCGGAATTGCTCTAGCCGGGCGTATGGTGGGCCAGAAACTCGGCGACCCTTTGGCCTTGGGCGGCGACATGATCCGGGCCTTTCCAATCCATCAGGCGCTCGGCGCCGGGCAGAATATCGGCAACTTCGAGCCCAATGACCGCCGGATGCGGCGTATCATCGCCGGGCATGACCAGCGCCGGGGCATCGAGGCTGCGCACGAAATCCCTATCGACGCTGTAGACGAAATCGTGGTTCCACATATTATCGCCGAAACTTTGCACGGCGTCCCGGTCCAGCTCCGCCCGATGGCTGCAAAGATCATCCGCCCAGGCAACGAACCCGTCCGGAAAATAGCCGGGATGTTCGGGGTTAAGCCCGATCGGGTTTTGCAGCACCATGGCGGCGACGCGCTCGGGCGCGGCCTCCAACAGCTTCATGCAAAAACTGGGGCCGATGCAGACGCCGAGAACATGACACCGCTCGATGCCCAAATGATCCAACAGCGCCAGATGATCGGCGGCGTAAGTGTGCCAGCCATGGTCTGCCTCGATGGCGCCCACCGACGCGCCCGCATTGCGCTGGTCCATGGCGATCATCCGGTATTCGGAGGCCAAATCTTCGGTCCAGTTGTTCCAGGCCCGGGGGGCTCCGCTGGGGGATTTTTCGGCCCACCACATAGCCATGTGGGAGCGCATGCCGCCGGGCGCAAACAACACAAGCGGATAGCCGCTGCCGAATTCCTGATAATGAATTTCTGCGTCTTTAAGCTTAAGAACGGACATGGTCGCCTCCGAGGGTAATTTGTGAATTTCCCAGGAGAGTAATAAACCGGCCGATTTTCAACAAGCCCCGGCCGGCCGGCTGAGGTCTGTTCTGGAACGATTACAGTTTTTGGCGTAATGTGGGCGCAACGTTACCTAACAAGCGGCGAGGTCAGCATGAGCGACGAGGCAACCATTTTCTATCCGCCCATCGGCACTGGAAATATCGAGCTGAAATTGGCGAGCGCCGATACCGGCGGCAACCTTTCGATGTTCATCCAAACCCTGCCGCCGGGCGAAGGCACCAACGAGCATCTGCATCTGGATAGTGACGAAACCGGGTATGTCCTGGAAGGGACTATCACGGCGTCTTTGGCCGGCAAAATTTCGAAGTTCGGCCCCGGCGACAGCTTTTTCGTTCCCGCTAAGATAGCCCATGCCATCTCCAACGGCGGCGACGCCGTCGCCCGGTTTTTGTTCACCGTGACGCCCGGCGGATTGGAAAATTACTTTCGCGAAGTTTCCGACCGGGACGCCAGCCGGCCAGAGGAAATCGAGCGCATTCGGAGAATCGCAAAAAAACATGGCCTCGAGGTCGTGGGCCCGCCGCTGGAACTTTAGCCGCGAAACTTTGCAGCCGATATGAAAGCCCTGATAATTGGCGGCGGGATTGGCGGGCTCACGTTGGCTCTGACGCTGCACAGATGCGGCATCGAGGCGGAGATATTTGAACAATCGGGCGCCCTCGGAGAGCTGGGTGTCGGCATCAACACCCTGCCCCATGCGATCAAGGAGCTTGCCGAACTGGGCCTTTTGGAAGACTTGGGCCGCGTCGGCATTCAGACCACTGAGCTGACCTACGCCAATCGCTTCGGACAAACGATTTGGCGGGAGCCGCGCGGTAAGGCGGCGGGCTACGATTATCCGCAATTCTCGATCCACCGGGGCAAGCTGCTCAAGGTGTTGGCCGATGCCGTCCGGGAGCGGGCCGGCGCGCCGCGCACCGGCCATCGCTTCACCCGCTTTGAACAGGGCTCAGGCAGCGTCACCGCCTATTTTGACAACGACGGTGCGGAGGTTGCCGCGACGGGCGATCTTCTTATCGGCGCCGATGGCATCCACTCAAGTTTGCGCGCGATCTTTTTCCCAGGCGAAGGACCGCCGCTCTGGGACGGTGTTGTGCAATGGCGGGGCGCGGTGATCAAGGAGTCCTGGAAGACCGGCAACGAAATGATGGTAGCCGGCCCGAGAAACAGCAAATTCATCTACTACCCGATCTCCAACGACGTGGCGGAGCCGGGCAAGCAGTTGGTCAACTGGACCTTCACCATCAAAATGGCGGAGTTTGGATCGGAAATGCAGAACAGTGCGGACTGGACCAGGATCGGTGATCGGGCGCTGCTGGCCAAGTATCTGCAAGCGGTGGACTTCCAGCTTAGCGAACTCGATCCCGCCGCCATCATCGCCGCGACCGATCAGATATTCGAATATCCGCGCTGCGACCGGGACCCGCTTCCCTATTGGAGCCGGGGCCGGGTCACGCTGTTGGGCGATGCGGCCCATGCGATGTACCCGGTAGGCTCGAACGGGGCCAGCCAGGCCATTCTGGATGCCAGATGCCTGGCCGATTGCCTCACCGGATCAAACGCGGTGCCCGGCGCCATTGCCGACTATGAGGATGCGCGGCGGCCGCCGACCACCGAAATCATCCACCGGAATCGCCGCGGCGGGCCGGAACAGGTGATCGACCTTGTCGAAGAGCGGGCGCCGGATGGTTTCCAACGCTTAAGCGATGTGGTGACCGACGAAGAGCTGCAATCGATCATCAAGGGTTACTCCACCTTGGCCGGTTTTGGCAAGGATCAGGTCAACAAATAGCCCGGGCTCTTAACTAGCCATTATTGTCCGTCAAAAGCGCGTGGATTTGCTTGCTGAGATCCGCCGTGCGGAAGGGTTTTTGGATTAGCGTGTGCTTCAATTCATCATCGATGGTGCGCAAGATTTCATTTTCCGCATATCCGGTCATCATCAGCACCTTCATTTGCCGCCATTTCTCCGACAGCGCCGCCGCTAGGTCCGGCCCGCTGTTGCCGTTCGGCAGAACCACATCGGTGAGCAGCAGATCGATCTTTTTTTCCTGATCATATCCGATCCTGATCGCATCCGATCCATCGCCGCCATCGATAACCTCGTATCCGAGCATTGCCAGGGCCGCCGCCGTCACGTCGCGAACATCGGGATCATCCTCGATAATCATGATCCGTTCGCCGGCGCCGATTGCCGGCGCGAGGGCGGCGTCGGCGTCCGCATTCTCAAGGCCGGGCGCCTCGGCGCGCGGCAAATAGAGGATCACCTCGGTGCCGGTGCCTTCGTCGGAACGAATGAAAGCGTAGCCGCCGGACTGCTTGGCGAAACCATAGACCATGGAGAGACCCAAACCGCTGCCTTCGCCCACATCCTTGGTGGTGTAAAAAGGATCGAACACTTTGCCGAGTTGATCCTCAGGTATGCCGTGGCCGGTATCATGAATAGAAATGGAGATATAATCGCCCGCCGCCATGCCCAAGGGATTTTCGCCCGATTGGCTATTCACCTGGATGTTGCGGCCCAGAAGCGAAAGCGTGCCGCCATTGGGCATGGCGTCGCGGGCGTTGACGGCCAGATTGAGGGCGGCGCTTTCGAGCTGATTCGGGTCCACCAATGCCGGCCACAGGCCGGGCGCAAAATCCATGCTGATGGCAATGGTTTCGCCCAGGGAGCGGCGCATCAAATCCAACATAGCATCCATAAGACCGCCCACATCGGTGGCTTTCGGCTGCAGGTTCTGCTTGCGCGAAAAGGCCAGCAGCTGCTTGGTCAGGGTGGCGCCCCTCTCAACGATGGCCTTGGAGCGGTCCAGTCTTTGCAGGCGCTCTTCTTCGGATATCGTGGGATCGCTCATCAAATCCAGATTGCCCTGCAACCCTGCCAGCATATTGTTGAAATCGTGGGCAATGCCGCCGGTCAACTGGCCGACAACCTCCATTTTCAGGGCCTGGCGAAGCTGGGCTTCCCGGTAGCGTTCCTCGGTCACATCGCGAACCGCGCCGATGGATTTGGTGGCAGGATTTTCCGCGTCACCGGCAACGGAAACGGTGCTCGAGCGCAATATTTTTTCCTCGCCATCGGCCAGGACAATTCGAAACTCGGCATTGTAGTTTTTGCCGGTATCGGAAAATTCGGCCATAAGGGCTTGGATATATTCCAGGTCTTCGGGATGAATCAATGTCAGAAATAACGCATCATTAATTTTTGTGCCCGGTTTGACCCCGTAGATTTCATAGTTGTTGTCGGACCAGTAAATATCTTGCGATAACAGATCCCGTTCGAAATAGCCGACCTTGGCAAGCTCCTGTGCGCTGGACAGGCGGCTTTCGCTCAGACGAAGCTGCTCTTCGGCGCGGCGCTTGCTTTCCCGGCCGGCAACGATTTTTTGCAACACTTCCGGCAACAGATATTCATAGACTTCAATGGTGTCCTTGATGATGTAATTCGCAACGCCGATGGCAAGCGCCTCGGCGGCGACCATTTCACTTCCCTTGGCGGTGATGAACACAATCGGCAGATCAGGCGCGATATTCAGCAATATCCGGGCCAATTCAAGACCATCGGTATCGGGCAAGCGGTAATCCAGAAGGACGATATCAAAGGGATTATCTTTGAATTTTGCCAGGCCATCGGCGCCGGTCAGCGCGGTCTCGATATAGTATCCCTTTGCCGCCAATATTAGCCGGCACAGCTCGGCGACGTCCTCATCGTCTTCGATATATAAAATTCGGTATGTGGCTATATCGGACAAAATCGGAATTCTCCCAGCCATATTCCATATTGATTGGAATGATAATAATTATCAGATTACACCAATCGGATCGATTGTAATCACTTTTTCGGCGCCGGATCGCCGCCCGCTACGGCCCGGCCAGCAATATAAGAACCGGCAGCGTCGCCATGGCGGCCAGGGTGGTGGCGGTGACGATGCCCGCCATTAACGTCGCATCGCCGCCCAGTTGGCGGGCGAGAACGTAAGAAGACGGCGCCACCGACGATCCCGCGAACAGGACCGCGATCAGCAGGTGCGGATTGCCAACGTCCAGGGCGCCCAGCAGGATAAACACAAACAACGGCATGGCTACCAGCTTGAGGACGCTCGCCGTGACGATCAATTTGGCCGCCGCCGCCAGGCTTGCGAAGCGAAGCCCGGCACCCACCGCCAGCAGACCCACGGGCAGCGCCGCCTGCCCCAAGATGCCGAACAGAGGCTCGATTATTGGCGGCAAACCGATCCCCGACAGGTTCAACATCACGCCCAGCAAACAGGCCAGGATCATCGGGTTTGTAATGATAGAAATAATGAGACGCCGCCAGCCCGCTTTTTCCCCAGTGTTCGCCAATATGGCGACAACCGACATGAGGTTGCTTAAGGGCACGATGACAACGATGGCAACGGCGATCAGGGCGACGCCGTTATCGCCAAGAAGGACAAAGGCGGTGGCGATAGACACATAGGCGCCGCAGCGGATCGAACCTTGAAACATGGACGAATAGGCGGCGCCGTCCGCTCCCAAAATAGGCCGCGCCAGGCGGGCGCAAAGGGCGGTCAGGAGCGTGCCGCCAGCCAGGCCCAAGGCCATGTCCGAAAGCGGAATAGCGTGCAATTCGGTCTTGGCGATCCCGCTCACCAACAGGGCGGGCAGGAACAGATAATAGGTCAGCTTTTCGGCGCCATCCCAGAACGCAGGCGCGGTGATCAGGCGCATCCGCAAACCATAGCCCGCGAGGATCACCAGAAAGATCGGCGCCAACGTGACCAATACATAGGCAAAGCCGCCGTTCATGGCCGGGCCACAATGATCGCAATCTCAAATAAACGTTTCACGCCGGCTCCGCCCGATTTCCCCAGTCATTATATGAAAGGGTTTGGCCTCCATTGGCAACGCCGGGCGCCGCCAGGCAGGCTTGGGCCATAACCATTGCCGGTGTAGAATAGCATTCGGCCACCATTGGGAGTTTAAGGACTTATGTCCAAATTGACCGTCAGCCTTGGCTGCTGTGATTATGACCGCACCCGCGCTTTGTTCGACGGGCGCGCCGCCATCAAGGGCTGCGACGTCATTTGTGACCCCATAGAGCCGGAAGAAGCCTTCCACCGGGCCTTCAAGTTTCAGGAATTCGACATTTCGGAATTGTCGCTGTCGTCGCACATGATGACCACCTCCAGGGGCGAAAACGAATATGTCGGCGTGCCCGCGTTCGTATCACGCCTATTCCGCCATTCGGGCATCTATATTCGCACCGACCGGGGCATCGAGAATCCTAAGGATCTGGCCGGCAAGACCATTGGATTGCCCGAATACCAGATCACCGCAAATGTCTGGATACGCGGCCTTCTGCAAGATGACTACGGCGTTAAACCATCCGACATTCATTGGCGATCGGGCGGGCTGGAAGACCCGGGCCGCGAGGAACGCTCGCCGCTATCCCTGCCGCCAGAGATCGATTTGCAGCCGGTCCCGGCGGACCGGAGCCTGTCGGAAATGCTGGCAAGCGGCGAGCTGGACGCCGTGATCGGCGCCCGCGCGCCGTCCCCGTATCTGCAAGGGGCGGCAAACATCGACCGCATGTTTCCCAATTTCCGCGATGTGGAGCGCGACTATTTCACGCGCACCGGAATTTTCCCCATCATGCATATCATCGGTATCCGCAAATCCATCGCCGAGGCGCATCCCTGGCTGGCGGTCAATGTCTATAACGCTTTCGTCGAGGCCAAGCGGCTGTGCATGGCCGAATTGGCGCAGATCGGCCATTTGTATACTTCCCTGCCTTGGGGCGTTGCCGATTTTCAGGATGCCCAGGCGCTGATGGGAGAAGACTATTGGCGCTACGGCATCGGAGAAAACCGTACCGAGCTGGACGCCCTTTGCCGCTATTCGTTCGAACAAGGCCTGTCCGCCCGCCAGCTCTCCCCGGAAGATCTGTTCGCCGAGCCGGTGCGCGAGTTGTTCAAAATCTAAAGCCTGTCAGCGTTGGAACGATAGCAAAAGCGCCCGCAAGCCACGTGAAATGCCGTTATCGGGCAGTCTGTTTGATCCACCGCTGTTAGTCCGTTATAATCCATATGAACCCAGGGGTGATACCAGCCTGAAGCTGGCGTCTATTTCATCCTGGCGGGCGACACGTTGGGAGCACTGTCCGCGTTGCACTTGCGGACAAAGGAAAACAAAAAGCGTGTCGTTTTATACTGGCAAAATTCGCGCTAGGAAGCCGTCAAAAAATTCAGACCGAATGCCTGATCCAAAATTGATTTTGGTGATGGATGAATGATCGCTTGCCATGCGATTGGGGAATTTTTTACCAACGGAAGAATGATGCAAATTTTGCAACCGAAGACACAAGATTTTGGCGCCGAGCCGCTGCAGGTACGCGATACCGAACATTATCAACAAGAATATGTTCAGACGTTTGTCGAAAAATGGGACGAGTTGATCGATTGGGACGCCCGCGCGGAAAGCGAAGGGCAGTTCTTCGTCGATACGTTGAAGGCGCGCGAAAAGTCCAAGATCCTCGATGTGGCCACGGGAACGGGGTTTCATTCCGTCCAACTGCTAAAGGCCGGCTTCGAGGTTACCAGCGCCGACGGCAATGCCCAAATGCTGACCAAGGCGTTTGATAATGCGCGCGCGCAAAACCTCATTTTGAACACCGTGCATGCGGACTGGCGCTGGCTCAACAAAGATGTACACGGCAAGTACGACGCCATCATCTGCCTCGGAAATTCGTTCACCCATCTGTTTGACGAGCGCGACCGCCGCCGGGCGCTGGCCGAGTTTTATGCCGCGCTCAAATATGACGGCGTGCTGATCATCGACCAGCGCAATTATGATTCCATCCTCGACGACGGCTTCTCATCCAAGCACACCTATTATTACTGCGGCGATCAGGTGACCGCCGTGCCCGAGCATGTGGACGAGACGCTGGCCCGGTTCCAATACGATTTTCCCGACGGCTCCAAATTTCACCTCAACATGTTCCCGTTGCGCAAAGATTATATGCGGGGACTTCTGTATGATATCGGCTTTCAGCGGATCAAGACCTACGGTGATTTCCAGGAGACCTCCCAGGAAAGCAACCCGGACTTTTACATCCATATTGCCGAAAAAAAATACCACGATGAGTAAAAGCGCGGCGGTCGAGACAGCGGAAGCCTATTACGACAGTGCCCAAGCCGACGCCTTCTATCAGACCATCTGGGGCGGCCAGGACATCCATATCGGCATCTACGAGCGCGCCGATGAGCCGATTGCCGACGCCAGCCGGCGCACCGTGGCAACCATGGCCGACCGGCTGCAAGGCATCAGTGCTGCCACCCGCATCCTTGATCTCGGCGCCGGCTATGGCGGCTCGGCGCGCTATTTGGCGGAACGCTTTGGCTGCCATGTAACCTGCCTCAACCTGTCGGAAACCCAGAACGCGCTCAACCGGACGCTCACCGAAGATTCCGGGTTGGCGGAGCGGGTCCGCGTCGTCCACGGCGATTTCGAAAATGTGCCGGAACCGGACGCCAGCTTTGACATTGTCTGGTCCCAGGATGCCATCCTGCACTCAGGCGAGCGCACAAGGGTGCTCGACGAAATTCGGCGCGTAACGACCGATGATGGCCAGTTTATTTTTACCGATCCGATGCAGTCCGATGACTGCCCGGACGGCGTGCTGCAGCCGATCCTTGACCGGATACAGTTATCGACGCTGGCGTCCTTCGCCTTCTATCGGGCCGAGTTGGCGAAACGCGGCTTTGGCGAGACCGCCATCGAGCCTTTGACCGATCAGCTTCGCGCCCACTATGCGCGCATCGGCCAGGAATTACAGAGCAACTACGATGAAGCCGTCGCCCGTTCCGGTCAGGACTATGTCGACAATATGATCACCGGCCTGGGCCATTGGGTTGACGGCGCCGACCGTGGCTACCTTGCCTGGGGCATCATGGATTTTCGCCGCACATCGTAGCGGCGCGGCCCTGATAGCGCTAATAGCTCTGGCAAAGGGGCGCCAAGGCCGACGCCAAGCCGAGCAAGGCTTCATCGCCGCCATCCCAGCCCATAATGCCGAGGCCCACCGGAACGCCGTCCAGGCTGGCTGCCGGGACCGAAATCTGCGGCAGACCGGCGAGCGGGGCGAGGCAAAGCAAGCCCATGGATTGGCTGCGAAATCGGTCCAGCGCGGCTTCCGGTGTATCCAATAAAGGCGGCGGCGAGGCGGCAGTCGGCAAGATCATCACCGTTCCCGGACGCAAGATGTCGCCAAATGCACCCCGCAACCGGTTCCGGTACACCATGGCCTGATCCCGATCCGCTGCTGTGACGGTTGCGGCCATGGCCATGCGCTCCTTGATGCCCGGCCCGAATTTGGGCGCCTCGGTGCGCGTCCAATCGCCGAACGTATCCCAGACCTCGAACGCCTGAATAACGCGGAAACATTCGCGGGCGTCGTCCAGGTCCACGTCCCCCGGCGCCGATGTCAGTGCCTCGGATCCGCCCAAGATATCCGATGCGCGCCCAAGGAATTCCCGCAAGGCTTCGGCGCTGCCCGCATCGGCGCGCTGAAAGGCGAAATCGGCCACCAGCACCCGCTCGACGCCATGGGATACAACCCCCGGCCCCAGCAGGATATCGCCGATGCGCTGCAACAGGGCGGCATCGTCGGCGAACCATCCGGCGGTATCGAAGCTGGGCGCCATGGCCATGGCGCAGGCCAAATCAAGGCGGCCATGGGTTGGACGCAGGCCATATATACCGCAAAAACTGGCCGGCGCGCGCACCGAGCCGCCGGTGTCACTACCCAGCGCAAAGTCGCAAAGCCCGGCGGCGGTGGCGGCCGCCGAGCCCGACGACGAGCCGCCCGGCATGCGCAACGGCGCGCGGGCATTGGTCGGCGTGCCGTAATGGGCGTTGGCGCCGGTAAAGCTGTAAAACAGCTCATCGCAGATGGTTTTGCCCACCATATCGGCGCCGGCGTCCAACAGTTTCGCAACCAACGGCGAGGTGTTTTGGGCAGGCGCGTGGCTGGCCAGCCATTCCGGGTTGCCGCCGCCGGTGACGTCGCCAACCGTATCGTACAAATCCTTGACCGCGAAGCTCAGCCCGGCAAGCGGGCCCGACGCAGCACCCTTTAAGGGCGGCGGCGTGTGCGGAACGAAGGCGTTTACGGGATCATTGGGCATGGTGGTTATCCATTCAAGTTTGGGTTCCGAGGAACCAGTCGAGTAACTGCTCGCCGTCGAGGACCGTGACGCCCGGCTTGGAGAGGATATATTCCAAGGTCTGGCGAATATATTTGGCCCGGTGCGGCGAGCCGGAAATATAGGGATGCACCACCAGCGACATCACCCGGACGCTATCGGCGCTTTCTGCATAGATGCAATCGAAGTAATCCCGGGCGCGTTTGAAGTATATTTCCGATTCATGGTACTGGATCATCTGCTGGGCGATATCGTGAATTTCGTAATTATAGGGCAGCGCGACGATCGGACCGTGCTCGGTCTTCAGCGTTACCGGCTGGTCATCGAGGACCATGTCGCCGATATATTCGACGCCGGCGCCGGCCAGCAAATCCAGGGTCTCAAAGGTTTGCGTCAGGCCCGGCCCGAACCAGCCACGGGGCCGCTTGCCGGCGAATTTTTCGATAATATCCATGGATTTGTTGATGGTGGCGCTCTGGTCATCGAGCTTGTGCATGGCGACCTGATCATAGGAATGGGCGTTCAGCTCCCAGCCGTGATCGAGGCAGGCCTGGGCGACGGCGGGATAATCTTCGCAAACCCGGGCGTTGAGGGTGACGCAGGGGCGCACTGCCAGATCATTAAATATCTTCATCAGCCGCCAGACGCCGACGCGCATGCCGTATTCGTGCCAGCTCCAATTGGGGATATCGGGTGTCAGCGGCTGGCCTTGTGGCGGCGTCAGGACAATGCGCGGCATGGTGCGCTCGATATCCCAAACCTCAAGGGCCAGAATCGGCCATAGGATCATGCGCCCGCCGTCCGGCAGCGCCAATCTGGGCCGGTTGATGATCGGTGAAAATTCCAGCCGGTCGCCCGGTTTCATGGCCGTCATACCTCAAATCCTCCCAAAAATCTGGCTCCAGTCTGCCTTGCGGCGCGCCCTGTTTCCAGACAAACTAGGCGCGCTTATAAATCAGGGGGATAAACGCATGGGACAATACGCGCTAGGCCAATCGGTGCCGCGCACCGAGGACCCCAGATTGCTAAAGGGCCAGGGCCGCTATATCGACGATATGCGCCTGCCCCGGGAAACCCACGCATTTTTTGTCCGCTCCAGCCACGGCCACGGCAATATCAAAGCCATCGACGCCCGCGCCGCCCAGCAGATGCCCGGCGTTCTCGGCGTCTTTACCGGCGACGATTGGGTGGCCGACGGCATGGGCCATTTCGGCCTCGGCCAGCCGCGCACAAGGCGCTCCGGCGAGCCCGGCTATTGCCCGCCGCGCCCGGCGCTGGTGCAAGGCAAGGTGTTGTTCGCCGGCGACGCGGTGGCGATCATCGTTGCCGAAAGCCTCAATCAGGCGAAAGACGCCGCCGAGCGCATGGAGATGGAGATCGAGCCCCTGGATGCGCTGACGGTTGGCTCTGAAGCGCGCGATGACGGCGCGCCGGTGCTGCACGCCGATTGCCCGGACAACGAAGCCTTCTTTTATCAGGCCGGCGATGCCGATGCGGTCGAGGCGGCCTTGAAATCAGCCCATCACGTCACCCATCTGCGCGTCGTCATCAACCGCATCACCGCCAATACCATGGAGCCCCGCGCCGTGATCGGCGATTACGACAAGTCCGCTGGCCAGCATGTCATGTATGGCGCGGCGCAGCGGCCCTACAGCGTGCGCGGCCAGATCGCCAATAACATCTTCGGCGTGCCGGAAACCTCGGTGCGCGTGGTCGCCGGCGATGTGGGCGGCTCGTTCGGCATGAAAAGCGGCCAGTACCCGGAATATAACGCGTGCCTGTGGGCGGCATCCAAGGTGGGCCGCCCGGTGCGCTGGGTTTCCGACCGCACCGAGGGCCATTTGTCCGACTACCACGACCGGGATCAGGCCGCCGACGCCTGGCTGGGCCTCGATGAGCAAGGCAAATTCGTAGCCCTGAAGGTGCTTTCCACCTGCGCCGTCGGCGCCTATCTGGATCCGGGCGGAATGATATCGCCGGCCAACCATGTGGGCGGCCTGGCGGGCACGTATTTGACGCCGCACATCTATACCGAAGCCTCCGCCGTGTTTACCAACACCGCGCCCATCGGGCCCTACCGGGGCGCCGGGCGCCCGGAAGCGACCTACATCCTGGAAAGCGTCATCGACAAGGCGGCAAGGGAAATGAACCTGGACCGGGCTGAAATCCGGCGCATCAATTGCGTGCCGCCCGATGCCATGCCGTTTAAAACGGGCTTGCTCTATACCCTCGATTCCGGTGATTTTCCGCGCAATCTGGATCAGGCGCTGGAGATGGGCGACTATGCCGGCTTCGAAGCCCGGCGCGCCGAAGCCAAGGCGCGTGGCCGACTGCGCGGTATCGGGGTTGCCAATTTCATCGAACAGACCGCGCAAATGGACGGCGAGACCGTGCGCGTGCAGTTCGATCCCTCCGGCACCGCCACGGTGATCGCCGGCTCCATCTCCCACGGCCAGGGCCACGACACCATGTACAAGGTGATCCTGTCGGACCGGCTGGGCATCGATGCGGACAATATCCGCGTTGCTTTCGGCGATACCAACCAAAGCCCCTGGGGCGGCGGCACCTATTCGTCCAGAACGGCGGTTCTTGGCGGCACCGCCATCGCGCTGGCCGCCGACAAGGTGATCGACAAAGGCACCGGCATCGCCGCGCATTTGATGGAAGCCGCCCGCGCCGATATCGAATTCTCGGGCGGCGAATACAAGGTGGCCGGCACCGACAAATCGGTAGCCTTCACCGAAGTGGCGCGCGCCGCCTATCAGCCAGGCAAGATACCCGAAGGCATGGAGCCCGGCCTGATGGAAACCGCCACCTTCGATCCTGGCGTTCCCACCTTCCCCAACGGCGCCCATGTGGTCGAGGTGGAGATCGATCCCGAAACCGGCAAGACCGAGCTACTCAAATATTCGGTGGTCGATGATGTGGGTACGGTGATCAACAAGCTTACATTGGAGGGCCAGATCCACGGCGGCATCGGCCAGGCCGTCGGCCAGACCCTGTCGGAGCGCATTGTCTATGACGAGGCCGGCCAGCTGATCACCGGATCGTTCCTGGATTACGCCATGCCGCGCGCCGATGACATGTGTTCGTTCGATTGCGCCAACAATCCGGTGCCGACGCCGGTCAACCCTCTCGGCATCAAGGGCGCCGGCGAGGCCGGCAATGTGGGCGGGCTGGCCGCTATCATGAGCGCGGTTCAGGACGCGCTGGTCCCCGCCGGGGTCGGCCATATGGATATGCCGGCGACGCCACAAAAAATCTGGGCGGCGATCCAGGCGGCGGCAAACTAGCCAAGAGGGGGGCAAACAATTGGACTGGCAGGTAACCCATCATGTGAATTACTGGGGCGAGACCAAGCTCGCATATCCCGATGTGCCGAAAGAGCATCCGCGCTTTGCCAAATGCATGGCCGTCGGCAATCTGGTGTTCGTGTCCGGCTGCACCGGGCGCGATCCGGCTTCCGAATCGCCGGCGCCATCGAGCGCCGCCGAACAGGTCAACATCGCCTTGGATTTGGCCCGCAGCGCGCTGGAGACGGCGGGCGCCTCCATGGGCAATATCATCAAGACCTATTTCCTGATCACCAGCCTTGATGACTATGGCGAGGTGCGCAAAACCGAAACCGAATATTACGAGCGCCACGCCCCGATGCTGGTCGAAAAGCCGCCGGCGGCGACGCTGATGGTGGTGCCTCAGTTGGCGCAGCCGGAGTTCAAGCTGGAATACGAGGTGATCGCCGTCATCGACCGGGGCGCGCCCGATTGGACCGTTACCTATTATCCGGAATATTGGGCCGGCAAGGAGCTGGCTTTTCCGCACGTGCCCCGGGAGCATGCCAAGTTTGCGCGCACCCAGGTGGCCGGTAATCTGGTGATTGTCTCGGGCTGCCAGGCTTTGGACCATGACAGCGTCAAAACCGAAACCGACGATATTGCCGAACAATCGGAGCTGGTCCTCGAAAAAATCAGGATCGGCATGGAGGAAACCGGCGGCGATCTTGCCAGCGTCGCCAAGACCAATGTGTTCGTCAAAGATGCAGGCGCGCTCGCGATTTACCGGAAGGTGGAGCGCGCTTATTTGGAAAAACATTCGCCCGAGGCCGCCGCCAAACCGGCCGCCAGCACCGCCTTCATCGTCGCCGAGCTGCCGCGCCCGGAGTTTTTGATCGAGGTGGAGGCGTTCGGCGTCATCGACAAGAACGCGCCCGATTTCGCCTATGCCCATCAGTCCGGCACCGAATTTGCGGCGGCCAGCGTCACGGCGGGCCATCTGGTGTTCCTGTCGGGCTGCGACGGCGCTGATTCGGGCGCCGAAGACATTGGCGCCGAGGTTACCGCCGCCCTCGAAAAAGTACGCAGCGCTTTAGAGGACGCCGGCAGCGCCATGGATAAGATCGTCAAACTGGAAGTGATGCTGAAATCGGGCGCCGACTACCGGGCGGCGCGGAACGCCGAGTTCGATTATTATCAGGCACACGCGCCCCGCCTGTTATCGCATCCGCCGGCCAGTATGTTCACCCATCTGCCGATGATCAACGCCGCCGGCGCCCGCTACCAGATCGACGTGACCGCCGTTCTCTAAAGCACGAACGCGCGCAGCGCCAAAAAGACCGCCACAATAAGTAGCACGCTAAACAGGGCTTGGCGGAAGCGACGCTCGCTCAAGCGTTTGCGCAGACGCTGACCGGCGACCATACCGAGCAGCGCCGGCGCCACGGCGAAGGCGGAAAACCCCACATAGGCGCCCGAATATAATCCGTTGCCGGCGAGGCTAACCCCCAGCGCTATACTGGCGACGGTAAAGGAGATGCCCAGCGCCTGTACCAACTCGTCGCGCTTCAGCCCCAAGGCCTGCAAATACAGAAAACCGGGCACAAAGAACGAGCCGATCATACCCAGCATGATTCCGGTGGCGCCGCCCATAATCGGCGACAAGTATTTTTCCGCCCGCCCCGGCGCCGGGATTTGCGGTGTCGCCAGGCTAAAGACGGAATAGAGAAACAGGAATATGCCGAGCACGCCGGACAATAAAAGCGCGTCGCTACCCGCCAAAATCATCGCCCCCGCCCAACTGCCGATAACGGTGGCGATCAAGAAGGTGCCGAGCCGCCTTGTGATGGCGAGCAGCTGGCCGCCCACCAAACCTTGCCAGACATTGGTAACGATGGCCGGTATGACGATCAGGGCGATGCCTTCCTTGAGCCCCAGCCCTAACGCCAAGATGGGCAGCGAAAAAGTAGGCAGACCGGCGCCGACGATGCCCTTGACGGTTCCGGCGAACAAAAACGCCACGGTGACCAATAGGGCGGTCTGCCAAAACAACGCATCGGCTTGCATGATTTTAAGCCTTGGCCGACTGAATGGCCTGCCAGACCCGCTCCGGCGTCGCCGGCATGTCCAGATCAGTGACGCCCACCTGGCGCAATGCATCCAGGATGGCGTTCATCACGGCGGGCAGGGCGCCGACCGTACCGGCCTCGCCGGCGCCCTTGACGCCCAACGGGTTGGTCGCCGTCGGCACCGGGTTGGAGATGATTTTTATATCGCCGAAATCATCGGCCCGGGGCATGGCGTAATCCATGAACGAGCCGGTCAATAATTGGCCGCTGTCCGCATCGAAAACCACCTGCTCCATCAATATCTGGCCCGCCCCTTGGGCAATGCCGCCGTGGATCTGTCCCTTCAGGGTCAGCGGATTGATCACCGTGCCGACATCGTCGGCGACGCAATAATTGGTGATATCCACCTTGCCGGTTTCCGGGTCCAGCTCCACCTCGCAGGTATGGGCGCCGTTGGGAAAGGTGCGCTTGGTGGCGCGGAAGGTGCCGGTCTCGTACAGCCCCGGCTCGATCCGGTTGGGCAGTTTGCCCGGCTGATAGGCGGCGCGCGCCACATCGGCGAAGTCCAGCGCTTTATCGGTGCCGGTGATGGTAAAGCGGCCATCTTCGAATTCCACATCACCCTCGGCGGCTTCCAGCATATGGGCGGCGATGGCAGTGGTTTTATCGATGATCTTGCCCAAGGCGATATGCAGGGACGAGCCGCCAAGCACGGCAGAGCGCGACCCCGACGTGCCGTTGCCATAGCTTACCTTGTCGGTGTCGCCATCGACCACGCGGACATCGGCAAAATCCATGCCGAGGCGTTCGGCGACGATCTGCTTGTACATGGTTTCGTGGCCTTGGCCCTGGGATTTGGTGCCCATCAAAACGGTTGCGGTGCCCGCAACGTTGAAGCGCACCTCGGCAAATTCGAGCCCCGGCGCGGCGGCCTGTTCGATGGCATTGGCGAAACCGAAGCCAAGCAATTTTCCGCGCGCCTCCGCATCGGTGCGCCGTGCTGCCAATTCATCGACGCTCGCCAGCGCCAAAACATCATCCATGTTTTTTTCAAATTCGCCGCAATCATAGGTGAAGGTCAGCGCCGTCTCGTAGGGCATGGCGTCGACCGGAATGATGTTGCGGCGGCGCAGATCAATTGGGTCGATGCCCAGCTGCAACGCCGCTTCTTCCATCATGCGTTCGATCACGTAGATCGCTTCGGGCCGCCCGGCGCCCCGGTAAGGCGCGGTGGCGTTCATGTTGGTGTTGACGCAGGTCACCCGGTCGTGGGCGGCGGGGATGCGGTAAACACCGTTCAGCCCGCCGACGCAGCCGAAGGTGGCCAGAAAATTGCGCACCGATGAGACGTAAGCGCCCACATTGGCGATGGTGCGGACGCGAAGCCCGGTTATATGGCCAACTTCGTCGAAGCCCAGCTCGGCCTCGGAAATATTGTCGCGGCCATGTTCGTCGGCCATCACCGCTTCGGAACGCTCGCAGGTCCATTTCACCGGGCGGCCCAATTTGCGCGCCGCCCACATGGTCAATCGGTGTTCCGGGTACTGCCAGCCCTTGGTGCCGAAGCCGCCGCCGATATCGCCGGCGATGATATGAATGTTCTGTTCCGGCACCTTCAAAATATCCTCGGCCAAAACATTGCGCAGCCGGTGCGGATATTGAATGTCCACATAAAGGGTATAGCGCTCATCCGCCGCATCGTAGGACGCGAGGGCGCCGCGCGGCTCCATATATTGGGCATAGACCCGGTTGATGACGAGGCGGCGTTTGACCACGTGTGCGGCGCCGGCGATGGCCGCATCGGTGGCGGCTTCGTTGCCGACCTCGTAGATGCCGGCGATATTGTCCGGGTTCTCGGGCCACACCGCCGGCGCGCCCGGCTCCAACGCCACGTGGGTTGCGTTGACCGAGGGCAGGGGATCGTAAACGACTTCGATCAGCTCGGCCGCGTCTTTGGCGGCATCCAGCGTTTCGGCGACCACCATGGCGATAGGATCGCCCACATATTTGACAAACTTCGCCGACAAGCCCCGATGCGCCCTGTGAAACAGCGGCGCGCCGCCGGGCCGCTTGTGCGGCGCCTGCATCTTGGGCGTGCCGATATTGTCGTTGATGACATCTTCGCCGGTATAAACCGCGGCGACGCCGGGCGCGGCCCGGGCGGCGGCGATATCCAAGGGCGGAAACGCGGCGTGGGCGTGGGTGGAGCGGACCATATAGGCGTGCAACTGGCCTGCCAGATTATTGTCATTGATGAAGCGCCCGCCGCCCTTCAGATGGCGCGGGTCCTCTTCGCGCCGGACTGGTTGGCCGATGCCGTATTGAGCCATGTGCTGTTCCCTTAGAGTGCAGCGGCTATAAAAAGATATTTCCGGGCAATTGCAATGCACCCTTTTACCAAACGGCACTGGCGTACTATGCTAAAAGAGGCAGCCGGAAATAATTCAGAGGAGGCGCAAGCCATGAGCAGACCCAAAATCAAACATCTGGCGATCATGTCCAGGAACCCGGACAAGCTCGCAAAATTTTATGCAGAGGTCTTCGAGATGGAGGAGCTCAACCGGTCCGACGGGCTGCACGGCCTGCCCGCCATCTATTTGACCGACGGTTATTTGAACCTGGCGATCCTGCCCTGCACCCTGCAAGGGGAATCGACGCCCGGCATCAACCATTTCGGTTTTCAGATCGACGACTTGGAAGCCACCGCGCAAACCTTGATGGATCATCAGGCGGAAGACCCGAAGAAGCGCCCGTCCAACCGCCTCTATGCGGAACACCGGGGCGCCGATCCGGAAGGCAATCTGTTCGATCTGTCGGTGCATGGCTTCCAGGACGCGGAATCCGGAGCCGACCGGCAAGCCAAATCCAAGCAAACCGAAGACGCTTAACGCTATTCGTCTTCGTTTTCGCGGGCCATGGCGGCGCGGATATCGTCTTCCAGCCAGCGCCAGAACATAGGGATTTTGCGCATCCGCTGCGCGTCCGTGGTGCCTTGCCCGGCGATGAACGAGCGTAGAATATCGGGCCCGAAGATGTCCCGGTAGGCGTGGTAGGCCCAAAGGGTGATCAGCTCGCCGCAATGGGGCACCATGCGCTCGACGATTTTGTACAGGTGATCGCGGGCGGCACCCTCGCGGCCAAAATCGTCATCGACCGGCGCCTTCTCCTGCATCAATAGCTGGCGGATGGCGGTTTTGTTTTCGTCGATGTCGGCGATCTTGTAATCCATCAACGCCGCGAACAAAGCCATATCTTCGGCCTTGGGCGCATCGTAGCTATGCTGCTTGGCGCCATCGGCAAGCGTTTTCCAAAACGCCTCGGCCTTGGCGCCCCGGTTGCTGACCGATTTCGGGGGCGGCGCGGCATCTTTCTTTTTGAAAAATCCGCCCTTTTTCTTCTTCGCTTTTTTGCCGTCGACCTTGGTGGCCTGATCGGCCGATTCGATAACTGCGGCGAAATCGCGGATGACGTTGGTCCACAAAAGCCGGACCACGTTGTCTTCTTCGGCCTTCGAAAATTCGATGAAGAAAAAACGTTTATGCAGGTTTTCCTGTGAGACGCTGTCGGCCAGGCCGCGCACCCGCCGGTGCGACAATATATCGGGCAAGACTTGATCGCGGATGGCTTTTTCCAAAGCCTCCGAGAAGGCCGGGTTGAGCACGTATGGGAACGGCGCGTCGCCCTCTTCCAGATAGAACGGCTCCAGCCGGGACAGGATAAATTCGCAAAAATAATCGGTGAAGGCGTCTTCGAAATTATCGTGGGTGGGTTTTTCCACCTCCACGGCGGCGCCGGCGGCAGCGACGAACTCTTCCTGTAGTTCGCCGGCGCGGGTCTTGATGTGGGCGCGGAAATCATCGTCGCCCAGCTCGCCGCAAGCCTGCAAAAATCCGATGGTTACCTGGGCCGCCTTCAACAGGTCCGGCGGCGGTTCCTCGCCATCCAGGCTGTCCATGCCGGCGATGACGCTGTCGACGGTCTGATCGATGGCGGCGACAAGGGTATCTTTATCGGCGTCCGGCGGCACCGAAGCGATGGTCGATAAAATATCTCCAAGTTCGATGGTTTCCGCAGCGTTCGCAGTGTCTACGTCGTCCATTTATCTCCGCCCGGCAATCCGCACCCCAATCCCTAATATAGCATATATCCCGTGGCATCCTAAATTCTTCGTTACCGCCGGCAATCAAAGGGCCGCTTCGGTGCCGAGGATCGCCGTCACCTGGGTCGATAAGGTGCCGCCGTTGCCGTGCACCAGGGCGGTTTCGGCACCCTTTATCTGGCGCGCGCCCGCAGTGCCGCGCAATTGCTCGACCGCCTCGGCAAGCAGGAATATGCCATACATGCCGGGATGCACGCAGGACAAGCCGCCGCCGTTGGTGTTGACCGGCAATCCGCCGCCGGGCGCGATATGCCCGCCCTCGACAAAGCCGCCGCCCTCGCCTTTTTTGCAGAACCCCAGATCTTCCAGGAACAACAAGGTGTTGATGGTGAAGGCGTCATAAAGCTCCAGCACATCCATATCCGATGGCCCCATGGCCGCCATCTCATAGGCGCGCGGGCCCGAGCGGGCGGCGCCGGTCACGGTCAAATCTTCCATCTGGGCGATCTGGTCGTGGCTGGCATCGGCGGCAACGCCGAGCACATAGGCCGGCTTATTGGGAAAATCCTTGGCCCGGTTGGCGCGGGTCATGATCAGCGCCCCGGCGCCATCGGTGATCAGACAGCAATCGGATACGGTGAGCGGATCGGACACCATGCGGGCGCCCAAAACATCCTCGATGGTGAGCGGATCGCGCATCATGGCTTTCGGGTTTTTCCCCGCCCAGCCGCGCGCCGCCACCGCGATCTCGGCCAACTGGGCGCGCGTTGTGCCGTATTGGTGCATGTGACGGGCGGCGGCAAGGGCATAGCCGTTGACCAGCCGCATATCGTAAATCGCTTCGTACGGCGTCGGCACCATGCCGCCCGGCCGGCGCCCGCCGGAGCGGGCGTTGCTGCCATAGGTGATCAACGCCACCTCGCAAAGCCCGGCGTCCAGGGCCAAAGCCGCCCATTGCACGAAATTAATGAACGACGAGCCGCCGAGCATGGTGCCCTCCAGCACTTTGGGATGCAGCCCCAGATATTCAGACACGGTCGCCGACACCAATCCAGCCGGACTAAGCGCCGCGAACACCCCATCGATATCGTTCTTTTTGAGGCCGGCGTCGTCCAGGGCGCGCTCGACCGCTTGCGCCATCAATTCGAAATGGCCCCAGCCGGGAACTTCGCCAAACTCCGACAGGCCGGCGCCGACGATCGCTGTTTTGCCGCGCATGGATCAGTCCTCCGCCGATTTGACGGGATTAAAAACGATGAACGGGCCGGCATCACCGCCGTCGGCAATGGCGTGGGTCAGGTCCATGCCGATTGTGACTTGATCTGGATCGATACCCTCAACGCGTGAGGTCATGCGCGGCCCCTCTTCCAGCTCGACGATGCAGACATTGTAATCGCCGCCCCGGTCGGGCCGGCGCCGCGCCACGGTGGTCGAATAGACCTGGGCGCGGCCGCTGGCGGATTTCCATTGCAGCGACGCTGATCCGCAATGGGGGCAAAGATGGCGCGGATAGAACACATATTTCTCGCAACTTGCGCATTGCTGGATTTTGAACGCGCCCTTTTCCAGATTATCGCGGTAAATCTGGTCCGGGCCCGCCGCTATTATTTCCGCCATTGACTTCGCCCCCATTTGTTTTGATTAGACGTCCGGAACTTCAATATCGTGCTGCGCGCAGGCCGCAACAACAGTATTGCGCAACAGGCACGCAATGGTCATCGGTCCAACGCCGCCCGGCACCGGCGTCACCGCGCCGGCGACTTGGACCGCTTCGCCATAATCCACATCACCGGCCAGCTTGCTTTTGCCTTCGTCGTCCGGCGGCAGCCGGTTGATGCCAACATCGATAACCGTGGCGCCCGGCTTGATCCAATTGCCCTTGACCATATTGGCGCGCCCCACGGCGGCGACCAGAATATCGGCCCGGGCACATTCTTCGGCCAGGTCCTGGGTGCGCGAATGAGCGATGGTAACGGTGCAGTGTTCGCGCAAAAGCAAGGCCGCCATCGGCTTGCCGACGATATTGGAGCGGCCGAGCACGAGCGCCCGCTTGCCCGACAGATCATCACCCAGTTGATCCTTGATCAGCATCAGACAACCCAATGGCGTGCACGGCACCAGGCCCGGCGCGCCGGTGGCCAGCTTGCCGGCATTGAATATATGAAAGCCGTCCACATCCTTGGCCGGATCGATTTCCGCCAGCACTGCTTGTTCGTCGATATGACCCGGCAAGGGTAGCTGCACCAGGATGCCGTGGACGGCGGGATCGCTATTGAGGCCATCGATCAGGGTCAGCAATTCTTTCTGGGTGGTTTCGTCCGGCAGCTTGTGTTCGAGGGATTTCATGCCGGCCTCGGCGCACATCTTGTTCTTGTTGCGCACATAAATTTCGGACGCCGGATCGTTGCCCACCAGCACCACCGCCAGGCCCGGCGAGATATTGTGGTTTTCCTTCAAATCGCGCACCTGTTCGGCGACGCGGCCGCGCAGGCCGTCGGCAAACACCTTGCCGTCAATTCGCTTCGCTTCGGCCATCAAGCCGTCTCCTCTTTAACGGTTATGGGTCAATCATTGGTGGCTAAGGTTTTGAGCCATGCTTGCAGCCGGATCGACAATTGTTTTGGATCGCCGGAGACCAAAACGGTTTTGCGCCGCCCGGTCAATCCCCGGATGATGGAAATGTTTGATTTCGCGGTCTTCCATTGGCGCGCCAGAAGTTTGATCAAGGCCGCGTTGGCCCTGCCGTTTTCGGGAACCGCCGTCACCGATACCTTAATGCGGGCACCGCCATCGGCTTCGCTCATAATTCCGCTCACCCGGTTAGCGGACGCTTTTGGCGTCAAACGGATTGCCACCCATTCCCCATCGCTCTTGATGCTCAGCGGCGACCGGTTTTCAGAGGATCGATCCGCCATATTCGCGAATGAGGTTGCGCAGGAAGAAGATAATCAGGATCAGCACGATCGGCGAGAGATCGATGCCGCTGATGGACGGCACGAACCGGCGGATCGGGCGCATGGCCGGCTCGGTAATCCGGTAGAGGAAGTTCGATATCATAGCGACGAATTGATTAGAATTGTTGATGACGCCGCCATAGCTCAGCCAGCTCATCACCGCCGCGATGATGATACACCACATATAAAAACCAAGGATGGTATCGACGAGAATCAATAAGGATTGCATGGATTTTTCCGGGCGTTCTTGTCAGCGTGAAACTCCTGGAACCTACCCGCCGCCGAATGCCGTGACAAGTGATTTGCCCGTGAGCCGCGCCGCGCCAAGGCGGCTTGACAGTGTAGGGACGGCGACACATTATCCGGCCACTTTTTTCCCCGGCCGGCGCACCTTGCCCGCCGGTCTGGTAAAATGGGG
>Ga0114996_10000561_pt1 | contig 52037 bp, 43 predicted proteins | sample ArcticOcean_MG_C_4_FD_87039 | JGI IMG/M metagenome (GOLD analysis project Ga0114996, IMG submission 87039) | Marine microbial communities from western Arctic Ocean - ArcticOcean_MG_CB4_134 | ecosystem: Environmental > Aquatic > Marine > Oceanic | place: Arctic Ocean: Canada Basin | collected... | reverse complement strand
TTACCGCTTTGTCGCCTACAGCGTTGATTTCCGAATGATCGCGCATGCATGCAAGCTGGGGGTACAGGCCGCCAATGACTGAACCTCTCCGAGTGGGCGTGGCCGGATATGGTGTGATGGGACACCGTCGCGGCGCGCTGATTGATTTGGACCCGCGTTGCGAACGGGTCGCTGTGGAAGACCGAGACTTTCGTCTTCTTTTCGACCACGATCTGGACGCTCTCTTCGTGTGTTTGCCCAACTATCTGGCAGCCCGGGCAACCATTGCCGGACTGGAGCGTGGGCTGCATGTGTTTTGTGAAAAGCCTCCCGGACGAGACTTGGACGATATCGCCGCGGTCATGCGGACACACGAAAATCATGGAGGATCCGTGCTGATGTACGGATTCAATCACCGATACCACGGTTCGATTCAGCGGGCTCTGTCGATTGTCCAGTCGGGGCAATTGGGGGCCATCCTTTCACTCAATGGGGTCTATACCAAGACGGAAATGGAAGGGTGGCGAACCGACCGTCGCCAGGCCGGTGGTGGGATCTTGCTCGACCAGGGTGTGCACATGCTGGACTTGTTTCGTCTCTTCGCAGGGGATTTCGAGCGGTGCCAGAGCCGTATCCGATCCTGGGGCGACCATCCAGTGGAAGACGACGCGTGGGCCATGTTGGAAACGTCCTCGGGTGTTGTGGCCACGCTTCACTCGTCTGCCACCGCGCAGCAGCATCGTTTCCAACTGGACATTGCGTTGGAGCGAGGCGAAATCATGCTCAGCGGCATTTTGTCCGGGAGCATGCGTTATGCACCGGAGCGTATTGTCGTCAATGGCGCGGTAACGTTGGACGAAGAGTTCACAGACGACTTCTCGTTTGCCATGGAGACGGATCAGTTCATCACCGCAGCGTTGTCACCGCAGGACGTGTCTAGGGGGGCATCTCATCAGGCCTATGCGGCGATGGCATTGGTCTATCGCATCTATTGTGCAGACGAGACATGGAAAAATACGTACGATCTTTGTACAGAACCACGGGAGCAACCGGTTTGAATCGGCTCGAAGAACTGTTTCAAAAGACGGGATCCCCTGCAGAATTTACCCGGGGCTACTTGGCCTATCTGGGGACTCTGCTGGACCGTATTGATGAACATGAGCTGGGGCAAGTGGTCGAGGTCCTCATGGAGGCCCGTACGAAAGGACAACACATTTACGTCATGGGCAATGGGGGAAGTGCCGCAACAGCCAGCCACTTTGCCAACGATCTGTCCATTTGCACACGAGCGGGCACGCTACCGTTTCGCGCCCAGAGTTGTACCGACAACGTCCCGACCCTAACCAGCATTAGCAACGATTTTGGCTATGAGGATGTGTTTTTCAAGCAATTGGAGCATCGGGCGAATCGGGGCGATGTGGTGATCGCCATCTCCGCGTCGGGCAATTCAGAGAACATTCTGAAGGCCGTGGACTATGCCAACGCGAGTGGTTGCATCACGGTTGGATTTACGGGGTTTGACGGTGGTCATTTGCGCGAGAGGGCAAGTATTGGAGTGCACGTTCCATCGGGTCAAGGAGAGTACGGGCCCGTGGAGGATATGCACATGATTTTTGACCATGTGATCGCCAACTACCTGATGTTGCGCTGTCGAGCGGAACGTTGAGTGAAAGACAAAACCCCCATCGCCGTATGCTCCCGTTCATTTTCGAAGCATGCGGAGCTCCGCCAGATGTTGCTTCAACGCTATGAACACGTTCGGTTTAATGATGCAGGCCACCGTTTGGACGGCGAAACCCTCGTGGCGTTCTTGGCGGGCGTTCAGAAGGCGATCGTCGCCTTGGAACCGATTGATGACGACCTGCTCACCCAACTGCCGCAGCTTCGACGCATCGCCAAGTTTGGGGTGGGCTTGGATACCATCGACACCGTGGCGTTGGCCAGACACGACGTCACGTTAGGCTGGGAAGGCGGTGTGAACAAAAGGGCTGTGGCGGAGCTGGTGATTGCACAGAGCATCAACATGCTTCGCGGCATCCACATGTCCAACGCGGAGGTCCGGTCAGGGGAATGGCGACCCGTTCAAGGACGTGAATTGTCGTCTGTTTGTTTGGGCGTTCTCGGTTGCGGGCACATCGGCAAAGAGGTGATCCGGCTATTGCAGCCCTTCGGAACGCGCGTGTTGGCTCACGACATCCGTTCGTTTCCAACATTCTACGAGCCACACCAGGTGACCCCTATGGCGCTGGATGTGCTGTTGCAGCAATCCGATATCGTCAGCATTCACTTACCTCTGGATGACACGACCCGGGGAATGATGGACGAACGACGTCTCCAGCAAATGCGACCGGGAGCCTTTCTGCTCAACACCGCACGTGGGGGCATTGTGGACGAGGATGTTTTAGCCACGTGCCTGAAATCGGGCGCGATCGCTGGTGCGGCCTTTGACGTCTTTGCGCAGGAGCCGCCTGTGGCCAGTCGATTGCTGGCGTTGCCCAATTTTGTGGCCACAGCGCATCTCGGAGGCAGCTCGATCGAGGCGATACGGGCCATGGGCTGTGCGGCGATTGATGGGCTCGAGGGGTAGGGTGGACACCGCGTTAAAAGCCGCTGTTTCGATCGTGGCCCAAAAAGATTCAGGGCGCTTTCGTCAACAAGTGTTTTCGGAGCTCGCGGGCCGGCGCCTGACGATCCGGTGTATCTGTGGCTTACATCGCATCTTGGGCACTGGCGTTCTGTCCACACTCTTGGTCAGCCTGTACGGGGTCCATTCCTATTTAAGTGTCCCTCGACAGTCGGGTACTGTTCCGATCGTGGGCGTGTATGCGTATCGAAATGAACACCGTCAATTTGAGTATGTGCGGCGATGTTTGCGCGGTTTGGCGCTGGGACTGTTCAAGCTTTCCAAGTGGCGCCCCTTCAATCCATTGCACGGTCTTGTGTTCTTGTGGTCGCTCCGTCACTGGGGCCTGGTGCGGCGCTCCTACCGCCTAATCGCCAGCCATAACGCGGAGGGTGACTTTCTCGTGGCCTGTCGTGTGGCGAGCACGGTCGGGTTTTACTTGCGATTCAAGACGCTCTTGAAGGAGTGTGAGCCCAAAGCGGTGTTGGTCTCCAGTGATTCGAATCCCTACGCGATGGGGTTGGTGTACGCCGCCCGTCAGGCGGGTCTGAAGACAATCTACATCAACCACGGCCATATCCCGGATCAGCCTCCGGTTTTGGATTTTGACCTCTCCATTCTCGACGGGGAGGCGCTCTTGGACGTCTACCGCGCGGTGGGTGAGGTCCGTGGCGATGTGGTGTTCAAGGGCGTGGAAGGCATCTATCGAGAACTGGACCTGGGTAAACTGGAGACGAGTCGCCCCACGGTGGGTATTTTCACGTCACTGGTGATGGACTGGGATCGTTTTCGAGATCTTGTGGAGTCGGTGCGGGAGCGGCTCAATCCAAGCCAGATCTTGATCCGCTTTCATCCCAACAGGGTGATCCGAGAGTGGGCGGCTGTCCGCTGGGCGGTCCGACAGCCGGATGTGCGTGTGTCTATGGGCGAGAAGGTGTTGCTCCAAGACGCCAAGTTGTGTGATGTCGTTCTCGCCGGCAACAGCAGTTGTCATTTGAGCTTGCTTCGTTACGGCGTTCCCACGTTTTATGTGGCGGGGCTGGATCAGGTGCCCCACGACTTCTACCGGTTCTTGGAGCTCGGTATTGTCCCGGCCTTCGACAAAGTGGAGGCGGTGGATCTCCCGAAACTGGCCACGTTTTATGGGGACCCTCAATGGTCGGAGCGATTCACGTTCTTTGACGCCGGCTATCCCGGGAAGGACCTGTCGGTGCGTGTCGGCGACGCGGTCTTGGGGGTGGTCGATGTCTGAGCCCATGAACGACCTGATCGCACTCCTGATCATCAAAACCCACAGCGAACGTGTGCCGGACAAGAATTTCCGGACGTTGGGTGGACGCCCGTTGTTTCTGTGGATCGTCGACACCTTGTTGGCCATGCCGATCATCGACCGAGTGGTTATCAACACGGACGCAACGGATCGTCTCGTGTCCTTGGGGCTGCCGGAGGACCGCCGCTTGGTTCTTCAAGCGAGGTCACCGGCGTTGTGTGGCGATCATGTGACGGCCAATGCGCTCGTCCGCGAGCAGTTGGAGCACTATCCGGCCAAGCGCTATGTGATGACCCACGTCACGAGTCCTTTCCTGGAGGCCGGCACGATCGATCGGGCGGTCGCCGCCTACGATGCTGCAGTGGCCGATGGTTCCGGAGACTCGCTCTACAGTGTCACGCGCCATCAATCGCGGTTTTATACGAAAGACGGTGCGCCCATCGGACATGACCCAGCGAGCCTTCTTCCCACCCAGGCTTTGCCGGGGATTTACGAGGAAAACTCGGCGCTTTACGTCTTCTCGCGAGAGAGTTATTTGGCGTCTGGCTCGCGAATCGGTCGCCACCCGATCTCTTTCGAGACCCCCAAGGAGCAATCGCTCGATATCGATGATGCGTCGGACTAGTGATTGGCCGAGTGTATCGCGGACAGGATCGCTGACCGCTAAAGCTCAGGATTGAATCACGGTGTCGTGCAAGGCGCACATGGCGTCTTCCAGGTCATTGTCTGCGACCACAAACGTCAGGTTGATCTTGCTGGAACCCATGGAAATCATCTCGATATTGATCCCCGCATCGCCCATGGCGGTGAAGACCTTCGCGGCCGTTCCAGGGTTCTCTCGGAGTCCTTGGCCAACGGCGCAGATCAGCGTGTGTCCATCGTTGAGCTCCACGTGTGCGACCTCGGCCAAGTTCTTGGCGGCATTCTGGACCGCCTCTCGATAGCGGCTCTCGATGGTCATGCAGACCGAGACCTCGCTGGTCGCGATGGCATCCACGGACACTTGATGTTGATGTAGAATCTCAAACACGCGCGATAAATATCCTTCGGCGGCCAACATGCGGGTGGACTCAATAGTGAGCACGAAGTTGTCTCTCTTGGCGGCCAGTCCCACGATAGCGCGTTCGGTTGTTCGAGACCCGCCGACAATCCGCGTGCCGGGATGTTCGGGTTCAAATGTGTTGAGTACGCGGACGGGGATCCCCGACTTCACGGCGGGCTCGATCGTCTTGGGGTGCAGCACCTTTGCTCCGAAAAACGCCAGCTCAGCGGCCTCTTCAAATGAGAGCTCATCCAGCGAAAATGCCGACGGTACAATCCGGGGATCGGCGCTGTAAATACCGGAGACGTCGGTCCAAATCTGGATCTCGTCCGCTTGAAGGGCGCGGCCCAAGATCGCTGCGGTATAGTCCGAACCGCCCCGTCCCAAGGTGGTTCGCTCGCCGGTCGCTGTCGCACCGAGAAAACCGGTGACCACGGGAACAGAGTCTCCGTATTTGCATCGGAGTTTGACCCGGTCATAGGTGTCGTCCAACACAGTACCCTCGCCGTGGTAGTCGTCTGTGAGGATGCCCGCATCCCAGCCCGTGAGCGGATGTGCGGTGACGCCAATGGACGAAAGGTAGGCAGCCACTATACGGGAACTCAGGACTTCACCGTGACTCAGGATGAAGTCTTCTGAGCGTGGTGTGAGTTCCCGAAGTAGATGAACGCCGTGTAAAAATAATTCGAGTTCATTGAGCGGCTCTATGAGTGTGTCCGTGTCCAATTCAAGACCAGCACACACTTCTTCGTGGCGAGTGCGAAGATTGGCTACAGTCTCCCTGGGTTCAATCGTTCCCTGTTGAGCGTTACAGGCCGCCTCAAGGAGGGTGTCGGTGACACCACTGAGCGCGGAAACCACCACAACAGGTTCGCGATCTTTGGCAGCACTTACGACCCGGCCTACATGGCGAATGGCGTCGGCTGTGCCGACAGAGGAACCCCCAAACTTCATGACGATCATGTTGTTCTCTCCGGGTCTACTTGGACTGAACGAGCTTCTCGACGAACGCTTTTGTCGTCGGGACCTCGTTCGTGTCAAAGCCTACGATACGATGTTGAATGACGCCCTTTCGATCGACGATGAAAGACGTCGGCATGGCGGCGATGTCAAACATGCCCATGGTCTTGGCGTCTGGATCCAACGCGATGGTGTAATTCGGCTCGTACTTGGCCGCAAAATCGATGTCGAGTTTGCTGTTCTTGTCGACGCCGATGGCCACGACTTGGAATCCTTTGGCGCCGAACTCGCTTTGCCACTTCTTGAGCACGGGCAACTCTCGTTTACAACTTCCACACCAGTACGCAAAGAACGTGACGTACGTGACTTTTCCGCGCCAGTCCTTGGGGCCAATTTTTACCCCTTCCGTGGTCTCGACCTCGAAGTCAGGAATCGTCTTCCCCACAACATCTCCCGGATTGGCGGCCAAGTCTTGTACGTCGGAGGTCGCGTTCTTAACCATGGTGTTGGCACAGCACCGGAACCCGGTGGTGTTGTTGCGATTACCGGGACCAAACATGGCTCCGCGACGATTGCAGGCGGCCCCTTCACCGCTGCCAAAATGGCCACCACTCATGGACGCTTTGTCTTTGGTGGCGCCGATCCACTCGTTCATGTTGCCCGTGAGATCGTAGATGCCTGTTACCGTGCGGCACCCGTGCAAGGCCCCCGTCTTGATACTCGCTCCGGTGAGGGTTTTTTGGCCGTTGTGGCATGTGCTCTCTTCGTAAAAAGTACCATATGGGTACCGTGTGCCTTCGATCTCGTCATCGTTGAACCAGGTATTCTTGTTGTTGTCGACGGCCGCTTTGCCCGTGCACGCCGAAATCCACTCCTCCTCGCTACACATGCGTTTCCCTGCCTTTTCGCAGGCCTTCTTGGCGTCGAACCAGCTGGCACTGGCCGGTAGCACGTTGGGTAGACTGATGGCCCGTCCTTGTTTGTCGATGGTCGCTTCAAAGCGATCGATGTAAAAAGGTCCTCCCGTGGTGGTGGCTTTAGCCATCGCTCCCATGACCTTGGTCGGAGCGACCTTTGGAGACCGGCTGTCGGGCATGTCTGGATTTTCGAGAGCCTTCTGAATGTAGTAATCCAGGATGGATACCGTGGCGGACCCGCTCACAAGACGATTGTTGATATAGGTTCGTGACGTGCCGTTGATACCCGCCAAGGCGGCGATTCGGATGTCTTTTCGAATTCGGTTCACCGGGTCAGAGGAACCCATGCACTTCTCCCACGCGCTCATGTCCAATCCCAGGGCTTCCATGTATCCACGGACCTTGTCGGCTTCCAGTTCACCCTGTTTGGCAAAGAGCTTGTCGTGCGTTTCCCAGAACTTTCCTTGCTTACCTGCACAATAGGAAGCCTTGGCGCAGTGGCAGGCGTTGGGATGCATTTTCTCGCCGCCCATTCGGGGGTTGCATGTGCCGTCCATCGGGTAGTATTTGAAAACAAATCGAACCTTCTGGGCGTATTTTTCCCGCAGTTTTTTCAGGTTGCCCGACAGCATCTTGCAATAGGCACACTCGAAGTCTGCAAACTCGACGACCGTTACGGGAGCATCCGCTGGGCCGTGCACGAAATCGTCGGATCCCACCGGTACTTCAAAGTAGCTGTACCCCATGTCTGTTCGCCGCGCCCTTCGGGGAGCTCGCAGCGGCTGCGCGGATGGTGCCTTGCTCGGTGCTGTGGCCTTGGACGTCGCCTTTGGGGCGTTCTTTGGGGCCAGGGAGGGCGTGGGCTTTGGCGTCGCGGGGGCGGGTTCCAGAAGTCCAGCCATCTCTTCGTCCGAGATGGTCTCCATCTCGTCCGCACCGGGTTCCGTATATTGCTGATCGGTGGCTCGCCGTGCCAACGCAGAGGCGTAGGCGTAGTAGGGGTTGGGTCGTCCCGTGAGACCGGCCAGGAGATTGGTGACTTCCGCGCCACGCTTCTCCTGCAACAGAGACTCAGCGCGCTCCAGTTGGTACTGAGCCGTGCTGTGAAAGGTGATCGTGCCCTCGTGGTGATACCAAGTCAGCGATACGCCGAGTGTGACCACAAACACGGCGGTTGCGGCCATCACCGGAAGGGACATGTTTAGCGCGGCACGGACACCGTCCCGTAGGGAGTCCTGGAGTGACGTGGGTGCCGCCAAGACAGCGCAGACAAAGGTGCCCACCTGTACTCCGTACATGGTGAGGCACACCGGGCAGAGTTGGTCGATGACGACGTGGGACGCATAGAACAAATAGCCGGCGTACAGGGTGGTGAGTCCGCCCATGACGACCAGCATTTGCGTGGCCGGTTTGGCGTGCTTTGAGTCGGCACCTTTGAGTCCAAACCAGGCGAGGGTGGTCATGACCAAATAGGTTGGTAGCGCCCACAAAGCGATGGGGATGCCCATCACGAGCGCATACTCATCGTAGCTCATGACGGCAGTACAGCTCATGGAGCCTACATCGCATCCAGCGCTGTAATCGGCATTAAGTGCAGCGCGGAGTTTTACCAATACGCCGTAAATGGCCACACCCAGTCCCACCGTCAAGAGCGTGAGTGCTGCCCACAGAGGTCCCTTTCGAATGGATGGTGCGGAATCTGGTCTTGTCATGTCTTTGTCCGTTGTGGTGTCACCCGTTGCGGGTGTTTGTAGCGGAGGGAATCACCGGCGTCAAGAGGTGTGTTTTTTTGCTTCTTTCTGCGGGCAGGTGTCGTTTCCTAGTGCATCCATTTTCCAAATCGCTATGATTGGGACGTCGGGAGGAGGAGTATAGCCATGATGAAACGCTATAGTAAGTTCACGCGAGTGGTCACGTTCCTATTCTTCTGCGTGATTCTCCAGGCGTGTGGTTCCAGTGGAAACTCCACTGTGCCGGTTCCCAGTCCGCCGGGTGATGGGTATGTCTTTCAGCCGGATACGACGCCCGACACAAGTCCAAAAGGGCCCACCTGTACGAAGGACGCGGATTGTCCGGCCGGGCTGCCCTTTTGTACGGGAAATAGCGTCTGTGTCCAATGTCTGACGACGGCGCAGTGTTCAGGCGGGAAACTCTGTTTCAACAATGAGTGCGTGCCTTGCAACCCGGGCGAAAAAACCTGTCTCAATGATCAGGTGATCCAATGCAAGAACGATGGCTCCGGATTTGAAGTCCTGCAGGTCTGCCCCGAGGGCTCCACCTGCGGCAGCGGTCAGTGTTTGCTGTGTTATCCCGGCACAAAGATGTGCCAGGACAATCAGTCGTATGAGTGCAAGCTGGACGGCTCCGGCCATGACCTGCTGCAAGACTGTACGTCGAGTGGGGGCACCTGTGCGCTGGGCGTGTGTATCAGCCCCTGTTCGGGGGATATCAAAGCCAACACCAATGTGGGATGCGGCTTCTTCGCGGTGGATTTGGATAACGCCGTGGACAGCGGACCGGGCGGCGGGACGGTGGACGCACAGAACGCTCAGTTTGCGGTCAGTGCCTCCAACACGTCCGTCAACGCGTCGGCGGTCGTGACCGTGTGGTTGCCCGACGGCACAAAGCAAGAGAGGACCGTGCCGTCCCTGAGCTTGGAGACCTTCCTCCTCCCGCCTCAGAACAGCCTCGACGGAACCGGTCGCACGAAGTCGTCGTATCGCATCGAGAGCACGGGCCCCATCACGTTGTATCAATTCAATCCGCTCGACAACGAGGACGTTTTCTCCAACGACGCGTCGGTGCTACTCCCGGCGGCTTCCTTGGGGAAAGAATATTTTGTGGTCACACGCGCTCAGTTGGATGACAACCTCGGGCTTCCAAAGTTCCGTGGTTATGTGACCATCGTGGGCACAGTGGATGCTCCCGCGCAAGTGACCATCACGCCGACCACAGGCACGGCGGCGGGCGGGGAGTTCCCGGCGCTGGCGGCGGGACAACCCTATCAATTCACGATTCAGAAAGGGGAAGTGGTCAACATTGAGAGCGAGTCTTCCGGGGGAGATCTGACGGGGACGCACGTCGTTGCGACGTCAGCCATTCAAGTGTTTGGAGGCCATGAGGCTGCCGTGACGGGTGAGACGTGTTGTGCCGACCACCTGGAGCAACAGATGGTTCCCGTCAGCGCGTGGGGAACCGAGTACATCGCGGCGACCACGTGGCAGCGCTGGCAGGAAAAGGACTACTTCCGTGTTTTGGCGGCGCAAGACGGCACCACCGTGACGATCAATCCGGCCGTGAACGGCAACCCGGTGCTGACCATGAACAAGGGCCAGTTTTTCGAGTTCAAAGCCGACAGCCACTTCCGCATTACATCGACAAAACCCATCGCAGTGGCTCAGTTCTTGGCGTCCAGCTATGAGATCTTGCCGCCTATGGGCTATGACGGACAGGGAACGTGCACGTCGGCGGCCGATTGTTCCGGGGGCTACACGTGCGAGCAGAACTCGAATGACCCCTTCGGCAGCAGTTACGCCTGTGTGCCTCCCCAATGTGCGGGCACTGGGCAATGTCCTCCAGGCCACACCTGTACGCAATATCCGAGTCTCTTTACGAGCTATTGCGAGCCCATCGGCGATCCGGCCATGATCTTGTTGGTGCCGTCGAATCAGTGGCGTAAAGAGTACGTCTTTTTGACGCCGAACAGCTATTTGGAGGATTACATCAACGTCGTGGTTAATGAGGGTGCCTCCATTGTTCTCGACAGCGTGCCCATTCCATCGAATGCTCTGGAGGCGGTGCCGGGGTCCACATTCAAGGTCTACCGGACCAAGGTCGGGGACGGCGTGCACACGCTGACCACCAGCGGAGGCAACGCGAGCGTCATTGTGTACGGATACGACGATGATGTGAGCTACGGCTATCCGGGTGGCGTGGGGTTGGGGAGCCAATAATTCCCCGAACAGAAAGGAAATGAGCGTGGATTGTTTTGAGGACTTTCAGCAGCGTGGGCTTGTCCATGATGTGACGGACGAACCGGGGGTTCGAACGCTCCTCAATGGGTTCCCTGCAACGGTTTACTGCGGGTTTGATCCGACGGCCGATTCACTTCATGTGGGCAGTATGGTGCCGCTTCTGCAGCTGGCACGACTCCAGCGACATGGTCATCGGCCCATCGCGTTGGCCGGTGGGGCCACCGGGCGGATTGGCGACCCGTCCGGAAAATCTGAAGAACGCAATCTACTCACGGCCGAGGTTTTGCAGCACAACGTGGAGTGTGTGAAAAAACAACTCAGCGCGTTCTTGGAGTTCGATGACGGCTCCTCGGGTGCGCTGCTGGTGGACAACGCGGATTGGTTGAGCGATGTGCCCATGCTTACGTTCCTGCGCGATGTGGGGAAGCACTTTAGCGTCAACGCCATGATCGCCAAGGATTCGGTCAAAACGCGTCTGAACACGAGAGAGGCCGGCATCTCGTACACCGAGTTTTCGTACATGTTGCTGCAGGCGGCGGATTTCCAGCACCTCCATCAGGCTTACGGGTGCACCCTCCAAGTGGGCGGATCCGACCAGTGGGGAAACATCACAGCGGGGATGGAGTTGGTGCGCAAGACCGAACACAAATCCGTGTACGGGATGACCTTCCCGCTCATCACGACAGCCTCGGGTGCCAAGTTGGGCAAGACCGAAAAAGGGGCGGTGTGGTTGGATCCAGAGCGAACGAGCCCCTTCCAGCTCTACCAATACTTCATGCGAAGTGATGACCGTGATGTGGTGGCATACCTGAAGTACTTCACGTTCTTGAACATCGAGGAAATAGCCCACTTGGCACATTTGGTGGAGACAGAGCCCCATCGGCGAGAAGCGCAGAAGACATTGGCCTCCGAGTTCACCGCCCTCATTCATGGGGGAGAGGCTGTTCGCAGCGCGGTGGCTGCCACCGAGCTACTCTACGGGGGGAGCACCGACGACATCACAGAAAGCGACTTGTTGGCCGCGGCCGAAGACATGCCTCGAACTGAAGCGACTGAGCTCTTTGGGACGGACGGTCGGGACATTATTGATTTGGTGGCACAGTCCAACTTGGTGGATTCTCGTGGTCAGGCCAAGCGCGCCCTCGCGCAGGGCGGTCTTTACGTCAATAACCAGCGTTGGGAAGCGAACAGCGGTCTGGTGTCAGCGGAACATCTTCTTTTCGGGCGCTATTTGTTGCTCCGCCTGGGTAAACGCAATTACGATTTGATGGTATTCAGTTCGTAGCGGAATGGTCCATTGCAATTGAGCAGGACGTCGTTTTGGGTGGATTACTGCCAGGGAATAGCCGCTAGGATGCATTTTTTTCAACGAAAACAGGCGCCGTCCGTAAAGGAAGGTCGAACGAGGGTTTGGTCCAAACATGAGTGAAGACCTACTTCGTGATGATGCGACCATACGTGAGGCGTTTCGACAAGGGAAACGCAGTGCGTTGACGGAGGTTTACCGCGTGTATTCACCGCTTGTCCAAATCGTGGTTTCGCGAGGGTTCGGAGGATTTGCAGGGTTTTTCAACCCGGCGGATCGCGACGACGCGTTTCAAACGATCTTTGCGGCGGCGTTCGAAGAGAAAGCGCGGCTCCGTTACAACGGACTCGATGCCTATTCGAAGTACTTGCGTGGCATAGCGCAGAACGTGGTTCGGCGCATGTTGGAGCGTCGCAAGCGGTTCAATCGTACCGATGGGCAACCCGAACCGTCGGAGAAGAGTCGGCAAACTGCCGAGGATCAAGTGATTGACCTGCAAGCGCAAGCGTTGGTGCGACAGTTCGTGTCACAAATCGACGACGACCGTGAGCGGGAGATATTGAACCGCTATTTTGTGGAGGGTCACGCCGAGGAAAGCATTGCTGTGGATATCGGAATGACTCGCTATCGGGTGAGGAAAACTATTAAACTCCTCCATGAGAGGATGTATCGGTACGTGAAACAACATGGACTCATCTGAACTCAAAAAAGCGCGTGTCTTGATCGACCACTATCTCGATCCGAGTGTGCGCTGGACTCCGTCCGAAGAACGCGAGATGCGGCAACTGGTCCGCGAGCATGATTCGTGTACGGATTACTACAACCGAGCTGTGACTGTTCATCGAATGATGGTGGGCGTCGATGCTGGGCAACCCAGCGGGTTTGAGCGAGAGCGCATGATGAACGTGGTGGTGGAAGAAGCCAGCGCAGCGCCGCAACGCTCCTGGTTCGCCGGTTGGTTGCCCTCGTTGGCAGGGGCCATGGCCGGAGCGGCGGCACTATTCATCGTGTTTGCCAATCCCTTCCAAACAGAGCAAGCCAAAGAAAAGCTTCGACCGGGCACGGATGGAAGCGGAGAATACATCGGCGTTCGCAGTGGAACGGCCACCACCGCAGCCTTTGCGTTGGATATCTCGGGAGTCGTGGAGCGCAAGGACGGAACGGGAACCCAGCAAGAACTGGAGTACAGCGTCATCGACGACGGCCTGTCGATCGAAGATGGGCTCAAGTTCTACACCTCTCGAAACGTCAAAGCGACCGCGTACGTCACCGTTTTTGGACTGCAAGACGATCGGAAACCCATTTGGTTTGCTCCTCATCCGGACATGGGCACGGACGAGAGCCTGCCCGTTGCAGCCGGTAAGAACATACCCATTCGGAATCCGGCGGATCCCAAAGATCTTCATGGCGTGCTCTTCGATCGGTCGGTAACCAGCGTCGAGCTGGGCAGTTTGACCATTGTGGCGGTCTTCACGGCCGAACCCTTACGGCGGCAGGATGTGGCCGCAGCCCTCAGCAAACGAGGGTTGGACATGAACGTGGAACCCTTGTTGCGAAATCAACTGGCGTTGCCGACGAACACTCTTGTGCAGAGCGCAGCGATCGTCGTTCGCCCCGGGACGCATCGTGAGGGACTCGATGAACAGTAGGCCATGGATCTCATGGGGCCTATTGGTGGCCCTGTTCATCGCAGCGTCCCCTGCTCAGGCGGGTTGGGCGCGTTTTGCGTTGGTGATTGGGTACAACCAAGCGGATGATCCCCAATTGTCTCCCTTGCGTTACGCCGACGACGACGCGGTCAAATACTCAGAACTCTTCGGATACATGGCTGAGCGGACACTCCTGCTCACAGAGTTGGATGCCGACACACGACGGACCCTCGGTCCTCGCTTGGTCCACGCACCGACGCGGCACAACGTGCTCGCGGCGTTGACGGAGCTGCGTCGAAAGATGGATGACGCTCGAGCACGCGGCGACAAGCCCATCTTGTATTTCGTGTACAGCGGCCATGGAAATTACGACAAGAGCGGCCGGGGCTATGTGCACCTGGCAGACGGTCGCTGGACGACAAAAGACATCTATTTCCATGTGCTCGGTCCCTCGGCTAAAGACATGGACAATTATCATGTGGTGCTGATGGTCGATGCATGCAACGCGGCGCTTTTGGTCAACAGTCGTGGTTCCGGATTGCGTCGTTCCAAAGGCACATCCCTCAAGCTGGAGCGATATCCCAATGTGGGGGTGGTGCTCAGTTCATCGTCGGTGGGCGAAGTGCACGAGTGGGGTCGATACTTGTCCGGCATTTTCAGTCATGAGGTGCGTTCGGGCCTCTTGGGTGCGGCCGACTTGAACGACGACCGCAAGGTGACCTTCACTGAAATTGCAGCGTTTGTGCACAACGCCAACATGGCCATCAAGAACAGCACCTATCGGATCAAACCCTACATTCGGCCCCCCCTATCGGCACCCAATCTGCCCTTGATGACTATGGACGACGCCCGCTTTCCCGCTCAAGTCCGTATCGAGAAAGGGTTCTCGGGGAAGGCCCATCTGGTGGACAGTGAGTTGATGCGCTACGCCGACTTCCACAAGTCCGACAAGAACGCTTTTTGGCTGGGTGTGCCGGGTGACGCAGGATTTGCTGTGGTGCGTGGCAATACGGAATACGTGGTTCCCAAAGGGGCCACGGGCCGTTTGACGATCTCTGGTCTGGAGGTTCGACCCCGATCCAAGATGGCCGCCCGTGGGGTGTCCGACTATTTCGAGGAGCGGCTTTTTGCGCGCCCTCATGTGGAACAAGATGCACAAGAGTGGCTGAAGCGCGACTACACAGACAGTCTGGTTGTGGAGCGTCTGCAGACGCTCCCTTGGTATCAGAACAAGGGAGCGTGGGGATTACTGGGGGGTGGTTTGGCGTCCCTCGGTACTGGCGTGGCTATGAGCGTGCTCGCGTACCAGGCACAAAGTGATGCCAAGAACGCGTCGTGGTTCAATGAAAAGCAAACCTTCAACCAATTGGCCTTACGGAATGAGACCATCGCCGGGGTGCTCTATGGCGTGGGTGGTGCGGCTACCCTGGGCAGCATCTTGTGGTTTGTGTTGGAAGAAGAGTTTAAGGTGGTGCGCTATCAACCTCCCTTTGACGTGGTGGTCACACCCGGGGGAGTGACACTGAAGGCGACCTTCTGATGAGACGAATACCTCAACTCTGGCTGTTCTCTGCCTGCGTCCTGACGATCGCGGCGGGATGTGTGGGTGAGGTGACACTGATTGGGGCCCAATGCAGCAGTCAGGGGGTCTTCTGTGGCACGACCTCACTCTTCTGCCAACAAGGAACTTGCCAGCAAATTACGGGCCCACTCGTGCCCATTCACGAATGCGATGACAACGACGACTGCGACGAGTCGAGACCTGTCTGTCATATCATCCCCTATATCGACGTGCGGCTGTGTTTGGAATGTGTGGGCGACCAGCACTGCGGGGGGCTAACACCCGTGTGTGCCCCAGGGGGAGTGATCAGTCAGCTGCCCAAGTGTGTGGGATGCCAAACGGACGCGGATTGCGACACATTCTTGTGCAGTCCGGAATACCAATGCATCCCGTGCACGGCCAATTTAGCGTCGTGCAACGGTGGCCGGGTTTGTGATGAGACGAGTGGTGTCTGTAAGGAGCTGGAGAGCGGCGGTGTTGAAGGAGATGAGGAGTAGTTCATGAACCTGTCTTGGCGCACAATTAGCCCGTTATTTGCTTTCTTCGTCTTGGGGTTGTCGATTGCATGCGGCCCCGTGGCTCTGCCTACGAACGATGCTGGAAGCCTTCCCGACGCTGTGATCTCTCCGGATACGTCGAATTTGCCCTGCGTGGGAGACAAATGCGGACAATGTGAGTCTGACCAGGACTGCACGTTCGCCAAAGAAAACATCACAGTGTTCTCGTTCCGGTGTCATCCGGACCAGCTGGTGTGTGTGGAATGTCTGGTTGATGGGGATTGTGGAACGGCCGGGCGATGCAATCCCTCCACATCGGAGTGTGTGGCTTGCTTGGCGGACAAACACTGCACCACGGGTGTGTGCGCCATTGGCGGGAATTTCTGTGTGGAGTGTTTGGCCGACATCGACTGCAAGAGTGGACACTGCGATGGGAACACAAACACCTGCTTGGGATGTATCGACGACAAGGAGTGCAACGACAACAATCCATGCACCATCGACCTGTGCGGTGATTCGGGTTGTACCAAGGAAGTCGCGGCCGATGGCCAGAAGTGCGATGCGGGGCCCTGTACGCTCAACGACCAGTGTGTGGGTGGAAAGTGTGTGGCCGGCGAGGACGACCCGGCCTGTGACGTCTGCGAGACAGATGAAGCGTGCTTGGTCGGTGAATGGTGCGCACGTGACGTCGGTCAGTGCGGTGACTTCGAGGGGTTGTGTTCCCCCAAGCCCACCCTATGTGACGAACTCAAGGCGACCCAAGTGTGTGGTTGCGACAACAAGACCTATCCGAGCAACTGCAAAGCGCATGGTTCTGGCGTGAACATCCTGCACAAGGGTCCCTGCTGCCCCGACTTTAAGTGCATAGTGGGGAAGCCCTTGGATTCGGACCAAGACGGTTGTGTCGATACCTGCAGCTGCACAAGCTCCGAGGATTGCGGGCCGGGTGATTTCTGTGAAGTGAAAAAGTGCTTGGATTTCTCGGATCTGGGTGGTGCCTCCGACGACTTGGGCGTGTGCAAGTCTTGCAAACTGACGGGGGCGGTCTGTGGGTGTGACAGCACGTTGTACGCCAACGGATGTAAAGCGAGCAACGCCGGTACGGTGGTGGCGACCCAGACCGCCGATGTGCTTGCGGATTGTTGCAAGCCGCTGACCTGCGATGGGGGGGGGATCCCCACGGACACGGACGCCGATGGCTGTGCCGATACGTGTGGGTGTTCCACAACAAAAGATTGCGGTCCAAAGCAGGTCTGTTTGACTTCATCGTGTGACGCTCCGGCGGGCTCCTGTGTTTCCTGCAACACGCCCTTTGAAAACAAGGTCTGTGGTTGCAACGATGGCGACACCTTCGACACCTTGTGCGAAGCGGCTAACGACAACCAAGTGGTTCCCCAAGACGGCGAGTGTGGAAACTCGGTTGCGGTTGAGTGTACGGAGACTTCGGACTGTTCTGATCCGGACCAGTATTGCGCCAAGGTCAAGGGGTCGTGTGACGGGTCAGGCACCTGCAAAGTCAAACCGGACAAGGCTACGTGTAAAGACGCCAAGAAAGGTGACGTGTGCGGCTGCGATGGGGATCTCTACAGCAGTGAGTGCGAAGCGAACCATGCGGGGTTTTCCATAAAGAATGACGGCGCCTGTGCCCCGCCCACCGAGGAGAAGCAGTGCAAGAGCAATGAGAAATGCCTGGACGATACGACCTACTGTCTGTTTTCAGAGGGTGATTGCGGGAAGACTGTCGCCGGGTTCTGCACCACCATGAACATCGAATGCAACGGCGTGGATGTATTCCCCGTATGTGGGTGTGACAACAAGGACTATCAGAGTGTTTGTCATGCTCAGCAAGCGGGGGTGAGCGTGCAGAGTGAGGGCAAATGTGTATCCCTCAACAATGGCCCGGACGACAAGAAATCCTAACGCGTTTAGACGGCGTGCCCCTCCAACTGCAGCAACGCACGTTTGATGACCAGTCCTCCCGTGAATCCCCCCATCCCGTGGGCCGCCACAATCCGATGGCATGGAATGACGATGGGAATGGGATTCTTCCCCAACGCTGTGCCTACCGCTCTCGCGGCTCCGGAAGCGCCCATCATCTGGGCGACCTCCCCATACGTCTTTACCGACCCGTAGGGAATGTCCTGAATGGTCTGCCACACCCGGCATTGAAAGGGTGTGCCGTGGGCAGACAGTGACAGGTCTAGCTGCCGGCGCTTTCCGGCCAAATAGTCTCGGATGGCCCTTGAGGCGAACGTGACTCGTGCTGGGTGATGCACGCCCATCGTAAGGGCCGGAGCGCTGGGTTGGACGAAGCGAACACGCACCAATTGGTCTTGGCGGCATGCGACCACCACATGCAGGTCGTCACGCCATTCAATGATGTCGTAAAAGAGTGTGTCAGGCTCGACGGCCGACATCATGGCATGGCTGTCAGGGGCAAGACGCGTACATTGTCTACGATGTGATCCAGCAGCTCGTAGGCCGGTTTGACTTCAAAGAGGTAGTCCGGGGCGCTGTATGTGGTGGTGAGTACGTCGCTGCCGACGTGGCTGACGCGAATGACCGTCATTCGTTCTTCGTCTACACGAAGAACGGTTTCTGTGTTTTCTGCATTCGATTCGAACTCGACGTCGTGTGGCGGGGCAATAGCGACCGCCTCGAAATGAACCTGTTGAACAAGCTCGGAGAGGCGCGCGATGGCGACGGTCAGGCTAACGCGATCTCCGAAGTCATCAATGGGTTCAAAAATAACTGTTTGTATGGGGACAGGTGTATTGTCCCACTGTTCTTCGACCTGCCATGCCCAGCCCACGGGGAAAGGGCCCTCCAAGACCGAAGGGATCGTGCGATGGACGAGGTCGAGCTTGGGTCGCTGAAAGGGAACCACAGGAAGCTCAATAACCAAGGTGTCGCTCGTGTGTTGGACCACCTGGGTGGCTGCCCTCTCGTCGAAGTGTTCGATATCGGCGGTGTATGTGACTACGACCACACGACTCTTTTGACGAAAAATGCGAAAAACCGCGCGCAGACGATTGTCGATGGTCACCGAACGCTCTTCGCATTGATAGGCGAGCTCGAATTCGTCCGAGGCCAGAGACTGTGTCCGAAGTGTGCCGAGTGTGCGCAAGGCGCGAAAGCGGTGTTCCACCCACTCTGCAAGGGGTTTGCGCCAGAGCCGCGGATGACTCGGGGAGATGTCCACCGTGAGTACGCCCTTGGTGTCTATGGTCGTATCGAAACTTGCTTGAATGACATTGTAGGGCTGATTGCCGTAACGGCTTGGGTATTCTACATGTGCGATGTGCCAGTTGCGCGGAACGTCCAGGGTGGCCAAGTCCTCAATGAAGTGTGACGTCATGGCAATGCCCGTGAGCGGTCGAGTCTCGGCGTGTGCGGCTTTGGTCTCATTTCGACGGCATGCGGGCACAAGAAATAGAGTGATAATCACCGTGTACACCCACATTCGCTGCGACGGGATCCGGACAAGGTGGTGGGTGGAATAATTCATGCGCTACCTCAAATCGTAGGGCTTGGAGGCGAAAGGGTCAATTCAGCGCTTCGCCCCTGACCGGAAACGCGTGGTCTGTGGTAAGGTTCCCGGCGTATGCGAACCGTACTGCTCGTGTCTGTAGCGTGTGTGCTGGGTGGCGCCCTGGTCGGTGCCCTGTCAGCCCTTCTGACGGCGACCTATTATGTGCCTGTCCTTGTCCCCATCGCCATGGGTGCTGGCTGTGGCATGGCCTTGGGCTTTGTTGTGCATTATGTGGGCTTGCGCCGACGCTCATGGGTTGTTTTGGCCGCCCTTGCAACTTGGCTACTGTGTGTCTCGACTTTCCATTGGGTGGAATATCGCGTGGTCTTCACCAACGGTGTTCGCATAGCCTATGATCAGGTCCGTGCAGTCGATGGGGGACCACCCCTGTCTGACGAAGAAGCGTTGGCCATGACTGAAGATTTGCTGGTGGAGCGCACTGGACACGGTGGGGTGAAAGGCTTCCTCTTGTATCGTGGTCGGGCCGGCCTGAAAATTCGTCTCTTGCAAGAACGAAGGTTGGGAATGGCATGGTCCATGGGATTGTGGTGTCTGGACTTGCTGGTTTTGTTTCTGGTGATTGCACGCATTTCGTTGGGAGTTTTTGGTCGAATTCCCTCCTCAGGCATAAGCCGGTTGAATGGAGAGGAGTTGCCCCGGTATACTATCCCCGCCGATGAGACCGCCCCACATGTTGTGGACGGTCAGCGCGCGGATACTACCTTTGCGGAGGATGTGGATGTTGATTAGACGGATGATGGTTTGCTTGGCTGCTCTACTGCTGATGGCCTGTAATGAATACACGGAAGGTAAGTACCCTGTGGTGCAAGCGTTCTTGGGAGACAGCGCCATTCCTACGGACCAGTATGAGTTGTCCCCCTTGGACCCATCATTGCCGCTCGACGAGACGGTGAAGGTCCAAATCCAGAACATTGGCAAAGCGGACTTAATCATCGAAGAGGTGGCTCTGATGACCACCAATCCAGACGGGTCCCCCAAGAACAAGTGGGTGACGATCAAGCAGTTGAGCGCCTCTGCGTTTCCCTTCACGATCCCAGCCGATGATCCCTACATAAACCTGTCCTATCAAGTGACTTACTCGCCGGATGACTTGGACAACAACGCGGCAACTCTGATGATTCGCTCGAACGACAAAGATCATCCCGAAAAACACATCCGCTTCTTTCTGTCGGAGTGTGCGCCCCGAGTTCGAGTGGATCCGAGCAAAGACACGTTCTTCAACGCTACGGTGACCAAGCCGGAGGAAAAGATCTTCCAGATTCATAACGATGGCAACTGCGAGCTCGTGTTTGATCGCGTTCAAGAAGACCACGCCACCAGCGTGTTCACGCTCATTGATCAGCCGATCACGGGTACCACAGTGCCTCCAAAGGGCACGCCTGGGTATGCGCCATTGATCTTCACGGTACGGTATCAACCCAACACGACCTCAGCCGATGACAAGATCACGTACTTTGTTTACACGAGTGATGAGGGAAATAGTCCCCTCCCGGTCAATTTGTCGACCAAAGCAGAAGGCGGCACATATACCGTGTCCTACGGCACGCAAGCATCTGGATTTTTGGATTATACCGACGTGACGGCAGGCGAGAAAACCGTCACCGTCAACATATACAATGATGGCCCAGCGGTCTTTACGTTCACGAAGCTGACGATGGTTGGCGACGAAGGGGCCACGCACTACACGACCGTTATGGAGTGGCCAGCCACGGGCCCTGGGGAATTCCCCACACCGATCGGGGCCCTTCCGGTGGCGTTGGCACAGGGCAAGAGCGTGGACATTCATGTGACCTACAAGGCATCCACGTTGGTGGGCATGAACGCCAAGTTTCTCGTGGGCTACAACCAACCGGGTGCCAGCACGTTCTCCATTCCCGCCTATGGCGGCGATCCGAAACCTTGCTTCGAGATTGCACCGGGTGAGGCGGTGAGTCCCGTTGGGGTGCAATTTGTGGGCACACAGGGGGAGGACATCACCGAACATGTCGTTGTGTACAACTGCGGCAATGCACCCTTGAGCATCACCGACATTCGTATTGAGGATGACTTTTATCCGGACCAACCATCGGTTCTGTGGACATTGACGGATCCTGCTTTAGTCACCTTTGACATTCCAGTCGGTGGATTGCAGGGGTTAAGCCTGGCGTTGAACGTCTCTGACAACTCTCTCAAGGCAGGCGGGACACTCTACATCGACTACATCGATTCAGGTGGTAATGGGGTGACCTTCACCGGCATTGATTTGCAAGGTGTGTTGGACGCGGAAGATATAACGCTGCCCGGCGCAGATCCGGGCGATGCAGCCGACTATGCAGGCGCTACGGCCGGTCAGATCCTCCAATTGGACGGGACAGGCACGACAGCCGGTTCCGAGGGCCTCTATGAGAAGGGGTACCTGTGGTATTTGTTGGCCCGGCCGGCGGGGAGTCAAATGATTGTCAATGGTGCTCCCGGACTTCCCGTTCGGACGATCATCCCGGACGTATCAGGGCTGTATCGGATCGGTTTGCGGGTTCACGGCAACAGCGGTGGCTTCTTGTATTCGGACGAAGCGACGGTGGATATTACGGTCCCCTAAGCGATTCGGAAAGCGCGAACGCCAGCACCTTTACATCTTGCGGTAGACACCGACTACCAGACCGAGAATTGAGGTCTGCTTGAACTCGTCTCGGCGCACATAAATGGGCTCCATGGCGCTGTTTGCTGGCTGAAGGCGGATGCGCTCCCCCTCGGGATAGTAGCGTTTCACGGTGGCCTCATCCTCAATGAGCGCCACGACGATGTCACCACGGTTCGCCGTAACCTGCTTGCGGATGAAGATGTAATCTCCATCGTGGATGCCATCCTCAATCATGGACTCACCCACAACGCGTAAGGCAAACACCTCTTTGTTGCTGCCGATGAAGAAGCTGTCCACTTCAACGGTGTCTTCGACGTTCTCTTGTGCCAGCAGGGGTAGGCCGGCCGCGATCCGTCCCAGGATGGGGATCGAACGAGTCTGGCTTTGTGGCTGTTTTGTGCGTGAATGAATGGGCGTGACCGGTCGAAGCGCCCGGCTCTTCATGTCGTCTCGTGTGATGTAACCCTTGCGTTCCAGCGCCTTAAGGTGATCATTCACGCCATTGGTCGAGCGGATTTCAAGTCGTACCCCGATCTCACGAATGGTGGGGGGATAACCACGATCACGGATGGATTCTTGGATGAATTTATACACCAACTCTTGGCGTGCGGTGAGTTGTTTTCGGCGGTTTTGGGATCCAGGTGTACGTCCACTCATTCGCTTCTCCTGCTCTACCTAAGGTTGCTCACTTAGTAAACGAGTATTGGTGGATAGCGTCAAGAAAAAACGCAACAAATGTGCAGTGGTTCATCTGTACAGTGGTTTGGGTTGATTGAAGAGGGGGACTTAGGTCCGTTTTCTCAGCCGAACGTCGAATGATTTCTGTGCTTCTTTGCCGTTGTCTGTTCGCTTCAAATCAAACATTCCCAAATGCAGTTCCACGATGCGTCCGTTGTCCAGGCGTATGGTCACGCGGTCAACGTCTTGAACCTCGATGATGGTGCAGGCACCGAGCCGGGGATGTTGGAGGAAGTCGTTGGGTTCCAGTTCGTAATCCGGAATATCATACCGGCTACGTGTGGTCATTCGCCCGGGAAAGAATTCGGTTCGTTGGGTGTCCTGTCCATCGCTGTCTTCCATGTGCGGCTGGATTTGGACCCATTGGCCAAGCTCGCCCATATCTTCGGAGCGGAGCAGACTGAAATCGTCAACACTTTGAATGGCGAACTCGATGTTGATCACTTCACCGCCGCGTAGACGCCCGGCCCGCAGCTCTTGGGAGTCCGTTTCCAGGAGCAGTGCCTGGATGTGCAAGACGGGTGTCTCCGCTTGCATGGAGATGTTCCCTGAAAAGTTGATGGCGTGGCATGCGCCCACCGTTATCCGTTCCGCATCTTCGCTGGGTTCTGGGGGATGGTGGGATACGATAGCGCTTTTCAAATAGCCTATGGCGTGGAGTTGGCCCGTGTGGATGGCATGTTTTTGGCAGATATCCAACAGGCCTTCAACGATGTCGGTACCAGCTTCTAGTCGTCCAACAACACGACGACCTTTTTTGCTTTCCATGTTGATCACGGGGGCCTCCGGAGCGCCGTCAGAATAAGTCCGTGTTCACGCGTGGTCAAGAAACTGAATGTACGGATGCAAAGTCTAGAAGTCCCTATCGACAGGACTGTCCTTGGCAGGAGGAGAACTCGGAGTCTCCGGTTGCGGTGGGGGCGGTGGATCCATGACCGGTTTTGACAGTGACGTGTGTCCTGGGAGCAGGACCCTTGGCGGTGGGGCTACAATGGGAAGATCGGCAAAGGACGGGTGATGCAGAGTCCATTGTTTCTGGGTGCGCTTAAGTCGGACCACTCGCTGCTCCTTGTTGCCGTTGGTGACGCGGACGTCAGCTAGGGCAGCATCCGTCTTGGCCGCCGCTGAGGACGAGAACCTCGTCGGTTCCCGAACAAAGAAGAGGGCCTCTAGGTCGACGTGTATGGTCTGTCGTTCCGGTGCCTCAAGGGCGGGAAAGAGCGCTGTATGGAGCATCTCCAGCGCGTTGGTGTTTCCGAGAGCGGCCCTCTTCTCCAAGTTGGCCTGCGTCTCGCGGCTCAATCGCTCCCAGAATCTGGGGACATCCCCTTTCTTCAGCAAGCGATAACATTCTTTCGCAGCGCGAGTGGTTTCGGATTCTGGGTCAACCCCAGACTCGGCACCGATCAACGCGACAATCTCGGGGTCTTCGCCTTCCAGCGGGTGGATGTAGATTTGAGGTCCACAGCCCGCTTGAATCGCCAGGCCTGTCAGGAGGCAAGGCAGAAACCATCGTCGCTGTTGTTTCGTGGGCACGGCGCCAATGTGGAGGGTCGACTGACAGGTGTCAAGACCTGCGTTCGTAAATGGGTTGTGTGTACGGATTTTGCGGAGATTCGATTCGGTCTGGATCTTCCGATAGATTGTGGCCGAGGTCGCGAAGCGGTGGTATGATTTAACTGCAGCGGTCTTTCAGGGGATGATCGACATGGGAGGACCAATGGCATCGAAAAAACAAATTCTTCAAGTGCTTGAGCAGCGGTACGATTATTATTCTGCCCGCGTCATTCTCGATGAAGTGCTTGAATCCGCGAACCTTACGGAAGTGAAGGACTTTGAAAAGAAGGACCTTGCGAAGGTGATCAAGTCTCTAAAGACGGTGGGCGATCGACTGGATCTGGTTCTGGAGTCGTTGAAAGAGTTGTCCCGCGGACCGGCGACAGGATCGCCCGCTCCATAGGGATAAACACCCTAGTCGCCTCCGTCGCTTCTTGAACGCGACTACTTCTTGTCGTTGGATTTCTTCTTACTGCCTGCGTTGGCGAAGTGAGCCAGTTTCTTTGCGACCTCGTAATGGACCGTGCCCGGCGCGAAGGTTCCATTTTTCCGGCGGTTCCCAGCCCGTACACCGGTGAGAATCTCGATGCCCTCATGGATGTGTTTGATGGGCCAGATGTGAAACTGTCCGGCCTCCACCGCGTCACGCACGTGCTTACGGAGCATGAGGTTACGCACGTTTTGATGGGGGATGATGCAGCCTTGCTCGCCGGTCAATTTTCGCGCCGAGCACACGCGGAAGAACCCTTCGATCTTCTCATTCACGCCCCCGATGGGTTGAATGTCACCCTTTTGATTGACGGATCCAGTGACGCCAATTCCTTGTTTAAGGGGGATCCCGCTGAGGGACGAGAGGATGGCGTAGAGTTCGGTGGAGCTGGCACTGTCTCCGTCCACGCCGCCATAACTTTGTTCGAAACAGATGGTCACGTTGAGGGCCAGTGGAGTGTCCTGTGCGTGTGTAGCGCCCAAATAGCCCTGGATGATGTAGACCCCTTTGTCGTGAATCTTACCGCTGAGTTTGGCCTCACGTTCGATGTTGATGATGGCACCCTTGCCGGCGAATGTGTTGGCTGTGATGCGGGTTGGTTTCGCGAATCGGTGTTCACCGATGGCGTACACAGCGAGGCCATTCAATTGGCCCACCTTGGCACCGCTCGTATCGATGAGCTGACGTCCTTGCATGATCTCCCGCTGGAGCTTGTCTGACACCAGCGCACAGCGATACTCGCGTTCGATCAACGCCTGTTTTACATGCTTGTCCGTGATCATCTTGGTGCCGGACTTGCGTGTCGCCAGGTAATTGGCCTCGACAACTAAGTTGGCGATGTCATTGAATTTTAGTGTGAGCCTCGTCTTGGAGTCCGCCAGGCGTGCGCCTTCCTCTACGATCGTTCCAACCGCCTTTTTGTGAACGGGTAATAGGTCGTTGTTTTCGCACGTTGTGGCGATGAATTGTGCGTATTCTCGAACGGTGCGGCGTGTGCGATCAATTTCATCGTCAAAATCCGCCAACACCTGGAAAATCTTACGGAAGTCCTCGTCGCTTCGGTACAAATAGTAGTAGGCCCACGACGAACCATGCAAGATCAGCTTGGGGCGCGTCGGAATGGGCTCGGGTTTGATTCCGGCTGCCGGTAGGAATGGCGACAAGAACCCCGGATCCTCAATGGTGACTTCTTTGTTTCGCAAGCAACTCTTCAGGTGCTCCCAAACGCCCGGTTGGTTAAAGAGGTCCAGGACGTTGACGACCAGAAAGCCCCCACTGGCTTTGAGCAGTGAGCCAGCTCGAATCAGTGTGAAGTCGGTAAAATACACGCCATTCTCCAGGCGCCGTTCGAGCTTGCCAAAGAGATTGGAGAACGTGGGATGGGTTTCAAAGACGACCGGAGCGCCGTTGACATCACTGTTATCCACCACCACATTGACTTGATACTCTTTGATTGTGGGAAAGCCACCCTGGGCGTTGCGTTCGGATTCGACGTCCTCGGGCAGGAACTTACTGATGTTGTGGATGATGTCTTTGTACACCTGCTCCAGGTGCGCAAGCACGCGTTCTTGGGTGTTGTAGAGTTCCACCAATTCCGCAAAGAGTTGACCCGCTACCGATTCCCCAAGCTCTCGCTGCGCCGCGGTGATGCTCTCCTGAGTCTCTATCTCCACCATCCGGGTTTCCTGAAGAAATTCGGAAATGTGCGGATCGAGCCGTTTACGGTTCTTTTCGACCTTCTTTCGCTGCTTCTCATTCAAGGTGGCGTAGTCTTTGTTGGAGATGAGTTCGCCATTCAGCATGGGAATCGTAACGATTCCGGTCTTGGTGGACTTGATGGTGAAACCGATCTTTTTTGCCCGTTTGCTTAACGCCACAAAACGTTCATTTTCTTTGTCCATGCCAGCATTCAAAATGCCTTGGACTTTTTCCTGGTGTTCCTTGGAGTGAAAGAGCGCCGGAATGAGCTCCCAGAGCCGGTCCACCAACAACTCCATGTTCTGCTTGAGCCCTGACGCAGTTCCGGCGGGGAGCTTGAGGGAGATGGGTTCTGCGGGATCCTTGAAATTGTGCACATACACCCAATCGGGCGGCGGATTTTGTTTGGGGGCGAGCTTGTTCAGCAGCGTGCGGACCACGGTTGTTTTTCCCGTTCCGCTGGCGCCGGCGACAAACACGTTGTAGTTGCGACTGTCGATGTTCAGGCCGAGTTCCAGCGCGCGGACGGCTCTCGACTGTTCGATGACACCCCTGAGCGACTTCAATTCGGCGGTGGTCTCAAAAGATAGAGAGTCTAGATGCGCGGGGCGATAGAGATCGCTGACCCCCAGAGTCTTTGGAGTGCGTGTTGTCCGCTTCAGGGTGTCGGCCATGGTGACGAAACTTTCGAATGCAGTCAAAGGAATCTGCAGCATAACCCTTACGAAAACCCGGGGCAAGCGCTTGCTCTTCTGTGCCTATCAGCCGGCTCACCGTGGCCACTTTCGTCGAGTTAGCACCGACTTCCCCCTTGTAGAGGAGTTGTCAGGGCACAGTTCATTCCAGTCCAGCAGGCGTGTTACGGGTGTTTCTTTTTTTGCTGTACATAAACTCTTGCTGTAAAATCAATATGTTGCACGAAAGCGACAAAACCGCCGCGGGTATGTGTCTACCATTCGATGCCGAGCAGAGGCAAAGAATAGCCATTGGGTGTAGTCAAAAGCGGTGTATGGAGCGAATGAATGGTACCTAGTTTCACCGGAACTTCCGACGTGTCTCCGGGTGAACCCTTGCCCTTTGATCCGGAGTCCACGGACGAGTCCACGGACGAGTTCGCGTTGGAAGACGAGTTGTCGTTGGAGAGCCCGTCCTTGATGAAGCGCCTCCGTGAGTTGCGTCACCTCATTCTTATCGTCTTCTTGCTGCTCCTCATGGACGTCCTGGCGCTGCTTTGGGTGGGGCGCTGGGTGGATGATCGGAATGCGACCAGTTATTTGCGTGGGATCTTGCCGAATTGGGAGCGATCGTTGTCCCAGTTCGAGCGGTGCGTTGTGGGTGACGCCGCCACATCGATCAACTGGGGTGAGCGTATTCTGGCCCGGATGTCTAGCGACCGTGATTTTCGTGGGACAGTGGTGGAAGTCTGTTATCCCAAATATCGCGCTGACATGGTGCGATTAAGGCCACCGGGAGACCAACCTCCGCTGGCAACATTCCAGGAATGGTACGTGACCTATGATGGGTTCGGAGAGGGCGTCTTCGTGGATATGGTCGCGGCCGAAGCGACCCATCTGTGTGACGACTTGGTTCGGTCACGTGAATGGTACGACTCTGTTTTGTCGAGTGTTCCGGGGGCCGTGGTGACACCGCGCCATGTTCAGTGTGGAATCGAGGGGGTCGTTCGGGACGATATCCGGCGTGTTCAGATGCCAACGGTGGAGTCCAAGCATGAGACGATTTGGGGTGAGGTTCGTGTCCCGATTGAGCGAACTCCTCCCTTTGAACGAGATGGATACCTATACGCTGATTTTCAAGAGGCACGTGATTCCAACGTGCGTGTACTGGTTCGCACCCGTGATGGCATGGGATGGGAGGAGGTCCCGTACACCAGTGCGTTTCAATTGGGCCCCTTGTGGACCTCCGACGTAGTATGGGGGGTACTCCCTTCCAACGGTGATTCTCGAAGCTCGGTGGTTGTTTTCGAACGTGGCGAGTGGGTTCCGCGTGCCAAGCTCCCCGAGTACTTCCTGCCCGAAAAGCAGGGTGGAGGCTCGAACCTTCTGACCATTGTCGGTCGATACCGCGCTGCTGTGGGTGATCGATTGGCCGTCATTTCCTCGGTGGACGGAGGATATGCGTTTTCGGAGCCCACCTACATCATGAATTGCAGCGGTGCCACAGCCTGCGCCCCGGCGTTGCATCTTGGTCCAGAGGGCAGCCTTGCGGCTGTCAACGTGGAGCAGATCGGGTATCAGCTCAACGTCGAAACCAGCTACTTGTCGGGTGTTGGTGCCCAGGTACGTCATCAGACCAAAGCGCTGTCCGATGTGACATTAACACCGGGCGAGCTTCAGATCGATTCGTGTTTTGATAACACCAACCTTTGGACGCTTGTGAATGGCGAAGTGTTGCTGGGCTCCAATAGTGGGGGGCGACGCTGGCAGACGGTCGACCGTTTCCTGAAAGCGGAGTCGTTCGGGGAGGTGGCGTTGGATTGTGGCCACGATTGGCTCGCAATTGCTGGTGTTCGCCGGGGGGAGCAGCTTCCGGGTCGAATCCAATACACCGTTTGTGGTTGGTCCAAACGCTGCTTTGAGCCCACACGAGTTTCCGACCACAGGGTCAGTGGGTTTGCGCCGCAATTGGGTCCATTGGGGTTGACGCTCCTCTTCGAACTGGATCCTTTGAACAATGTGGTGGTGTTCCAGGACAATGGACTGAACGGCTCATCCAAGCTTGTGGGGTTCTTAAATTCGACACCCATCGACACCATGCGTGAAGTCCGCGCCTGGCGTGCCGACAATCAGTGGTTTGTGGGTTGGACCGGCAAGCGATAAACACACACATTCTACAGCCCCATTGTCGACGAAACGAGTCCTATCGCTGACTTTAGGGGGGGGCTACACCTTCTCTACACGGGGGTGTGGAACCGGAGCCGCTCGACTGATACAGTGGAGAGGAATCTGTTGGAAGTGAGGAGCGAGGTCGTGTCGAACGAGGAACGTTATTTGGGCAAGACGCTGCCGAAGTCGAACAAGTCAGCGCACAACTATGCGTTCATCGATTTGGCGCTGACGTGGCTGGAGACCCTGTTGGACATGCGAACTTTCCAACGGCATGGAATGAACCAGCCTGAGGGGGCAGAGTCCGCGGAGCCCTCAACGATACTTTCCCAGTACGTTTCGCGATTGCAAGAGATTGAAAATCAGCTAACGAGCATGCGCGAGGATGCACGCCAAGGGGACGAGCCTTTGCCCTTTGATGTGCTGGCGCAGCGCTATCAGCTTGGTCCTCTCGAAGAGCGGATCCTCCTTTTGGCGTTGGGGACCCGATTGGACGCCTCCTTGCGAAAGCGGATCGCGCGTTTCAAGGACAACATTTTGTTGGACTATTGCGATGTGGACCTCTGCCTGGGGGTATTGTTTGACGGACGAGTGGACCGTCTTGCGGCCATGGAGCACTTCCGGGTGGATGCTCCGCTCGTACGAACTCAGTTGATCAAGCCGGTGCCGGCTAAGGAAGGCAGTGCTGATGCCCTGGTGGGGTACGAGCTGCACGTTCCCGAGCGGGTGATTAGCTATCTATTAGGTCACGAAGCGCTGGAGGCCAAGTTGGCCCCATTTTGCTGGCTCAGTCGTCCTGATGTCCTCCTGGACACGGTGGTTCTGCCTGACGTCACCTTTCGGGAAATGTTGCATTTGGCGGAGCAATTCGGCGAACGTTCCATCACCCGAAAGACTGGCGGTGCGAACGCGCTGGGTCCACTGGACGAGGCGGTTTTGGTGCAGTTGTCCGGCGAATCGGGGACGGGCAAGTCCCATTTAGCGGCTGCCCTCGCCACACACCTGGGTGTGTACATGCTTGAGGTGGATTGCGGAAAATTAGCCACTGACGAAGCGCGCTTTAAGTCCCTGTTGGAGGAGATCCTGTGGCAAGCCCGTATTGTGGGTGCCATTGTTGTTTTTGACCAAGCGGACGCGATTCTTGGTGAGCGCAATGCGCGACTGTCGACGTTCTTTAGTGAAATGGACCGGTGGGACGGGCTGGCGTTCTTGTGCACGAATGATGCACGGAAGCTAGATGCCTCTGTCGCTCGTGCGGTGGTGTATCAATTCGATTTCGAAGCGCCAGAGATGCTGGATCGGTTGCGCCTGTGGCAGGTGCACTTGCCGAACGGTCTGAAAGTGGGCAAAGACGTCGACCTTGAGGACATCGCCATGCAATACGAGTTGACGGGCGGTCAGATCAAGAACGCCGTGCTTGTTGCGACCAATATGGCGTTGTCCAACGCAGGCAATCTCAAGACGATCACACAGGAACATCTCATGCGCTCTGCGCACACCCAAATGCGGGCAAAGGTCACCGAATTTGCACGTCGGAGCAAAGTGTCGCTGACGATGGACGACTTGATTCTGCCCGATGATGTGAAAACCGAGATCGATGCGATTTTGGATGCGGCCAAGAAGCGTTCATTCGTGATGAACAAGTGGGGATTTGCCAAGAAGTTGGTCACAGGCAAAGGCATCGTGACCATGTTCTGTGGGGAGCCGGGTACCGGAAAGACGTTGTGTGCGGAGATTCTAGCCAACGAACTCTCGCTGGAGCTGTATCAAATCTCCATTCCACAAGTGATGTCCAAATACATCGGAGAAACGGAGAAGAACATCGCCAAGATATTCCAATCCGCCAAAGCCAATCACGCCATGCTGCTCTTTGACGAAGCCGATTCGCTCTTCGCCAGTCGGGTCAAGGTGGAGACGTCTGTGGATAAGTTCTCGAACATGGAGACCAATCTCCTCTTGCAGGAGATCGAACGCTTTGAAGGTATCGTCATTTTGACCACCAACCTGGACAAGCAGATCGACAAGGCCTTTCAGCGTCGGATTCAGTTCAAGGTGACCTTCCCCTTCCCCGAAGCGGACATGCGTACGATGATTTGGGAGAAGCACTTCCCCAGTGAGTGTCCCGTTGCCGACGACTTGGACTGGGAACTCTTGGGAGAGAGCTTCGAGTTGTCCGGCGGTCACATCAAGAATGCTGTTCTGCGCGCTGCCTATCGGGCGGCATGCACAGACCATATAGTCTCTATGGAAAACATTCGCTATGCGGCGGAACAGGAATGCAAGCACGCGGGCAAGCTTTTCCGTTCGTTCAAATTGGAACACGAATTTGACGAAGCGGGAGGGATGTTTTGAGTTCACGGGAAGCATCGACCGATCCACTAAAGCTGGTCGGACAGATGTTCGATGACCGGTATCAAGTGGAGGCCGTCATCGGCCGCGGCGGCATGGGGGTCGTGTACAAAGCCGAGCACGAGGGAAGCTCCCAAACCGTCGCGCTAAAAGTACTCTACCGTCAATTTGCAGAGCGAGAGCACCAGTTGAAACGCTTCAGCTTGGAGCTCAAGGCGTGCAGCAAGTTGCACCACCCCAACGCGGTTCGTGTGTTGGATTATGGTCGGTCGGCTACGGGGTATTTATTCATCGCCATGGAGTACCTAAAAGGGGAAACTTTGGCCGCCCTGTTACGTCGAGAGAGGACGATCCCGCGACGTCGAATTGTGCACATTTGTACGCAAATTTGTGATGCCCTCGACGGAGCCCACAGCAAAGGGATTGTTCACCGTGATTTGAAACCGGACAATGTCTTTCTCTCTGTCGAGGCCGGGGAACCTGACTATGTCCGCCTACTGGATTTTGGCGTGGCCAAGATCACCGATGGCGATCCCGGGAAAGAGTCGTACACCCAAACGGGATTCATTTGCGGTACCCCCCGTTACATCAGCCCGGAACAGTCGCTGGGCAAGTCGCTCGATGGACGGGCTGATTTGTATTCGCTGGGTGTGATCCTCTTCGAAATGGTCACAGGAAAACCCTTGTTCCGTGCGGACACACCCATTGCACTCGTGATGAAACATGTGCATGACGCGCCGCCGGTGCTGGAAGATGTGAACCCGAAGGCTCAGGTCACTCAGGAATTGCGCGCGCTCATTTATCAGCTGTTGGAAAAACACAGCAATCGTCGGCCGGAATCCGCACGGGCTGTGGCCCGCATGCTGGAATCGATTGGAAAGGGTCCTCCGGACAAACCGATCGTGGCAGCGCTGATTGTCCGTGCTGGGTCCGGGCTCAAACGGTCCAACTCATCCCCGGGACAAAGACGACAGTCTTTGACATTGTCGCTGGAAGATACGTCGCCAGGGTTTCAAGTTTGGGCGGATCCCAACAACGAGTCGAAGGACCCTTCGGATTCCAATCTGGACATCGGGGATGCAACCCAGGTCTTGTCTCTGGCGGACGTCGTCTCGCAAATTGAGCGTATCGGCGGGAGCCTGGAAGAATGGGCCAACGCTGAAGCCTCTTTGCCGGATTTGCCAGGGGAGATCGAGATCGAGAGAAGCGCGGGCATTGGTCGCAGCCGATTCGGTGGCGCTGGACTGGCGCTGGGACTGTTCGTACTTTTGGCATTGAACACCATGCTTGGATTTCTCTAAACGCCCGAAATGGTCGCCATTGAGGTGCCAACCGTTCCCCAGGAGATGTCTCCCACGATGACAAGCATTCTTCCGTTGGAAGCAAAGAAGAATCGTCCGTCGGAACCTGGGGAAAGACGACCTATTCGTTTCATTGTGAAAACGAGCGACCCCAGCGACCGTCAAGCCGCAGCGGCTCCCCGGGTGGCGGATGCGCCCATCCCTTCGTTTGTTGTGATCGACAGTGTGCCGACGGCCTCTATGGTCGTGATTCGCGGTCAGATTGTGGGGCAGACCCCATTTCGTTTTCAGCCGACCCAGGACACAGGGGCTACAACAATCATTATCTCTCGTGAGGGCTATTTGCCAGAGAGTTGGCATTACGTACCGGGGGTGACGCCTCCTGCAGGCCAAACCGATGTCAAATTGGTGTTACCACCACAGCCGTCGGCGTCATCGCCGTCCAAGGCCGCTCCTCCTGAAATCCAGGGTTCCGCCCAACCTAAGAAGCGGCGGAACATGAAGAAACGTGGGAAGGGCAAGGTACGGTGGAACGAATACTAGAGGACAGCTCCATTGGGTGTCCGCAAGGTCCAACTCTTCCAACGTCGCCATTCCGACGGCAATCATTCGTCTGCCGAGGTTTTTGTACGGGTTCTGGGATTCTGAGCGCAATGGCGATGGTCCTGGTGTTGGTCCTGAGCACATCAGCCTCGGCCCAAGAGAGCCTCGAGGAACAGGCCAACACACTCTTCAACCAGGCAAAGGCGAGAATCGCGCAAGGCGATTATGGCCGCGCTGTTGAGGATTTATCCGGAGCCTGGTCGTTGTTTAGTCATCCTCTCATCATCAAGAAACGTGCGTTCTGCTACGAAGAACTCGGGATGTTGAAGGAAGCCATTCGGGACTACAGCGCGTTTCGAGAGACACAGGGCACCTCAAGCACAAGGCGCAGTGAAATTTCTGAGAAGATCGCGGCACTCGAGAAGCTTCGCAAAGAACCCGTCAACGTGACGGTGACCTCTCTTCGACTGGGTATTCTGGTCTCCGTGGAGGGCCGAGATGCTCAGCGCACCCCCTTTGAGGTGAGCCTCCTGCCTGGTGTCGTCACACTGACGGTGAGAGACCGTCGTTTTATCGAAACCAAAGAGTTGAAGCGGGTTCTTGCCACAGAGGGACAAGTCCTTGAAGTCGAAGTCGAAGCGAATTTGGGCACCGTAATTGTGGAAACATCGTCCGGCACCTTTGCCGATGTAGGCGTGACCATTGACGGTCGACGACTCCGCCTCTCAGCGGAGGAACAGAATCAGCAACGGATGAAGCCTCGTGAGCTGACCGTCGGCGAGCATGTGCTCTTGTGTCGGGTCTCCGGTGAGCGCTCTGCGTCTGTATCGTTCACGGTGACGACCGCTGGCGTAATGACGGTGCAATGTGGCACAGCCTTATCCAAGACGTGGTTCTGGTCAGCAGTGATTGGCGGTGGGCTTGGGGTTACTGTGGGTACGGGATTTTTGGTGTCGTATGCGCTGGATTTGTCCAAGGCGAAGAGCACCAATCAGCGTCTGATTACGAGCAAACACATCGCGGGCAGCGTGAGTCTGGCACTGGGGCTTGGTTTGGGTGTGGCGAGCTACTTCCTTTACGATGACACCGCTGCTGAGCCTTTGGAGAGCGCGGGATCGCTCACCCCCTTTGTAACGGTGCCATCTTTGGATACAGCGGGTGTATTGATGGGGGTCTCGGGCCGCTTCTAGCTACGGAGTTGTGTTGAGGTTGGGCTCAGCGATGTACTCCACTTCCACTTCCAGACCCTGCTCGGGATCAAAGTTGAAGAAGATGGCGGTTTGGTCCGGTGTGTCCTTGCAGTCGGCCGATTTGATAAACTTATACGACAACCCGGTATCTCCTTTCTCGAGGATGTATTCCACTGGAACACAGTCGTCGGGATTTCCTCCGCATGCACCCACGCTCAGAACCGTGCATTGGCTGTCATCTGAGCAGGTCCCTTCCGGGCCGATCTTACGGACAAGAAGAGTCTCTTCGTCCTTGATGGGGTGGGGTAGACACAGCTTACTGAACACTTTGACAATACGCAGCGCGATCTTGTCGAGCGCGGGAGCAATCCCTTGGTCGTCACAGATGTTCGTGACAATGCCGTTGTCTCCAAATCGTTTCGTAAAGTTGATATAGCGCTCTCCGTATTCTGCAGACACACCCGGTGCGGTGCAGATCGTCGTCTTCTTCATGTGGGCACCCCAGTCGGGGCAGGTGTCGCCTCCACACTTCGAGTCTTTGTACATTTGGCGGTCCAAGGCGACTTGAGCCGGATCCTTCGAGACGGAATCGCCCACAATGGAAGCCACTAGAATACGTCCAGCGTCGCCTTTGAGTGCTTTAACGGCGTTGACAGCGTCGTCCACGACCATGAGCTTGCCCTTGTTGTCTTTATCGTCGCTCTCCGCCTTCAGGTATTTGCACGGTTTGATGGCTTCGTCGTACGTGATGCACGCGTTGGTCCATTTGTCCTTGCTGTTGTCTGGTTTGCAATCGGAGGAGGCGGAGCCATCGTCTTCATCCGATAAGAACACGATCGCGAGGTACGCGTCGTCGCGGAGGAATTCCTTGGCTTGTACGGCGTTGGGTCCGTTCTTGTCCAAGGCCAGAATGGTTGCGTAAAATGCCTCTTCGTTGCGCGCGTTGTGGCCCTGTTCTGCGCCCACGATGGCGATGCAGGGGAACAACGCGCGGGCATTGTTTGGCAGGAGAAAGGGTACATCCGTACCGTTGTCTTTCAGCATTGAGGCTTTGAGCGAATCGGAGTCCGGGCATTGTTTGGACCCGGGTTGAAGGATGCAGACGGAATTCTTTCCGATGGGGAGGCACTTGTAGTTGCACTGTTCGGGATCTTCGAGGCACAGCTTACTTGCCTCGTCCGATTCGTTGACGTCTTGGGACGAGGGGTCATCCAGGGTAAACTCCAATTCGCACTCGGCATTGTCCTTTTGCTGTTGGTCCTCTTGCAATTCCAGGATGGCAGCTTTCTTTTCCTCGCAGACTTCCTCGGTGTCTGTATTCAAGCACTGCAGCTCGTTTGGAATGGAAACAGGGGTGTGGCACTCACGTTCACACGTGGCGTTGATGGAGCCGTTGCAGTTGATCAACGTGTCCGCGTTTTCGGGTGCGTCGGCACAGATCCAGCCGGGGCCGTTGGGCGTACATACGCTGAGATTGGCGCACTCACCGGTTAGTGTGGCCGGGTCAATCTCACACAGGTTTCCATCACTGCATCGGCCGTAGGTGCTCTGGCAGGAGACGTCACCCCCTTCTCCCTCCAAACACTGACGCACTTGTTCTTCGCCGCAAGCGAACGGAAACAAGGTGGTTCGATGATGACGGAACTGTCCATAGTGGTCTTTGCTCTTTACGTCCGTCGTGACCACAGCGATTCGATAATCGATGTTGACGTACTCTTCGATCTTGTCCATGAAGTCGCCGACGGATTGGAAGAGCGCGGTCTGCTCCTGGCACATGGATGAGGAGTTGTCGATCACCCAAAGGAAGTCCACTTTTACTGCGGTCTTGTTGGTTTGCGATTGTACGACTTTGACCGTAAACGATCGTTGAAGCGTATCGATAGGGACATCATTGCACCCCAAAAACGACACGCTTAGCGCCAATACCCCAGCCAAGAACCTCCAAGTACACGTTGTCATTGCGTCGAGACCCCTTCAATTAGTTCACCGGATGGTACTACGGACGATGCTTTAAGGGCAAATATGGTTTCCCGTGCGTTCCATAGAGGCTTTATGGTACACAGGCCCAGGAAGCGCACACCTCGGCTGGGTACAGGCAGGTCGGCAAGCACACAAAAACGAGCGAGTACACAATGATTAATGTTGAAATGATGAAAATAAAGTCTGCGAAGAATCTGTCGTTGGGGCTTCGAGTCAGCATCCTTGGATGCGTTTTGACCTTGCTGGTGCTGGGTTGCTCCGGTGGAAAGACGTCGGTGCCACCGACGAATGATCTTCCGTCGTCTCCTGACACTTCGCCGCCCAGTGATCTGTGGGTTGACTGCAAGCAAACTCTGGATCCTCCTGTGGATGGCGCCTGTTCGATCACTGCCGGGTCCGAAGCGCTTCGAATTCGCGGCAATATTGTGACCCCTGAGGGGGTGTTGGCTGGTGGAGAAACAGTCATTATTAACGGTTTGATCGCTTGTGTTGGGTGTGACTGCTCGGCCGATCATGCCGATGCCACAGTGTTGACGTGCCCCGACGTGTTGGTGACTCCCGGACTCATCAATCCACACGATCATCTGACCTTCGCTCAGCACCCACCGGTCGACCCGGGGGATGAGCGGTACGAGCACCGACACGATTGGCGGAAGGGCAAGGGGGGGCACACCAAGCTGTCTGTTCCCCAAAACTTTTTCGGCGAAGGGGAACTGTGGGGTGAGATTCGAATGGTTATGGGCGGCGCAACGTCCATCATGGGATCCGGTGGCGAAGAGGGTTTTCTCCGCAATCTCGATCGGTCGAACCTACTGGAAGGCCTCAGTCACGCCATTCCTGATGCACCGACTTTTCCTTTGGGTGACTCAGACGGCAAGTACTATGACAGTGGTTGCTCGGGCTACAAGAAGACGCCCAACCCGGATGCACTGGCCGGAAAAGTGGCCTATGTGCCTCATGTTGCCGAAGGGATCAATGATTTCGCGCGCAATGAGTTCCTGTGCTTGTCCGGCACGGTGGAAGGAAGCGCGGATCTTCTTATGGGCACGTCGGCGTTCATTCATGCCATCGGCCTTTCGACGGCGGATGCCAGCCTCATGGCGACGGAGGGCACGGGCTTGATCTGGTCTCCACGGTCCAACGTGGCGTTGTACGGCTTTACGGCCCAGGCCCGAATGTACGCCGCGCTGGGTGTCCGCATTGCGTTGGGGACCGACTGGTCGGCGTCCGGATCCATGAACGTGTTGCGTGAACTGCAGTGTGCTGATTCCCTGAATAAAAACCACATGGACGGGTATTTTTCGGACCGAGACTTGTTGAATATGTCCACGCAAACGGCGGCGGAGTTGAGTGGCTTTGGGGATGTGGTCGGTTCCATTCAGGAAGGTCGATGGGCTGATATCAGTCTCTTTGATGGACGTGAGAACGAGGGATATCGGGCGTTGATCGATGCCAACGTGACCGATGTGCTCCTCGTGCTTCGAGGCGGGGTGGTCCAGTATGGAGATCAGGTGCTTGTAGAAGCGCTGGCGCCGAATGATGGTTGCGATGTTCTCGATGTGTGTGGCCGGTCGAAGGCCTTGTGCACCCAGCGCGAGACCGGGAAGGCGCTCGTAGAACTCGAAGCCAGCGTAGCCAACACCGGCGGTCAATCATACACTACGTACCCTCTCTTTTTCTGCGGTGTTCCGGACAATGAACCTTCGTGTGTGCCCTATCGGACTGGGGAGTTCTCCGGCGTGGGCTCAGCAGATGACGTGGATGGGGACGGCATTGTGTCCGACAAAGACAATTGCCCCCAGGTGTTTAATCCTCCCCGGCCGATGGACGGTGGCGTGCAACCCAATGGGGACAGTGATGACTTGGGTGATGCGTGCGATCCATGCCCATTCGACATGGATACGACGGACTGTTCCGGCGTGGATCCTGATGATTTGGATGGGGACGGTATTTCGAACGTCATGGACAATTGCCCCTCCATTCAAAACACCGATCAAGCCAACGCGGATGAGGACGCTCGCGGTGACGCGTGCGACGACTGTCCCGAGGAGGTCGATCCCTGTCTATCCACCGTGTACGAGATTAGGGAGGGCATTGTTCAGGAAGGGGAGGCGGTCTCGTTGCCGCCGCTCATGGTGACGGCCACCTCGGATGTGGGTTTCTATGCGCAGCATTCTCCCTCAGAAGAAGGCTATCTCGGCGCCAAGTTGTCCGGGATTTACGTCTACGATCCCAACGGCATGGTCAGTCCCAAACGGGGCGATCAAGTGGTGTTGAACGGCACCGTGGACCTGTTCTACGACAAGTGGGAGCTCACCAAGCCGACCGGAGCGGTCGTGGAGACGACGCTGACCATGCCGGAACCCGTGGTTGTGTCGGATCCCACGACGATCGCCACGGGCGGATCGGATGCAGCCAACTATGAGGGGGTCCTGGTGCAGGTGGAGAATGTGACCGTCTTGGACGCGTCACCGCTGACCGATGAGATCGCTCCGACCAACGAGTTTCTGGTGACAGGGAATCTCTTGGTGAACGACGGTTTCTATTGGATCGAGCCAACGCCACAGGTTGGGATGCAGTTCGAACGAATCACAGGGGTCTTGAACTACGGTTGGAGCAACAGTAAATTGGAGCCGCGTGATGCGAACGATGTCGCGATGGGCGCTCCCATTCTGCAGGCGCTTGGGCCGGAACTCGTGTACATTCATGAAGGAGAATCCGGGAGCATTCAACCTCCACTGATGGTGTTTTTCTCGAGTGTCACGGATACCCCGGTCAGTGTGGCCCTGACCAGCGCTGACCCCTTAATCGTTAAACCTGTCGAAGACGTGGTGGTTATCGGCGCTGGTGAACAACATGTCGAGGTTGCCATTGAAGCCCTGGCGGCGAGCGTGAATCCAATCACCGTAACGGCGACCTATCTCGATGGAATACAGACGGCCGCTGTCCGGGTGATCGGCCTGGACGAGGCGAACGGCGTGATCAGTCTGGAGCCCGCGGAGTTGACCATGGTCGCTGGCGCAAATGAATCGTTTCAGATCGATTTGAAGTTTCCTGCGTCGGCCGAAGGAGAGGTTGTGTATGTGAGCGCGGAACCGGCGGGCCTCGTCGAAGCGCCGGAGAGCCTTGTTGTGTCCTCGGGACAAAACAGCGCGTCTTTTGATGTGAAGGCATTGAGCAGCGCCGGTGACGTCACCGTCAATGTGGGTCTTCAGCCGGGCGTAGCCGAGGCATCCGTGACCATTCATTTGACGGAAAAGCCGACCGTTGGGTTGGTCTTGGTGGAAGTGTTCTACGATCCGCCCAGCAGTGACGATGGGTTGGAATGGGTCAAGCTTTACAACGGAACGTCGGCCAGTATCTCGCTGGAGGCGTATTCCTTGGGATGGGGCGGAGCCGACTACACCACTGGCAAAGTCAACTTGAGCGGATCCATTGCTGCGGGTGGTTGTTTCATTGTGGGCGGCCCTTTCACCACGGAAGCCAATGGTTCCCCTGTCTTTGACCAATCGTTTAACTTTAACCCCGACATTCAGAATTCCGGGGCGACGGCAGACGGTGTGGCGTTGTTCGGCGTGGCCTCGGCCAATGTCAGCTCCACGACCATTCCCATCGATGCGGTGTTGTACGGCGAGGCCAACAAGAGCGGGCTCCTGGATCCAACCGGTGTTCCCGGTGTGGTTCATGTGGGTAAGGCACCATCGGGCCACAGCCTATTGCGGGCCTCCCTGGAGAGTTGGATCCATCATTCAACGCCCCATTCCGAAGCTTGCCCGGCGTTGTAGCCATGGCTCTGCCATAGGATCTACTCAGAACCGAAGTGTCCAACACGACGTGCTCGTGAGCACTCCGTCTCGGTGTCTCGTTAACTTGGGACTTATTCGGAGGGTGTAGGTGGCCGAGGAGGCGCTTCAATGGGCTCTGTAGGCACGCTGCCAGCAGGTGTCGGTTTGGATTCCACGTCGGCCACATCAGGCTTCTTCATCCACTTCCACCACGTGGACAGGAGTCGCTGTGCCAGTCGCTCTTGTCGGGACGCCTTACCGGGGTCCAATTCCGCCAGCTTCTGCAGCCGCAGATTGAGATTATGAAGGGCGATCTGCGCCTTGTCGATGTGGTCTTTGGCCTCTCCTTTGTTGCGGCTCTGATCCAGCAGAGTGTGCATCTTTTCGATGACTGGCTGGAAGAGCTTGGTTGCAGCTTCGGAGTTGGGCTCCTTAACGGCCGAATGAAAGGATTCTTTGTTGTCCAGTAACAAGGCGGCAAAGGCCGCGTTCATCCGAACCTCTGTGACGTCCGCCAAATTACTGATGTATTCGGTCAAGAATTCTCGCGACTTGTCTGTGATGAACGGGACCCCCTGATCCACGACCACACCCGCCACGAAATCGGCCAACTTCGGTGTGGCGTTCGAAAGAACGGCTTCAATCACACCGGCGACATCCGGGACGTTCTGATTGATCACTGCTGTGATCTCAGCGGCGAGCTTGGGCGGTTTGGTGCTGGCATCAAGAGCAGGGTTGATCCACACGAAAAAGTACCCAATCAAGATGACGGAGATCAGTCCGGCCATGATCAACTGGTTACGCACACCCTTTTGGGCGCCTTGATGTTCTTGGTCGATGAAGTCGGCGATGTCTCCGACTTGACTCTCAATGGTGCTGGCTGTGTAGTCACTCATAGTGTTCTCCACCTACCTCTTTCCCTTAGCGGGGGCTTCAAACATGTCGTTGCTGCCGGCCATGGCTTCTCCCGCAAATTCAATCCAGAGCGTGAGGATGTCTTCCGGCGCATCATTGGACACGTCCTTCGTGTCTCCAATGGATGACGAGAACCCTTTCATGGTGGCGGCGATTTGCTCCATCTCATGAAAATGTCCGCTGTAGGTCGAGCCCAACTCTTTCTGCGCCCATTGTTGATGGGAGGTGAGCAACAACTCCAGCATTAGCTTGGAGCGTTCCTTCTTCTGTGCGCAGACCTTTTCTGAGTCCGTCGATTCACAGCGCAGTTCCTCCGGGAAGGCCTCTTCCAGTTGACTGATTCGACTGTCGTTGTGGCGGGCCAATCGGTCCTGGACAAAGTTCTCGAGGTCACTGGACATCCGGGTCTTCATCTTGGCTGCGGCGCCGTTGGGTCCGGTCAACTCGTTCACGAATTTCCCTTGTGCGATCCGTTGGGCACGCCCCAACTCCGCTTGCATCTTAGGGATGAGGGTGCCAGCGGTAATTTGGGCCTGTTTCTCCAGCGTGGGCATGACACCGGCAATGTTCTCTTGGAGGTGTGTGGCCAACTCATCCCTGCGCTCCACAACGTTCTCGTGAACGATGTCGATCGCGGACCAAATTCCGAGTAAAAGGATGATGACGTAGAGTAGAAGCGCACTGAGTCGAATGATACGGGATGTCTTACGCCGCTTTGCGATATCAGGTAGCCGATCGTAGGCCTCCCGGATGCGATTTTCCATATCCTCGCCAGCGGGTGCTTGGGCCTCGTCTGACATGCTCTCCACCTTCCTTTCTATGCGGACCGCTCACCCTAGACCACGTTGGTGTAGGGGTCTCTGTTCGTCCATTTGAAGTAGCATCCTATTGTCGCTGCGACCAAATCAGATTGTCAAGTTCATGGCGATGTCTTCTTCGGCCGCGGAATATGTAAGGAATTCCAGTGGGTTACCCAGGAAAGGACGGAGAGGATTGGGTTGTGGTGGTCTCGCAAGTCGTTGGGGTTGGCTTCGGTGACAGACCGTAGCGCCTCCTGTATTTCGTTTGCTCCAAATATTTGAATCGGTAATTCAATCTGACGGCCAACCTTTTCGAGGAGTGGCCGGTCAATGGTGCCCTCGTCTTCCCAGACTTGCAGAGTGATGACTGAGGACGTGGGGGCAGTGTTGACCGACGCGATAAGGACCCGTAGACGATCACAAATGGCTCGGAATCCGCGTTTGCGGCGGTGGAGTTTGTGAAGATGACTCCACGGATCTGCAAGGATTGTTGTGGTTCCGAGGGCCAGCACCCAAGGCAGTGGGCGTCCGGCTTTGGAAAGTTTGGGCGCTGTAAACGTCTTTGTGCAGCCCGGCGAAAGGACTGCGTGTGCTTCCGCTAAGTACATCATGGCGTGGGCCATGGGCCCCGACTGGTGTTCGGACGTCAATTGGCCTCCGTGACGTTTCCCGAGGCTCGATTGTTGCGTTGATAGCGTGGCCAACTTGAAAAGGCGGGACCACCGGCAGTGCAGGTGTACGCGAGAACTTGAGTTCCCAAGTGAACCAGGACACGGCCATTCGTGTGAATGGCGGGCGCCGTGCTGGCCAGGTCTCCTCCCTTGGGGGCTTCGTAGCGAAAGAGCTGCTTCCCCGCCGTGTTCACACTGTAGAAAAAATGGGGTTCCGCGACAAAGTAGGCGCTTCCATCATCGCCCAGTGTGGGTACTGCCTCGATACGGAGCGACTCCGATTGCCCGACGAAGCGCCACAGTTCATTCCCATTGCTGTCCAAGCGAAGGATCCCATGCCCCGTCGTCGTCAGGTAGAGCGAGTTGTCCGCACCGATCACTACGCCGTTGACCGTGTCCAAGGGGAGGTCGAGGGGCTTCGGCCATCCAGGCATGACCACAGGATCGCCGCCGGGAGTGGGGTCTGCCTGGAGCCGGATCAACTGATTGTTGCTGTGGGAATCGCCTTGGCGCAGACCGACGGCTGAAATCACGTCTCCATGGGTGGTCAAGGCAATGGTCGACGTGACCTCCCAGCCCTCCTCTTTGGATAGGCTCGTCACATCGTAGGCCCATCGTTTGGAACCGGTCGCATGGACAGCCGTAATTTTGGTGAGCGAGGCGAACACAACAAAGGGGGTCTCGCCTCCGGCATAGGCAGGGCTCGCACTCGGTACCGACTCGTCGAAGACCACAAATGACCAGTCTTCGATGGCGTGCGCCCCCAAGTCGCTGAGCTTGTGTAGCGATGGCTTTTCGTCCAACACGAAGAGAACGTCGTCTCCCTTCAACGCGGGAGCTTGACGGACTGCATGCGCCTCGGCATTGTCGAGGGTTGTCTTCCACTTCACCTCGCAATTTTTGGTGATGGCCACTACGTCTCCCGTGGCAGTGCCCATGAAATACGTTCCCGGCTTGTTTTGGGATGGATTGCCCAGATGGGAGCTGTCGACGATGAGCGTACACTCTTCTTGGCCGTCGGCGCGTATCCGCCGAAAGGTGTCTCCGGCCGTTACGGCCGCAACCCCATCGGACGTAATGACGGGACTAGAGGGGATGCCTCCTTCGGTACGTTCAAAACTCCACTGAAGTATGCAACTCGATTCAACGACGCTGTCGGATGGCTGGCCATCGGAACCATCGATTGTGGGCACCTCTTTGTCTCCGAAGTCTGGGAAGGGGGCGTCGACAGGGGCTGGGGGCGTGTCGGAAGGACAGCCTCCGCACCAGAGGACAACGCCAATCACCACGCTCGTGAGGCCATACTTCATAATCGAAAGCCTACGGGCCTCCGCGGAGTCCGTCAAAAATCAACCGTGCAGAATTGGATTTAATCGATTGGGAGGTCGGCGGCTTGGACGATCCCGGCCAAGGGCTCGTTGGGCTGCAAGAGCACGGGTCCAGCGTCCAAGGTTCGGATCCAGGTCAAGCCCTCGGGCAATGGATTGAACAGGGGAAGCGGCGAGTCGTCGGAGCCCAGGGGGCGTCCGAGAGCCAGCCGAACGAGCAAGTCAGGAAAGTTGACGCCGGCGACGGTGTAAAAATGATTGGTGGTACCAAAACGTCCCGCGTTCATCTCAGTGAGCCGAGGCTCCCCATGGGCGTCACATTTGAAATCGAGGAAACACACACCGGTGAGATTCTTGTCGATGGCCAGCGAGGCTTTCGGACCCAAGGTGTTGAGATCGTCTCGGTGCACGGTTCTTGAAAGAGAGGGCGCGCCCGTAATTCCCGACGGACTCACGTGCGGTATCACATAGGCCAGTCGTTCTCGACCCTGACTGGTGATCAACTCACCATTCTTCCACAAGCCGATCCAGGTCAGGTTGGCGCCGGGAAGAAACTCGCTCGCCATCATGTGGCCCCATCCTTGGTAATAGTCGATCCAGGCTTCCGCCTGGAGAACACTGCGGCAGGGGAGGGCAGCACCACCGATGCCTTTCCCTGGGATGCCCGCCCCGCGAATCCACAGGGGACGCTGCTCGCAGGCGCCAAAGACGTCGCGTACGTGTGCACGGTCTTCAATGAGCCAAGATTGCGGTACAGGCAGACCGGCGTTGGACCACACCTGGTAGGAGAGCCATTTGCTGTTGGCGGTGTCCAAGGTGGGCACAGAGGGGAGATACACGGGGGCGGATAACGTGCTGCGTTCGGCGGACAGCACGTGGGCCTCCAGACTGTTGTTGGGGACAATCAAGTCCACCTCGTACGCTTTGCAAATCCGGTTGATGGCATCGACATAGGCGGCCCGATCGCTGCACCGTGGGACCAGTATTTTTTCATCCGTTAGGGCCAAATGGACAAAGTCACTGGATGCATCGCAGCCGATGAGGCGGTAGCCATTTGCTCCTTGCAACGAACGGGTCATGTTTACGGCGCCGGGCCCGCCGGCACCGGTGATGAGCAGGGTTGTGGGCATCAGAGCACCTCAAAGTACTTGCAAAACAAGATGTCACCCTCGTCGGTGAGCGCCCACCGCTGGTCAGCAGCCTGCTTGAGGTCTTCGTTGGGATACTCCAGCGAACAGAGTTGGTTATCGGCGTTAATATGTACGCAATTGCGACAAGAAAAATACAGGTTGAAACGGTCGGCTTGCTGGCGGAAATGCCGATTCCGCTCGGCCACTTCACCGGGTTCGACGCGTGAGATAAACGCTTTGGCCTGAGAACGATCCCCCATGGACAGACACCTTTACCCGAAAGCCTATCGGCTGTCATCCGGTGTGTGTTGTTGTGGCAAGGATTGGAGCACGCGTTGTGCCGCCTCGCGCTGTTCACGAAGGGTTGCCGCATTCGCGGCTCGGTGGAGCTTGCTGCGTGCTTTGGCAACGTCTCCTTTTTTCGCGGCGATCAGGCCTTCCAAATACGGGCTCAAGTACGGGTCCGGTACCGTGCCACGGAGCTGCTTCCTGGCTCCTTCCATGTCGTTGAGACGGAGGTCGACCAAGGCTTGATGAAAGCGAAGATTGTTGCCCGAGCGCAGTTCGGCCAGTCTCAGAAGCGCGCGCTTCGCCTCTTGGAAGTGGCCCGTCCGACAAGCGACATCGGCCCATGCCCACCACACCAAAACGGGGAACGTGAAACCATCACCGCTGGTGAGAATACTCGGAAAACGAGTGTACATATGACGTTGAAGCCAACGTTGAATCCGTCGATTGCTTGCGGGTTTGTCGACGGAATGGAAAAGAGGTTTGGCCTCTCGTTCGATGGCGCGTGCCGTTTTCCGGATGTGTTTGAGCGTCATGGGGAAACGCCGCGCCTTGTAATGCTTGAGCGCTTTGCGCCACCGGTGAGATCGAAGGGAGGTGTCTTGGGGATCCACCGGCACAATGATTTCAGGACAAGCGATTGCGTTTGACGAAACGAACAGGAGTACCCACAACAATGGCAAGGCTCGGCTCACGTTCAGACAGTGTAGCAAGGGTTCTGGCGATCGTCACTTGTGGTTGCGGTGTGGCGGGGTAAGTGCCATCGTATATTTATGACCAGGCCACAGTCGGCTTTGTTGGTTTTGTTTGCGATGTTGTTGCCATCGGCGGCGGTGGGTGCGGATACAGAGCCTTTGGATGGCTCGCTGGTCAGCGTCGTCGCTGTGGGTGGATTCACCCCGTATAACCAAGTGAGATATGACGTGGTGTGGCGGAGTGGCACGGCCGTGGCCACTCATTATCGGTCGCTCATCAATTACGACGAATCGCTGCATGCGCTGAGCTTGGTTCGAAGGCAGCGATACGAGCAACTCTTAAAGGCCGTTCGGTCCGCCGGTGCATGGTCCTTGCCGGACGGACCCAAGCCGGCGATCAGTATGGCCGGCATTCAGTATGAAGTGGAAGTCGTCTACGGAGGAAAGGCACACCAATTTGTGGTTCATGATCCGAACGCGCAGGCGGATCCACGATACGCTCAAATCATTGACCTAGTGCGGTCCGAGATGGTCGCGCTGGCCGGGAGTCTTCCCTTTCGCAATGTGTTCTTTGAGCCCGGAACTTACGGGTATTTGAATCTGACCACGGTTCCTGTGGCCAAGGTGTTCATCAATGGCCGCGCGATTGGGCACGAGACCCCCCTCTATGGGTATGAGTTGACGGTTGGGAACCACAAACTTCGCTTGGAGAGCGCAAAGGACAAGGGGGGCTTTGTGCGAGAGCACACGGTCAAGATTTCGCCCGGCATGACGACGATACTGCATATGGATTTACGCTGATGCTTGTGAGCGAAGCGTCGATTGCGGAGCACACGGCACGTCTGACCCGTGGAGTGCGCGCCGTCGAGGACAATCGGTTGTGGCCGCCGATTGTTCAGGGGTTCGTGTCCGAGACGGATCCAGCGGAGTTGGTGGCCGTGGTACATCGCTTGATTACGTTGGGACATCTGCCCGACTTCCGGCGGACTTTCCATGCGCTGATACAATGCCTTTTGGCGGGTCGAATCATCGAATACCAACGATCTCAAGATTTGTACATGGCCGCATGCGACGCGGAACTACTCCCCATCCAGATGCTTCTATTGCGAGCTCCCGCCCTCCTGTCGGCGCGGACCAACGACGTGCTCATGGACTTAACCTTGCGCGATATCCCGTTGGGAACTCGTAAGACCATGGCTCGAAGCAACGATCGCACTATCCTCACACGTTTGGCGTTGGATCCGGCGGTCTCCGTGGTGACCATCTTGCTCGACAACCCGCTCTTGGTGGAAGAGGACGTTGTTCGTATCGTTGCACGACGCCCCAATCTGCAGGACATCATCGAATTGGTCGCAAAGCATCCAAAATGGTCCCTGCGGCTCACGATACATGAAGCCATCGTTTCCAATCCATACACGCCGACGACGTTAGCCGCTGCGTTTGTCCCCTTCCTCAATCGATCGCAATTGCTCGAAGTCAGCTGCGATGGTCGAATTCATACCGCCGTTCGGGATGTGGCTCGAATTGTTCACCAGTGGCGTTGTGAAGGAATGAGCATCGAGCAGACCCCCGACGGCGTTGTGTACGAATTGCGGCCAGCGGAGCTGGACGGCTCGCCACTGGATGGCGCCTCAGAAGCCCCCGCGAATACGAACTCGGAACATTGACACAAGCGGTTCCCATCGCCACACTGTGCTCCATGCGTTGGGTTTGCTTCGCCATGGGGATTGTCTGGGTGCTGGTCGGTTGCAAGCATCCGGAGGCGCTTCCCTCCGAACGTGTGTATATGGCCGCGATTGCCCCCGCACATGAACGTTCACTTGGCCCCCTGGCGGACCACATCCCGGAGCCGGAGCGAGGACCGGAGAACGTTGTTACGCACAACCCGACCCACGGCCCAGAGCATGGCCCGGAAGGCCAGCCGGAAAATGTACCTCCGGAGCAAATGCCGATGAAACCGGGCGAAGGGCCACGGCCGGACGGGGATCCCAATGATGGGTTGGCCTTCAAGCCGAAAGTGGCAACGCGCCAAGCGCCCAAGGTCTTAGGGCGGATTGGCCCAGACGATTTGCCCACGTCCGAACATCTGTGGAAACGTGCCGTCAAATGGGCGCCGCCCGCCCCGGCCTACAAGGTGGTTTTGGGCGACGTTTGGGTGGCCTACCATGAGAACGGAAATTCGGTTCGTTGGCAGGGCGAAATACCCGTTCGACATGGAAGCGGGCTGATCGGAGGCACTTGTTTTGTACGGCAAGGACGAATCACCTATCTGTGTACAGAGGAAGAGCGTGCCCAAGTCGAGCGAGAAGCGTTCTTTGCGCGAGTGTTGTATTGGCATGGCTTGATGGACAGCGCGAATGTGGATGTGCGGAGTCCCACGGAATTGGTGGTGTCCTCGACGGACAAGAAACACATGGTGATCGCTCGCATCGACGAGAAGAGCGGGCGTCTGCGAACCCTGTCGAGTGGCGCAAGCCCCCGCATCGAAAACATTTCGAGCTTGGAATGGATTGCCAAACCCGAGCCCATGCTTTGGGAGTCGCTGGAGTCTGTGGCCCATGGTGCCACGGAGCGCACGGAGTCCAGCCCATTTTGGGGTTTGTGCGGAGACGCAATGGGGTCGATATCCGGCGTTATACAGAAGATTGAATCCCTTAAGGCGCGAGTAGAGAGTCGCGGTGCTGAGCTGGATCGTCGCGTCGGTATGTTGATTGAAAAACAGGCGCCAGATGGCTGGCGAGTGTGTGTGCCCATCACTCAAGAAGTGGATGGCGCCTCGCGTTTCCGCGCGAAACCGGTGGGCCGAATATGGCACCAAGGTGGCGTCGATACGGTGATGGAACAGAAGGCCGCGTTGGATGATTGGTTGCGTCGTAATGGGCTCATGGTCCTCCCCAAGGCATCGGTTCGAATCCGTCTCTTCGACTTGAACCGTCTGGGTGCTCCCCGAGAGCCACTGTGCGCCCTGGAGATTGGATTAGAGTCACCTCAATGACGGCGAGTGATTAAATACTCCTTAAGCCTCGCGTCATTTGTAACGATAAAAAGCCCTTTTCCTTTTCACTCCTGAGCGATACACTTATCTCAAGGAGACATTCTGACGGGTTGTTGCCGGACCGGGATTCAAACCTGGCGCCCCGGAGGATTCGTTTCCCGTAACGCAATTTGTCGGGAGTGAATCGAGCATTGATTTCCTTTGGAAGCAATGTGCAGTCGGTAGTCGCCCAGCGGCACATGCAGGGGATCTCTGCAAACATCGCCACTAGTCTGCAGCGGCTGTCCTCCGGTTATCGCATCAATAGTGCCGCTGACGATCCCGCCGGACTGGGCATTAGTGAGCAACTTCGCGCACAGATACGTGGACTGGCGGTGGGTTCCTCCAACGCGTTAGCAGGGCACAATCTTGTTCAGACGGCGGACGGCGCCATGGGCGAAACGGCGCTTGCGTTGCAGCGCATGCGTGAGTTGGCAGTCCAAGCGTCCTCGGACGGCAACCTGACCAGCGCCGATCGGGAAAATATCAACACTGAATATCAATCGTTGCTCAGCGAAGTGTCGCGCATTGCAACGAGCACAACGTACAATAGCACGGGCCTCTTGGACGGGACGTTTACCGGCAAGAGCATTCAGGTGGGTGCGGACAGCGGCGCGGCTTTTCAGATTACCATCGGTTTGGACAATGTGAACATCAGCGCGGCTGGATTAAACATTTCGGGGGGCACCGTGAGCACCGTCGCCACAGCCACGGCGGCCATTACCGCGTTGGACGCGGCCATTGTGACCTTGGGGTCGGCTCGGGCTCGAGCGGGCGCAGAGATGGCTCAGCTCCAAAGTGCCAGCGATCATTCTGCCGGAATGCGTGTTAACTTGGTGGCGCAAGAGTCGCGTATCCGCGATGTGGATGTGGCCAAAGAGACCAGCATCCTCGTGCGCAATCAGGTGCTTTTGCAGGCGAACATCGCCATGCAGGCCCATGCCAACGCCTTGCCCAAACTGCTTCTTAAACTTCTCTAGTACCGCGACTCTTCGACTCGGGTTTACTCTTTCCCGTGTCCCTTGCATCGACGATGTGCCCATGGCATTCATGGTCAGTACCGAATGGAACACAGAGGAGAACCGCAATGAGGACTTGGGTCGCCGTGTGTCTATCGATGATCGTTATGGTGTCCTGTAGCAAGAGCAGCAAGACTCGCAAGGCGTCATCGGAGGGAGAACCTCCGGCCGCGTCGACAGGTGATGGAGAGGAAGAACAATCGTCTTCGTCGTTCGACAATGCGCCCTTGTCCCCTTCGAAGAGCGGAAAAACGGGGAACTCTGCGAAGACTCGGACAAAGCGTCCTTCCGGCAGCGCCCCGCGATGGTTCACCACCGCGGCTAAAAAGGTGCCCGCGGATGTCGCTTTGGTGATCACGATGGACATGTCGGGGCTAAACAAGTGGGTGTTTGATGATGGTTTCGGCTTCTTGCCCAAGCTCAAAACCATGGACGCGTTTCGTAAGGATCTCGGAACACTCATGCAGCGTTCCATCGGGGCGGATTTGTTCAAAACGGAGCATGTGGCTGTTTTTGCCCGTCTGAATGGTGGCGAACCCATCATGGCGTTGTGGGGAGATTGGTCCTCGTTGCAACCGATAGATGGGGCGGAAACCAAGGCCATTGGTAGGTTGCAGGCACATTCGACCGGCGACGGCCCGTGGCTCGCCCGGGACGGGAAAATCCTGTGGGTCTCCAGCGTTGAGAACCTTCAGCACGTGGCGGACGTTTCCAGCGTTCAGCGGACGTCCTTTGCCGATTCGGACGCCATGAACGAGTACACATACGCTTTGAAGAAGACGTTGGGCGGTGAGAAGTCTCTCTTTGCGTATCTGTCCAGCGCCGACAAGCTGAGCGCGATGATTCCGCCTGGCGCTTTGCCGAAGGGGGTTTCTCTGGAGGGCGTTGCGGTGGCGTCAAACTCCAAAGGCGAAGTGGGTTTGACCGTATTTGGTGACGCCCAGTCGATGGAGCTGGTTCACAACTTACTCACCACGTTTCGCACCCAAGGCAAGGTGTTCTTGGAGCAAGAGTACACGTCGAAGCGCGACGCCGAGGACTTCGAAGAGGCCTTTCAAGCGATCGCCATGTACCACTCGGCGATGGGGATGTTGGATCTGCTCAAGCTGGGCAAGGTCGATGGTGGCGTGACGTTGCGTTTGGACGGCGTTCATCTTCCGCATTTTGGGGTGGCGGGGATTCTTGCGGCGGTGGCCATTCCGGCGTTCATCAAGTATACACGCAAGGCCAAGTCGGTCGAAGCGATCGACCAGTTGGACAAGATTTACAAAGGCAGTGCGGTCTATTACATGGCGCCGCGCGTTGACACCTCGGGCAACAAGGAGGAGTGTCAATTTCCGCCGAGTACGGACTGGACTCCCAAAGGGTCACCCTGCGATCATCCCGACAGCAAGTATCCCGTCGACCCGTCCCAATGGACGTCAGGGACCTGGTCGGCGCTCAACTTTCAGATGAACGACCCCCATTATTTCCGATACAAATTCGAGTCGTCCGGAACGGGCGCCGACGCGAAATTTACGGTGTCCGCCCAGGCCGATATGGATTGCGATGGAACCTGGTCGACCTTCGAGCGCTTCGGCTACGGCGATCCGGATTCGAGCACGCCCGAATGTTCCGTGAAATACTCGTCGGCGTTTTACAAGAACAAAGAGACCGAATGAGCTCAAGCGAGGTGGTGTGACCGAAGCCGGCTTCTACACGGTCCTCTTTTGGATTTGGCTGGGCTTGGCCC
>Ga0114996_10000558_pt1 | contig 52079 bp, 48 predicted proteins | sample ArcticOcean_MG_C_4_FD_87039 | JGI IMG/M metagenome (GOLD analysis project Ga0114996, IMG submission 87039) | Marine microbial communities from western Arctic Ocean - ArcticOcean_MG_CB4_134 | ecosystem: Environmental > Aquatic > Marine > Oceanic | place: Arctic Ocean: Canada Basin | collected... | reverse complement strand
CGGAACGGGCGATCAGCGGCGACGTGGGGATCTTCGCGCGTGCCGCCGGGCTGGGAAGCGCCCTGGGGTTCGCCGTGGTGCTGGCGCCGCGCTTGTGGCTGGCAGCCAACAACGGCGCGGGAGTGGCATTGCGCCGTTCGCTGCGGCGAGCCTTTCCGGGGGCAATGTCTGAATCGGTGCGCGATGCCCGCCGCCGGACGGCTCGACGTTTGGCGCCACTGCCGCGGCCGGAGTCGAAACCGTCGGGCTGGAGGCGTTTCGCCGATCGACCGAATCTTAATCGTGTTCCGGGACGTGTGGCCGACTGGATCGATCCGGCGACCCGCAAGCGGCGGCGTTAGCCTTCCTTGCGTTGGGCTGGCGGAGCTGCGCAGCGCCGGGTTCGCTACGCCTGATCGACGGCGATGACCTGGGCGGCTTCGGCGCGCTCCTGCAAGACCCGCTTGTAGTCGCGCGGCATCACTTTGACGAACTTGGGCAAGTACTCAGCCCAGTCCTCAAGGATTTGTTTCCCGAGCGCGCTGTCCGTGTATTCCACGTGCGCCTCGATCAGGTCTCGGATGGTCTCGCGGTCGCGCTTTCGTTCGATGGGGTCGAGGTCGACCATGTCGGGATTGCAGCGACGCGGGAAGCTGCCGTCTTCGTCGAGGACGTAAGCGATGCCGCCGCTCATCCCGGCGGCGAAGTTGCGGCCGGTCGCGCCAAGGATGACCACGCGGCCGCCGGTCATGTATTCGCAGCCGTGGTCGCCGACGCCTTCGATGACCGCGCGGGCGCCGGAGTTGCGTACAGCAAACCGCTCGCCCGCTTGTCCCGCGACGAAGAGCGAGCCTCCCGTGGCGCCATAGAGCACCGTGTTGCCCACCAAGACGCTGTCTTGCGAGGAGAAGGCCGCGTCCTCGGGCGCCCGCACGGCGATGGCGCCGCCACCCATGCCTTTGCCCACGTAGTCGTTCGCTTCACCCACCAAGTGCATCCGTGCGCCCCGCGCCAGGAAGGCGCCGAACGACTGCCCCGCCGATCCGTGGAAGATCAGGTCCACGGTTCCCGGCTGGAGTCCATCGTCGCCGTACTTGCCGGCGATGTAGCCCGAAACGCGCGCGCCCACGGCCCGGTGGATGTTGCGAATCTTGTACGCCCGGGTGATCGGCGTCTCGGTGTCGATCGATTCGCGGACATCTTCCAAGATTTGGTCATCCAGGCGTTCGTCCTCCAGGCGGTCGTTGCGGTCCTGGTTGACGCGATGCGGCTCTTTGCCCTCTGGGTCGATCATTTTGAGGAGACGGGAGAGGTTGATCCCCTCGGCTCGGACGGAGCTGGTGGCAGGGATCTGTTCGAGGAGGTCCGTGCGTCCGACGATTTCGTCGATCGAGCGGTAGCCGAGGTCGGCCAGGATCAACCGCACTTCCTGGGCGACGTGCAGCAGGAAATTGACCAGCATCTTGGGCTTACCGAAATACTTGGCGCGGAGGTCTTCGCGTTGCGTGGCGATGCCGACGGGACAGGTGTTGAGGTGACACTGCCGCGCCATCTTGCAGCCCAGCGCGACGAGGGCCGAGGTGCCGAAACCGTACTGCTCCGCCCCCAACATCGCGGCGACGACGACATCACGCCCGGTGTGGAATCCTCCATCGGTCCGCAGAATAACGCGGCCTCGCAGGCTGTTGCGGACGAGTACTTCGTGCGTCTCCTTGAGACCGAGTTCCCACGGTTCGCCCGCGTACTTCACCGACGAGAGCGGGGATGCTCCGGTGCCGCCATCGGCGCTGGAGATCTGGATGACGTCGGCGTAGGCCTTGGCCACGCCCGCGGCGATCGTGCCGACGCCTTCCTCCGCGACCAACTTGACGCAGATCTTGGCCGTGGGGTTCGCCATCTTGAGGTCGTAGATGAGCTGGGCGAGATCCTCGATCGAATAAATGTCGTGGTGGGGGGGCGGTGAGATTAGCTCCACGCCCGGCGTCGAGTGGCGCAACATCGCGATATAGGACGAGACCTTGTGCCCCGGCAGCTGACCGCCCTCGCCGGGCTTGGAGCCCTGGGCGATCTTGATCTCGATCTCGCTTGCGGCCGCGAGGTAGGCGGGGGTGACGCCAAACCGCCCCGAGGCGATCTGCTTCACCTGGGAGTTGGCGTCGCGTCGGTCGCCTTGCGGACCGTAGCGGCGCGGATCCTCGCCCCCTTCGCCCGTGTTGGAGCGGCCTCCGAGCTGATTCATGGCTCGGGCGAGATCCTCGTGCGTCTCCATGCTGAGCGCCCCGAGCGACATCGCGCCGGTCTGAAAGCGAGCGGCGATGGCATCTAAATCTTCGACATCGTCGATCTCAATGGCGTCGCGGTCGCTGTTGAAGTCGAGAAGGTCGCGGAGGGAGGTTGGAGGCCGGTTGTGGACCAGTTCGGTGTAGGCGGAGTAGTCCTCGTCCTCGCCGCTCTGCGCCGCCTTCTGCAAGGCGCGCCAGACCGGCGGCGCGAAAGCGTGATAGTCGGCGTCGCGGCGGAACTTGTACCAGCCTCCAGGCGTCATCGGTCCTTCTTGAGACTGGGCGTGCCGCGACAGGACATCGCGGCCCACGTCGTCGTAATTGATGCCGCCAATGCGTGATGTCGTGCCGGGGAACGAATGGGCCATCATGGCGTCCCCGATGCCGAGGGCATCGAAGATTTGACCGCCGTGGTAGGACGCGACAGAGGAGATCCCTCGCTTGGACATGATCTTGAGAATCCCCGCCTCCACCGCGACGCGGTAACGCCACAGCACATCGTTGAGAGGGGTCTCTTCAAATTCGTCGGCGGCGTGCAGCGCGCGGAGCGATTCGATCGCCAGATAGGGGTTGACCGCGCTGGCACCGAAGCCAATCAAGCAGGCGAAGTGATGGACATCGCGAACATCACCCGCTTCCGCAATCAGACTGGCGCGCATGCGCTTGCCCGATCGGATGAGATGGTGATGGACCGTGGACACTGCCAGCAACATGGGGATCGGCGCGAACTCGCCAGTGGTCTCCCGATCGCTGAGAACGATGACGCTGTGCCCGGCGTCGACGGCGCCTTCGGCGGCTTCGGCGAGTTGATCGAGCCCGCGGCGCAGTCCGTCTGGGCCATCGGCGGCGGCGAAGCGCGCCGGGAGGGTCGTAGCGGAGTAGCCCTCCAGGTTGAGGCGTCTCAGATGCGTAAGCTCCTCGTCGGAGAGATACGGCGATCGCAGGTGGACCACCCGCGCGGCCTCCGGCACCTCTTCCAAGATCGAATGGCGGCGGCCGATGTGCGTGTCCAGCGACATCACGATCCGTTCGCGGATGGAATCGATCGGCGGGTTGGTGACCTGCGCAAAACGCTGCTTGAAGTACGTGTAGAGCGGGCGGGGCGCATCCATGAGCGCTGAAAGTGGGGTGTCATCCCCCATCGAACCGACAGGTTCCTTGCCGTTCCGGCCCATGGGGATGAGGACGTGGTTCAGCTCCTCGCGCGTGATCCCGTGTAGGATCTGCCGCGCCGCGAGCCTGTGTTCGTCTAGCGCGGGGAGGTTCTCGCTGGAGCCTGGCTCCTCTGACTTCGCGGCGCTGTCCAAGTCAAAGTGATGGATGTGGCCGTCGACCCAGGCTTTGAACGGTCTGCGGTTGGCCACTTCGGCCTTGATGTCGTCGTTGCGCAGGAGCCGCTTGCCGACCGTGTCGACGACTAGCAGCTGGCCCGGACCGAGCCGCCCCGTCTCCACGATTTCGCTGGCGGGGATTTCGATAAGGCCCACTTCGGAGCCCATCACAACGAGGCCATCGGCGGTGACTTGGTAGCGGCCGGGGCGGAGTCCGTTGCGATCTTGGATCGCGGCGGCCACGTCGCCGTCCGTGAACGCGACGGTGGCGGGACCGTCCCAGGGTTCCATCAAGCAAGCGCTGTACTCATAGAAACCGCGCAGCCCGGGATCCATGTCTGGCGTGTTTTCCCAAGCCTCGGGGATGAGCATCATCATCGACTGCACGGCGTCGCGCCCGGAGTGGATGAGCAGCTCGAGGGCCTCGTCCAGGGAAGCGCTATCCGAACCGATCGGCCAGATGATGGGGCGGAGGTCGCCCACGTCTTTGCCCCAGACTTCAGAGGAGATTTCGCCTTCCCGCGCTGACATCCAGTTGCGGTTGCCGTCCAGGGTGTTGATCTCTCCGTTGTGGGCGGTGTGGCGGAGTGGCTGCGCGATCTTCCAGTTGGGCAGGGTGTTGGTGGCGTAGCGCTGATGGAAGAGGGCGAGCGCGGAGACGGTGCGCTCATCGGTGAGATCCGGATAGAACTTGCTGAGCTGCGGCGCCACCATCAGGCCTTTGTAGGTGACGACCTTCTCGGAGATCGAGACGATGTAGGAGTCGATTTCTTGGATGCGCCACTCATTCTGCGCGCGGCGGCCGGCCAGATACAGCGCACGCCCGAAGGCGTGGTCGGCACGCATCGTCTCCGGCTTGGCGATGAGGAGCTGCTCGATACCCGGCAGGGTGTCCAGTGCCCACTCGCCCAGCACGTCGGTGTCGGTAGGCACGAGTCGCCAGCCGATGATCGTCAGGCCGCAGCTACGCACCGCCTCTTCCAACACGGCGCGGGCCTCTGGACGTTCGTCTTCCTGGTGCGGCAGGAAGACCATGGCCAAGGCGAGATCGTCGGGATTCTCGATCGGATGGCCCAGCCGGACGGTGTCCTCTTGCAGGAGGTCGAAGGGGATCTGGATCTGGACGCCAGCCCCGTCGCCGGTTTGCGGATCGGCGTTGACGGCGCCGCGATGTGTGAGATTGACGACGGATTCGACCGCGATCTCGACGATGCGGTGCGTGCGCTCCCCACTAATGTTCGCCACGAAGCCGGTGCCGCAAGCGTCATGCTCGTGCTTTGGGTCGTAGAGGCCGTCCGTGGGGAAGGGCGTTCGTTGCACTCGTCTACCAATACCTGCTGATTCCCGGGACGAGGGGCCGATGGGCCGCCTGGGCATCCGGTCGCGGTGGATTTACCGAAACGTCGGTCCTCACGCTCGCCTCGCGGACGAGTCGTTACAGGGACGACGCCAACTCGCTCAAATAAAAGCGCCGCCGGGTTCCAGCGGCGTGGCGAGCATATCAGACGGATCTGTGATCCCAACCTGGTGGAGGCTTCAACGCGAAGTCCACGAGCCCAACCCGTTCCACCCGTCTGTGATTATTTTCTCATTTTCCATCTGCATCGTCTAGAGACGTATAGACGCTTTCGATGGAAGCGGGCAAGGCGCCAGACAGCATATGCGCGACGGGTGATCAGTGAGCGGCCATGAGATCAATCGTACGTGAAACTAGAGGATTTCGTCACGCCGCAAGTCTGAGAGCGTGGCCGAGAAGGCGTCGATCGACTGATCGATATCGGCTTCGCTGTGTACACCGGATACCAGAGCGATCATCCCGATCAGGTCGACGCCGTGGTTGAGGAAGGCTCGCCGGAAGGGCCACAAGACGGCGGGTGGGGTGGAGGGCACGGTCGCTTGGGGTCCGGCGCTGCCCCAATTCCAGGTTACGTCGTCATCTGGGGGCGGGACCTCTTCGCCCAGCAGGATGTGGACGATGCTGGCTTGGGCATATACCGCCCCGGGTACCTCGGCCTCGCGGATGGCGCGGTTCATGCCTGCGGTCAGCTGGCGCGCCCGCGCGTTCGCCAGGGGAACGAGCTCACCCTTCGCGATCTCGCGCAGCACCACCGTACCGACGACGGAGCTGAGAGGGTTGGCGTTGTAGGTGCCTGGATGCGCGACCCGTTCCGCGTAGCCGCGATCGGCCCCTTTGGGAATCGCGATCTGATCGAGCAGATCCGCCCGCCCCACGACCGCGCCTCCCGGCAGGCCGCCGGCGAGAATCTTGGCCAGCGTCGTCAGATCCGGAACGATCCCCACCTCTTCTTGCACGCCACCTTCCGAGGCTCGGAAGCCGGTTACCACCTCATCGAAGATCAGGATGGTGCCAGTGGCTGTCGATTGCTCCCGTAGCAGGTGGAGGATGGACGGATCGAGGGGCCCGGTCCCCATGCTGTACCCGGTGGGCTCGCACATGACGGCGGCGAATTCTCTGCTGGCCAGGGCGTGCTCAAGGGCGGCGGCGGCGTGTTGATCGACGACGGTGACCAGCTCCGCCATCTCGTTGGGGATTCCGCCGGCGGTAATACTGCCGCCTGGAATCGCCGCGCCGGCCACGACGCTGTCGTTCCAGCCGTGGAAGTGATTGCGCAGCCGCAGCAGCCGCGCCCGCCCTGTTGCAGCGCGGGCGAGCCGGACGGCCATCATCGTGGCCTCGGTGCCGGACGACGTGAAGCGCACTTTCTCCGCGCTGGGAATCAGGTCGAGCACGGCCCGGCCCCATTCAATCTCAGCGCGGTGCGACGCTCCCAGGTGCGTGCCTTGGACGACCTGTTCTTGGACCGCCTCTACCAGCAACGGGTGCGCGTGTCCTAAGAGGAGGGAGCCATGCCCCATCACGTAATCGATAATTTCGTTGCCATCGACGTCCCACTTGCGTGGGCCTTGGGCGTGATCCACGTAGACCCCGAAGGGGTCGAAGTAGCGCGTGTCGTGCGTGACCCCGTTGGGGAAGACCTTGTCCGCCTGGGCGTGCAGCTCCGCCGAGGTGGGGTGCAAGGCGAGGAACTGGTCGTCGATCGATGTTGGCATGGGGGCCCCAATCGCAGTGCGCTTCGAGCAGTGGTCCGGCGGGGCGCTGACCCCAGTGCTGTCGTCGTGCGGACGCACCTACCGTAGTGCCTAGCGGTCGAGAAGTGCGATTGGAGCGTTTTAGCCGACGACCGTCACGCGCTCTCCGCTCGCCAGAGGCTCCAGGGCAGCGGCGTGCCTTCGATCTCCACTCGCTGGCCGGGCTCAATCGTATCGATGTTGCCCAGTTGCCCGTCTGCTCCCACGATCTCAGTCTTGGCATCGATGAGCACAGAGCTGTAGCCGCCGACGGAGTCGGAGAGTTCGATTGCGGCCTGCCACCGCGGCTCTGTCTCCTGCGTCGCGAAGGGTGGCAACCGATCGACCTGCGTCACCGTTCTCGTTCCGGCCAGGTTGAGACCGTCGGGGGACGCCGCGAGGAGTTGGTTCGCGAAGGCGGCGGCGAGCTGTGCCGGTGGCGTTGGCCCGCAGCCGAATTCGATGCTGACGATGCCGCCGTCGGCGATCCGCACCGTGGTGCCCGAGATACCGGCGCTAGTGTGCGCGGCGAAGACGACGGCGTAGTCTCCCGCGGGCCAGTCCGATGGCTCAGCGACTGGCGCCACTGCATAGACGCCGTAGACCTGCGGGCCGTTGAGGCGCCGGTTGGCACGTTCCGCATCCGGAGCCGTGTCCGGCGCAGTGTCCGGCGCGACTAAGCGGCTGAGCAGATGCACTGGATCGGCGCTGCGCGGCACCCACTCCGTTTCACAGACGGACGTCGCGGACGAGTACCGGAGGCTCCATCTCGTCCAGCCCCGATCGTGTGTCCTGAAGCAGGGTCCGGAATCCGGGCAGGAAAGTGGGCAGGATCTCCACCATGACTTCGAGCGCTTCTTCGATCGACTCGATGTCGCCGAACTGGCTGTCGAGGTCCTGGGTCAGCACTTCAGAGCGCAGTTCCTGCTCTTCGTGCAGCGCTTGCACGCGTTGGAAGTACTCCGCAAGCGAGACTGGCTCGCGGGATGATCCGCTGGAGCAGGCTGCCACGAGGACGATGCCTCCCAAGAAGACCAGCAGATATCCAAGTCTTGTTCGATTTTGCATGCGTGCCCCGCTCGTCGGTTGATTCAGCTATTCACTTCTAGCTCAAACGCTGCCCAGCGTCCCCAAGTTCCGGGGAAGTCCGGGGCGATTGTGACGTGTTGGACACTCGCGATCGGGAATACAGTCGTGAGCCAGAGCAACCGGCGACTAAGAAAGTAAGAGGCCCCGCCGTACGGCGGGGCCTCTTCAGGTTGCAAATGCGTGACAGTGAAAGGAAGCGTGATGCGCCTTAGTCGGCCGAGCGACCGCTCGGCGAGGACATGCCGCGTTCTCTATGCCTGCGTGGCGGGACTTCGCGGCGATGTCCCAAGCTGGAGATCTCAGGCGGCATAGGCCGCCACCCGCTCCATCGGCCCGATCAAGGCGCGGCCGCCACAACGTCCGCAGGCCAGCCCCACACGTGGTCTCCGCACTAATTGCGCGGCGTTCGGCGTCTCCGGCGCCTCGATCAAGCGCATCGATTCGTCGATCCGCTCCAGCAGTCCCAGGTTGCGCCCGCAGAGCAGGCAGGAAACTTCGGCTCGTTCTCGGAGCATGGTGTCCTCCATTCCGAGGTGGACCGCTTACCCCGTCTTTAGCGGCCCCACCTTCATGCTTTGATTAACACTACGTCGCAGCATGCGAGATGGTTCCCACTCCCAGGTAAAGGATCTCTTACAAAGGTCGGGGCAAGTCGCGATTGACTCGGCGGCTTGGACGGCGGCTACTCCGGCTCGATCGAAGCGCGGGAGTTGCCCCGGATCACGGCCGCCATTTGATAGGCGACGTCCGTGGGCGCGAGCGAGACATAGAGCTGCGTGCCGCGCCGATGCAAGGAGACAAGGCGCGCCTCCTCCAGCATCCGCAAGTGATTTGAGACCGCGGGCGGTGTCACTCCGAGTGTCGCGATGAACTCCTGGCAGGGATGTTCGCGGCCGTCCCGCGCCAGCGCTTCGACGATTTCGTAGCGAGCCGGGTTTGCGAGTGCGCGAAAGGCCAAGAGTTGTGGTTTGCTCACGCCGCTCCGATCGAGAGTTCACGAATCCTTTAATTACCGTAGGTTCGTTGGCCAGCGCGCGTCAACCGCACACGGGTCAGTGCGGGGGGCAAAGTGCGTCCTGCATGCGGAGCTTCCGCGGCTGCGAGTCTCTCGAGACGAAGTCAAGAATGTCCCGCCAGGACACAAGCCCAGCAGGCGGTATGATCCGCAGCGATGGAGATCACCCGACGCCAGGCTATCTACTTGATCATCGCAGTCATCGTGGCCTTGGGGTTGCTGATCGCGGCGGATCAGCTGATCCAGCGCGTCTCACCCTGGGACTACGACGACTTCGAGCGCTGGATCGACGATCTCGGCGCCTGGGGACCGATCATCTATATCGGTTTTTTTGCGCTTTCCATGGTCGTGGCGCCAATCCCGACAGGCCCAGCGCCGGTCGCAGCGGCAGCGGCATTTGGCGGCGTGTTGGGTTTTTTCTACACGCTGATTGCCGGCGTCATTGGCGCGACGCTCTGCTTCTGGATCGCCCGGGCCTGGGGACGCCCTCTCTTGCGACGTTTCTTGCCGGGCAAGGTCGTCGACGAGATCGATCGGTTGACGGGCTATCTGGGGCTCCGCGTCCTCTTCCTCTTGCGTTTGTTCCCGCTGCTTGGCGTCGATGCGGTCTCTTATGCGGCCGGGTTGACGCCGATTCGCTTCCTCCCCTACCTGGCCATCTCGATCATTGGCACAGTGCCGGTATTGATTCTCACGTCGGTGCTGGGCGAGAGCTTGCAAGAGAATCGGGAATTGGCTTTGGTTGCGGTGCTGGGATTGGGCGTCTTCTTGATCGTTCCTTTGGCCTACTTCGCCCTGCGTCGCCGGCGCACCGGGGTCCCCGTGCTCAACTTGCCCCCGGCCGAGGTGAACGAGGACGGAGCGTCCTCTGGGTCCGACTAGTCGTTTGGCTCGCACTAGCCGCCTGGGTCTGACTTGTCGTCTGGCTCGGACGAGCCACTTGGTTCGAATTCGCCCGCGATGATGCGGATGATCACGCTGCGTTTGGTCGAGCTAGACTCACCCCATGCCAGACGATTCACGCCCGCCAGCCGACAACTTCCCACCAATCCCCGAGCCGATCCGCGATGCGGTCGACCTGCTGTCCATGCTTTGGAGCCCCTTGGCCGTCGTCACGGCGAACCATGGAGGAGCGCGGGGCGCGCAGATCGCGGTGAGTGCGTTTGCGGCGTCCATCGTGCCGCAGCGACCACGTGTCCTCGTGGAGATCCAGAAGCGCAATCATACCCATGCGCTGATTGAATCAAGCGGTCGCTTCGCGGTCAGCCTCTTACCCGAAGAGCGCTGGGAATGGGTGCGCGACTTGGGTTTCCGTTCTCAGGGTTCCGTGGAACACCAGGTCGATACCGACAAGTTCGCCGATGCCACGCGCTGGACTGATGGGCCGCACGGCTTGCCGCTGCTCGCCGATGCCATCGGCACGCTGAGTTGCCGCGTCATCAACTCGATGGACGGCGGCGACATGACGATCTTCCTCGCGGTCGTGGAAGAGGCGCGGCGTCTGCGCCAGGACGATCCCATCCGTTGGGCTGATGTCCGCCCCCGCCTGCCGCAGGATTGGGTGGAAGAGTACGGTCGCAAACTTGCCTTCGACATCCCCGATTCGGCACGTCGGATGGATGAGATCGATCCCGGCTGAGCAGGCTGCCTCCATCGACAAAGGCGACTGCAGCGAGATCAGAAAGGGCGACGCCCGGCTTTCGCCAGACGCCGCCCGTCCCGATAGCCCAAATTCCCTCGCGATCAAGCTCGCCGGACGCGTCGCTGCAGCGTGATGCCGGTGACCAGCACCAAGGCCGCGATGGCCAGGCCGATCCCGATCCAGAGCCCGCTGCTGCCGCCGTCGTCCAGGTCCGCGCCAAGCACAGCGTCGGGGCCGTCTCGCTCATCGGTCCCGCCGCCGCTGGCCGGATCCTCGACCGTGAGGTCGTTGGGCTCAATGTCAGTGCCGCCGCTGACGGTGCCGTCTGCACCATCCACCGGGTCGGTCGACCCATCGGTCGCGTCCACGGGGTCGGTCGATCCGTCGGCGGTTCCAGCGGCGGGGTCGGTCCTGACGTTGTCCGGTAGGGTCACACTTTCCACCGAGTCTGGATCAGGCCAGACGATGCGCACGAAGCCGTTGGGCCCGTTGGCGAGGATTTCGCCGCCCAGGGCCGCCGCCGTTGAGATATCCGGTTGCTGCGCGACCAACTCCGCGAAGGCGTCGCTACCGACGATGACCTCTTCAGCATCCTGACCCAGGATGTAGCCATCCTGAATCCAGGTTCCGTCGATCAACGTGTAGCTGTGCGCTCCCAGTACGCGGATCTGTTCAGTACCCAGCGCCGTGTTGCCAGCGCGTAACTCTCCACTGGTGTCGGCCGCGGTGACTGCACTCTCGCCACTGACCTCATCCGCGGATTGCTCGGCGGCCTGCGCGACCGCTTCTTCCGCTTGGGATCGCGGCTGATCTTGCGTTTCCCGGCCGTCAGCATCCAGCGCGGTTGGCCGCGGCGGTGCGAAGCCGAGCTCAGGTTCCACGGCCAAGAACGATGTGAACGGCGTGACAATGCCGAAGCGTGTGGCGATCTCCACGATCTCTTCGACCAGCTCCGGGCGTGACCCTTCCAGACGCAGCTCCGTCAGCAAGTCGGCGATGCGCTGCTGCGCCCAAAGTTGGGCGATGCTGGGATCGCCGGTCGCCAAGCGTGGCAGCTCGAGGTCGTAGGTGAACGTCTCTCGTCCCGAGTCGGAGTTTCCCGTGACGCGAACCGTGATCTCTCCGGGGTCGCCGTAGCGACCGGTCAGCAGCGTCTGCCGGCCGGCGAAGATTCCCGTGGTGATCTCGGGCGCGACGGCGGTGACTTTGCCGCCGATAATCTCGATCTCCACATCCGTCAGCACCGGCGAGGAGATCTGCTCGAACAGGGTGCTGACCTCGCGGTCGATGGTCTCGGTCGGTGTCACGTAGTGGCTGGTGCCCACGAATTCCCGCGTCAGCGAGTCGAGCAGCACCGTGTTGACGTCGAAGCCGACGCCGAAGGCGAAGAGCTGGGTTCGTCCCGGCGTGGCCTGACGCGTGGCGTCCAAGATCGCGCCCGTGTCTTGCAAGCCCATCGTGGCGAGGCCATCGGTGAGGAAGATGATCGTCGCGGGGCGGTCGCCCAGAGCCAGGCTGAAGGCGGTCTGCAGCGCGCCGGAAATATTGGTCGATCCGCGTGCGCTCAGGTTCGTGACGAACGCGCTCCCCTCACCGGCCTGCGATGCCGGGAGCAGTTCATCCGCGAACGTCCGGATCGACGATGAGTAGCTGACAATGCCGAAGCGGTCGTCCTCCCCGAGGTTGTCGAGAATGAAGCGAGCGGCTTCGCGTGCTTGGACGATCTTCTCCCCTTCCATCGATCCAGACGTGTCGATCACGACTATCACATCTCGGTCGACGCGTGAGCCCGAGTCGACCTCGGGGGCCAACAACAGGGCAAAGAAACCATCGTCGCCCGGCAACCGGTAGGGCAGCAACTGAGTGTCGAGCAGCCCTTCGCCGCCGTTCAGGTAGAGGGTGAAGTCCGTGTCGCCGGTCCAGGAGTCGTTGGATTCCCAGCCGAGCGACAGCCTGGTGGCATCGATCCGATCAATGTCGAGGGCGAAGGTGGGCGCGATCGCGGAGCGAATCTCCCACGAGACATCGACATCGCCGGTCACGGTGGCGCTCGTCGGCCGCGGCGACATCCGTGACCACGGCACCGAGACGGCAACAGCGCTGCCCTCGGCCAGCAGTGGCGTTGTGACAGAGAAGCTGACCTGGCGCTCTTCGCCTTGTGGCACCGGGAAGGCGCGCACTTCATACAGATCACCGCCCAGCGCTTGCAGCAGCGCTGGGTCGATCAGCTGCCGCACGATGTCTTCGTAGATCCGCGCCGCCTCCGTCGCGCCGACGATGGACCCTTCCAGCGTCTCAGGTCCGCCAGAGAGGACGAGTTCAGACACGGAACTGTGGGGCGGAACCGGTAGTACGATCCGCCCCTCCGCGAAGCGGCTGGAATCGTTGCTGAAGTTCAGGGCGTAATGCGCGACGGTCGATCCGTCGCGGACATCCAGGTCCACCTCCAACGCGTCGAGTTGCGCGCCGAACGTGCTGACTCGGATCTGGGCGGGTTCGGTTGTTTGAGCCATGAGCTGGAGGGGGAGCAACAACATCAGTCCCAGCAGCAGTACGAAGAATCGGATCATGGTGCCTCTCGCTCTCTTGCAGTCGCCTGTGCCAACCAGACGACAGTGATGCCTGCCGGGTTCCCGTCGAGGGCGTCGTATTCCCCTCAACGCTGCAACTTCCGACGAATTGACCGGCGCAGGGCCGCTGCGTACGCTTGGAGTGATTCGCGCGCAGCGAACTATTTGGGGCATTGCAAATGACGACTGTCACCGAACCGGACCGGGGCACCGAACCTGGCGTCGATGACGAAATTCGTGAGAGTGAGCTCGCCGAGGTAGAGCCCGGCGGCCCTGACGAATACGAGACTGTTACCGGCTTCGATCTGCCCTATCGCACCAAGATGTTGATCATGGCCGGCGCCATGCTGGCCATGTTCCTGTCGTCAATGGAGCAGACGGTCGTCTCCACGGCGCTGCCGCGCATCGTCTCCGACCTCGATGGGCTCAAGCTGATCGCCTGGGTCGTGACGGCGTTCCTCCTGACCTCCGTGACGGTCATTCCGGTCGCCGGACGCCTCTCTGACATCTACGGACGCAAGCCGCTGCTCTTGATTGGGCTGGTGGTGTTCTTGTCGGGATCGGCCTTGTCGGGCTTCTCGCAGGACATGACGCAACTCGTGCTCTTCCGTGGCTTGCAAGGCTTTGGCGCGGGCGTATTGATGGCCAACACGATGGCGATCAGCGGTGACCTCTTTCCCCCGTCGGAGCGCGGCAAGTACATGGGGATGTTCGCCGGCATCTTCGGGATCAGCGCCATTATTGGCCCCACCTTGGGCGGCTTCCTCACGGACACGCTCAGTTGGCGTTGGGTCTTCTGGATCAATCTTCCCGTCGGGGTCTTCTCCGTCGTCGCCATTTTCTTCTTCATGCCCTGGATCCGGCCGGCCAAGCGCAAGGTCAAGATCGACTACCTGGGCGTGGCCACGCTGGTCTGGGCGCTAGTCCCGGGACTGCTCGCCCTGGCGTTGATCGGCGACTCCGCCAGCATCACCGATGCGCACATCTTGCTCATGTTCCTTGCCTCGGCGGTGGGGGTGGTCGTGTTCATCTTGACGGAACGGCGGGCGGCGGAGCCGATTGTCCCCTTGGAGCTGTTCAAGAACCGGACGTTCCGGACGGCGGCGATCGTCATGACCGGGATGGGCGTGGGCGTCTTTGGCGTGAGCTTCTTCATCCCGCTCTTCGTGCAGGGGGTGATCGGCAAGACCGCGACCCAGTCCGGCACCATCCTGACGCCGCAGATGCTGGCGGTGGTGGTGATGGCGGCGTTGTCGGGTCAGATCATGTCGCGCACGGGCAAGTACAAGATCATTGCGCTGATCGGATCGGTCCTGCTCTTCAGCTCGATGCTTTCCATGACGCAGCTCAACATCAATAGCTCTCTCGGCGATGTGATTTGGCGGATGGTGCTCTTCGGATTGGGTATGGGCCTGATCTTCCCGGTGATGATGTTGGCCGTGCAAAACGCCGTGCCTCAGCGCTTACTGGGCACCGTCTCCAGTTCCAGTCAGTTCTTCCAGACCATCGGCGGGCTGGTGGGCATCACGATCTTCGGCACGCTGCTCAACAACCGCGTGGCTGCGGATATCGCCAAGACTCTGCCGGATGATCTGGCCAAGCTCGCCAGTCCCCAGCAGCTCGTCGACCCGCGACAACGAGAGGCGATCATCGACGCCATCGGTATCGACCAATTCCTCTTGGTCGCGGACGCGACGCGTCAGGCGCTTTCCAACGCGATCGTGGGAAATTTCTGGATCTCCGTGGGCGTCGTCATTCTGATCTTCTTCGCGCTGTTGCAGTTGAAGGAGCTCAAGCTTCGCGACGCCACCAACCTGGGTGGCGCCGAAGACCAGGACGCGAACCCCGCTGTCCGTCCGCCAGACACTGGACCCAGCGAGGCTGCCCCCCCCGAGACCGCGCCCACCGCGCAAAGCCCACCCGCGGTCGATGCGGCGCCGTCCGCACGGCCACCCCCGCTTGAGACCGGTACACCCCGGCCCGCGCCCGTCCTCGCGAGTTCGACGCTGCCGCCCATCCCCGACGGGAAACGTGCCTCACTCTGGGCGCAGGCGGCGGAACTGCGGCTCCCAGCCTGGTCCGTTGCCAAACGTCGACGGGTGGAGTTGATCGGCGCACTGACGGTGGGATCGGCGATGGGCTTAGCTGCCTCGGTCAGTGCCCGCAACGGAAACGGTAGGCGCGCGACCAAGAAGCGCCAGGAGGTCCCGAGCGGTAGTCCGGGCGCCCGCATTGACGCCCGCCTTGACCAACGCATCCAGGACGTCCGCCGTCGGACGGCGGATTGGCTGGACCCCCCCCGTCCACTGCAGCCGCCGAAACGTCGCTGGTTCAAGCGGGGTAGGCCTTGGCGGTAGCCGCTTGAGGTTTACAGACAAAAAGCCCCGGCCATGACTCTGGGTTCGAGTGCCGGGACTCTTTTGACTGAAGACGCGGGACGGCGGGCTACTTGGCCTGCCACTTCGGGTCGCGCTTCTCTGCGAAGGCACGAGGTCCCTCGATGGTGTCGAGCGACTGTCCCATCACGCGTTGGCCGTGGAAGGCGTGCGTGATCGCCGCGTCCAGGCCCATCTCCAGCCCCTTGTAGGCGGCTTCCTTGGTGGCGCGGATGGAGAGTGGGGCGCACTCCAAGATCTCGTTAGCCCAGCGACGTGCCGCCGTCATGAGTTCTTCTTTGGGGACGACCTCGTTAATCAGCCCCCACTTGAGCGCGTCCTGCGCCGTCATGTGTTTGGCGGTGAGCATGTAGCCCATGGCGACCTTGAGCGGGATATGGCGCGGCAATCGATGGACGCCCCCGGCGCCAGCCAGCAGTCCCACGCGCGGTTCCGGCAGCCCGAGCCGGGCGTGATCCGCCGCGATCACGATGTCGCAGGCCAGGGCCATTTCGCAGCCGCCGCCCAGAGCGAAGCCGTTGACCGCCGCGATCATGGGCTTCCAGCATTCGAAGTCGGCAGTGATGCCGCCGAAGCCACCGGCGACCGGTGCGAAGCGCTCAGCCGAGTGTTCACCGCGGGACGCCTCCGCGGTGTACTTGAGGTCGTTGCCGGCGGAGAAAGCGCGGTCGCCCGCGCCGGTGAGGATGGCGATCCAGGCGGAGTCATCGTGCTTGAATGTGTTCCAGGCGTCGGCGAGTTCCGCCGTCGTCGGGGGGTGGATGCTGTTCATCCGCTCGGGACGGTTGATCGTGATTGTGACGATCTTGTCGTCCTGTTCGTAGTTGATCAGCTCGTAGGCCATCGGTCTCTCCACCCTTGCTATTGCTCGATAACTGAGCGACCGCAGTCTCGACGAGCGACTCTCGCCCGTCAACAGTGGTTCCTCCCGCGTCGGCGCTGCAACCCATCGCCATGGCCGATGATTGCGGCTGGTGCCTGATCGGCGGAAACTCGGTCTTCCGTTGCGCTGCCGAACTCGTGCGGGGACGGCTGAGGAGGATGTTTTGGAAATCACTCTGGCCTTGCTCGCCGAGGCCGCCAACTCCACGCCAGATGGCAAGCTCAACATCCATGCGGCCTTTACCGCCTTGGGATTCGAGCAGTTCCCCGCGACCGTTCCCAAGACCGTGCTGGTGCTCCGGTTCGAGATCGGCGATGGCGATTGGGGTGCGCAGCAATGGATCACCGTCACCATCTACGACGGCGACGAACAGGTAATCACCACGACGGATGCTTCCGTCAATCTTCCTGATGATCCCAGCGGGGGCCAGCCTGCCGCATTCTTCCAACTCTTCCAGTTTCTTGGCCTGACCTATGTCGCGCCGGGAGAGTACGAGGTGGTGGTGGAAGTGAACGATGAGCCAAAGGAGAGCGTATTGATTACGGTGGGCCAGTTGCAGCCACCCCCGACGGAGTAGAGGCGCGGAACTCGGAGCGCTGTAGTTGGAGGATCCTGTGCACCTGCCGGAGCCTTGCATCCTCATTGTCGCTGGAGTTCCTGGGGCGGGAAAGTCGACGGTGTCGCGCGTGCTGGCTGAGCGGATCGACCGGGCGGTGCACATTGAAGCCGATGCCTTGCAGCGCATGATCGTCTCCGGCAGTGAGTGGCCCCAGCGGGAGATGACCAAGGAGCAGCGGAGCCAGCTTGCGCTCCGTGGCCGCAATGTTTGCTTGCTCGCGGAGTCGTTCGCCAGGGAGGGGTTCACCGTGATCATTGATGACGTCGTCATCGGCTCACGAGTCGACGAGTTTCAGAAGCAGATTTCGCATCGCCCACTCGGCTTTGTGCTGCTCACGCCGTCTGTCGAGTCTCTCCGCGACCGCAACGCTGGCCGCGAGAGCAAGGATGTCTTCGATGCCTGGCGCCACCTGGATGCGGTGATGCGAGAGGAGACCCCCCAGGTGGGCTTGTGGATTGATTCGTCGCAGCAGAGCGCGGAACAGACCGTCGAGCAGATACTCGCCGAGGCAGATCCGCGCGCCCTTCTGTCGGGCGGCACGGTGGTTGACTGATGACGGATCCAGCGCAGCCCTACTCCCACTCCATCGCTGATCTGATCGCGCGAGCCGTTCCACCCGAGCCCTGGGCAGAGGGCGAGAAGATTCCTTGGAACGATCCTGAGTTTTCGCGCCGCATGCTGGGCGAGCATCTTTCCCAAGAGCATGGGATGGCGAGCCGGCAAAGTGCCGTGATCGACGACCATGTCGCCTGGCTCCACGCGGAAGTGCTCGGAGGCAAGCCCTCGCGGATTCTTGATCTTGCCTGCGGGCCGGGGTTGTACGCCTCCCGTCTGGCCAAACGCGGACACCAATGCACGGGCATCGACTTCGGCCCCGCGTCGATCGAGTACGCGCGCGAGGCGGCGCAGAGCGACGGGCTGTCGTGCCGGTACGTGGAGGGCGACCTGCGGACGACGGATTTCGCGGGGCCCGACGACGATCTCTACGACCTCGTGATCCTGATCTACGGCGAGTTGAACGTCTTCCGTGAAGAGGAAGCGCGCGGCATCCTGCGCCGGGCACGTGCGGTCCTGGCTCCCGGCGGGAAGCTGGTTCTGGAACCGCACACCTATGACGCCGTGCACCGCGCCGGGGATGCGCCGCCTGTCTGGTCCAGCGCCGAACAGGGACTCTTCTCCGATCACCCGCATCTCCGTCTGGACGAAGCGTTCTGGGATCGGAAGCAGGGCATCGCGACGCAGCGCTACTACATCGTGGATGCGGCGTCAGGCCGGGTGCAGCGTCACTCCTCCTCCATGCAGGCCTACGGCGACGACCACTACGCCACACTCTTGGCCGACGCCGGATTCTCGATCGATGCGATGCACGGAATGCTCACCGGCTCCGAACGGCTCGTGGACGACGACTTGCTGGTTATCGTCGCCACTGCCGTCTGAGAAGATCCGGGGGTTAGCGCGGACCGCCGAGCAGTGTGGAAAGCGGTGTCGGCGACTAGTGCTGGACAGCGGTGCCGCCGTCGATGTTGTAGGCCTGTCCCGTAATCCAAGAGCCTTGGTCGGAGCAGAGATACACGGTGGCGTAGGCGATGTCTTCACCTTCGCCGGCGCGGCCCATCGGGACTCGAGTCTGGATCATGTTGTCCCAGACCTCGCCACGTTCGATGTCGTCCATCCGGTAGGTGTCGATGATGCCGGGGCAGATGGCGTTGACCCGGACCTTGTAGCGGCCGATTTCCTGAGCCATCGACGCGGTGAGGGCGTGGATCCCCGCCTTGCTGGAGGCGTACGCCGCCGCATTCGGGGGCAGCAGCTTTCCCGCGATGGAGGAGATGTTGATGATCGCTCCACCCTCGTCTTGCTCCACCAGCTTCTGGCCGAAGTAGTGGGACATCAGGAATGTGCCGGTAAGATTGACGTTGATCACCTTCAACCAATCGTCGACGGCGAGGTCCACCACCGGCACCCGATCCGAACCCCGTGCCGCGCCCGCGTTGTTGACGACGAAGTCGACCCGGCCGAATTCGCTCATCACTTGGTTGGCCAGCGCTTCGACGGAGGCCGGGTCAGAGACATCGGAGACGACGGAGAGCGCGCGTCGCCCAGTCGCGGCGACCTCGTCCGCCACGGAAGCAATATCACGCCAGCCAGCGGTCTGTTCGTCGTCTGGGTAGTTCTCCGGCGCGCGGCCCGTGCCGGTCAGGACAATGTCACAGCCCGCTTTCGCCATCTCCACTGCGATCGGCCGGCCAATGCTGCGCATCCGCCCAGCCCCCGTGATCACTGCCACTTTGCCTTCGAGCCCCGTCAGTTCGAGTCCAGCCATGAGAATCTCCTGCCCGGCGGCGCCTTGCCAGCATGGGCCGCTGCGGATTGACTTGCTTCACGCGGGCGAGTCTCGTGCAGCCCGCCCGTCGGGTCAACGACAGCGACGCTGCGGTCCAACCCGCAGTCCATCAGGTGCATTCGCTGCGCGAGGGCCGTATCCTAACCTGCAAAGAATTTGGTCCCGGAGACCGACGAAAAGCGAAGGATGATCCATGGAGCTGCAGAACTGTGTGATTGTGGATGGCGTGCGTTCGCCGTTCACACGGGGTGGTCGTGGTGGATTCACTGCGACGCGTCTGGATGAGGTCGCGGTGACCGTCCTCAAGACCTTGCTGGAGCGGAATCCCAAGGTTTCCAAGTATGAAATTGAAGACCTAGGTCTGGGCAATGTGACTGGCGTCGCAGAGTTGGCCGGGATCGGCGGCAACCACATCGCCCGGCTGGCCGGCCTGCCGGAGCACGTCTGCACCTTCGACTCCAACCGTCAGTGTGGCTCCAGCATGGAGACCCTGCAGCGGGTGGCCCAAGAGGTCATGGTCGGCCAGATCGACATCGGCATCGCCATGGGTATCGAGCGCATGGGCCGCCAGCTCGGCGGCGGGGCAGCGGGCGAGCGCAGCCGGATCACGGAGTTCAACAAGTCGCGCGGCGAGCAGTCCGCCGAGCAGCGCGACATGCCGCCCGACCACGACAAGAACTTCTCCGTCCCCTTCCCGGACTTCATTCTCGACTCCTCGCCGATCGTCTCCATGACGCAGACGGCCCAGAACGTGGCGGAGGTCTACGACCTCTCCCGCAAGGAGCTGGATGAGTTCGCGGTCGAGAGTCACGCCAAGTACGGCAAGGCTTTGGAAGCGGGCTTCTACGAGGACGAGATCGTTCCGATCGAGGCCGAGGCGCCCGTCTTCGACGAAGAGGGCAACCTCAAGCTCGATGAGCATGGCGAGGTCCGCCGCATCACCTTCGATGAGGGCTACCGCGCGGGCACGAACTTCGAGAAGCTCAGCGAGCTTCCCACGATCCGCGGCCTTGTTAGCCACGGAAACAAGGAGCTGATCATCACGGCGGGCAACTCTTGCCCCACTAACGATGGCGTGACAGCCGCTCTCCTGATGAACGAGAAGAAGGCTGCGGAACTCGGTCTGGAGCCGCTGGCTCGCATCGTCGGCATGGGCGTTGGTGGCGTCAAGCCGCAGGTCATGGGCCTGGGCCCGGTCCCGGCGAGCAACAAGGCGCTTGAGCACGCGGGCATCTCCGCCAGCGACATCGACCGTGTGGAGTTCAACGAGGCCTTCGCTGCCCAGGTGATCCCCAGCATCAAAGAGCTGGGCATTCCCATGGACCGTGTCAACGTCAACGGTGGCTCGCTCGCTATCGGTCACCCGCTGGGCGCCACGGGCACCCGCCTGGTGACGGCGGTTGCGCGCGAACTGAAGCGTTCCGGCGGCAAGTACGGCATGGCCACGCAGTGCATCGGCGCGGGCATGGGCATCACGACGATCGTCGAGGCGATCTAGAGACGGGCGATTTCGCCGCTCTCTGAGCTTGCGACACAAAGAAGCCCCGGCCATTGGCCGGGGCTTCTTTGTGTCGCGCTGACTGGGTCGTGATTACCCCGGCCAGGCGCCCAGTTCGACGTTGACCGTGAGGACGTTGCCGCCACGTTCGACGGTGAAGCTCACCACTTCGCCGACGCTGCGCGCGTCCAAGCCCACCGCCAGCTCTTCGAAGTCGCCCAGAACGGCGCCGTCGAGTTCGAGCAGCGAGTCGCCGGCCCGCAGCCCCGCCTCAGCGGCGGGCGCCCCCGCGACGACCGCGGCGATGGCGAGGCCTGCATCGCCATTCCCCGGTCCACCGCGGATGCCCAGCCATGGGTGTGCGACATCAAGGCCGGCGATCATGTCGGGCAGGAAGCGGGTCAGCACGTTCGACGGAATCGCGAAGCCCACCCCCACCGAGCCGCGGATGGGGCTCTCCACGCTGTTCGTGATCCCGATTACCTCGCCGGCCGCGTTGACGAGGACGCCACCGGAGTTGCCGGGATTGATCGCGGCGTCGGTCTGGATCAGTCCGCGCTGCGGTCGGCCGTTGAGTTCCAACGACTGCCGTGTCCGCTCGATCGCCGAGACGACGCCGGTCGTCAGGGTCTGCTCCAATCCGAACGGCGTCCCGATCGCGACGACCGGTTCGCCCACCTGGGACAAGTCCGAGTTGCCGACTACCACCGGGATGATGTCCAAACCGCTGGGGTCGATCTTGATCACCGCGAGGTCGTTCGCCCGATCGAAACCTAGGACCTGACCCGGCGTCCGGACCCCATCGGCGTCGACTATCGCGACCTGACTGGCGCCAGCGATCACGTGGTAGTTGGTGACGACGTGTCCTGCTGTGTCGACGAAGAAGCCCGTGCCGCCGCCTGTGCTCGTCTCTACGCTGACGACCGACGGGCCTACGTTCTTGAAGATCTCAGTGGGTGTGAAATCGTCGAGGAGCTGGGCGAGGGCGGGGATGCCCTCCGGTTCCGAGACCTGCGCCGCCTCTTCCGTGGGCGCCGCGGCGATCGGTTGGGATGTCGCCTGGTCGACCAGCTCTGACTCAGTGGTGGATATGGCGGCGACAGCGGCGGGCGCCTCCTGAATCACCGTCGTGCCGCCGTCGTCAACGGCAAGCACGACAAACGCTGCAATCACGGCGGCCAGCGCTGCTGAGCCAATTGATGCGATCAAGGTTTTCATGATGGACTCCGTTTCGTCCTCTGGTTCAACCCGGCGGTTGCTCCGTTGCCAAACTAACGGCGCGGATCGACACATGGTGGGCCATGAGCCCCGCGAACGTGAAGGCTTACGTACCTCTTACGGGTCTCTTACATTGCGACGGAGTAGCTAACATTGATGCCGTTTCCCGCCCTGCGTCTCGGTAGCTCAGCCAAGCGGTTGAGGGTGCGCCCGAGGTGGTGCACAATGCTCGTCCGGGGACCATCGCAGGGCCATGGGGTGACGGGTCGACCTGGGCGCGGGATACTTCCGGCATGCCATCTACATTCACGGCCACGACCTCGAATGCCAATGCTGGCCCGAACGCCAATGCTGGCCCGCACGCCAACGCTGGAGTGCTCGCAGGCGTGCGGGTCGTCGAGATCACGGAGGAGCCGGGGCAGTACACCGGCAAGCTCTTCGCCGATCTTGGTGCCGACGTCATCAAGATCGAGCCGCTTCGGGGCGACTCCGCCCGCGGCCTCGGCCCGTTCGCGCACGATATCCCCGGCCCGAACCGCAGCCTGCGCTGGTGGCAGTTCGACAGCGGCAAGCGATCGCTGGCCCTGGACCTCCAGTCCGTCGACGGTGGTGCGCTGCTCGCCCGCTTGATCGATGGCGCGGACATCGTGCTGTGTTCGGGGCGGCCTGCGCAGCTGGAGTCGCTGGGTGCGCCCTGGCGGGGCGTCGGGCAGACGGGGGGACCTATCGTCACAACGATCACGCCCTACGGCTGGACCGGCCCCAAGCGCGACCTTCCTGCGACGGACCTCATCGCCCAGGCCGATGGCGGAATCCTCTACATCGCAGGATTCCCCGGCGAGCAACCCACGCAGGTGGGCGGTGAGATCGCCTACACGCACGGGTCGTTGCATGCCGCCGTCGCGACGCTGATGGCGCTCTGGGGTCGACGTGAAGGCATACCGGCCCAGCATATCGATATCTCGTTGCAGGAGAGCGTCGCCGCCTCCGTCCAGCCCGACATCAACTTCTGGGACCTGCGCGGCGAAGTCCGTGCCCGCGAACCGGTCAGCGCCCTACGGCCCGGCGCCGGTGTCTATCAGGCTCTCGATGGTTGGGTCGCCATCCATACGTTGCCTTGGTACTTCGACGAGGCCATCGCCTGGCTCAGCGATCACGGCATGGCGGAGGAGCTCGCCGACCCGGCCTGGCTCGACGCCGTCTATCGCGTCGAACACGGCACCGAAGTGAACGGCTTCTTCACCCGGCTCTGCGCCTCGCTCGACAAGCACACCATCGCCGAGGAGGGTCAGGCGCATCGCGTCTTGGTCTTCCCGGTCTTCGATGCACTGGAGGTCGTCAGCGACGAGCAGGTCCGTTCGCGTGACTGGCTCAGCGATGTCGAACAGCCCGGCGCGGGCGAGACCGCTCAGCATCCCGGTCCGCCCTTCCGGCTCAGCAAGGAGCCTTGGCGCATGCGCCAAGGCTCGCCGGCTCTGGGCCAACACACGACAGAGATCCTCGACGAGTTGGGGCTGTCCGCCGTCGAACAGGCGGCGCTGGCCGGGGCGGGAGTGATCGCATGACGACCTCGGAGCAGGGACGGCCAATTCTCACCGGTCAACCAATGGCAGAGGCCGATGCAAAGGACGGCCTCTTCGCGGGCGTCAAGATTTTGGAGTTCTCCTGGTTCGGCGCGGGCCCCATCGCCGCCAAGTGGTACGCCGATCTGGGCGCGGACGTGGTTCGGGTCGAGAGCGTCGTCCGGCCCGACGCTTTGCGCTTCGGAATGCCTCGCCCCGTCGTCTATCCCACCGACCCGAATGCCAGCGGCTATTTCAACAACTTCAACAGCAGCAAGCGCTCGATTACCTTAGAAATGGACCAACCCGAAGCGCCAAGTGTCGCGAAGCGGCTGATCGAATGGTGCGACGTGGTCGTGGAGAATTTCCGTCCCACCGTCATGGCCCGCTGGGGTCTCGACTATGAGACGGTCTCGGTTGAGCACCCCGAACTGATCTACGTCTCCATGCCCGCCGTCGGCCGCGAAGGGCCACGCGCCAAATACGCCGGGTTCGGCACCGGGATCAAGATGATCTCCGGGCTGGCGATGCTGAGCGGCACCCCCGACCAGGTCCCCATCGGTCCGCCGGGCGCCTTTCCGGACTACGTCATCAACTGTGGCCACGGAGGCGCCTCGATCATCGCGGCGCTTCTGCATCGGCAGGCAACGGGGCAGGGGCAGTTCATCGAAGTCGCACAGATGGAGAGCACCATCGCCGTCACCGGGACCGCCGTCCTGGATGCCACGGTCAACGCGCGCGCGGCGGAGCGCATCGGCAACCGGCACCCCGTCTACTGTCCGCATGGTGTTTTCCCCTGTGCGTCAGACGCTGCTGGGGGTGCGGGCTTGGATGATGATTGGGTCGCCATCGCCGTCACCACCCAAACGGAGTGGGAGACGCTTTGCGGCACCATCGGCAGCGACGAGTGGCTGGTCGACCCGCGGTTCGCCACCCTGCCCGCGCGTCGTCACCACGTGGAGGAGCTGGAGAAGGGCGTCGAAGCCTGGACGCGGCGCTGGCCCGCGCGCCACGTGGAGGAGGTGTTGCGCCAGGCGGGAGTGCCGGTCGCCAAGGCGCAGACCAACCGGGATCTCTTGCAAGAGGACGAGCACCTGCGCCAGCGCCAGTACTACTGGACCCTCGACCACCCGCTGCTTGGCCCTACCACCTATGACTCGACACCGTTCCGGTTCTCTGAGACGCCCGGCTGGGGTCGCCGGCCGGCCCCGCTCCTCGCTGAACATAACGTGGAGGTCTACCAAGAGGCCGGCTTCGACATGGAGGAGATCGCGGACCTCGTCGGTCGGGGCGTGATCAGCGGTTGAGCGGCAGCGGTTCTTTATCCGGTTGGCGACAGCAGGCTCGCAGAAATGAAAAATGAGCAGGGAGCCATGAAGTACTTGATCACGATGACCGACATCCAGGGGGCGTGGGACGGGCTTGCTGAGAGAGAGCAGACTCGGATCTTGCGGCAACACGAGGAGTTCACAGAGGCGTTGCAGAGCGCCGGAGCGTTCGTTGCGGTGTACCACCTTCATCCACGCCATGAGCGAAGACCGTACGCCAGGACGACGCTGGTCAGCAGACGATGACGTCCGGTCCTTACTCCGAACACCGTGAATACATGGGTGGTGCCTACGTCATCGAGGCGGACTCCATGGACAAAGCAGTCGAATGGGCTCGTCGCGGTCGGTTCATGGTCGGCGCCAATGAGGTGCGCCAGGTGTTCGAGTAGTACTTGCGCCTCCCGGGTGCCATGGCAATCTGGGATCCGATCGTCGGTCGCCGCTGAAGGGTTGCCCATGCCATACGTCGTCACCGACCCTTGCGCCGGGAACAAAGATCTCACCTGCATCGACGTCTGCCCCGTCGACTGCATCTACGACGGCGGCGACGAAGACAAGATTGTCTACATCAAGGTTGATGAGTGCGGCGCCTGCCGCCACGCCTGTCCGGTGGAGGCCATCCTCATGATCCACGACGCTGACGGCGCTGAGGAGACGGTGTTCAGCCCGGTCGCCGCGCAGTGGTTCGATGATCGGCAGGTCGCGCGGGAGCTACTCGAAGAGATTCTGTCGGGCCGTTCCGACGGCTGATCGATCCCGGCCGCTTACCCGCCAACGAAAAACGTCGGTTAAGCAAGATTCGATATCCAGGCCGCCCCCTGCCTACGCTGGATCGATGCCGAGACGATCGACCGGTTCCCTCACATTGCCGCCGAGCCCCAGAGACCGTTCGCGGCTCCTTCGGCGGCGTCTCTCTCGACGAGGCCTACTCAAGGGCGGCGCGGCGAGCGTATTGGCCGGAGCGGCCACGCTGGCCGGATGGAATCTGGATTCTGGGCGCGCCTGGGCGGGGAGCGGAACGAGCGTCCCCCTCACTGTGGGTTGGAACTCCGTTGTCTGGCTGGGCGAGCCCACGCCCTCGGCGCGGGCCTTCGCCAAGATCCCGGCGCGCGTCGTTTTCGGCTGGCACGTTGCCGATCGACGTTGGATGCCGTTCACGCCCAACGGCCCCTTCGATGAACTGGCCACGGTCGAGTATGCGCAACCGCTGTGGCTCTACATGACCGCCGATGCCCTCTGGACGCAAGAACCGCTTGCCGCCGGTCCGGCGGAGCCAATCCTGCTCCCGCGTGGCTGGTCCTTCGTCTCCTGGATGGGAGATCAGTCGCCGGTCTGGGACATCTTCGGCAACGACGTGGATGGGCCGATCCGGCACGCCCAGCGTTGGAACCCCGCTGAGGCGCGCTACGTCTCCTTTCGTCCCGGCTTCGCCGCTGAGCAACTCTTCGCGGTCCTACATCCCGGCGACGCCTTCTGGGTGGACTCGGTCGTCAGCGATCTGGAGTGGAGTCCCGTCAGCGGTCTTGAGCCGGCCCCTGAGCCCGATGTTGAACCGGACCGGCTGGTCGTGGAGGGGCAGGCGACCTTCTACTGGCGCGGTTTGCAGGGCGGGCCGATGTACTGCGGCGGTACCTACGATTACCGCGACCCCACCATCGCCGCCGCGACAACCTGGCCTTGCGGCACGCAGCTTCGTGTCTGGCGCGACGGCAATTTCGTCGATGTCACCGTGCAGGACACGGGTCTGCTCCCCGCCAATCACGTCGACCTCTCTGAGGCCGCCTATGACCAGCTTGGATTGCAGGCGGAGGGCCGGATCCCGGTGCTGATCGAGGTGCTGTCGACCCCGCCTCCTGCCTGAGCATCGGACCGGCTGCGCTCCCCGTCTGCCAGAAGCGACTGCGGTACACTCGCCGCCCAGAGCTGGGAGACAAGATCGGCTCGTAGCACAAGGCAGGCGCAGATGAAGTTTGGTGTCCACCTCCCCCACATTGGCCCAGTCGCCACGCGCGACAACGTGATGCGCTTCGCTCAGCAAGCGGAGTCGCTCGGCTTCGACTCCTGTTGGGTCAGCGACCACATCGCCTATCCCGACACGGCAACGCTGGAATCGCAATACCCGTACAACGACACCGGCGATTTCCCCGCGCCGGCCGAGATGCCCTGGCTCGATGCGATCGGCACCCTGCTCTTCGTCGCGGGTTGTACGGAAAAGTTGCAGCTCGGCACGACGGTCATGATCTTGGGCTACCGACCCGCGATTCAGACGGCGAAGCTCTGGACCACGTTGGATACGGTCTCCAACGGCCGTGCGATTTTGGGCGTGGGCGTGGGCTGGATGCAGGAGGAGTTCGAGGCCCTGGGCCGCCCCTTCGACCACCGCGGCCCGCGCGGCGACGAGGCGCTGGAGATCTTCGAGGCGCTGTTCAGCCAGGAATCGATCCGGTTTGAGGGGCGCTTCACGGAGTTTGGTCCTGTTGGCTTCGCCCCGAAGCCGGTCAACGGGCACATCCCCATCTGGGTGGGTGGCCATTCCACGCCTGCCTATCGACGCACCGCCCGTTACGGCGATGCCTTCCACGCCGTCTTCATCCCGCCCGAGACGGTCGCGGAGCAATGGGCAGAGGTCGGTCGCTGGTGCGACGAGGTCGGCCGGGACCGCTCCGAGGTGGAACTCACCTTGCGGCTACGGCTCGCCATCGACCAGGAATCCGAGGACGAGGGCGCCCTGCGGGGCAGCTCCGACGAGATCGTGGAGCTGATTGGCCGTTACGCGCAGGTCGGCGTCTCACACATCACGCTCGATGTGGGGCCGGTCGCGACGGCAGGTGTCGACGGGCAGCTCGAGGCCATGCGGCGCTTCTCCGCCAACGTCCTCCCGCAGCTCGGCTGAGGGGCCTTCAGATGTCGACGACAGCCAGCGGCAAGCCGCGTCGTTTCGACGGAAGCATCGGTACGGGCACCGCGCAAGAGTTGGCGGCCGAGGCCCGATCGATGGAGAGTCTTGGCCTCGACACGCTCTGGGCGGCACAATGGCACCAGACACCGTTTGTACCCCTCGCCGCCGTCTCGAGTGTGACCGCGCGGGTGCAGCTCGGCACCGCGATTGCGCTGGCCTTCACGCGCAGTCCCATGGAGACCGCCCTCACCGCGCTCGACATGGATCGGCTGACGCAGGGTCGTTTCAAGTTAGGCCTCGGGGCGGGTGTGAAGCGACTCAACGAGCAGTGGCACAACGTGGGCGACTTTGGACGCCCGGCGCCGCATCTGAAAGAGACGGCGGAGCTGATCCGCTTGCTGATCGAGCAGGGCGCCCGGGGTGAAGCCGTCCACTATCGCGGTCGCTATCACCAGGTGGAGTTGCGCGGGTGGCAGCCCATGTACAAGCCCGTACGACCCTCCATCCCTCTCTACGTCGCTGGGGTGGGCGAGGCGATGGCGCGCGTCGCGGGGGATACCGCCGACGGCTTGCTTGGACACACAGTTTGGTCGCTGCCCTGGATTCGCGATGTCATTGCGCCCAACGTCGCCATTGGCCTGGATCGCTCCCATCGGTCTCGTGCCGACTTCGATCTGTCCGTCGCCATTCCCGTCTGCCTCTCGGACGACGTGGCGCAGGCTCGGCGTGACGCGGCTTCCGGCATCGCCTTCTACGCCACGATGCGCACCTACCGCCAACTCTTCGACTGGCACGGCTTCGGCGCAGAGGCGCGAGAGGCGCAGGAGTCCTACGACGCTGGCGGCTGGTCGGACGCCGTCATCGACACGGTCAGCGATGCAATGGTCGACCAGTTCACCGTGGCGGGGAATCTAGACAGCTGCCGGGCGCAATTGGAGGCCTATTGGCCACATGTAGATTCGATGCGCCTAGAGTCGGGCGGCAAGCGGCTCCAACCCGGCCAGGAGCAAGCCTACGGGGCGGCCATCAGCGATCTGATTCAAGCCAGCATTGGCGGACGCTGAGCGGCCGCGGGAACCTTCTTCTGTCTTGGGGCGTCTAGCTAGCACGGGCAGACGGAGGAGGAACACGCATGTCACGATTACGCCCCGATCGATCCTCAAGTTCCGATCGATCACGCCCTGACCCCGGTGGCTCCGCCGGCCCGATCCCCGACCGCTCTCAAAGCCAGGCGTCCAGCCGCCCCGATCGCGGCACGCCCTTCGCCGAACCCGCGTCGGAAGTACCGCCCGGGATGCGCATCGATCCCGAGGACTCCGCTGGCTCGAGTTCCCCGGGCTCCAACGAGCCGCCATCACGGCCGGCGGCGCCGCCGAGCTTCAATACTGCGCACGACCGCAGTCAGATCGACGAACACTCCAGCTTCGATGGCAAGTTCCACACGGCCCATGACTTAGTCGTTAACGGCGCGATGGAGGGCGAAGTGACGTGTGAGGGCCAACTCGTCGTGGCGGAGGGGGCGCGGATCAAGGCCCAGGTCACGGCGGCGAACATCACCGTTGCCGGAGAGCTGGAAGGGGAGATTCACTGCACGGGCCTCCTCGACCTCCTGCCAAGCGGACGCCTCAAGGGCACGGTTTCCACGGGGAGGCTCTCGGTCCAAGAGGGAGCGGTCTGCGAAGGCTCGTTGCAGATGTCGCCGCCGGCCGAGGAGACAGCCGTCACGACGGACGCGGAAGGCGAGCCCACGGCGATCTTCAAGACCCCCGTTCGCAAGGTGGAGTAGAAGCTAGTCCCGCGCCGCTTCACGTCCAGAGCGTCCAGCCCGGAAGGCGCGGAACGCGTACATCGCGACCGACGCTGCCATCGAGACGTTGAGACTATCGATCTTGCCGTAGACGGGGATCTCAATCTCCAAGTCGGCGGCTTCGGCGAGGTCTAGCCGGAGGCCGTCGCCTTCGTTTCCGACGACGATCAACGGGTGCTCCGGCCACTCGGCCTCGAATAGCGACTGTGCTTTCGGTCCCTGTTGTAGCGCCACGATCTGGTAGCCCTCCGCCCGCGCCCGCTCGATGCATGCCGCCGGTGTCTCGACGACCTCTACTGGGAGCCACCAGTCCGTGCCTTTGGTGGAGGGCCGGTAGTAGAAGTCGCGGCCCACAATCCAGACCGCTTCCGCCCCGGCCGCTTCGGCGCTGCGGATCAGCGTGCCTAGATTGACGCCGTACGAGAAGTTGAACGCCGCCACGGCGAACGATCGCGGGCGGGCTGGCATGCCTCCAACGGGGGGATGCAGCCCGAACGGCCGCTGCGCCGATTCCGACAGCGGCGCCTGTTGGCTCATCCGCCCCGCGCGTCGATCGGCGAGGACCGCCAAGGCCCGCTCAGCGCGACGCCGGAGCGTCGGATCCTCATCCTGGACGAGTCGCCGGAGGAGCGGTTCGGCCTCATCACCGATCGCCGCCAGGACGACGCAGGCCGTGCGTCTCCCCTGCCGCGTCGCGCTGGGCAACCAAATACCCATTTGCCGCACCAGTTCCTCGGGATCGATCTTCGGCAGCAGCGTCATCGCGCGGCGTCGCAGCCGCTTGTTGTCCGACGTGAGGGGCGGCAGCATTGCCGCGACGACCACCGAGGCGGGCGCCAGCTGTAAGGCGATCCGCGCCTCGCCGCGCGGGAAGGCGTGATTCTCGTTCAAGGCCAGCTCGACGCAGCGGTCGATCCATCCCTCCGGCTGGGTTGCGGCCAATGCCCGAACTTCCGAGCCGAGCCGATAGGCGGCTTCATCGTCCGATGAAAGTGCGGGAACGGAATCTCCCACCGAACGGGACGGAACAGAGGCCAGCGAGTCGCCGGTTGTTTGCTCAGACATGGGGCCATGATGGCCTTGAGCTCGGGCTGTCGCCAGTGCCGTGCTCAACGCAGATCACGACCGGGTGCCGAGGAGCTTAGTAGTCCGACCCCTCGCCCCGCGCGATACGATCTTTGCGGTCGCGCATCATCTGCTTCATCCCGGACTCGCCCGCTTGGGGTTCCGGATTGGCCATGCGCAGCCAGGAGTTGAGGCTGGTGGTGTAGCGGAATTGTGCGCCCCAGCCCAGCAGGTCGGCCTGGGTGTGCCACATCTCCTTCTTGCTCAAGATCGACTCCAGGGGAGCCTCCGCGATGCTCTGGGCCATCTCCCGCACTGTCGTCTCAAGATCCTCAAGCGGCACCGATCGCGTCACGAGTCCCCAGTCTTCGGCTTCCACGCCGGTCAGCACTCGGCCGTTAAACAGCATGTCGGTCGCCCGGCGTGGCCCCACCAGCCAGTACCAGAACGGCATGCTGCTTGCCCCGCCCAACCGCATAAACGGCTCACCGATCAACGCGTCGTCCGCGGCGACCACCATGTCGCAGAGCATCGACAGATACATTCCGCCCGCCAAGGCGTGCCCATGCACCTGCGCGATCACGACTTTAGGGTTGTCCCAGATCGACTCATAGATCTTTCGCATCTTGCGCTGGTGCTTGTGCCCGGAGGTCACGTTCCAGCTCTTCTCGCCCTCGGGAATCGAGATGTAAGGGCTGCCGTCCAAATCGAAGCCCGCGCTGAAGGCAGGGCCGTTGGCCTTGATGATTGCGACCTTGATCGCGTCATCATCCGCGACAACCTCCAGGGCGGCGACGATGTCGTTCAACAGGTCGTGGTTGAGCGCGTTGCGCTTCTCGGGCCGGTTCAGAGTGATCGTCGCCAGCGGCGCGTCCACGTCGAATTCGATTGCGGTGTAGGTCATGGCGCGGCTCCTCGGCGGGTGTCTCGTAGTGGTTAGCTGAGATGCTCGCGCACAACGCGACGTGAGTAGAACGACTCGCCGTTGCGTTCTGCGGCTTCGTTGGATGTCGCGAGCCAGATGGCGGCGCGGCCCATGAGGTCGTTGTCTTCCACGTCGGTGTCCGCGCCTGGCAGGCCGTGGTAGGTGGCGCCAGGCGAGAGCACGAGACCCTCGGGCTTGAGGCCGAAGCTGCGGATCCCCTGCGCGCCGTGCTCGGCGGCGATGCCCTCCATCATCTTCTCGATGGAGACCTTGCTCATCGCGTAGATCACGTTGTTGCCGCTGGGGTGATCGGCGGCGCCGGAGGAGATCGTGATGATCGTGCCGGAGCCGGCCTCCAACATTGGCGGCAACGCGGCTTGGGCCAGCAGGAACGGGCCCCGCACGTTGATGCGATGCAGAAGATCGAGCCGCTTCACAGCCGTCGCCTGAAAGGCGCCTGGGAAGATCAGCGCGGCGTTGTTGACCAGGATGTCGACCTTGCCGAAGCGCTCGATGGTCGCCGGGACGCAGTTGGCGATGTCCTCGTCCGATGTCACATCGAGCTTCAGCGCCATCGCTTCCACGCCCAACGCTTCCAGCTCCGCGGCGACGGTGTGGATCGTGCCCGGCAGCTTGGGGTCGCTGACCTCTTCCGACCGCGCCGCCACGACGACGTTGCAGCCTTCCTTGGCCAGCTCCAGTGCCATGAAGTGGCCGATGCCGCGGGAACTTCCGCTGACGATTGCGACCTGTCCATCGAGTTTGCCCATCGTCTGCTCCTTCGCGCTGTTGCCTTGTAACCCGCGCCGGTACTGCATTGGTATGGCGCGAGTCTCCGGTGCCTGTCAGACGCTGTCAATCGGCCCGTCGCGGTGCTGTGCAGGATGCACCCTCTTCCGCTCTTCCCCGTCCACGTATGGCCCCTCGGCCTGCTATCCAAGTAGGCTCTATCGCATGCCTGTTCGACGCGACACCTTCGTAGACGCCAGCCTCCTCGATACCTATGAGTCGACGACGGAGTTGCTCCACGGCCACATCGAGCTTGGGGCCTTCAAGGTCTGGGAGGACGAGCCCGGTGAGAAGTGGGGCATCTTCTGGAGCGGTCCCCTAGCCAGCTCCCGCTACCTCTTCCAGTTTCGTCCGGAGGCAAAGGGGACGCGCGTCGAAGTATCGCTCTGGCTGGGTGGGGCGCTGGGGCCGGTGCACCATCTGCTACGGCGGCGCGGCAACCGCAAGCACGTCGATAAGATCCTCTCGGACCTGAAGGTGCTGGCGGAATCGGATGACGAGTCCGATGACGAGTACCTGGACCAGGAGGATGAACGTGGAGGGGGCGACGCCGGGTGAGCAGCGCGGTGCCCGGCGCCGAAAGCGCGCCGGAGGCTGAACCCCGAACTCAAGAGCGGACCTACGTCCTCACGGTCTCCGTGGCGCACGCTCTGGTGCACGCGACGGAGCTGACCTTCGCCGCGCTGCTTCTGCGGATCGAAGCTGACTTCGGCACCGACCTCTTGCTTCTGGGCGTCCTCGCCAACGTAGGCGCCTTCGCTTTCGGACTGGGCGCGCTGCCGTCGGGAATGCTGGTCGACCGCCTTGGCACGATTCCGATCTTACGCCTTGCCCTGGGGGCGTCGGCTGTGACCTCCGCCCTCGTCGCCCTCTCCGGCGACGAGATCATGTTGGGCGTCTCGTTGGCGCTGATGGGCCTGGCGACGGGCCTCTATCATCCCGCCGGCATCACCATGTTGGCGCGCACCAAGCGGCGTGCGCGCAATGTCGGACTACACGGCGCGATTGGCAACTTCGGTATCGCCCTCGCACCCGCCCTCGCCGCCGGACTCGCCGTCACCGTCGACTGGCGGGCGGCGTATGTCGTCCTGGCCGTACTTGCTGGCATCGTCTTCCTCGTCTCCATGCGTCTCGATGTCCGTGGTCCGGAGCCGGATCTCGCGGAGTTGCCCGATTCCTCGCCCGACGCGAAGCCGACGGACGCCTCGTTGGATGAGAAGCCGTCCGGTGAGACGAACGGCGGTTCACACTGGCGCGCACTGCTGCTTGTCTACGGCGCCTTCGTGATTAGCGGCTTCATCTATCGCGGCAGTCTCACCTTCATTCCCGCGCACATTGAAGAGGAAGTATCGATTGCGCTGTTCGGCTGGGAGGCGGCCGCGGTGGCGGGTGCGCTCTCCACCTTGGCCCTGCTCGGCGGTGCGATCGGCTGGTACAGCGGTGGCCTGGTTTCGGAACGTTTCCGCAAGGACTACTTCGTCCTCGCCCTCTCCCCGATCGTCGCGCTGCTGCTTCTGCTCACTTCCTTTGCCACCGACGCGGGTCTGCTCGTCGTCATCTTCTTCTTCGTCATCGTCAACTTCGCCATGCAGCCGGCCTTCGTCACCCTCGTCGCCGACTACTCACCACCGGGACGACTGGGCACGTCGTTCGGGATCTCGTTCTTCCTCTCCTTCGGCATGGGATCCTTTGCGGCATCGTTCGCGGGCTTCTTCGCCGATCGCTGGGGCACGGATTCCGTCTTCGCCATGCTCGCCGCGGTCGCTCTCCTGGGGACGCTGCTGACCGTGGCGCTCGTGGCAGTCTCGCGTCGTCGCCTGGGCTCGGTCGCAGCGGTACCGTAGCGAAACTGCCAATCGGAGGCGGTTGTTGATTGGAGCCGCAATGAAAGTCTTCGACGCCGACCCGGAGTCCGCCGCCGATGCCATCCCGGCTGAGACGTCATGCCTAGCCTGAAACTTGCAGATTCCGCAAGGTGCAGCATTCTGTGCGCATTGTGGGGCGCATCAAGTCGCGGCGTCGGACGCTGCTCGGATCGTCGACCTCTTTCGTTTGGGGTTGGCCCTCGTTGCTGCGGCCGCGGGCGTTCTATTGATCAACTTCGCCGGGTCGATCTGGGGAACGATCGCTCAAGCCGATCGATCCCCAGGACTCATCGTCCGCTGGGAGCTATGGTTGTCCGCCGTTCTGGCGGCGACTGGAGCAACCGCGGTGATCAGCGTCTGGGCAATGGCCACGGCAGTGCTGTTCCGCGAAGATCGGCTGGCCGAGGCGAGGATCGCGATCGCGGTGGGTGCCGTCTTGCTCGTGGCGATCGTCGTATCCACAGTCTCACTCAACGTCTAGGACCTAGCTCCTTGCGACGCCGCCGCGCAGCAACGATGATGCAGCCTGTATTCACACCCCTGGTGGCGGTTTGGGGCCGTCCGTAGATCACACGAAGCGAGGAATCTGATGGCCTTCCGTACCCCCGACGAATATCTGGAATCGATCCGGGACGGCCGCGTCGTTTACCTCGACGGCGATGTCGTGGAGGACGTCACCACTGACCCGCGCACACGCGACGACGCACAGTCCGCCGCTGACGAGTTCAACCGTTACCACGATCCGAAGGTCAAAGACATCTTCGTGATGACGGATCCGGAGACGGGCGAAGAGACCGACCGCTTCCTGATGATGCCCCGCAGTTCGGAGGACCTGAAGGCGCGCGCCCGCGCGATTGACTTCGCTCAGGAGACCGGTATGGGCCGCCTTGGCTTCCTCTCCGACGGCATGCTCGCCATGCGGTGGGTGGCGCCGGAGCTCGGCAAGACCAACCCCGCCTATGCCGAAGCGATTGAGACGCAGTTCCAGCGCATGAAGACGGAGAACCTCCTCGCCTGTATCGCCATGTCGGACACCAAGGGCGATCGCTCCAAGCACCCAGGCGAGCAGCACGACCCCGACCTCTACGTCCGCAAGGTGGACGAAACGCCGGATGGCATTGTCATCCGTGGCATGAAGGCGCACATCAGCGCGGCCCACCTGGTCAACGAGATGGTCGTCATGCCCACCAAGCGCATGCGTGACGATGAACCTGAGTATTCCGTCTGCTGCCTTGTCAGCCCCAACATGGAGGGCGTCAAACTGATCGCCCGCTACGACAAGCCCAAGAATCAGTACGACTACCCGCTCTCCTACAGGGGCGGCGCCGGTGAGTCGTTCATCTGGCTCGACGATGTCTTCGTGCCCCGGGACCGCATCTTCCAGAACGGGGAGAATCAACTCTCCGGCCCCATCGCCTACGCCCTCGGACTTTGGCAGCGCTACTCGGCCATGTGCTACAAGCGCCACAGCATCCGCATGTTGGCGGGCGCGGCCAGCTTGATGGCTAAGTACAACGGCATCGACAAGGCGACGCACATCCAGGACAAACTCTTCGAAATCGCCATGCTCGCCGATAGCCTGGAGGCCTTCATCGACGCCGCCGCCGAGACCGCGCAGATCCGTGATGGCGTGGCCGTCCCGAACGAGTCGATTACCAACATTGGCAAGTACATGTTCGCCAGCAAGTATCACGAGCTGATCAAGCACGTGCAGGACATCTCCGGCGGCATCTTGGTCACCGCCCCCTGGCAGCGCGACTTCGAGAATGAGGACCTCCACGGTGCCTTCACGAAGTACCTCAGTGGCGGCGACAAGTCCACGTCCGAGCAACGCCTGCGCCTCCTCAACTTCATCCGCGACCTGACCGCGGACGAGTACGGCGGCAAGCAGATGGTGACCAGCCTCCACGCCGAAGGATCGCTCGTCGCGCAGAAGATGATGACCCTCCGCGGCTACGACTTCGTCACCGCCGAGGATGAGGTCAAGACCATCGCCGGGATCACGGACTAACACTTGCTGGCGTGAGCAGCACAGGTGAGGGCGTCTCCACGGAGGCGCCCTTGCTGGTTCTCAACTCCCTCTGTGAGGAGAATGCGATGGCCGACGACCCCTTCGCCCCGCTCAAGACCTGGGTTCAGGAACAAGCCTCGATGCTCTCCTGGCAAGACCTGCTGACCCAAGCACAGGAGATGCGATCCCACTGGCAGGCCACGACGGGCGACATTCTGGAAGCCGATGCCCCGTCCGGCGCACAGGACGGCGACTGGTCGCCCTGGCACCTGATCAATCACGCTGGGGCCTGGCTGGAGAACGCCACCAACGCTCTCGATCGATCCACGCAGGATCAGTCGACCGACCTCGGTTCGGACCAGGCTTTTTACCAGGACTCTCCGTCGTTCGACGAAGCCAGCCAGCGTGTCGGGACTCAGCTCGACCGCTTCGTCGCGCAGGTGGAGGCGTGCGCATCTGGCGTCGGTGTGGACGTAATCGTCACGCACCGTCGGCTCGGCGAGTTGAACCCTCGCGAATACGCCGTCTTCACGATGTGGCACGTCAACGACCATGAGAAGCAGATCCGCGAGATGCGGAGCTGACTGACCCGTCGTCACCGCACCGTTCTCCGAATCTGCCATCACCTCGACCCGGATTTACACTGAATCTGTATCGACTGAGACGTTTCGCCCCTAGCGAAATATCTGCGTTCGGCGGATAATTATGCAGACGTGCAATGATCCATGAATCCACGCCGCCGCCCTGATGGGTCGAGGGGTTTCGGTGGCGAGAGCGAGGGCCTTTGAGCGCGCGAGCCGGTACCAGTTCGGGACAGAGCCCCGCGACGACGCAGAGCGGCGACTCGATGTTCACGTCCCTCGCCGAGCGCGACTACGTTTGGTACTTCGTTGGCAACCTGACCTTCTTCATGGCCATGCAGATGCAGATGATCCTGCGTGGTTACTTGGCCTTCCAGATCACCGATGCCGCGACAGCCCTGGGCTTGATTGCCGCCTCAGTCGCCGTCCCCATGCTGATCGTCGCGCCCATCGCCGGCACCGTCGCCGATCGCGTCGACAAGCGGAAGCTGCTCATGGTCTCGCAGACGGGAAGCGCCGTCTCCGCGCTCGTCATGTCCATGCTGATCATTACTGGCAACGTCGAGTTCTGGCACCTGGTGGTGGTCTCGGTTGTGACCGGGACGTTCATGTCGTTCAATATGCCGGCCCGGCAGGCGATCGTGCCGCAGCTCGTTCCGCAGCACAAACTGATGAACGCTATCTCGCTGCAGCAGGCAGGGATGAACGTCACCCGCATCCTGGGTCCCGCACTCGCGGGATTGCTCATCGCTCCCGTGGGCGTCGGGGGCGTGTACTTGATGACCTTCGTGCTCTTCGTGGTTGCGGTTGCCACAGAGCTGCATCTCCCCAAGCACGGCATGAAAGAGGACCGGCCGCCCACGAAGTTCCGTGAGGACTTTGTTGAGGGCTTCAGGTATATCCATCAGCATCCCCTGATCGCGAAGCTCCTGATTCTGGGCCTCGTCTTTCCGCTCTTCGCATTCCCCTTGCAGCAGATGCTTCCAGTCTTCGCTGAAGACGTCTTCAACCAAGGGCCCAGTGGACTCGGACTCCTGGGCGTGGCCACCGGGGTTGGCGGCCTCACCGGCGCGATGCTCGCGGCGCGCCTTCACAGCTTTCCCCGCAAAGGACGGCTGATGCTGGCCGGTGGCCTCTGGATGGGCACCCTGTTCGTCGTCTTCACCCAAACCTCTGCCTTCGTCCCCGCGTTAATCATGCTTGGTCTGGGAAACATCGGCGGCATGGTTTTCCAGACGACGAACCAAACCGTGATTCAGGCCCAGCTTCCCGCTGCGGTGCGTGGGCGGGTCATGTCGGTCACGATGATGTCGTTCGGCCTGATGCCGCTGGGCGTCCTGCCCGTCAGCATCGCCGCGGACAAGTTTGGGGCACAGACCTCCGTCCTAGGCTCCTCCGTGGCGTTGGTCGCGATGGTGGCGCTCTTTTTCGTCATCAGCAAACAGCTTCGCCGCCTCAATATTGCGCAGCTCACCCGGGTCGAGCTCTCCCCCGCCCAAGCGGCGGAATTGGTCGCGCAGGGCAAGCTCAGTCAAGCGGAAGCGGATCGCCTGTCCGGCAAGGACAAGGCTCCCGGAGCCAGCGGGGCAGCAACTGCACCCCATCTGGCACCCGAGCCCACGGCCGCCCCCCTCTCCGCTCCAACCTCCGCCGCCTCTCCGTCCCAACCAGCGCTCGTTCCCGCCTTCGCTCAGGCTTCCGCATCGCGCGCCGAGCCGGAAGTGCCGCCGCTCGTCGCAGTTGTTGACCCCCCACGACCGCGTGGCTACGCGACGCAACCGTTGTGGGCGGCCTGGCCACGAAAGATCCGCCGCCCGGCGGTCTTGTCGTCAGCGTTCGGCATGGGCATGGTGCTGGGCTTCACGTCGACGGGGTCTGGCGAGCTCCTGCGTTCGATGCGCACGCGCTTGGCGGAGATCCTCGACCCGGACAACTAGCGCTGCGCTCCTGGCATGGCAGAGAGTTTTGTTTGCCTACCTCGGACTAGAGCCGGCGCGCCATTGGTACCAAACTGAAGACAAGCACCGTGGCCGCGAGCGCGGCGATCCCCATCACCAGGATCCCATTGCGTGCCCCGATGCTGTCCGCCAGAGCCCCGGCGACCAATCCCCCTACCGGGATCAGACCCCGCGCGAAGTTCATCAAGCTCATCGCCCGCCCGGCCATCTCGTTCGGCGCCAAACTCAGCAGCGTCAGATTGTTCACCGACATGAAGGCCACATTTGAACCCCCGATCCCGACCAGCACCACGGTGATCAAGATCAATCCGGGCGCTGCCGCCAAAGCCAGCAGCAGAAGTCCGCTAAGGCTGAGCAAACCCAGCATCACGAGGCCATGGCTTGGCAACCCACGCAGCGACGCCACCGTCACTGACGCCACGACCGCTCCGACACCCGTCGCGGCGGCCAGGAAGCCCACGAACGAGCGGTCCTTGTCCAATTCGTCCAGGACCAAGATGGGGATGAACACGGCCTGGTAGGGCACCACGATCATGAACAGGACCGAACCCAGCAGGACCACCACGAGGGGCTTGCGTGTCTGCACTGCCCAGCTCGCCCCTTCCCGGGTGCTGCGCCAGATCGAGACGGTCGCTGTCTTGCCCCCGTCTTTCATCGAGCTGGCCGCCCCGCGCACCGGGTGGGTGTCGGCGCGGATGCCGAACATCAGGACGATGGCGATGCCGTAGAGCACGGCCATGATTGCGTAGATCACTTCGAACGACGTCAGCGCCAGAAGCACGCCGCCCGCGATGCCCCCAACGATCCGCATGCTGTGTTGGGCCGTTTGACTCATCGCCACCGCGCTGCGCATGATTTCGCGCGGCACCAGGGAGGGCAAGATCGCTTGCCGGGCCGGCTGGAAGAATGCGATGTTCACCCCCTGCACGGCGACCAACGCGATGACTTGCCAGGCCTCGATCCAATCAAAGAGCAGCAGTGGCACCAGGGCAATCGTCGTCAGGCCGTTGAGGGTTTGTGAGGCGATCAGGATCGAGCGGCGGGGATAGCGATCGACAAGCGACCCCGCGAACATCCCCAGAATGAGATTGGGCGCCATCCGCGCTGCGATGACTGAGCCCACGAGGAATCCCGAATTGGTCAGCTCGAAGACCAGGACAGGCCGAGCGACTTGGTCCATCCATTGCGCGGCAGCGCGAGAGAGCAGCGCGCACCAGAGGAAGCGGAAGTCGCGGTACCTGAACGGTGCGAACGGACCATCGTTGCGGGAGGGCCGCTTGAGCCTGGGGTCTGCGGCGGCTTCCGCGGGAGAGGTTGGCGTCTGCGCTGAATCAGAGGCGTCGCCTCCTGAGGTCGAGTTGGAGTCAGCGCGGTGCGTTCGCGTGGTTGATGAAATCGAGCTCGTCCCCCAGGCTCGCCGCTAGGACGTCTCTTGCTTCTTGGCCGGGCCGCCGCTCATCAGGTCCTTGAGGCCAGCGCGGCTGAAATCGGCAGACTGGGCGTAGTTGATGATGACGCGCTCACGGTCCTCCACCTTTTGCGCCGCCTCCGCCACGTCCGGCGCGATGTCGTGCGGAATGTGAATCGCGCCGTGTTGGTCGGCGTGGAGCAGATCGCCGGGATGCACGGTGACACCGCCCACGGTGACCGGCAGGCCGATCTCTACGATATGCACGTAGGCATGCGAGACTAGGAGCTCCTTCGAGAGGAACTGGAAGCCCAACTCCCGGACCTCGTCCAGATCGCGGACGCCGCCATCCGTGACTAGGCCCACCGCGCCCAACGCCTTGTGGATGTTGCCGTTCACCTCGCCCCAGAAGGATCCAATCGGTGGCTGGTCCAGGTCTTGAATGACGATGATTCGTGGCGCCGGAATCGTCTCGATAAACTCGTGCCACTCCAGGGCCGACTGGGCCTCAGGATCTTCACCCGGCGGGATGCTGGCCCGGATCTTGCAAGTCGCCGCGTAGCCCACGATGGGCGGCATCTCGGGAAAACGGCAGAGGATGTCGGGCGTCATGAACCCCGTGGCGCGACTGCGCACGTTGAACGTCTCGATCGCGTTGGCGATGGCCGGGGACGGCCAGGCTTGCAGCGCCTGGAGTTGCGCCTCGCTCAGCGGGCTTGGCATCGTGGACCTCCCCGGCGTCGGGCAGCCCGCGCAGCGGCTCGAGGCAAGGACGGGGCCCGACCGGAGCGTGGTGCCTGTCACGGGGACGGGGACGCCAGAGGCATGCTACCACCTGGCCTGAGCCTTGATCCTGGAGCGCAGTTTCCGCCACGCCACGTGCGACCTAGGCGCGAACGTCGACCACCGTCCGAGCGCTCGGGGCGACAACGTGGGCGCGAGCCTGGGCATGGAAGCGCGACGGGGGACGATTGCTGTCAGGACCATTCCCGATCAGCGTCCTCCCGTGCGATTTCAGTCTGAGCGATCTCCCTAGGCCTGCAAGGTAGACGCCCTCCCGCATGGGGAGGGCGTACCTGTATCGGACGTGGGGCAGTGTGTTAGCTCTTCGCCTTGCCCGCTTCCGCGACCGCCGCGAAGTCGATCTCCTTGTAGACCGTCTGGGCCATGCCGCTTGGCTCGAGCCGCCCCTTCAGCGTCGCCGGAATCGCTCGACGCAGGTCGTCTAGATCGAAGCCGCCGCGCTGCGTCAGCACGAACTTCTCGCGGGGGTGCTGCCACAAGGCCAGCCTCTCGCCGCCGAGTGCAATCACCTGGCCTGTAATCCACTTCGCCTCATCCGAAGTCAGATAGACGAAGAGCGGTGCCACGTTCTCTGGCGTACCCATCGCGCTGCCGGGGGGAAGTTGGGTGGGGTCGAAGTCTTGCTGGCCGGGGATGCTGGCGATCATCCGCGTGAAGGCGGAGGGCAGGACACAGTTGACGTTGACACCATAGCGCGCCAACTCGATCGACGCCGCGTAGGTGAACGACGCGATGCCGCCCTTGGCCGCTGAATAGTTGGTCTGCCCAAAGTTGCCCTCCTGCGAGATGGACGTGACGGTCACGATCGAGCCGAAGCGCTGCGCCCGCATGGCCCGGCCCGCGGCACGGGCGAGGTAGAAGGTCCCGCCCATGTGCACGTCCATGACGCCGTGGAAGTCCTCATCGCTCATGTTGACCATGGCGCGGTCGCGCAGGATTCCGGCCGCTGTAATCGCGAAGTCGATCTTGCCGTAGCTGTCGAGGCAGGTCTGAACGATGCTGTCGCAGTCCTCGGAGACCGTGACGTTGGCCTGGATCGCCGTCGCCTCACCACCGGCCGCCTTGATCTCATCGACCTTCTGCTGGGCCACTGAGGTGTCTTCGCCGGTCCCGTCCATCGCCACCCCAAGGTCAGCGACGACGACCTGCGCCCCTTCGGCCGCCAGCAGGCTCGCCGTCGCGCCCGCGATGCCGCGCCCCGCCCCTGAGATCACGCCTGCTTTGCCATCGAGCAAACCCATGGAACTCTCCTTCGTTCGATCACCGGGTGGCCGGTGATCCGTTTGTCTCAGGTCGGACGGTGAGTCTCGACCCGGGCCGTCCGCTTGGTCGCGGAGTCGGCGGCAGACTATCAGCCGGTCCTACTTGGAGACAGGGTTCAGCGACGTCGGGACGGTTCCCGCGAGATGCGTACGAAACATGTTCCGGCCCGACGGCAAAGCGAGGCTTAGGGCGAGAGTGCGAAGTGGACCTCAAGCCGCTCTGGCTTGAGGATCGTGACCCGCTGACGGCGCACGTCGACGATGTCCTCCTGGCGCCAGGCCTGGAGTTGCTTGTTCACCGCCACGCGGCTGGCCCCGATCATGCTGGCCAGGTCTTGTTGGCTGACCTTGAGGCCAATCTCGATGCCGTCGCTATCCTCGGAGGGGATGCCGTGTTCGCGGGCCAAAATCAGCAAGCGGCGCGCCAACCGTCCCGGTACATCGAGGAGATAGGCATCCTGGATCGACTGGTTCGTCTGTCGCAGTCGCTTCACCAGGACTTCCAAAACCGCCCGCATCGCCTCCGGGTGGCTGGTGAGGACATCCTGGAAGTCTTGGCGGCTGAGGCTGAACATCTCTGTGTCTTCCAGCGTTGTCGCCGAGGCCGAGCGGCGCTCGTCATCCAGCAACGACATCTCGCCGAACAGGTCACCGGCCCGGTTGATCGCCAAGACCACCTCACGGCCATCCGTGGAGGGGATGAAAATCTTCACGGCGCCGCGAATGATGATGTAGAGCATGGAGCCCACGTCATCAGCGTGGAAGATCGCTGTACCGGAACGGAACCGCAAAGGGCGTAACTTCCGAGAGAGTTCGCCCAGAAGGGCGGGAGGCATGTTGCGGAAGAGTGGGACTAGCTTGAGCAGGTCCGACTGGTGTTCCGGGGGGGACGGTCGAGGCGTCACCATCAGCTTTGCGATCCGTTCGTGTACGCGTTCTGCATACCCGCACTGTATCACCGTTGTCGCTGGTGACTAGGGGGCGGCGCATCGAGAGACGGTAGTGAGTCTTGTTCCGCGCCCACCTAAGATGACGCAATGCCGCCAGTGGAGGGCAGGCCTCGTATCCGGGCCTCGCAGCGAGGCCGGGGAACTCAACGAAAGCGCGCGATCATGGATTTCCGGTTGGACCAAGAACTTGAAGCGTTCCGCGGCGAAGTGCAGGCCTTCATCGACGATGGCCTGCCGGAGGGCTGGGACGACGGATCGCTCAGTTTCGATGAACAACTCGCCATTGAGCGCGATGTCATGACCCGTCTCGCGGCGAAGAACTGGCTGGCGCTGCCCTGGCCGGAGGAGGTCGGCGGCCTCGGCGCCCCGCCACTCCAGCAACTTGTCTTCAACGAGGAGATTGCCTATCAGCGTGTGCCCGGCGCTGTGAATATGGGCGTGGCCTGGGTGGGCCCCGTCGTCATGCTCTACGGCACCGACGATCAGAAGGAGCGCTACCTCTCCCGCATCGCCGACGGCACCGACCTCTGGTGCACGCTCTACTCCGAGCCCGGATCTGGATCCGACCTCGCATCCATGCAGACCCGGGCCGTCCGTGACGGCGACGACTACGTGATCAACGGTCAGAAGATCTGGACCTCCTTCGGGCACTACGCGGACTGGGGCTGGTTGGCCGCTCGCACCGATCCCGACGCCCCCAAGCACAAGGGTCTCTCGACTTTCGCCATCGACATGAAGACCCCCGGCATCGAGATTCGCCCCCTCGTCAATATGGCTGGGTCTCACGAGTTCAACGAGATCTTTTTCGAGGATGTGCGCATCCCCGCCACGCAGCTCGTGGGTGAAGAGAACCGCGGCTGGTACCACGTCGCCGTCGGCCTCGACTTCGAACGCTCCTCGATCGGCGCGGTCTCCGCCGCCCGCCGCGATGTCGATGACCTGCTCGATTTCGTGAAGGAATCACCGCAGCTGGCGTCGAAGCCGGGCGTCCGCCATCTCGTCGCGGACCTCGCCGTCTCGGCGAACGTGGGGCGGTTGATGGCCTACAACGTCGCCTGGATGCAGAACACAGGCGGCGTGCCCACACGCGAGGCCAACATGGCCAAGCTCTACATGGCGGAGTTACAGCAGCGTATTCACGCCACGTACCTGCGCATTGCCGGTCTGCCCGGCGCGCTGGGGCCGGGCGACCCCGGTGCCGTTCTCGATGGCAGCATCCAGCATCGTTTCCTGCGCGCGGTCGCCAACACGATTGAGGGCGGGACTTCAGAGATCCAGCGGACCGTCATTGCGACCCGGGGCCTGGATCTGCCTCGGGAGTAGCGTCGTTCGATTCGGTATCGGCGTCAGTTCCTGAACCGCGGCGATGGCGATGGCGATGCCTGTGATGGGGTGGCCGGATCGGTACGGGAGGTCGGGCGAAGAGCCAAACGGCGCGGCGAAAACGTCGGCGACCGGGTGGCACGGCAGTCGTGTCGCGGGTCTATTCGATCGCAGTCCTGACTAAGCGGCGAACCGTCGCTGCGCCCGGAAGCTGTGGATCCGACGAGGTGTGCCGCCGACGCGCGGCATCGCCCGCACCCGCACCCGCCGCCGCGCCGGTGCCGAGTGGCGGAGCGACGGTGTCCGAGGCAGGAAATCCGGCGCCTGCAGGCTCGTGGTCGCCGGGCCGCGTTCGGCCAGTACGGCGTCGCGCCACTGCCAAATCAACGTACCCAGGACGAATGCACCGATAGCCATCAAAACAATCGTCTGGAGCATCGCAGCTGCCTTCCTGGACCCACCGCTGGGTCACCGATATCGACCACTAATTCCGCGTCTGTGGTCGTATCCGATAGATAGGAACGTGTGTTCGGAACGGATGAACTATAGAACGCACGTTCCGAATAGATCAAGTGTTCTAGTGCGATCTTGCTACCGTGATCGCTCATCCGTCCCAGTCCGGCAGGCTGCCAGGAGGCCCGATGTATACCCCCGAGCATTTTGCTGAAGACGACATCGAAGCCCAGCTCCAGCTCATCCGCTCTGCCCCGTTTGCGACGTTGATCACTGCCGACGTAGAGGCCTCACCGCAGGTCACGCATATCCCCCTGGTCATAGAAGGGGATGGGCCTGACTGGCGTCTGATAGGCCATATGGCGAGAGCGAACCCGCATTGGCAAGCGTTCGGCGGCGATGCGGTCTCGACGGCGATCTTCCACGGACCGCACGCCTATGTGTCGCCCATCTGGTACGACGACCCTAACCGAAGCGTGCCAACCTGGAATTATGCCGTTGTCCACGTCAGGGGGCGGCCGCGGGTGGTCGAGGAGGAACGCGCGCGGGAGATCTTGCAGATCTCCACCAGCCTCTTTCAGGCCAGTCTCCTTCAGGAAGGCGTCGGAGAAGCTTGGGGGATGGATGATGCGAGGCAGTTCGTGGCGGGGAGACTGCAGGCGATCGTCGCCTTCGAGCTCATGCCTGAGCAGGTGCAAGGGAAGTTCAAGCTCAGTCAGAATCGCTCCGATGCGGACCGAGCGCGTGTCATCGATCGGCTCGCTGCTCTCGACGACGCGGAGAGCCAGGCCACGGCGGCATTGATGCGCGAGCGGGGCCTATCGTCGTAGTCTCGCTCTTGCCGCTGCCTTCGCTTCGAGGGCGCAGCTGACGAGGACCGCAGCAGGAAAGACGGGGAGCATCGCCATGGCTGAGTACGAGACGATCCTGTACGACGTGGCTGGCCGTGTCGCCACGATCACACTGAACCGTCCCGAGAAGTTGAACGCCATCTCGCGGCAGCTCCAGAGCGAAGTCCTGCAAGCGCTCACCGCTGCCGAGGCCGACCCCCATATTCGCGCCGCCGTCATCCAAGGCGCCGGTCGAGCCTTCTCTGCCGGCTACGACATCACGCGCGGCACCGACGAAGGGCACGGGGCTCAGGACTCTGGTGTTCAGGACGCTGGCGGGCAGGGCGTGGGTGCGGCCCAAGCGCGGTCAATCACCGTCGATCGCGACGGCCTGGAGTCGTTTTTGCGGGGTTGGCTACGGATCTGGGATCTGCGGCTGCCGGTGATTGCCAAGGTGCACGGCTACTGCCTCGCGGGCGGTACCCAGTTCGCCGCCATTTGCGATGTCACCATCGTCGCGGAAGATGCCAAGGTCGGCGCTCCGCAACTGCCGCTGGGTGCGGGCTTCGTGGCGTCGTTCTGGGCCTGGCACATCGGCGCCAAGCGGGCCAAGGAGCTCTTCTTCCCGGTGGGTAGCATGATCACGGGCTGGGAGGCGGCAGAGCTGGGACTGTTCAATCGCGCTGTGCCGGCCGCGGACCTGGATGAAGTCGTTGCCTCGTATGTCGAATTGGTCGCCAAGACGCCGAAGGAGATCTTGGCCTTGCAAAAACAGGCCATCAACAAGACGCAGGAGGTACAGGGCTTCCGCGAAGCGCTGATGCAAGCAGTAGAGGTCGACGCGATCGCGCATTTCTCGCCGCCCGTGTTGGAGATGAACCGTCGCATCCGGGAGAACGGACTCAAGTCAGCGTTGCAGCAATGGCAGGATGATGGCTACGAACCGGACGGACAGTAGCCCGGACGACCGGATCGCCGTGGCGGACGAGACCACTCCCGACGACCTGACGTCCCTCGAGGAGGCCAATCTCAAGCTGGAGCAGGCAGCGGAGCTGCTGGCTCTGGCGGACGGACTCTGTCGGATCGGGCGGCTGCGCGATGGCAAACACGCCGGGCAGTTCTCGATCTTCAACTTCCGTCTGCGTGCCGCCTACGAGGTCGTCTCTCCCCAGCTGGATGCAACCGGGGACTCGGAGCCGCCACTCGACTCGAACCCACTCGACCCGAACCCACCCGACCAACGCGAGCCGCTGGTGGTGTTGATGCGAGCTGGGATCGCCCGGCGGCACACGTGGTTTGCCCGTGTCTATTGGGCGGACGACGGAAGGCCCATGCGGATAGAAGCACCGTCGGCCCTCGACAGGGGCTGGGAATGGTGGCTCGACATCGACGAGATTCGTAAGCGCCTCGTCACCGAGGAGGTTTGGATCGAGGCCGTGGGTCTGGCCTGGGAGGCGCGTGTCGCGGAGGTGGCAGCAGAGTTGGCCAATGCCGTCGTGGTCAAAGTGGAGGCGCGCGTCGAGAGGCGTTGAGCCGCCTGATCACGCTCAGACCAGTCCAGCCCGTTCTGCCCAATCATCCCAGTTCAGATAAGAAGCCCTCGAGGAGCCGGAGGAACTCGGCGGGCTGCTCGGTCGGGATTGGGTGACCACAGGCTTCGATCATTTCCAGCCGCACACTGGGGATTTGGCGCGACATGATTACGCTGCCGCCCGGTGGCGTCAGCGCATCCTCCAACCCCTGCAAGATCAACGTGGGGCAGGCGATCTCGGCAAGCTCCGCGGTGTAGTTGTAGTCGCTGACGGCGCGAGCCGCGGCGGCGTAGCAGCGGGGGTCGTTGCGGGCCGCGGTCTCCTTCGCGGCGACGGCGATCTCGGCGGCGTGATCGCGGGCGTACCGGGCCGAGTAGGCGATCGAAGGGCCCGATAGCTCCATCAGCGGGGTCATCCCTTCCTCCTCCACCATCCGCGCGCGCTCCTCCCAACCGCGCCGCCCGGCCTCTCCCACCTGGCTCGATGTGCTCATGAGGATCAGGCCACGGGTCTTCTCCGGAAAGTCCAGGGCGAAGCGCTGCGCGATGACGCCGCCCATGGAAATTCCGCCTACCACGGCTTCCGTGATCCCTTCGGCGTCGAGCACGTGAGCGAGGTCAGCGGCCCAAGTCGAGGGGTTGAGCGTATCCAAGCCCGATGGGCTCGATGGTCGATGTGATTGCCCGAAGCCGCGCGCATCCCATCGCAGCACGGTGTAGCGATCCTCCAAGGCGGTGGCGAAGGATTGCCAGGCCTCCAAGCTTCCGCCCAGACCGTGTGTCAGAACGAGGGCGGGACCGGAGCCGCTGACTTCGTAGTTGATCGGGACCCCGTCGCGCGTGACTTGCATCGGAAGCCTCTTCCTCTCTGGGGGTCTGAATAGGACTTGCCCCACATTCGCTGGAATCCTAACCGTCTTACGAAGGCATTACCGGGACTTGGCGAACGATTACCTCCGGCGCGTTGGGAGCTTACGTGGCGTCCGTAGCTTGCTCATCAGTGGCAAGTGAAACGGCCTTCCACGAAACGGAAGGTGAAAGGACAGAACAATGCGGATGCGTAGTAAGTTGGTCGTAGGTGTTGGAGCAGCGAGTGCGTTGAGCGTGGGCGTCTTTGGCGGCATCGCTGCCCAGACGCCCGGCGATGCGCCAGAGGTCCCCGGCGAGCGTCCCCAGCACGCCCGCCAGCACCCGAATCGAGGACAGCAACTGAACCTCTTCGCCGACATCCTCGGCGTCGAGCCGGGCGAGATCGCCGCCACCCTGCAAGATGGTGGCACCCTGGGCGAAGTGGCGGAGGAGGCCGGTGTCAGCCCTGATGTCTTGATCAGCGCGATGCTCGCCGAGCTGTCGTCGCGGCTGGACCAGGTGGTAGCGGACGGCAACCTCACCCAAGACGAGGCCAATGCCAAGATCGCGCAAGCGACCGAGCGGGCGACGACTTTCGTCTACGAAGGCCCCCAGCATGATGGTCCCCGTCCGGGTGGACATGGCCCGGGTGGACAAGGGCATGACGGACAACACGCGGGAGGCCGGAACCAGGGGCATCAGCTGAGCCTGGTCGCCGACCTGTTGGGCGTGGAGCCGGGCGATGTCGCGTCGATGCTGGCGCAGGGCGGCACCCTCGCTGAGGTCGCGACGGAGGCGGGCATCAACCCGGACGTTCTCGTCAACGCGATTGTGGACACGACGGCCGAGCGTGTGGAGCAGGGCGTTGAGAATGGCAATCTGACCGATGAGCGGGCCGATGAGATCCTCTCCCAGGCTACGGACCGGGCGACCCGGTTCGTCTATGAGGCACATCCAGGCGTGGGCCAAGGTCGGGGCGAGGGTGAGCGCGCGCATCGAGACGGCCGGCGTGGACCAGGCAAGTTGATCGGGCAGGCTGCCCAGGTGATCGGCGTCGAGCCGCAAGATGTGTTCGAGGCCCTGCGCGGTGGCACGTCGATCGCTGAGTACGCGGACGCGCAAGGGGTCTCCGAGGACGCTTTGATCGCCGGCATCACGGCGGAGGTGGAATCGAAACTGGCTGAAGCCGTCGCCAATGGCCGGCTAACCCAGGAAGAGGCCGACGCCAAGCTGGCCGGGATGGTTGAGCGGTTGGCGGCAGCCATTCACAACGTGCCGCAGCCCCCCGCGCCCGGGGCAGCCGGTTCGGTTGGCGACTTCTAGTCCGGGTATTGATTCGTTGGAACTAGTGTCGCTGTCCCCGCGCGACGCTGAGTGCAGAATCCCCCTCCGCAAGGAGGGGGATTCTTGCTGCCGGCCGACCTAGGTGAGTGTGCCGTCTTGCTCCGCCTCTTTGATTTCGCTGGCGGGCATCTCGAGCCACTCGCTGAGGACGGCGTGGTTGTCCTCGCCGACCATGCGGACGCGGGTGTAGCTGTCGGCGGGGGTGTGCTGGAAGTGGAGGGGAAGCTGGTCGGCGTAGGTGGTCCCGACTTCAGGAACGTCGCCATCTTCGATCTGGTGGAGGAAGCCGCTGCCCTTGAGCTGAGGATCGTGCTCGGCGAGGTCGACGCCGGTTTGGACGACGCCTGCCGGAACGCCGTTGGCCTGGCAGAGTGCCATGACCTGCTCCGCCGCCATGCCGCTGGTCCATGATCCGATGTGCTCATCGAGGACTTCGAGATTGGCAGTGCGGCCGAGGGCCGAGTGGTAGCGCTCATCCATCGCCCAGAGCGGGTTGCCCAGGACGCGGCGCAGGGCGAGCCACTGGTCGTCGTTCATGCAGGCGATGGCGACCCAGCGTTCATTCTCCACGCCTTCACCGAGGGGTTGGCAGGGGTAGGTGTTGTGAGGTGCGGCGTCGTCATAGGGGAGGCGGTTGCCCGTGGGCTGGGCGGCGCGCCCGTTGACGAAGAGGTCGAGGAGCGAGGGCCCGGCGAAAGTGGCACCGACTTCGAACTGAGAGAGGTCGACGCGTTGGCCGTGGCCGGTCTCGCGCCGCGACTCCAGGGCGGCGAGGATGGCGACGGCACCGTGCAATCCGGACTGGTGGTCGTTGTAAGAGAATCCGATGCCGATATCTTCGCGGCCCGGGACGCCCGTTGAGGCGGTGAGGCCGGAGAGGGCGTGGATCGTCGGTGCGTAGGTGACGAACTTCGACCAGGGACCGCCTTCGCCCATGCCGGACATCTGGACGTAGACGACACCAGGATTGACCTTGCTGACTTCGTCATAGCCGAGCCCCCAGCGGTCGAGGACGCCGACGGAGAAGTTGTCGATCACGACATCGGCCCGCTCGGCGAGGCGGCGGCCAATGGCCTTGCCGCGGTCGGTGGACATCTCCAGGGCGAGGGCACGCTTGTTGCGGTTCCACATGACGTAGTAAGGGCTGGTGGGGCCGTTGTTGGTCTCCGCGCGAGAGGCGGGATTGACCTTGACCACGTCCGCGCCGAGGTCGCCGAGGATGCGGGTGGCGAAGGGACCGGCGAGGACATGGGTGAAGTCGAGGATGCGGATGCCATTCAGAGCGCCAGGGACGCCGGTCAGGTTGGCTGGGGATGGCTCGTTGGGAGATGAAGGGGTGGTCATGGCTAGTCCTCCCAGCCGATCTCGGCGAGGACGGCTGCGGTGTCATGGCCAGGACCGTGATAGGGAGTCATGCGCCACGGGGTCTCAGCGAACTGGTAGGGAGCGCCGGGGCCTTTGGCGGCTTGGTCGCCGAGCGTGTAGTCGGCCCACCAGTTGCGGGCGGCGAGCTGGGGATTCGAGCCAACCTTCTCGATCGGGAGGACCCAACCGTAGGGCGAGTGTCGCTCCTGCGCCTGGTAGAAGAAGGGCTCGACCTCTTTGGTCGCGACCCACTTGTAGAGCAGTTCCATCATCCGCCCGATCAGCAGGATCAGGTTCTCGGGCTCCAGGTACTTCGGGTCGAGAAGGTCTTCGTGGACATCCTCTTCGACAAGCCACATGAGCTGGGCCTCCATGTCCGGCGTCGGGGTGATCATGATGGAGCCGTCTTTGGCAGGCATGACGACGTAGGCGTTGGACCAGTGGAGACCGCCGCGCCGGGGCAGGTGGGGACCGCTCGCGAAGGCAAGGGTCTCCTGGTACCAGTACCACATGAGGACGTGTTCCAGGCAGGAGGCGAGGCACTCGTGGACGGGGACGTCGATGCGCTGGCCCTGTCCTTGATTGGGCCCGGTGGCGCGGGCGTGGTGCAGCCCGGTGAGGGCGGCGATCGCGGTGTAAGCGCCGGAGACATAGAAGGCGATCTCGCCGAAGCCCTTGAGGGGCACGGTGTCGACATCGCCGGTGGTGGCGCAGATGCCGCCGAGGGCGGAGGCCACCAAGTCGGGGGCGAGGTAGTCCCGCCAGGGTCCATCCGGGCCGAAGGAGGAGCTTTCGACGATGACGAGCTGGGGATGCTTGTCGAGGTAATCCTGGACGGCGACGGGATCGATGCTGCCGTTGTCGATCACGACATCGGCCCAGCGGACGAGGCGGTTGAGCTGGCGGCCGCCGTCATCGCTGCGGCGGTCGACGGTGGCGAAGCGGCGGTTGGAGGCGAAGAAGGCGTGATAGAGCGAGTTGGTGGGGCCAGGGACGTCGTCCTTGTAGGGGCCGCGATGGCGAAGGGGATCGCCTTCGGGCGGTTCGAGGCGGATGACGTCAGCGCCGAGGTCGGCGAGGAGCTTGGCGCCGTAGATGGCGCGCTCGTCGGTGAGGTCGAGGATCTTGACGCTGGATAGTGCGCCGTCAGCGGGGGATGAGTCGTCGGACATGCTTCGGTCTCCTGATGGCGGAGGTTACACGGTTCCGGTGTT